>WPCK01091878.1_pt1 | contig 19015 bp, 13 predicted proteins | sample 5399851 | NCBI WGS metagenome assembly WPCK01 (sample SAMN12869471, study PRJNA574797) | sludge metagenome | isolation source: wastewater treatment of pH11 | place: China:Beijing | collected 2019-05-20 | reverse complement strand
CGCATGGACGTAGCAGTTTACTCCGCGCAAGACGCGTTGCTGGCTTCAACCTTCGATACCAGGCAACTCGATCCACCGCTCCAAACGCTCGTGCGCAATCCCCGGTCTGCCGATGGAATCGTTGTGACAAGCAATTCGCGGCCGAGTATCGCTTTTGTCGTCGACCGAATGGTTGCCCGAACCAATCAGTCCAATTCCGAGAAAGTATTGATTCTGGTCGATCAGGCCGACGTGCGCTCGGCACGCTGGCAAGCTACCCTGCTGCCGTTGGTTACAGGCCTTTCGACAACGCTGCTTTTGGCAACGCTGACGCTGGTCTTCACCGGCCGATTAATTTTTCGCCTGTCGCGACTGCAGTCGAATGTCCAACGCGTGGCGGCCGGCGATTTCGCGGCTAAAGTATCCGACGACATTCCCGATGAAGTTGGCAACCTTGGAGCTGCAGTGGACTCGATGGCTGCACAATTGGCAGCCCTTTGGCAAGCTGTCAATCGGCGGCAAAGCGAACGCTTGCTCCATCAATTATCGGCCGGAATGGCGCACCAAGTTCGCAATAGCCTGACCGGCGCGCGAATGGCGATTGAACTGCATGCGCGGAATTGTCCAGAACGCGGAGACGACTCATTGGCCGTGGTCAACGCCACACTCGACGATCTGGACGATGCAATAGGACGATTGGTGCTGGTTGGGCGAGGGCAAATTGGTCAGGATCACCCGGGGAGTGTCGATCAAAGCCTGCGGAGTGTACAATCAAGAATTAAGCCGATCGCGGATCACCATCATGTCAAGGTAACCTGGTCGCTTGCCGATGAGCTGAGCGACTTCAATGTACGCGACCGCCACACGTTTGAGGCCGCAATTACCAACTTGACGATGAACGCCTTGGAGGCCGGAAGCGAAGTTCAAATTCGGGCGGAACTTGAGATGGATGCCCAGAGAGAAATGGGTTTGTTCAGCGTTCTCAAAGTGACCATTTGCGATAACGGTCGTGGAGTATCATCGGAAATTTCCGATTTGTTGTTTGAGCCGTTCGTAACGACCAAACCCGAAGGAATGGGGATTGGACTTGCCCACGTCAAGCGAGCTGCCGAGCATTTGGGTGGTCAGGTTCTTTGGCGACGCGACCGTGAAAATACTATTTTTGAAATGACAGTTCAGATCACCAAATAAAGCTTGGTTTCACATGGTTTCTCAGGCACTAGCTCTGTTCGTCGACGATGAACCTTCGATTTGTTGGGGATTTCGCCGCATGCTTGAAGGTGAAGGGCATCGAGTTTTGACCGCATCGAGCGCCGAGGAAGGTCTCAAGTTAGCGGCCAACCAGTCGCCTCGGTTGGTCGTGCTGGACGTTCGGCTTCCAGGCATGGATGGCATTTCTGCCTTACCGCGTTTTATGAAGTTGTGTCCGCAGGCCCAAGTGGTCATCATGACGGCCTTCGGCGATTTAGAATCCGCCGTGACCGCCATTCAAGGCGGAGCTTGTGAATATCTGACCAAGCCCTTTCGACTGGTTGATGCCCTTCGGGTGTGCCGAGGTGCCCTGGAGAAGCGTCGGTCGGATTCAAAGAGCAACCTATTTTCGGAAGCCAAACATCTGGAAAACGGCAAGTTGGTCGGACACTGCCAAGCCATGCAACTCGTGTTTCGCCAAATCGCAATGTTCGCACCAAGCAACCTCTCCGTCCTGATTACCGGTGAAACAGGCACTGGAAAAGAGTTGGTTTCGGCAGCCATCCACGAGTACAGTCCAAGGAACAATTCGTCTTACTTTCCGATCGCCCCGATTGCCTTTTCACCCGACCTGATCGAAAGCGAACTGTTCGGTCACGCCAAAGGTGCGTTCACCGGAGCCAATGACGATCGCGTGGGTATTTTTGAACAAGCCGAAGGCGGGACGATCCTACTGGACGAAATTGGCGACCTGTCGCTTTCACTTCAAGTCAAGCTGCTACGCGTCTTAGAAAGCGGGCACTTCCTGCGCGTCGGCGAGAACCGCATTCGGCGTTGCGATGTTCGCGTTATCGCGGCGACCAATGCCGACTTGGCATTGGCCGTCAAAGACGGCCGATTCCGCGAGGACCTATACTATCGACTCAAGGGAATGCACATCCATCTGCCACCGCTGCGCGAACGATTCGATGATCTCGAAGCACTGTGCGAGTATTTTCTCAACCAGATTGGCTATCCGAACGCCGAGTCCGCAATGGACTCGCAATTGCACGGGCAACTTAGCCAGCAATATTGGCCAGGCAACGTGCGAGAACTGAAGAACGCCATCCACCATGCGGCTGCGATTGCCCGTGGTCGCAGGCTCAACATTGATGACTTTCCACCACCAGAGCCACTCGGTTCATTGAGTCCACCGGCGGCACATGGACCGACCAATGCTGCTTCTCAATTGCTCGTAGACGCCGTTGCAGGTTGGCTCGATGCGAAACTCGCTCATGGTGACAATGCCAATGGTGATCTTTATCAGTTCCTCTTGAATGACATCGAACCTACTCTTTTCGCTCGCGTCCTGAAATGCACGGGTAACAACAAGGCCAAGGCGGCGGAATTGTTGGGCCTGCATCGTGGGACTCTGCGCGAACGCCTCCGACAACACGGACTGGACGATCCGGTCGATTTGCGTTGATCGAACCTTAATTTCAGTCTTCTAACCGAAAGCCATCCTTCAGGATGGCGTCCTTGCCGACTATTGGAATGCTGTCGCGAATCAAACAAGGTGCGCGATCGTCGCTGTGTTCGATGCCCTTCGAATTCTCGATCGTAACGCTGCAACCCATGCGAACATTCTTGTCGAGAATTGCTCCGAAAACCTTGGATCCTGCTCCGATTCCAACCGGCGGACGACCGGTCGCTGCGGTGCGCGAAAGTTCACGTTCGTTCTCTAAGTAGTCGGCTCCCATCAGAATGCTATTCTTGATGGTCACATTATCACCGATGATGCACCGCAAGCCGATTAGGCTGTTCTCAATCACCGTGCCCTTACCGATTCGGCAACCATCGGCAATCAAGCTGCTCGACACAACGGCACCGTCCAAAAGTGAGGGCGGCAAAAACCGAGCGCGAGAATAGACGGGTAGATCGGGATTGAGGAAATCGAACGGTGAATCCCTTTTCGTGAGCTGCAAGTTCGCCTCGTAGAACGCCCGGATCGTTCCGATGTCCTCCCAATAGTCATCGAACAAATGGGCCTGGACTTTTCGACTGCGAATCGCCGCCGGAAAAACTTCCTTGCCGAAGTCATGGTAGCTGGTCTTCTCAAGAATCTCGAACAGCAAGTCGCGATTGAAGATGTAAAGTCCCATGCTGGCCAAGCATTCGCGGCCTTTGGTATCCAGGCCCTGTGACTCCAACCAACTTGGGTCCATCTTGACTAAATCGAGTTCCTCCTCGGTTTGAGGCTTCTCTAAAAACCCGGTCACGCGACCTGTATTATCGCACCGCATGACCCCTAAGGATTTGGCTGCCGAACGTTCGACCGGAATGGCGGCGATCGTCGCGTCCGCCCGATTCTCGATGTGGGTTCGCAGCATATCCATGTAATTCATCCGATAAAGTTGGTCTCCGGACAAGATCAGCACATAGTCAACACCTCGCAGATCCAGATGTTTGACGTTCTTACGAACTGCATCCGCCGTGCCTTCGTACCAATCCGTTCCGCCGTCCATCGTTTGCTGCGCCGCCAGAAGCTCGACAAACCCTCCCGAAAAGTGATCGAATCGATAGGTCTGCCGAATATGCCGGTGGAGAGAATTCGAAAGAAACTGCGTAAGCACGAAAATCTTGTTGATGTTGCTGTGAATGCAGTTCGTTATCGGTATGTCAATCAAACGGTATTTGCCAGCCAGCGGTACCGCCGGCTTCGCCCGGTACTGCGTCAGCGGATAAAGACGCGTTCCTCGGCCTCCGCCAAGAATCAAAGCAATTACATTTCGCGGATCAACATCGAGCATCAATGGTCCTACCATAAAACATAGACACGAAGCTGTTCAAACAAGCTTCCGAATTCTAGCAACATTAACAAGTTGCTGCAAATGAGGTACGATAAACGGGTATCCTAAATTTAGTCCAACCGTTTCCTTGGGAATTCATGACCAGTATTGCGATCGCTCAGGAGCTGATCCGAATCGATTCGGATACGGCTCACTCCAACGTGGCATGTTCCGACGCTTTACACAGCATGCTCGAGCAACGTGGATTTGAATCAGAGCGTTACGACTACCACGATATGCGCGGTTGTCCCAAAGTGACACTCGCCGCGCGTCGCCTGGGAAAGTCCGGCCAAACACGGGGTATCGCTTTTTTCTCGCACAGCGATGTTGTCTCGAGCGATGGCTGGCATGCTCCTCTGGATTGTGGTCCAACGGATGCGCTGGTGCATGAGGGTCGAATTTGGGGGCGCGGGGCATGCGACATGAAAGGACCAATTGCCAGCGCACTATCGGCCATCGATTCCATTCAGCCGTCGGACCAAAACCACGCGATCTATTTTTTTGTTACCGGTGATGAAGAATGTGGAATGGTCGGTGCCCAATTGCTCACGCAAACGTGCCCTTGGTATCAAGAAGTCGTCGCATCCAATTCAGCCGGAGTCATCACGGAACCCACCAGCCTGAGGGTCGTCCATCGGCACAAAGGCGCTTGCCGCTTTCGAGTCTCCGCACACGGCATCGCGGCCCACAGCAGCACGACACAAGGCGTCAGTGCCAATTGGCAGTTGATACCCTGGCTGGACTACATCGCTTCTATGCGCCATCAAATGGACACCGATCGAGACCTTCGAAATGAGGATTTCGACCCGCCCACCTTGAATTTGAATGCTGTACTCCACAACACACCATCGGAATTCAATATCACGGTCAGCCACGCCTGGTGCGAACTATTCTTGAGAACGATGCCGGAGACGCGATGGCAACGCTGGGTGGACGACGTCACCAAGCGAGCAAGAGAATTGGAGTTAGAGGTCAGCGCGATCCTTTCGCTCCCACCGCTGGACACGTCGCCCGATTCTCCGCTGGTGCACCAAGCGCTCTCGGCCGCCGGTCGCGATAGGCCCGATACAGCCGGGTACGCGACGGACGGCTGTCGGTATTCCGACCTCAAAAACTTGATCGTATTAGGCCCCGGCAGCATCGACCAAGCTCACCGAGCCGACGAATGGATCGACATTCAGGAGCTATCGAAGGGCGCATCCGTTTATCGAAGTTTGATCGAAAGAATTGTTTGCTAAGGCGCGTCGGCAGATAAAAAACTACCGGGAATGTGAGGCTTGCCTGGCGAAAAAGAATTTTTCATTGGTTTGAACTGTCCGAGCGATCCATTGGTCCTCACAAGAGATACGCGGTGCTGCCACCAAAATGCGCCTACGAAGCCGTGAGTCGCGACGAGGCCGTGATCTTTTCGAACAAACGATCTCGAAGAGATCACAGCAATTAACCGGGGGCCAGAGCGAAGCTACACCCCCGGAACGCGGGCATCGACAAGGTGATGGTCGGATCCCGGAAGGGATCGCAGCCCCGCACCAATCGCCTCCTGCATCATGACACGACTCGCACTGGCATCCCTACCGGGATGCCGAAAAACAATTTTCGTTTTACCGTATCCGGTGGTGCGCTCCGCGACCACCGGCTAATCGCTGTGAACCCTTCGGGTTCGCGAATGCGTGAGCGTGAGAGCGTCGGGGACGTGAGAGCGTCGGGGACGGAGCTGACCTATCGAGGCGATTGACTACCGCCGTGAACTGCTCTGTCCCCGGATTCGTCCCGGATTCGTCCCGGATTCGTCCCGTCATCAGATTCTTCAGTCCCCGTTAGGGACGCGATGTCGGTAGCAACCAAGTCCAAAGACCTTCGCGAAAGTCCCGTTAGGGACGCAGGTGATGATCCGAACATTGCATCGCGCGTAGCATTCAAATATTTCGTCCCATACGAGACTGAATCACACGTGGGGAACGTTTCTTCTACCGATATTCCGTCCCTAACGGGACGATTTCACGACACCATGTCAGGGAAAATCTCAAAGGGCTCCGCCTGGTGCGATCTGCCGAAGGTCTAGTAACCCGCCAGAATACCGCTTACGGTGTGCGTACCGACTGCAAAGCACGAATGCAGAACAAGACCATCTTCCGTCGGTGCAGGGCCATCGACGAACCTTTAACTGGACCGGTCCCCGTTGCTTTTTTCGTTGCGTTTCTCTTCCAGTCAGGAAAGGGAGTAGGGCGAGCCGTAGTGTGTGAGCGTATTGGTTGGGGTAGTCGTCATGGTTCGCAGTACCGCTGGAGTAAAGGGGTGGTACTTCCAGTACCTCAAGCGATGGACGTGATGGTTGCTCCAAGCTTTGTCCGGCACATATTGAATTTGGATAAGCTTACAATGCTCGACTCCAACGAGCCGAGATCACTCGCGATTTAGCACGCCCTTCGAAGACTCAGGGACGTGCCACCCGGCTAAAAAGACTCAGGGACGTGCCACCCGGTTAAGAAGACTGAGGGATGTGCCACCTATTTTGAAGACTATGGTGCACGCCAGTCCGTCTTGCAGCATAGGCCTGGCGGGGAACGAAAATGGGACGGGGGTAGTTCTGTTGGCAGATGGTCTATATGATTCGACTTGTTGAGATCATCATGCTTCGACAGAAACGAATTGAGTGGTTGCAGCCATTTATCACGCAATCAATCGCGAGATGCTTTCCAACCAATCATCTTGAATACTGATTTTACACCCGCCGCCTCTCCTTCTCGGCGTGGTGGGCTGGGGTTCTCGACAATGCCGGCTACCGAGGTTGCATTCACGGATGACTGAGCTGCTGAATGCTTATGCGGCTACGCCTTCTTACAGCCGCAGCAAACGTAGTATTTCGCGGACTCGAAAATGGCGACATCGTCCAGACGATTCTCGAAGTAGCCATGATACCAGCGCGGATTCTTGGTAACGACCAATAGTGCACCGCCTGTTCGAAGATGGGCTAGGCACGTATCTACGAAGTGCTGCGAGATCGCGTCATCTCCGAAATAGGGTGGATTGGCAAGAGCAACATCGATGGGGGCCGGCAAATCAAAGTTCCCATCGGCGTTCAAAATCGCGTTGATGTTCGCTAGCTCATTGAGCTGCGCATTGTGCTGGAGGCATTGAATAGCTCGTGCGTTGGAGTCGACGCCATAAACCGCCCCGGATGTCCGGCGGGCGGCGGCCAGGGTCAGTGTTCCCAAACCACAGCCCATATCCAATACCGCATCTTGTGGGCCGATTTCTACGGAGTTCAGCAATTGCCTGGCTCCCGCGTCAATCCTGCGATGCGCAAATACACCGGGCCGACTGATCGCACGAATCGTATGCCCTTCGTCGCGATAGACAAATTCAGCCTCATAGTTCTTGGTCTTCTTAAGTTCCTCGTGCTTGGTCGCCCAATAGACGCAACCATCCGGACCGCGATCACAACTGACCTTCGAATACAAGCGTTGCAATTGCTCGTGCACCCAACGATCACCAGCATGGTTGATCGCCATCGCGAATTGGCCGCCCACCTTGAGCCGTTGATGAGCTTGCTGCATCAAGTCGCACGTCAACTCAGAATCCGAATTCTTCAAAACTGGCATTGCCACGGTATCGAACTGCTGAACCGGAAGATCTGCGGAGCAAACGACTTCGACTTGATTGCCGAATTCCTTTGCCGCCGTTGACGCTGAATACAAATCCAAGTACCAAGCGGTCAAACTACGATAGGCTTTCGCGTCCGCCCAATGCATCGCCAACTGAGCACGGCCCGGTGAAATGACCAGAGCCGAGTTTCCCGTGAAGGCCGGAAGGCGATCAATCAACAACCGTTCGGATGGAAGGGGAGGAAGCGACGGCATCGATCAGCCCGCGAGTTTAAAAACGCAGCGACTCCACCCACTCGAGCAATCGCGGCTAGGGTTGGTTGGCTAGAGTTGTGGGACCGGCGGGGTGACTGGAGGAGCGTAACTGTCCACACCTTTGATTTTCAGCTTGCGCGAGTAAACGGCTGTGCCGTCACTCACAAAAAGGGTATCCCGAAGTTGGCCCCCGATCACAATCCCCGTGATCGGATGACTCGACGGTTTGTTTAGAATTCGGTTGACTCGACCGAGTTGATCCATTACCTGGATTCCTAAATCGCTGGCAACAAAAATGCGACCTTGTTCATCCGCTACCATCGCAGAAACTTTGCTCGAGGGTTCGAGATACGCGAGATGCAAATATCCGAGCCGCTGACGATGGCTTAGCGTATAGTCTGCGGACACCATAAAATTTAGGATCGACTGCTGGCCTTGGGTTGCGACATAGACGAAAGCTTGATCGGGGGTCGGAACCAAAGCTACAGGACAGTCCGACAAACCGGCGGCTTCATGCAATTTCCCGGCGTACGTGCTCCAATAAATTTTGTTTGCAACATCGTCGGTAAAATAGAAGCCATCCGGCAATGTTACCAATCGATGGCATCGCTGGTCCTTGACAATCGTTTCCTCATTCCCGCCTGTATCGATTCGAACAATATGTTTGTTGTCGCGAACCACGTAGAGTTTGTCATCGGGACCAAATCGCATGGCTGAAACTCGCCCAGGCAATTCTTTGAAGACTCGCGTCTTATTCTCTTCGTCCAGCCAAAACGTTCTGCCCGAACGGGAATCGCTGAAGTACAACACTCCCGCGAAATTGCAGGTCATGGCATCTACGGACTCGTGACCCGAACTCATTTGTTGCCAATCGGCCCCTTCGATCAGCAAATCCATGTTGGGGCGGTGGCTAACGTTCGACCGAGCTAGAATTGGCTCAGGGAAATTTCGCCACAACCAACGCAGAGCTTCGGGCATGATGGAAGCCGCGTGCTTTCCGTTGTGGCCACCGCCCTCGGCCCAACGATGTTCCACATCGTATCCAGACCATTCGAGGGCTGAAAGCATCTCTTGGTTGGCCAACCACCAATCGCCTGCATAGATATTCAAATCGTCGTCGCCATCTTGCAGGAACACCCGAATTGGTTTGGGCTCCGTCTTTCTGACCAACACAGGCAATTCGTTGGCTCCTCGCAATCCTACGAACGTCCCGATCGTACTGATGACCCGGCGGAACGCGTCGGGGCGCTCCCATGCGACATTGAATGCGCACACTCCACCGGAACTAGCGCCCGCAATGGCACGATGGTTCGGATCAGAGCTAATGTTGTAGCGTGAAACAGCATCGGGCAACAACTCTTCGATCAGGAATCGAGCATAGGTATCGCCGAGCGAATCGTATTCGAAACTGCGATTGTATCTGGGCTGCACGCCTTCTTTGGCGGCCGGCACGACTCCCGGATCCACGAAGATGCCAATGGTGACGGGCATTTCGCCAGCATGAATTAAATTATCCATGACTTCGGGCAATCGCCATTCTTTAGCGCGGTTCAATCCATCTTGCACGACCAGCAAACAGGCAGGTTTGTCAGCTTCGTACTGGGAGGGAACATAGAGCCAATAGTCTCGTTGCGTCCCCGGAAAGATATTGCTCTTGAGCGATATTGGGCCTTCCAGTTTGCCGACGGGCACGTCCGCGTGGCGGATCGATTCCTTTGGAATAGGATAGTCGCGTTCGTCAGAAGGAGAGCTGCCCTTGAGGCAGCTCTCTCCGACGGACAATGCAAGCACAACTGAAAGCAAACAAGTTGCAAACAGGCGGCGTCGAACCCATTCCATTGTTCAGTCAATCCTATTTTTGGGAACTTTCCGCTTCCGATCCACTCAGGACGATAATCTGAGGAACTGACCCGCCTCCGCTGCTTTGATTGTAAACATACTGAGCATCGAGGGCTTTACCCATTTGCTGGCTTGACTCTAGCAAATGCGCTTTGGTGTAGCTATCCATTTTCGCGCCCGATTTTTTCTCCAGCAACTTGTCAATTTTGCCTTTGATCTCAGTAAGCTGCATCACGGACAAATTCTTGATCGCCTTATTGGCTGCAGACCCATCGCCCGGCAACACGAGGTCGATCAAGCGTTCCATGTGTTCCGTTTGAAGATTCCGGCGAAGGCTGCTGATCATCGGCGCCCGATCCGTGTAATCCTTTTCAGCTTGATCCTCGAGTTCGGACCATACTTCGTTGCCTACTTTGGTAAGCAATTCTGGCAGAGTGATCGTGTCTTCTTCAGCCGGTACGCGAAACTCGTTGTCATATACGCGACGAAGCGTCGTCGGGTTCATGAGCTGAGTTAGCGCCGAACCCTGCATCGCAAGAATGCGATCATGCACGGGCCACGTTGGCTCGCCACCAAAAGAACCGTCCATGAAATCTCGCGTAAGCCGCGACAGCAGTTCTGGAGACAAAGCGTACGCAGAATCTCGGAAGGTCGATTCCAATACGAAAGCTAGAGCCGCTCGTTGTTCTTCGGCCGGTACGACTTGAACGGGAAGCCGTTCATTGGTTTCGCCCTTTTTGTCTCGATTCACGAACGCACCGCCAAGCCAATTGGCCATCATGCTTGTATTGCGCGCTTGCAAGCCAAGCGTCAATTCATAGCCTTCCCGAGCCTTCGTCCAACTATCGCCTTTCTTGACGTACTCATCCATCAACTGCTTTCGGAACCTCTCGATCAAAGCCGATTGTTCCTTGGCGAATTCGAGTGGATTCTTGCTGAAATCGTAGCGTCGGGCTAGTGGATCCGGTCCCGTCGTGTCTTCGTCGGTCGCATATTGCAACTCGGGTTCACTCGACCGTTCGAGGATCTTATCCAACTTCTTTTCGAAGGTGTAACCGTATTCGATGGCCCAAAAATCGTAAGGTCCGACACCGGTCATCGTATAGTCGCCTTGTAAATCACCGGCAGCAACTCGCAGGTTGATCGGGATGTAATCCATGACCGAACTGGCCAGCGTCTTCTTGCCCTTGATGCCTTCGCTGTTGATCTCGCACAACGAATACAAACTGCTGGCTTTGAAATTGTGCCGCAATCCAAGTGTATGGCCAACTTCGTGGCTTACGAGCTCCGCTAGCAGTGGGCCGACGAATTCTTCTGGCATTCCATCTAAAAGGGCATCATCAGACTTTTTAGGTGCGTCTTCCTTTTTCTCATCCTTCTTGGTGGACTCTTCCGACTTAGGTTCATCTTCGTCGTCCGGTTCCTCTTCGTCGTCTTCACTGGCGGTCGCTTCCGAAGTTTCCTCGGCCTTGCGCATCTTCTTTTCAATGCGTTTTCCAGAGAAACTTCCGGAAAGTACGGGATTTTCTTCTACGATCACGGTCCATTGACCGCTGATCGCGTCCGCCTCTACCGTTCCGACTACCACAAATTTTCCGGGAGAGCCTGGAGGCGAAAGTTCGAGCGCCAGTTGCTTCGCGTCAGCGTCCCATTTGCCTGAATCGATGGTTGCTTCGCCTTGTGGCGAACCAACGGTACCCGTCACATTGCCATCGCTTCCGACGTCGAGATTCGCGGTGGCTTCCACTTCATTGAGCTCCGGAATGCCGGTCAATTTGAGGTCCCAAGTCCCGCTGACTCCGTCGTCTATTTCTTCACTTTGATTAGACTTCGGTTCTTCTTTCAATACTAATTCGGGACCGATTTCCATCAACATCCGCATCATGGCGGTATCCATGCGCAAACCTTCGGGAGCCATGCACAGGCCATTGAGCTGGCTGGTTCGACCAACTAGGCCATCCAAAGCGTGCTGTCCGATCAAATGAGCATTTGACGGGGTAAACGTCGCCGCTGTATTGGCCTGTATGTCGGCCATGACTTGTTTGCGTTGGTTGCGCTCAGCAAATCGCACACGCGGATCCCATCGAGGATTGTCAGCCAGCCAGGCCAGGGTTTCAGCTCCCATGCCTTCCATAGTCAGCACCGGAATGAAATCATCGAACTGGGAACGGAAATGCCGAATCCAACCGTCAGTCAAAACGATGTCCGCGTCAAGGATTTGCCCAGTTTCTGGATGTACGCGGCTTGGGCCAATCGCAGTGCCAATGTTATTGTTGAGCCAACGCACGAAATTGTACCGCACGTCTTCGGGGTCTTTATCCATGTGAGCCCCTGTGGCTTTGTCTTGATAGTCCACGATAATCGCATCGGAGATGCCGATCTTTTCGAAGGCCGCATTCCAATTTTCGATACCTTGCTTGACCCAACGGCGATAGCGGACAGGCGTGGTGTGTTCGATGTAGAAAACGATGGGCTCTTTGGGAGGTGATACCTTGAGAGACGGATCGCGTTTTTCCAAATGCCATCGGTTGATGTAGTTCACAGGGACATCATCACGCTGGTACTTGCCGTAGTCGGCGTAACTCGTTGTGAAGTACCCAATTCGCTGATCGGCCACGCGCGGCTGATAGTTACCGCCTTCTGGAATTTCGCTGATCGAGTAGTAAAGGGTCTGCAAATTGCCGGACGCATTCGGTAGCTCGAATGCAAGCTCGATATTCTTCGGAAAGACTTTGTCCTTGACGATTTTGGCCAACGCAGGATTTGTACTTCGGCCGTATCGACCGAACAAAGTACTCGCATTACCCACCAAAAAAGAACGCCCGTCGATCACGACTCCGCCTTGCGGCGATTTAGTCAGAATTGGCAAGTCCAACAAGACCCGCCCCGTAAAAAGACGCTCGACCGAGTCCTTGGATTCGGTATCGCCGCCCGAACGAATGCTCGTGTTCGGCTCGATGAGTGCGATACGCTTGTTGTACTCCCGCCACTGGACATAAAAATCGCCCACTTGAAGTCCAGCAAACACATCACCGCTGGCTACGGTTGTACCGATGAAATATTTCTTGGATGCATAATTTTTCGGAAGTTCAAGCAATAGCTCGCCGGTCGCCTCTTTGGTGTACACTGTGTACATTGAAGCCGTTTCGCCAGAACCTGGTTGAACTTTTTTGAATCCTTCAGTGACTTTTTCGTACGACGGATAATCATCCGCTGCGAATCCTTGGCTAAGCCCTACGCCAAACCAAGCGACCAGAGCAAAAAGCAACTTAGTCCCATATTTCTTCATCATAAAACAACCCTACTTTGCTAAAGATTTCACAAACACTGTCCTGACCCCAGCGATTCACACAATGCCAATAGTCCCAGGATTCACACCTTCACTTGGATTGTGGGGTGCGTTTCAGCCCTGAATTGATAGGCCGCGCGCAACTATTGTAATTCGATTAAGCTTTTCGGTGGAGTGGTGGATTGGGGCTAAATTTAACGATTTAAACGAATAGGCGATGCAAAAGGGTTTCTCACATAACTACCAATGGGCCGTAGTCGGCGGTGGAATGCTTGGGCTATCGACAGCCTTGCGACTGGCAAAAGCTGACCAGCAAGTCACGCTGTTCGAGTCCGGCCCAACCATTGGAGGGCTGACCAGTTCGTGGCAAATTGGCGATGCCCAGTGGGATATGTTTTACCACGTTATCCTGCTGACCGACACCAAACTCCGAGCTCTGTTGACTGAGCTGTGCTTGGACAAGGAAATTCAATGGGTCACGACCAGGACGGGTTTCTATTGCGACGGAAGACTCCATTCCCTGAGCAGCTCGCTTGAGTTCCTGCGATTTCCACCGCTTAACTTTTGGCAGAAGTTCCGCCTTGGGGCCACCATTTTTTACGCTTCAAAGATACGCAACGCGGACTATCTGGAACAAATTCCGGTCGAAGCTTGGCTACGAAAACTTAGCGGCGATTCAACGTTCGAGCAGATTTGGCAGCCCCTGCTGCGAGCCAAATTGGGCAATGCCTACCAGCGAACCTCCGCGCTATTTATTTGGGCCACTATCGATCGAATGTATAAGGCCCGCCGCAGCGGCATGAAACGCGAAATGTTCGGCTTCGTGCCTGGCGGTTACCGCCGCATCTTGAACCAACTACACGAAAAAGTTGCCTCGCTGGGAGTCACAATCCAAACGTCCAGTCCCGTAAACCAAATTCACTATCAGTCCGATTCCGGTAGATTCCAAGTCACCCTGGGTCACGACGACCAGCGGCGATTGGCCGAGTTTGACCGCGTCATGATGACCGTTCCTTCGCCGGTGATTTCGAAAGCCTGCCCTCAATTGACCCAGGACGAACACTACAGGCTGCGCCAAGCAGAATACTTAGGCGTCATTTGCACGTCCCTGCTGTTGGATCAGCCGCTTGGCGGATATTACGTGACGAACATTACCGACAACTGGGTGCCGCTGACTGGCATCATCGAAATGGGATCGATCGTTCGCCCTGAACTTTTGGTAGGCAAGTATCTAGTGTACTTACCTCAATACATGCTGGCTGACGACCCTCGATTCGGCGAGAGCGACGACGCCATCCATGATCGGTGCTTGGCAACCCTCGAAAAAATGTATCCGGATTTCAATCGCGCCCGAGTCCATGCTATTCGGACAGCTCGCGCGCGCCACGTCATGACGATACCAACCCTTGAGTACTCCAGCCGAATGCCGCACGTCATCAGCAGCGTGCCTGGGCTGTACCTTTTGAATTCAGCTCAAATCAAGGTCGGATGCTTGAATGTCAATGAAATCCTGGAACTGGTAGAACGCAATTGGTCTCACTTTGTAAGCTGAGCATGCCGCTCGATCCGACCGGCCCCAGCCCTTAGTTGTTATTGATTTGGACGAACGATTCAGCGACAGACGCGGTCGTCGAAGCGTCCTTTCCCAACACGTTGTCAATCATTGTGTTAAAGCCACAGCAACACATGTAGCTCTTGAATGCATGTGTTGCCCCAATCGACCGACAATCGATCTGCAAAATTTGGCCACCGGCCGCTGGATCGGCCTGAAGTGGTCGGTATTTCGTTTCGAAAAGCCCCAGATACCCAGCTGCAAGCGTGGTCGAATGATCGAAGACGCGGAATCGCTTCATCACAGGATCTCGCGAATTGTACAAGTTCACCAGCGAGCTGAAGGTGCATCGCATTTGACAGTATTCGCCGTTTGCCGTGAGTGCATTTCGATCGAAGGCCGGAGCTACGAATCCAACTCGAGTTTCTAGGGTTTCGCGCAATGGATACGACAGAGACTCACCTAAGACGACTCCGCCGATATCTCCTCCCGCATTCAAATGCATAGCACCAGCCACGACCGCAGCTCCAAGACTGAATCCAATCATCCCATGCGGTTGACCGTCGCCCAGCCGCTGAAGAAAGTAGGCCAATTGGAAGGTGTTCGCTTTGACGATCGATTTTTTTTCACGCATCTGACGCGAAGGGGAAATCCACAACTTGGGATTCTCGCTGGGCCATGACAAGCAGATCAGGCGAATGGGGCCTTCGGCGCGATCCGTCAACTTTTTAAAAAGGTCCAGGCTGTGACTACGCGACCAGTCGACTTCCGTCATATTGCCGTGAACGAAAACGACGCTCCAAGCCGCTTGCTCAGCCATGTGGTGTCGCAAGTCCGGTTCGCTGGATTGCTCCCAGAATCCGTTGTTGAAACGATGGACAGGCAATTGCATATCGGGCGCACCCATGCAGGTAGGATCGCAACGAGTACTGATTTCCCACAATGAATGTTGGTCTTGCCAGTTGGCGTAGCTGCAATTCCCCTCGCTTGGACCAGCCGCGATGGAACCGACCGCGCACACGGCCTGGATCATCACAAGGGCGATGAGCAACGCGGCAACCTTATTGGTTTTATCCCGAACAATCGACAAAGTTATCACAATCCTCCAAGTGACTGGCGGGGAAAGAACACCGTCCAAATACCGGTGCGCACTTTTCCATCGGATATACCGTCGCACATTGCCGCTTAATGTTGTCAAAATTCATCATGTTTCGTTTGCACATCGTTTTCCGCGATGTAAGTTTATCCGGATCAACATCGAGTCTTCTAGATAGCAAAAGTTTGCTGAAGGATAGGGAAATGAAAAGAACTGCACTGGTCGGGCTACTGCTAGTTACTGCCACGGGTTGCGGACACGGTTGGCTTCCGTTTCGCCCGTTTCGTGGAGCTCCATGCCGATTGGGCGGGACATGCATGGCGCCGGCTGGCCCCATTGCAACCAACTGTGACAACTGCGGCGAAGTCGCCGGTTATTCGAATTACGAAGGTTCGGTCTCCGAAGGCGAAGTCATCGGCAACAATGTTGTGAGTGGCGACGCATACGGGTCAGCGATCTACGGTGGAGACATCGTGGGTAGCAATATCGTGGGTGGCCAGGGCTATTATGATGGTCAAGTCATCAACGAAGGTTCAATGGGAGGAACAGGTACTTTCCAAGGTCGAGGATCAACGATTGCACCGCCGATGAGCTCCATTCCTTCGAACTCGACTCTGCCTAGCCCGTCGCTTCCATCCAACGGAAGATAGTTCCAGGCGGCGAATATTCAGCCTCAATTTGCAATGGACCTGAAAAATTCAATGATCCATTGCACGGAAAGAAAACGGTTGGACGCTGACTGCGGCAGTCTTCGGGGGAGTTGCCGCAGTCAGCCCACCGTATCTATACTAGAAAGAGCGGCGTTGGCATCTGGACTGCCGAACGCTGCTGCTGCGATTCACCTATTCTGCTCGAGCGCAGAATACACATTCAGGCATGGCCGTCGCGACCCACCAACAAGGTATGCCATGACGCAGATCCTGAGAATTACCATCACGCTGTGGACTTTGGGCTTTTGGGGGTTGCCGTCGGCACTGACGCGGGCGGACGACCAAGCCACCCAACGATCGACTGAATCTGATAATTCGCCCATCTCGTACACCGCGCCCATGTCCTTCGAGATGCTCATTGGAGTGAAGATTACTTCGGCTGATGGAACCATGAAAAACACGTCAGCTCACACGGTTTTTCCCACGGACTGGCCCGAGCAATCTGTCCAAATTGTCGAAACCAATCTCCCGCCAGAACTCAAGGCCACCTTTCGCGACCTCCCGGGCAATAACAAACAGCTTTTGTTGAGCGCACCGAAGATTTCACCGGGAAGTCCCGTTGAAGGCACGATTCGAGTTCGCATCACAAAGAGCCACATCGTCGCTCCCCAAGAAACAAGTCACTTGACGATCCCAAAACGGATTGATCGTACGTTAAAACAATTTCTTGGTCCAAGCCCCCAAATCGACCCAGGGCTTGGTGAAATCAAACGCATCGTCAAGCATGTCGACCAGGCTAAGCCTGGTTCGGATTGGCAGCGAATCGAAATGTTCTACGATTGGGTGCGTGACAATATCGAATACACCAATGGCAGCATGAAGCCCATTCAAGAGGCACTTAAAGACCGCGCGGGTGATTGCGAAGAAATGACCGGAATCTTCGTCGCCTTGTGCCGAGCCGCCCGGGTTCCTGCGCGCTGCGTCTGGATCCCCAACCATTGCTATCCGGAGTTCTATCTCGAAGACGAGAATCATCAAGGTCATTGGTTCCCCTGTCAGGTGGCCGGCACACGCAACTTTGGCAACATGCCTGAGTACATGCCCATTTTGCAAAAGGGAGATCGCTTTAAAGTTCCAGAGCAATCCGGCACGCTCAGATACCTAGCCGATTACCTAAGCTCCGCAGACGTAACGGGCCGTGAAAAACCGACGGTCGAATTCATCCGCAAGCTCTTGGGGGATGCCGCAACGCTGCCGGCAGCCGACGCGGGTTTAAGAGAACGGCAGGTCGCAGATGAAATCACTCCCGAGGCCGATGCGCAGACGCAACGCTAACCGTAGAACCGAAGGGCCGGCTAGCCGCTTTTCTCCGCGAAGTTTACAACGGTCTCAAATCCTTCTCCAGCGACAAGATACAATGGCTTCTGCGGTTCAGCCTGGTCGGTGCTAACCCCATAGTGGCGGGTCAACTCCAGGGTTGCAAGAAACATTGCAACCAAGGCACTCTTGTGCATCTCAGGGCCAAAGAGTGAGGTTAGCTCGACTCGCCGTTCTTCCGCTATGAGACTATGGATTTTAGACATATAGACATGGATGGGAGTCTCGTCGTGGACAATTTGAGCCACGGACGCAGGTTGCCTCTCGCGCAAGAGCCTACCAAAAGCGCTCACAATGTCCCAAATTTGGATCGATTCGATCGGCTGATTCGATGTCCCAGGACGTTGCACCGGCAAATCACTAGAAAGCCTAGAATACCTAAGCTGCCAACGCCTGCCTGATTCTCCTAACAAATGGCTTGCATCTCGGATCTGCTTGTACTCGATCAGTCGTTGGACCAAGTCCTCTGAGATCTCATGAAAAGATTCTGATGAATCCGCCGACGCAATGTTGGAGCTTTGTGAAGGAATTGCTTGGATGGATTTCCATTCCATGAGCAAACTGGCGATTTCCAGAAAATCTCCGACATCGTCAATTTGCAACTCCACCAGGACTTCCAAGTAGTCAAGATATTGGTCAACTGCCCTAGCCAACGGAAGTTCCGATAGCGCAATTTCCTCCCGACGCACGATATGTAGGAGCAAATCCAGCGGCCCGGAATACTGCGGCAGGGCAATTTGAAAGTCGGAAATCATTTTGGCTTGACACGAAGGTCGGCTATTGGACGGGTTGTTGACCAATCCACCGACCTACCACAGGGCGGAGTGTGTACCCCAAGCCCTGGTCTGTCTTTGCTCCGTCAGTTAAGCCTAGTTCATCCCTACTGAGGTTGGATTTGAGTTCGGTAGGCTGCACGTTTCCGTTTTGGCTGCTTCAAGGCTTTCGCATCCATTGGAAGGGGTTTCTGATGTCGCACCTGCCATTCTCGGTTTTCGACCGCGGGGTTTGGAGTGCGTCTCGGGAATCATCTTGGGGTCGAGCAGTTGGAGCATGCGCGAAATGCAGAGTCGATTTACGCTAATGTTTAATCGCCCTGCTTCGGCGCACATCGCTTCATGCAAGCTCTTGGGGAGCCGGACGGTGATCATGCGTTGCGGATCGTTGGGATCGTTTTCCGGCAAGTCGCGGCTGCGTAGGGCTGTCAGCATGAGCTGAACTTGATGGTATTGCTCAGTCCGAAGAAATCGTCCGAACTCACCTAAATCAGTAAATATCTCGTGGATCATTCCGCTACCACCCAACATCTCGCGATAGAAACACACCCACGTTGGAGCGGCCCCAAATAGATCATTGG
>WPCK01360806.1_pt1 | contig 19028 bp, 18 predicted proteins | sample 5399851 | NCBI WGS metagenome assembly WPCK01 (sample SAMN12869471, study PRJNA574797) | sludge metagenome | isolation source: wastewater treatment of pH11 | place: China:Beijing | collected 2019-05-20 | reverse complement strand
GTTCGTATCCCATAGAACGCCCAGGAGGATAATTACGCCGATGACCAATGGCTGCCAGTAAGACTGAACGCCGATCACGTTCATCCCGTTCGAGACTTCGGCAATCAACAGCGACCCAATAAGCGCGCCGAGGATAGTGCCAACACCTCCGAACAGCGAAACTCCCCCAACGACGGATGACGCGATTGAGTAGAACTGCTCGTTACCAGAACCTGCCGTTGGGTACCCCACCATCAGCCGCGAAGTAACGATGATCCCGCCGAACGCGGCCGTGATACCAGAAATCACATAGACGAGAATCGTTGTTTTCGCGATGTTGATACCTGCGAGCCGAGCCGTATCCTTATTGCCGCCTACCGCGTAGATATGTACGCCAGTCGAGGTCTTCTGGAGCATGAACGCCAAAACTCCAGCCGCGATTAGCACCATGATCACCGGTACAGGTACGCCAAAGATCGACCCTCGTCCGAAGAATGCAAACATCGGATCAGCCACGGTCACGGACTGTGCATTTGTGAGAATCTTGGGTATCGATGCTGCGATTCCAAATGTCGCGAACGTAACGATGAACGGGGGCATTCGTCCATACACAACCATCGCTCCGTTGAAGAGTCCCACTGCGATGCCGGTCAGTATTGCGATCAATGCAGCCAACCACCACGGCACTCCGGCTCGCATCGCCATTGCCGCTACAACACCGGTTAAGGCAATGTTGGATCCCACTGATAGGTCAATTCCACCAGTCAACAGGACACAGGTCTGGCCTAGTGCCAAGAACATGACGACTGCCCCGTTCAACAGGAGAACGCTCAAGTTTCCTGCAGTTCGAAACTCGGGGGAAAGCAGGCTCATGATAATGGCCACGATGACCACGACACTAAACACGCCGAGCTCCTGAGGAACTGCCCGTTTACGTTTCATTTCGGCTCCTTTGCCCAAATGAGCGCCTGTCGCTCGTTTGAGTTGCTTGAATGCTAGCAGTAGCCTGCCCAACGCTCAAGAGCCTTCTGCGCAGCCATCGACACAGCGCATTCGGGGCAGTATTCCGCCAAATAGCGCCAAAACCGGGCAGCCGAACCCTTCAAATGAGCACGTCTCGCTCATACGATGCAACCAAACCGTTATAGAGAGTCGCTCGAATGTGGCATCGATGGTTCTGAGCACTGCACCAAAGCGCGGTTCTACTTCCGCGGAAAGACGGTCCCCTTAACGGACGGCATCCGCAACAAATGCTCACAGACCTGCGTCGTTGTCACCAACGAGGTTATGAGACCTGAGCTGGCTACTGCGTGGATCGCACCGACTTTTTCCTTACCCCCTGCTAACGCAACAACTGTTCGAACGCCAGCCAGCTCATCAACTGAGATGGAGATTCGGCGATCGTTTATCCGAAGATCCAGATAGCGTCCGCTTGCCGACAGAAACATGCCGGCCATATCAGCCACGGCTCCCGCCTCATCGATCTCCCTGCAGGTCTGCTCGTCGAAGAGATCCGCCAGCTGGGTGACGCGTGGATTCCAGGAGCCAATGGAAAGGATTGCGGCATCCAGTGTTGAGTACGTGGCTAAGACATCGGCCACAGCTGGTTCCTCACGGAACGCTTCAGCCATCTCGGCACTTGCTGCGAACAGCGGCGCAATCAGCGCCATGGCTTTCAAACCGGATGCACGGGGAATTCGAGAGATGATCTCAATCGGTGAGGCAGCCGGATCATTGCCTACGACACCGGCAATCTGGATGAATGTGGTCGATGCCAAATCCCGCAGGTTCTCCCCTACTGGGAGTAATGTGCGCCCCCATGAGACACCAACCTTGTCGTCGGGACGTAACACGCCCGAGAGGAATTGTGCGCCAGCTCGACCAAGATCATTGCGCTCCAGATATATGTCTTTGCTACCTGGTACCAGCACGACATGCTCCAGATGCAGATGGTTCGCAAGAGCCTGAGCCCTCTCCTCAACCAGTCCTGGACTCTCCGCTACCTCGATTTTCACAATACCAAGACTGCGTGCTTCTTCGAGCATCCGAGCAACCTTGAAGCGTGAAACACCCAATGACTCGGCGATAGAGACCTTACTCTCATCACCTAGATAGAATCGCCTTGCTACCTCCGCGATTTGCTTGCTCGCGTCTCTCCTCGGTACTGAAGTAGCCAAAGACACTCCCGTTAACTATTCGCACTTTGCTGAGCAACCCCATTTGTGAGCTATCCTCTCAAATGAGCGTTCGCAGCACCACAATTTGGATATGACACAAATCTAGCGCCAATAGGGAGAAGCAGACATGCAATCGGATGCAATCAAAATCTTTGTCGACTCGGCAGACAGGACGGTTGCCGAACGTTGGCTTGTTGCAGGGGTTGCTACAGGCTTGACAACCAATCCTACGATCCTGCGACGCGCGAACGCACACCTGAGCGATATCCACGAGATCGCCGAGTGGGCCCAAGGTGCGGGAGCTAGGGAAGTATGCTTCCAGACTTGGGGTGGGAGCTCCGAGGAATGGTACGAGAACGCTGAACGCTTACTCGAAGTCGTTCCTTGGGCGACAATAAAGGTCCCTTGCACAGAATCGGGCGCAAGAGTGGCCGCTCGTCTACAGGCCCAAGGCGTCCCAATCCTGCTCACTGCAGGCTATGCCGCCAAGCAGATGCTGGTCGCATCTGCACTCGGGGTCCGGTACTTCGCACCGTACTTCAATCGCATGAACATTCATGGACGCAACGCTTTAGCCGAGTTCGCAACAATGGTCCAGATTGTGCCCCAGACAGGTGATGCGACCCGCGTGATGGCGGCCTCCGTCAAATCTGCGGCCGATGTCCTGCTTCTCGCTAAAGTCGGTGTCCGCACGTTCACTCTTGCGCCCGAAGTCCTGACCGATCTTCTCAGTGATGATCTAACTGATCACGCAGTAGGTGAGTTTGAGTCTGATATGCGAACCGTTCTATAGCAACATACCCGCCAAGCCCTTGTCTTGGACACAGAGAACGAGAGCTTCCACTTCGTGAGCATGAGGTTGACCTGCAGGGTCTTCCGACCCACCGCTTGTGAAACGCGTTCCTTCCGCAGAAACAGGCCTCATTGGGTTGCACGCGGTACTCGTTCATTGACCCCTCCTACGCTGGCGCGACCCTCCGCCCGGGATAAACGCCCATCAAGCCGATCCGCAACGGAAAGGTGCCGCTCCCTGAACGCCGCGACGATCGTAATGCCATTGGAGCTGTCGCCAAGGTTGGGATTCTTCAGTGTTTTGAGTTCGAGGACGAGCCCCCCGTAATACCCAGCCCCGACCTCTGTGTCCCGCGAGCATCACATCTTGTTTTGATAGTCCATCGCGATAAAGAGCTGCTCAATTGCTTCTCCTGGCTAGCAGAACCCCACCAGTCCCGGAGGATGGTGGGGAGTTATGCATAAACACTATCCGGGTTGTGCGTACGCGCAAGGCGATTTTGATAGCAGTCTGAATGCACCATGCCACTCGAACGAGGACGCAGAAGTATTGGTCCCTGCCACCACCCGACCCTCCTAACCCTTGACACATCAAAAGCCTCTATGGAGAGTTAGGCCGACAAGTCCCCTTACGACCGCCCAGCCCCGTACCGCTCCGTAAGCCCCTCGATAGCAGTGAGCGCTCTTGACACATCACCTTTTGTTCCTACGGCCATCGATGTCTAGCGCCATAGTGGTGTCCCAATAAACCAGTGTGCTCGAAAGGTGTCGCGAGTTCCTGCGTGAAGCCAGCCGCCATCTAGATATTCAGATACCGATTTGGTATCTGAATATCTACATCAAGGAGGTCATATCGCGAAGCGAACGGCGCGGCTCAGAGTTCCAGCGGACGTTGGGCTTGCGATCCAACAGGCTCGCCTAGAGCGCGGCATGACCCAAGCAGAACTGGCCCACAACCTGGGCCTGGGACGGTGCTGATGTTCCTCGCAGGTGAACTCTACGCAACGGTGGTTGGCACTCTCGAAGGGGACGCACGGAGCTTCGACTTCACGCCGACCGATGATGCACTTAACCACTTCGGAGCAAACGAACCAGGCCTCGGCAAGTCTTCGTTTGGCGGTTGCCAGACCCCCAAGACATCATCGATGAAACCCCTAACCAGTTGGCACGCGCAAACAGTGATGAGGTAGCTCTACCCGGCGCATACCCCGAGTTGCAAAGCAGCATCCAACTGTTCATTCGAAACCTGAGCCAGGCCGCTCGACCCTGGCGCTGCGTCTCGCTCGTGACCTTCCATTGTTTCACCGTGAAATCGCGCCCTCAGTTAGGTGAATAAATGCGGATATGTGTTAAGACAACTAGCGCACAAAAGGGCACTACATACTCAAAGCCGTGACCCTCTTCTCAAGAGCATCAATGCGGGCTTCCACCCAGCAGTCCAGTCAATATCGCGAAAGTCAGCTGGGAGTACTACCTTGAGATCTCCACTTCGACGGCATATCAAAGCTTGACCACCGTCAAATCTAGCAGTAAGTTGTCAAACAACTAATGGGGGTTGAAATGAACAAATCTTCTCTGGCGTCGATGCCAGATCTCACCGACAAGGTAGTACTCATTACTGGTGGAGAAGGAGGGATTGGCCAGGGGCTCGTTCGTGTATTTGCTACCGCGGGCGCCTCAGTAGTCATTCACTATCTGTCCAGCAGTAAGGTGGCTGAGGAACTCGCAGCCGAACTCCGATCTCAGGGCCACTCCGTCGCAACAGCGGGCGGTGACATCTGCTCCCCGGAGGATTGTCAGCGGATAGTCGCAGATTGCGTTGCGGCATTTGGCAAGCTGGACTGCCTGGTGAACAACGCTGGGGTGCAACCACTCCAGGAACTTGAATCCATGACGCTAGCTCAGTGGAACCAAGTCGTGGAGATTAACTTAAACGGCACGTTCAACATGACGCAGGCTGCAGCCGCCGTAATGAAGAGTCAAGGCGGCGGCTCCATTATCAACATTGCTTCGGTCGAGGCGTCACTGCCCGCTCCAAACCACGCTCATTACACAGCCTCCAAAGCCGCCGTCAAGATGTTTGCACGTGGCGCGACGCTTGAGTATGCGCGGTTTGGTATCCGAGTTAACTCCGTTTCTCCGGGCCTGATAGACCGTGGGGATCTGGACCAAGCGTGGCCAGAAGGACGAGACTCCTGGTTAGCGAAGTGTCCCCTACGCCGAGTTGGAACTCCAGTCGATGTGGCCTACGCCTGCGTTTTCCTGGCTTCCGACATGGCTTCGTGGGCCTCCGGGATCGACCTCACCTTTGATGGTGGAATGAGCGCCGTCCCAGCCTGGTAAGTCCAGGAGATCCAGTCGCGAGACCCCTCGCGCATCCAACACTAGGCAAGGAGGGAATTGAAAAATGTCAAACCCCATTGGAATCATTGGCGGATCAGGACTATACGATCTGTTCGAGGACGGAGATGGGAGTTTTGTGGAGACTCCCTATGGAACGCCTTCAAGCCCCATCACACAGGGAAAAATTGGCGGTCGAGAGGTTTATTTCTTGACTCGTCACGGGTCGGGGCACAGCGTTCCACCCCACCTGATTAACTACCGTGCAAACATTGCTGCTCTCGCCCAGCTTGGCGTGAAAACGCTCATCACTTCTTCCGTGGTCGGATCTTTACGTGCGGACTATGCTCCAGGAGACTTCGTCCTACCCGATCAGTTCGTCGATCGCACTTGGGGACGGGCCGACACATTTTTCGAGGGGCCTGAAGTTGTCCATATTTCCGTCGCTGATCCGTACTGCCCTCAAATGCGGCAGGTCGGTATCGACGTCCTGAGCCAGCTTGACGAGAGATTCCACCCTAACGGCACTTCTGTTGTAATCCAGGGTCCTCGGTTCTCTACCCGCGCGGAGTCAGAGTGGTTCCAGAAAATGGGGTGGAGCGTACTCTCAATGACACAGCACCCAGAAACGACACTCGCTCGTGAGAAGTCAATGTGTGTCTTCAACATTTCGTTCGTCTCAGACCTAGATGCCGGCGTGGAGGATCTGCAAGACGAACCTGTAACCGGCGGTATGGTATGGCGGCGGGTGGCAGAAGGGCAAGTGCGTATCAGGACGGCTCTGGAACGAATCATCGAGCAACTTCCGGCCGAGGACGAGATCACGTGTAGTTGCCGAGAAGCCCTCGCAGACGTATAAGTTGCGACAAACGCATAGGGGGGAGGCCATCACCCAGAGGGTGATGGCCTCCCCCCTATGCACGAACTAACGGGTGACGACGTCTAAGGCAACTTCGATCATTCTTTCAACAGCATCATCAACGATGCTCCGAAATGGTTGGTAATCAGACATTGCTTCGTCTTCATCGGCAAGTGGGTTCCCATCAATGGCCACGATTGCCGCAGCGGCAACGCCGTTCAGCGAAGCAACCGTTAGTAGTGCAGCAATCTCCATCTCCACCGCAAGCACGCCTGCTTCTCGCCACATTGGTTGAGAGTTCTCCAGTACAGGCGACGGGTAGAAGTTGTCCGAAGTCAAGACAATACCTTGATGGACAGCGATACCGTGGTCACCACGACTGGCCTCAGCCGCCAGCCCAATGACAAGCGAGGGTTCTGCTACTGCAGGGTAGTTGAGTGGAACCAGGCTACGGGACAGACCATCGCCTCGAACCGCAGCAGTTGCAACGACAAGATCGCCATCTACTACGTCCCTCTGCAAACCTCCTGCAGTGCCGACCCGAATGATCTTTTCCGCCCCCGCACGACAAAGCTCCTCAAATACGGCGCCAGCGCCCGCAGAACCAACACCATGGGACATCACTGTCACCGAGGTGCCCCTATACTCCCCGGAGAATGTCACGTACTCTCGGTTTCGCCCCACCTCTCGTACATTGTCGAGATGTTGCGCAATGCGTTCGGCACGCTGCGGGTCCCCGGCTACGATCACGCGAGGCTCTACGTCAGAGACTTTCACTCGACTCAAGCCCAGTACGTCCCCGTCATTCAAACGAACCTTCATTTCCTACCTTCCCCATTACTTTAGGTTTTACTTACATACAGCTTTTCAGCGCACTAGCTCACGCACCCGCGATGCGACTCTTGGGTAAGCGGCACATAGCTCCGTAGCGTCTCCAAGTTGGAATCCCTCCCAAGAGAAGGCAGGAGCCATAGTTGTTCCGACCAATGACCAGCGCCCCGTGCTAGAGGAGCCCTGCCAGACTCCAGCTGGAACTACTACTTGCGGCCGCTGGCCTTCAAGCAGATTTGGGCCTACCAGTACTCGTTCTGCATCTCCATCCGGACCCAGCAGCAGAAGATCCAGTGGCGCACCGCCATACCAGTGGTAGATCTCCGGTGCGTCAAGGAGATGCAGGGCGGAAAAGTCTCCGTCAGCAACCATGAAATATATCGCCGTGCCAGACCCGTCCTTGTACATCTGGCGGAACATACCTCCCTCGTCGGGAAGCGGCTCCAAACCAAGAATTCGAAGTATCGCGGCAGGGTCATCCGGCACCATTGCGGCCGGTCTATCGTTACCATCGTTGACTACCATTGGAATCACGCCCCTCCCCCAGCGATTGTCTTGTCTTTGCGGAATATGCGGGCCGAGAGTAGCAGCGCCACAAGTGTCACCACGTAGGGAGCAGCTTCTGTGACCTGCGCGGCCAGACCCTGCCCTTGCAGACGGTATCCCAACGCCTCAACGAAGCCGAAGAGCAACGCGGCCAGTAGCGTCCACAGGGGCATTGCTCTCGCGAGCATGACAGCAACGACAGCGATCCACCCGCGACCGGCCGTCATTCCTTCAGCAAACTGGACGACGTTACCGAGGGCGAGCTGGGCGCCCGCAAGGCCTGTGAGGACACCCGAGACAAGAACAGCTCCATACTGATACTTGGTCGGACTCACGCCGAGTGTCTCTGCTGCCAAGGGTCGTTCTCCCACGCCTCTTAGGCGCAAGCCAAGAGGAGTTCGAAACAAGACGACGCTTGTGATTGGGACCAGAGCGAAGGCTAAGTAGCCCAAGATCGTCAAATCGAAGAAGGCATCGCCAATCCACGGAATCTGTGACAGCAGTGGAATAGGGATTGTCCCCAGTCCCACTATGCCTGGATCCTGGAAGAATCCTTGTGTGTGGAAAAATGCCACGAGTAGGAAGCTGGTCAATCCAACAGCCAAGATGTTCATTGCAACACCGAGCACGATTGGATCTGCGCCGCGCGAGACGGTCCCAAATGCCAGGATCAGTGAGAAGACCGCTGACGCCACAGCTGCTGTGAGGACGCCAACGAGGGCGCTCCCCGACCAATAAGAGGCGGCCACTGCGAAGAATGCGCCCACAAGCATCATGCCCTCAAGGGCGATGTTGAAGATCCCAGCGCGCTCACAGATCAGACCACCTAGAGCAGCCAGAAGGATCGGTATCAACGACCGAACTACTGAATCAATGAGCGAAGCGTCTATCAATCCACCAAATTCCATGGTCCTAGACCTCCCTCTGCATAGAGTTGGTTGACGGCTGCATTGCAGAATCACCGCTCAGTTCGTCCGACTCTGCTACCGGGACATGGTTGCGGCCAAACCATTTCTTCGGCCATTCGACTCTGAACGCAATAAGGACAATCGCGATTCCCTGTATGACCGCTGCGATCTGTGGAGACATACCAAGATCACGACTAAGCGCACCAGAGCCAGCAATGATTCCAGCAAAGAAGATTCCAGCGAGAACAACACCAGCGGGTCTGTAAAGCGCCAGCAATGCGACCAAGAGACCAATCCACGGGTAGTTGGTCGCAAAGAGTGTACCTTCAACGATGCGGGTGCTTGGAGCACCTACGGTGAGCATCGCCCCTACCAGTCCCGCAATGCCTCCTGACAAGACCATTGTCTTTACAGTCATTCTCGTCGTCTGTACTCCAGCGTATGCGGCGAACCGGAAGTTCAGTCCGTTGATGCCAGACTCAAACCCAAAAACTGTCTTGCGATTCAGATATGAAACTAGGAGAACGACGACAACCATAATGATCAATGACCAGTTGACAGTTCGTCCGATGACAGTCAGAAAGCCGTCCTTGCCGAAGGATTCCAGAAGAGCACCACCCAGAGGCGAACTCGGAGCTGCAAGTAGAGGAATCTGCCGACCATCACCAAATGCTTGAGAGGCGACCATTGAGGACTCAGGGTCCTTGAGTGGAAATCGGGTCAGCCACGAGGCGAAGAACCTGGCTGGATAGTTCAACAGAAGACTCGTCAGCAAGATCGGAACACCGGGCCAGACATACATAAGCGATGAGAAGCCTGCCCAGAGTCCGCCCACAATTACTCCAGCGGCAAGTGATAAGAGTACAACCACCGGTGGGGGCCCTGGCACGTAGATTGCAACGATCCCGGCTGCCAATCCACCGAGGATCATCTGGCCCTCTCCACCTAGGTTTATTACCCCTGCTCTAAATGCCACAGAGATAGCCAGCGCCATCCCGACCAAGGGGATGGCCCTGACAATTGTGTTTGCCCAGCCGATTCCCGACCCAAAAGACCCGGAGAACATTGAGGCGTATCCATCCAATGGGTTGACCCCAGTCATGGCCATGAATACGCCACCAACTGCAAACGCGATGATTACAGACAGGACAACAGGCCCCGTTACTGCTTCGAGGACGCGCCTACCAACGTTGTCTACCCCGGATAGCCTCTCGGAACTGCGAGTCTGAGAGCTCTCTTTAGTACTCATGCCGCGACCTCACCTTCTTGGGCTCCTGCCATTAGAAGTCCAAGCCGTTCTTCCGTGGCTTCTTCAAGTGTCACCTCGGAAACAATTTCGCCCTCATACATAACAACAATCCGTGATGACAGACTCAGGATCTCGGAGAGTTCCGCAGATATGAGGAGTACTCCGCGACCTCTGTCCCGGTAGTCCGTTATCTCTCTGTGAATAGCCTCGATAGCGCCAATGTCCACGCCACGAGTTGGTTGCTCTGCGATCAAGACTGGTGCGTCATAGTCGAGCTCTCGAGCAACTACTATCTTCTGGAGATTCCCACCAGACAGGGTTGAAACCAACGTCTTCGGGGAAGAGATCTTCACACCGAAACGGCGGATGAGCTCCGACGCAAACTGGACCATCTTGCGCGGGTACAGGATTCCCCTCTTCGACAATTGACGTGAACGATGATGCCCCATGGCGAGGTTGGCCACAGCATCAGCCTCCAGGGCCGATCCAACGCCGCGCCGATCTTCAGGAATGTACGCGATCCCGGCATTGCGTCGAGCACGAGTCGAACCGTTGCTAACATCAACTCCATTGATCTCCACGGCGCCCGATAACGCTGGCGTAAGTCCCATGATTGCCCGGGCTAGTTCAACCTGCCCATTGCCTGCTACTCCAGCTACACCCAGAATTTCCCCCCTGCGCACTTGCAGCGAGAGTCCGTTCACGACTGGCTTCTCCCCCGTTACTCCAACAACCAAATCCCTCACGTCCAGAACGACATCGCCAGGAGGCATCGAAGGTTTGCGTTGGGTGAGATTGACGTCGCGGCCAACCATGCACCGAGTGATCTCCTGAGGATTGGTGTCCGCAGTCACCAGCTGAGCGACAGAGTGACCGTCGCGAAGCACAGTCACCCGGTCGGACACAGCCATGACCTCTTTCATCTTGTGCGTAATTAGTATGATCGTGCGGCCGTCCGCTTTGAGTGCCCGCAGAACTTCAAAGAGACGCTCCGTCTCCTGAGGTGTGAGTACAGCGGTTGGCTCATCAAGAATGAGCACACTCGCATCGCGGTAGAGGGCCTTGATGATTTCAACTCTCTGCAATACCCCGACTGGTGCGTCTGAGACCTTCATAGTCGGATCAACGGCCAGTCCATACCGATCCGAAATCTCACGAACCAGCATGACGGCTTCGGACTCGTTAACAAGCCCTCGTTTCGTCGGCTCCGCCCGAAAGATGACATTCTCGGCGATGGTGAGCGAAGGAAAGAGCTTGAACTCCTGAAACACCATTCCAATGCCAGCCTCGATTGCGTCTAGAGGTGACTTGAAACTGACCTTTTCTCCACGAAGGAGAATCTCTCCCGAATCGGGATGGTAGAGCCCCGCGAGGATAGACATGAGCACGGACTTTCCAGCGCCGTTCTCTCCCATTAGCGCGTGGATCTCCCCGGCCTCGACCTCAAAGTCGACATTCTCGTCCGCGATGACATCGGGGAAGACCTTGGTTATCCGTCGCATTGCCACTTCAAGTGGCGCCCGTTGATCACTCACGGGGACTCCTTTACTAGGTGTTGACTAGTTTCCTGCGTCTGGGAGTACTAGTTCCCCACTAATGATCTGTTCTTTGACCTTTGCTACTTCTGCCACGACATCTGGATGCTCCATCACGGTGCACTGGGAGCCTTCGGCAATATCACTCAGTGAAATGATGTCCATTCCACCTTCAGCTAGACCGTAAGAGGTGACCGCGGTCCTCTCTCCGTCAAGAATCTTTCCAATCTCAGTAACGATGAGCTTCTCAACGTTCTTTATGGTTCCATCGCCAACGAAACCCGGCTGATCGGGGCACTGGTTGACATCGACACCGTATGAAGTAAAGCCCTTCTCTGCACCGGCAGCAAAAACGCCGCTGTTAGAACCGGAGGCGACTGCAAAGACGTGGTCCGCACCTGTCGCTGCCATCGCGATTCCCTGCTCCTTGGCAGTTGCAGGATCTCCAAATGGGTTCGTGCCACCGATGAACAGCTGGTTGTCCTTCACTCCAGGGTGAGAGGCCTCTGCACCCATTGCGAAAAAGTCCGTGTAACGATGTATGAATGGAATGTCCACTGCGCCGATTGATCCCACCGCTCCACTCTCGGTGAGTAGTCCTGCCTCATAGCCCAACAAGTAGGAAGCTTCCGGCTCCCGGAACACTGCACAGTGTAGGTTCTCTGTCGCGTCCTGAGGGCAGGCATCAATAAGTACGAACTCTTGATCTGGATTTGCTTCCGCAAACTCTTTCGCCAAGTCTTCGAAATCGAAGGTAATCATGACGATTGCGTCAGGAGCCTCATTGACAGCTTGCTCCAGATTAGAGCGGTTTGCTTCTTCCGTAGACCCCTCGAACATCTTCCAAGATGCCCCGTAGGTTTCGGCGGCAAGCTCAGTGCCCAACCTGCCCGATTCTAGGAACATGTTTTGCCCAATAGGGTCATTTGTCAGATAGATGAAAGACAGATCAGAATCCGCCGCTCCGCCTTCTTCTGAGGTGCTGCCGCCTGACGTGGCATCGTCTGCCGATTGATCTCCTGTTGTACCTCCACCGGAGCTGCAAGCTGCAAGAGCCAGGCCCGCGGATAAGACTAGTGCTGTACCAATAGTAGTTTTTGACGCTCTCATTTCGTATGCCTTTCGTTCTGGCTTGTTATGCGGGAATGCGGGTATTTGAAGGGGTCTGTCCCTTGTCGCACCGGATTACGCGTTTCTCAGTGACGATTGCTGTGATCAGCTCGTGTGGCGTAACGTCGAATGCTGGATTTACTGCACTGGTGCCAACTGGCGCAGTTTGACGGCCAGCGAAAGTCACAACTTCGCTAGAGCCTCGATCTTCAATTGGAATATCATTTCCGGTCTCAGTACTCACGTCGATCGTCGATTCGGGTGCCACGATGATGAAAGGTACGCCCGCTGCACGGGATGCCAGAGCCAGTGAGTAAGTTCCGACCTTGTTCGCTGTGTCGCCATTGGCCGCGATTCGGTCTGCCCCAGCAATCGCCACATTAGCAATGCCTCGCGACATGAGGAACGGTGCAGCGGAGTCTATGATCAGGCGGAACGGGGCACCCATCTGCGTCAACTCCCACGCTGTGAGGCGAGCGCCCTGAAGCAGAGGACGGGTTTCCATGGGGAAAACCTCCTCAAGCCAACCCTGTTCGAGGATCGTCTGAGCGACACCGAGTGCAGTACCGCGCTCAACTGCCGCAAGTGCACCCGTATTGCAGACTGTCATAATCCGCGCTGGCTCATTTTCCACTAGGCCCCGGATCAGTTCAGCGCCTTTCAGTCCCATGGAAGTGCATGCGGCAATATCTTCGTCACGGATTCTTAGCGCTTCTTCGAGAATCGCATCCGGACCTTCATCGAGGCGTGTGAGAGCTCTCTTGACGCCCCATGAGAGGTTCACTGCCGTGGGCCGCGCATCGGCGAGGGTCTGCGCCAACGAGCTAATAGAACCCGTATCTGATTCTGTCTGAGCGATCAGCGCAACGCCCATGGCTCCAGCCACACCGAGCGCGGGGGCTCCTCGCACAGCCAACCTCTGTACGCACTCAATGAGAGTGTCCAAGTCGGAGACTCGCAGGACTTTAACTTCATTTGGAAGCAAAGTTTGGTCGATCAACTCGATTGAGCCGTCCACCCAGTCAATGGTTCGCAACATCTTCTCCCAACTTCATCGTTAGTTGTAAAACAACTGGCCTGGATACACAATAGAGTCGTTAACCACCTGTGGTCAATGCCACGAGCAAAAAGTGGACAGATTTGGGAAATGAAAGGCCTGGAAATGAATTGGTTTGAGGTGTTTGGTTGGGTCGGGTCGATCCTTGTCGTGGTGTCGCTTGCTCTCCCGAGTACTCTGGGTTTTAGAACGCTCAACCTAGTCGGGAGTGGCATAGCAGCGGCCTACAACCTGGCCCTGGGAATTTGGCCGTACTTTGCGATGAATGCCGCGATCTGTGCCATCAACGTGTACTGGCTCCTGCGGATATACCGCGAGACGCGTGCGCGCAAGTCCACGGTGGCCCTTGAAGCCGTTGGCCCCACAGGCACGTAGGAAGCCATGATCAAACCTGCAATCTGGTCCTCAATACCGTCTGGGGGTCAACCCTCACCGATAGGATCAGTAAGCACAACACCCATATAGTGGAGGAGTCACGATGGCAGCCAAGAGCCGTGCGGGATCGCGAGTTTCGACTGTCGCAGAAAGCCTGCGTAGCGACATCTCAGCAGGAATTCTCAAACCAGGAGACAAGCTCCCCATTGAGTCCCAGTTGGCAGAGAGGTTCGATGTCTCCAGACCCACTGTGAGAGCGGCACTGCGTGAGCTGCAGGCTATGCAACTGGTTCGCACCCAGCACGGCATTGGCTCCTTTGTACAGGAACCGCCTGCGATCAGCGCAGGGCTGGAGAAATTGGATTCGATCACCGAGTCCATCCGAGCTACGGGGCGGGAGCCGGGGATGAAATACCACAGCAGACTCGTGCGTCCACTAATGCCGGATGAAGCCGAGAGACTCAGTCTTGCACCTAACGACCTCGTTCTTGAACTACGGCGGTCGATCCTCGCAGACTCTCAGGTTGTCGCATATTCATATGATCTGATGCCTGTTGGAGTCTTCCCAGTTGACGGGAATCCCGCAGACCTCAATGGCTCACTTTTTGCATACTTGCGTAAAGAACGTGGACTTGATCCCGCCTATGCAACGGCCGAAATACATGCTGTTTCTTCTGCCCACATTGGTTGGGATCCCAGCACCTCAGAAGACTCTCTATATCTTCTGCTAGACCAGGTCCACTACTCCGCAGACGCGACCGTCCTGCTCTATTCGCGCACATACTTCATTGAAGGACGGTATACCTTCGCGGTTGCGCGAGCGGCCTAGGGACATTGATCTGCCCCTTCATAAACCCATTCTGAGTCCGCACATCCTCCATAGCGGGTGTTTGACTGCTTCACGCCCATAAACCGTTCGGAAAACCCCCTCTCTGCCGGCGGCCATAGAGACCATACTCACATTCTTCGCAAAACTGAAGGTATGCAGGTTGGCTTATATCCGCTACTCTGTTGTTTGACAACTGCTCTCATTAGAGGAAGGCGAACGATGGAGACCTATTGGGACAGTCCGGCGGTTGACGATCTACTCAAAGCGGCTCAACACATAGGCCGCGATCAAAGTCTTGTTCTGCTCGGCGGTGGAAACTGTTCAGTGAAGATACCTGGTGAAGCAAGCACTCAGGTGGAACTGCCCGTGTTATTTGTAAAAGGTAGCGGCCACGAAATGGCGACCCTCACCAAGGACGGGCTAGCCCCACTAGATCTCAAGGAGCTTCAACGCGTATTCGCAGAAGGCGCCATCACTCAAGACAGCCTCCCTCTTGTTCTCGAGCAACTAAAACTCGACAAGAGTGCTCCTTCCCCTTCAGTCGAGTCACTAGTCCACGCTTCGATACCGCAAAAATTCGTTCTTCATTCTCACTCTGATGTGAGTCAATCCGTGACAGATACATCCAAACCCCACGACCTCGCGCGCGAAGTATGGGGGCCTGACGTGTTGATCGTTGACTATGCAAGCCCGGGAGTGGACCTAGGCACGGCTATCAAGGAAGCGGTTGAAGCTACCCCTCAAGCAAATGCGATCGTAGTAATCGGTCACGGCATTTTCACGTACGCCGACACCGCAAGAGAAGCTCTAGCTCGTCACCTTGACATTGTCGAAATGGCTACGGCGTTTGCGCGGAAGAGAGCCGAGGACTTCAAGTCATTCACGCAGACCAGGCCAGATCTCGGGCCAGATTTCACATCCGCAATGTCAATGAAGGTAAGTGAAATACGCCAGAAGGTGTCAGAATTTGCCGGCAGACCACTTACTGCGACGATTGCGGCCCGGGAAGAACAGTTTGACCAAGAGCTGATCACTGTCGTCCAGCGCGGGCCCGCAACCCCTGACCACGTCACGTGGGTCGGTCCCTGGGTCATCTGCGATACGTCTCTCGAGGACTACGCTCACCGCTACCGTGACTACGTTTATCGCAATGCCACACGAACGTCGCGCTCGGATCTTCTGAGCCCCACAACACCTCTACCTGCCCTCTACCCGCGGGTTATTGCTGTCCCCGGAGTTGGCCTCGTAGCAATTGGCCGTACGGTCTCGGAAGCCCAGAAGACCGGGGAGATCACACGGCACACTCTTGAAATTGCAGATCTTGCTGAACAGCTAGATACCTACACGCCCCCAACAGAAGACCACATTTTCGACTTGGAGTTTTGGAAGCCACAAATGGAAAAATACTCACGTAAGACCACAGAGTTGCCTGATGAAGGACGAAACGTCCTCGTCACAGGAGCCGCCTCAGGAATCGGCCGCGCATGCGCCGAGGAGTACCTACGTAGGGGCGCAAACGTAATCGCTTGGGATCGTTCCGCAAGCGTCCTCGAGCTGCATTCCGACGACGAATGGCTAGGCCAGATTGTCGACGTAACTGATGAGGAGGCCCAGGAGCACGCCCTATCGTCGGCAGTCGCCAAATTCGGCGGAATCGATGCGGTGGTACTTGCAGCAGGAATCTTTCCATCGGCAGCTCATATAGTCGACTTAGAAATGAGCTCTTGGGACAGTGCCCTTGCTGTGAACGCGAGATCCGCTGCAATTTTGCTCCGCCTAGCCCATCCATACCTGACTCGTGCTGTCGATGGAGGCTACGTATGCCTGATTGCTTCCAAGAATGTTCCGGCTCCGGGTTTTGGTGCAGCTGCATACTCGGCCTCCAAGGCTGCTGTAACTCAACTAGCCAGAGTGGCTGCATTGGAGTGGGCTGACGATGGCATCAGGGTCAATATCATCCACCCTGACGCCGTTTTTGACACAGCTTTGTGGACTCCAGAGCTTCTGGCAGCACGTGCAGAGAACTACGGGCTCACGGTAGATGAGTACAAGCGCAGGAATCTCCTTCACACAGAGGTTACTTCTGCAAAAGTCGCCGCTATGGCAGCCACCATGACAAGCTCCGTCTTCTCTTGCACCACCGGCGCCCAAGTTCCTCTAGATGGCGGCAATGAACGAGTCATTTAACCTCCCGAGATCCCGTAAGGACCAGCAATGAAGAAGGCCAGCTTCCATGGATCAATCGACTACCGCTTTGGAGAATGGGGTCCGTCCTACCTGATGACGGATGAGGACTTCGAAATGGGCATCGTACGCATCCGTCCCGGCGATGCATTGCCCAATCATTTCCACGAACACTGTGATGAGACGTTCATTGTCGTAGAGGGGTCGTGCACCTTGTGGATCAACCAAGAGACAGAGGTGGCTCTTCAGGCTGGCGATATCGTGTCCAGTGAACCCGGCGAGCAGCACCATCTACGCAACGATGGCAACGAAGACTGTCGGTTCGTCTTTATCAAAACCCCTGCAAGCCCGGGCGACACCATCAACGTCGGTTGGGAACCTGCCCTCTAGAACTTGAGCCGATCCCGCGATGGCACGCACAGACAACCGCGTGCCGTCACCCCCAAAGTCAGATAAGCCAGAACATATGTTCCCAGAGGATAACGTCTGGGATCCAAGTGAAAGGAAAGCAAGTGGCAGATCTCGAAGGTAACATCAACGCGAAGGATTTTGGAGTGGGCGTCCCCCCACCTGCGCTCGTGAACCCAGTCAAGGGAGCCTCCCAGCTGGACTTCGGAATGCAGCACAGGCTCTCTCGCATTTTCAAAGATGACGGTCGCACCGTCATGCTGGCCTTTGACCATGGTTACTTCCAAGGCCCCACGTCAGGACTGGAGCGAGTGGATCTCAATATCGTTCCTCTGGCTCCTTATGCCGATGCGCTCATGGCAACCCGCGGAATCATGCGCTCGGTTCTTCCCGCAGCAGATGATTCCAGCCTGGTGGTGCGCGCTTCGGGCGGCCCGTCGGTGCTGACCGAGCTGTCCGACGAACTGCTGGCAATGGATATCGATGACGCACTTCGCCTCGATGCCTCAGCAGTTGCCGTGCAGGTCTATGTTGGCAGCGCCAACGAGACCCAAACGATCAAGAACATGACCACTATGGTGGATCACGGCCTGAGATATTCCATGCCGGTCCTTGGCGTTACTGCGGTGGGTAGAGAACTCACTCGTGACTCACGCTACCTTGGACTAGCAACACGCATCATCGCTGAGCTCGGAGCCCAAATGGTGAAGACCTATTACTGTGAAGAGGGTTTCGAGCAAGTAACCGCAGGATGTCCGGTACCAATCATCATGGCAGGTGGAAAGAAGCTCCCCGCTGAAGACGCCTTAACAATGGCCTTTAACGCTATTGATCAGGGCGCGGCTGGTGTCGACATGGGTCGCAACATCTTCCAAAGGCAAAACCCTGCAGCCATGATTCAGGCTGTCTCCGCGCTGGTTCACAATGATCTCAGTGTCAGAGACGCATATGCCCTCTACCGGGACATCTCAGCAGGAGCCACCGACTGACGGCTGCTCCAACGAGATTCCAATCTGAGCCAGGTGCCAGCATGACCAATATCTATTCCTATTGGCCGTGCTGGCACTGTCGGTTTCTGCTCGCACACCGACACTAGCGAGCCCTCGCGAGCCACTGCGTCTACATCTACGTCTACGTCTGCGATGCTCCTGAACGGTTAGAAAGGAAGTACCCAGTGAGGCGGTGTTTCCGTTTCACCGTCCAGCCATTGGATCTCTCGTTGCCATCCCAGTTTGTCCCACTCCTCCACGACCGCAGCGCTTATCGGGTCACCAGTCACTTTGGCTGACGAGATCGACGCGCGACCCGCAGCGCTCCTGTAGCCCCGCGCCCGAAACCTCATTGCGATGTCCTCTAACATCGTTTTGGTGCGCTGTTCCGTTAGGTCACCCAACTCGAAATACGCCACCTGACTTGGACCACCTAGGGTGTTTTTGTCGTGTTGGGTTTGTGTTTGTGCTGGTCATGGGTGGTTTGGGTTTGGGTTTTGGGTAACTAACGGGGTTGGTAGAATGCCCAGGTGAGTCCCTTTTTGCGTAAGGTTCCTACCGCTTCGGGGGCGACCGCGGTGCAGATCGTGGATAAGAGTGGGGGCCAGTACCGCATTGTTGAGCATCTTGGGTCAGCTCACAGCCCCGGTGAGCTTGCAGCACTAATGCAGGTAGGTCGGGAGCGGCTGCATCCGGGTCAAGAGGAACTGGATTTAGGGTTAGACCCCACAGTGCTTGGTGGGGCGGTTGTGCAGTCTCAGTCATCACGCTTGTTGGTGGAAGTGATCCAGAATGCGTGGGATGCTCTCGGGTTTGATGTGATTGCAGATGAGGGGTTCTTTCAACTGGTGCTGGCCCGT
>WPCK01232515.1_pt1 | contig 19055 bp, 15 predicted proteins | sample 5399851 | NCBI WGS metagenome assembly WPCK01 (sample SAMN12869471, study PRJNA574797) | sludge metagenome | isolation source: wastewater treatment of pH11 | place: China:Beijing | collected 2019-05-20 | reverse complement strand
ACTCACTCGGTTCATGGGAACTAGCAAACACACCATAGAGCGAATAGTAGTCGGACGATGGGATCGGATCGTATTTGTGGTCATGGCAGCGGGCGCAGGCAACGCTCTGCGCCAGAAAACCACGAGTGACCACGTCGATCTGATCATCGATGATGTCATGCGGGTTGCCCATGAACTTGCGACCTACGGTCAGAAAGCCTAGAGCGGCCAGCGAACCTTTGTCGTCTTCGGGCAAATCGAGTTGGTCCGCTGCAATCTGTTCGATAATGAAGCGATCGAAAGGTTTGTCCTGATTAAAAGCGTTGATCACGTAGTCGCGGTACGTGTATGCGTAGGGATAAGTCGTACTCGCAGCACCGGCGAGATAACCTTTGGTCTCTGCGAACCGCGCAAGATCAAGCCAATGGCGTGCCCAACGTTCGCCGTAATGCTCGTTTTCAAGCAGACGATCGACCAGGTTCTCAAATGCGTCGGGCGACTCATCCGCCACAAACTCTTCAACCTCTTGGTACGTCGGCGGCAATCCGATCAAAGCAAAATAAGCCCGGCGGATCAACGTTCGCCGACTGGCTTGCGGATTCGGCGCAAGACCAGCGTGCTCGAGCTTTGACAGGACAAAGAAATCGATCGGTTGTCTTGGCCATTGTGTATCGTTGACCGATGGTGGCTCATGCGGTTCGAACGGATGATAGGACCAATGTTCACTGCGCCAGCGATCGAATTGCTGACTTGCCGGCAGTGGATCTTCATTTTGGACACTCCCATCGTGCTGGCTTGGCCAATACGCGCCTTCGCTCACCCAGGTCTCCAGCGTGGCAATCTGTTCATCCGAGAGCTTTTCGTCCGGAGGCATCTGCAGATTCGAATCTTCATAGCGCACCGCGCGAATAATCAAACTGCGTTCGGCGTTGCCCGGAGTTAGCAGCGGCCCGGAGCCTACTGTGCGGTTGGCAGCCGCCGGCCGGTCCAGCCGAAGCAGCCCCGCCTGCTCGTCGGCCCCATGGCACTCAACACATCGATCGACCAGCAACGGTCGAACTTTCGATTCAAAGAAATCTTCGTTTTCCGGTTGGTCGTCACCGCCGCGCGCGACGGCAGCAATGAAAACGCTGAAGACCGCAGCGAACCCTATTGCGCACGCATTGAATCGGGCTGTACGCAAGCTCTCAAACATGGCAAGACCGTTCAGGCGGGAGGAAGGACGTTGGCCATAGGTCAATTGGCCACCGGGAAGGACAACTACTAGACTAACTCAGACTTCGACGACTGGCAAGGCGAATGCGGGATCAGACCATCATGCACCGCAAGTTCTACAGCAGGCAGCGAATGCTCATTATTTGCCGATTTGCTGATTTTCCACCGCCATCGCAATCCAAACTTTGAGTTCTTTGAGCGTTGTTTCGCTCAAATTGACTTGCGTGTAGCCGCGAGCACCCCAAGCTCCCTTGGAAGGTTGAAACGCGGACGAATTCAGTTTGGTAGCTGCAGTCTGCTGATCCGGAGTCAGCTTCAACATCGCGCAATTCGCTTTTGGATACCCGAGCGAAGCGATGACCTTTCCACCCACGCGAAAATCGGGATGTCCTTGGTGCGAGCTTTCGTCGACCAAGTTGTTTTTGAGAATTGCATTTCGAAATTGGTCAGGAGTCATACGATTTTAGGCTGAACCTTTTCGATTCAACACGTTGGTACTGAAATCGCGGGGCAAGTACTAGATCAAATGTCCAACGTCGATACAGGCCTTCTGGGAACATCTTCGAACGACGCATTGATCGGTGCGTGGGTTTCATGCGACGAGAACTATTCTATGGGGTACAATCGAATGGAAATAGTACCGTCCGTCGTCGACAATTTGACCTACACCAGAGTTTCAATGCCTTCTTCCATTCATGTTCCAGTGATGCCAGACGAAATCCTACGTTTCGGCAATCCTTGTGAAGGTCAAATTTGGGTGGACGGTACGGGCGGCGGCGGCGGGCATTCTCGACTGCTGCGAGATGCGGTTGGCATAACGGGTCGGCTTGTGATTCTTGACCGCGATCCGGCTGCGGCCCAGCATTTGGAACAATTGTTTGCTAACCAGGCGAGCGTGCATGCCGCTTCGTATGATGAATTGCCCAACATATTACGAGAATTGAATATTAAGTCGGTCGACGGCATTCTGCTGGATTTGGGCCTTAGTTCCGATCAACTTGCCGATGGCCAGCGCGGCTTCAGCTTTCAATTCGATGGCGAATTGGACATGCGCTTCGATCCCACAGTTGGAATACCGGCCTGGCAATGGCTAGCCCGAGTCGACGAGCGGACGTTGGCCGATACGATTTACCAACTGGGCGAAGAGCGTTTCAGCCGGCGCATTGCCAAGAGAATTGTCGAAAGTCGCAAGTCGCATCCGATCCGCAGCGTCGAACAATTGCGAGAGCTGATTTATGCGGTCGTGCCGTCGGGACGTCGAACGTCGCACGGACGCAAGCACGGTCGAGTCGATCCGGCAACTCGCACATTCCAAGCGCTCCGGATCTTCGTAAACCGAGAATTGGAAAAGCTTCAAAACGCGCTTCAAGTCCTGCCCGATTGTCTCGCACCGGGCGGCCGGCTACTGATCATCAGCTTTCATTCGCTCGAAGATCGACCCGTAAAATGCGCGTTTCGAGACGATCCGCGATTGGAGGTTATAACCCGCAAGCCCATTCGCCCCAGCGAACATGAAATCGCCGAAAACCCTCGAGCGCGGAGTGCAAAATTGCGAGTAGCCGAACGAATCAGGATGGGCGTGGCTGCATTCGACTAGTTTGCGTCGCCTCACCGCCAAAGTAGAATATTCAGATACCCCGACGAAGAAATTCGCCGCATAGTTGATCAACGTCGCGGTCGCGATTGGTGTTCAGTCGTTTTTTTTGGTTTGCCCAGTATTGGCGCGATCTAGGGAGCAGAACCCGATGAGAGACAATCGATTGGTGTCTAAATTCTTATATTGCATCGCTATCGCTTTGGCTCCGCTGAGTGCGAACCGATGTTTTGGCGATTACGTTACGTTTGGGCAGGGTTATGGATCCAAGTGGGGCGCACCGGAGCATGGGACGGCGAGCGATGTGATCACGTGGTCGTTCATGACGGATGGGACTCCTCTGCACGCAAGCCATCCGCTCTTGGGTGAGGTTACTGGGACTAGCAACGTTTCTGAATTGCGAAACCGGTTCGCTCCGGGAGTCTTTGATCAGTTGGTCCAAAACGCTTTCGATACTTGGGCAGCGGCTGCGCATGGCCGCATTACGTTTCAGCAGGTCGCCGACAATGGGGCTCCAGGAGGCGGAAATAGCGACAACAACAATGATCCTGGTTCTTGGGAAATCGACATCCGCATTGGAGCATTCAGCGCCTTGCCCGGTTCAGGGTTTTCCTTTTTCGGTGCGGTCGGCTACGGTCCACCTGGAAATGATCAGTTTCCGTTTTTTCAGGACGGCTTAGCGGGCGACGTCGTCTTCAATTTGAGCCAGCAGTTCTTTGTAGCACCAGGCAACGAAGGCGACAATTTTTATAACGGCATGGGGCCTTATATCAATGATCTCGAAGGCCTAATTTTGCACGAACTGGGCCATTCAGCGATCGGCTTGGGACACCCCAACTCGGGGATTGGCGAAGTCATGTACGTTGGCGACTTTCCGAACTGTTGCAATTTTGTGAACCGACAACCCTCCGCCGATGACACAGCCGGTGCACGAGCGGTCTACGGCAATCCGCAATCCGAAATCACCCAGAGTTGGCTGTACCACGCAGCCTACTCCGGTGCCGGTAGCCCGCCCTGGAATCGCCTGGATACGAATACGACGTTGGTCAAAGAAACCGCCCAGGCCCAATTGCTAACGCTGAGCAACCTGGCCAACTCCGCTCAGGGGATCAATGGCATCGTCTTCGATATCCAAGATCTACCGATCGGAGGCAATTTGACCAGCGATGATTTTGCATTTCAAATGAGTCCAAGTGGAGCATTCAATCCGGCACAGCATCCACCGTCGGGATGGATGGCGGCCCCAGGGCCAAGCTCGATCAGCGTGACCCCAGGCAACCCCGCACGAGCCCTGATCGAATGGCCCAGCGGATCCATTACCAATCGCTGGCTGCGCGTCACCGTTTTGGCTACTGAAGATACGGGACTGATTGCTCCGGAAGTCTACTACATCGGACATCTGCTGGGTGAAACGACAGGCACAGCCGGAGGCAATTTTACGGTCGCTTTTGCCGATGTGACTCCCATTCGATCTGACGTTGGGCAGTCGGCGAGTGCCAGCAGCCCGACCGACATTGACAAGAATGGTACGGTCGCCTTTGGCGATATCTCGGCGATGCGAGGTAGCGTCGGGTCGCAACTAACGCAGATATCCGTGCCTTAATCGAGCTGCATTCAAATTGCAAATTCTGTTAACGGATGGGTTGGCACGCCATAGTTGAGAATATCGACATCGTACGGGCGATGTACAATCGTACCAGTTCCGTTCACATCGATTTTATTCAACCGCTTCGAAATTCGTTAGCGTGATCAATACCATTTCCTTAGTTACCCCAAGCGGTCGATGTCTGTCGATCAAAGCAACAGGCAGGTCCGGGCCGGTAGTCGTCCTGGTTCATGGTTTCCCGCTCGACCACCGGTTGTGGTTGCCTTGGATGGAAGTAGCCGGAGATCGATACCGCTTTCTCGCACCCGAATTGCGCGGTTTTGGGGGATCTTCCTTGGATGGTCAGTACAGCTTAGCGGAACTCGCTGGCGACAGTGAGTGTGTTCGAACGCACTTGGCCCACGATCAAGCCATTCATTTGGTCGGATTGTCTATGGGAGGCTACGTGGCCTTTGAATACTGGCATCAACACGCAAGTCATCTGAAATCGCTGACGTTGGTGAGTACGAAGCCTGAAGCCGACGACGAAGGTGCTCGTGCGGGACGGTTCGCGATGGCGGAAGCGGCAACCGGCGGCAATGCCTGGAATGCGATTGCACCGATGTTGCCGAAGCTGATCGCGCAGTTGTCCTTCGGCACGCGCGCCGAGCAACAGGTGACTGACATGATGCGAGCGGTTCGGGCTGAAGCTGTTGTAGCGGCTCAACATGCGATGGCCGGGCGGCGCGACTTTACCGGGCAGCTTGGCTCAATTCGCGTTCCGACGCTTGTGCTGGCGGGCGAGCACGATCCGATCAGCCCGCCCGAAGCCATGCAACGATGGTCTGAGAGGATGCCGTCGAGCCTGTTTCATATAATCCCGGCCGCCGGGCATCTCTGCCCAATCGAAGCCACCGCCGATTTTCACGCGACTTTCTCAGAATTTCTCGATTCAATGGGTGGCTGAGCAATAGCACGGGCGTAACTTAATGGCTAAACTGTTGGCAAAAATCGCCTGACATATTCAAGCATCGTTGAAAAACCTTTTATTGTTCTCGACCGCAAGACTACTCAAATGATGATGACAGGACCACTGATGGGACTGGTTGGCATGGCGACGCTGATTGCGATCGCGGTGCTTTTTTCAAGCGATCGAAAAGCCATTCGATTGCGAACCGTTTTAGGTGCGTTCGCGATTCAGCTTGGCATAGGAGCATGCGTTCTTTTTTTGCCAATCGGTCGAGATGTGTTAACGACGGTATCGAACGCGGTGTCGAGCGTCATCAGTTTTGGTCAAGCGGGATTGCCTACGCTGTTCGGCCCTTTGGTCGATCACGCGAAGATGGAAGAAGTCTTCGGCAAAGATCGAGGGTTTATCTTTGCCTTGCGCGGCTTGCCGATGATTATTTTTTTCTCGTCGTTGATCGCGGTGTTGTACCACCTGGGCGTGATGCAATTTGTCATACGAATTTTGGGCGGGGCATTGCAGTTCCTGCTGGGTACGTCGCGGACCGAATCGATGTCGGCGACAGCTAATATTTTTGTTGGGCAGACCGAAGCACCGCTGGTTGTGCGTCCGTATGTCAAAAATATGACGCCATCCGAATTGTTCGCAGTGATGTGCGGCGGGCTGGCGTCGGTGGCCGGGTCGGTAATGGCGGCCTACGCAGGTATGGGAGTCAAGATGGAGTACCTGATCGCGGCGTCCTTTATGGCGGCTCCCGGCGGCTTGCTATTTGCAAAGTTGATCATGCCGGAAACGGGCACTCCCAACGACGGTGAATTGAGCGACGACGATAGTTCCATCGACAAGCCTACGAACGTGATCGATGCGGCTGCTGTGGGAGCTTCCGAGGGTCTGAAGCTGACGCTCAACGTTGGAGCGATGCTGCTGGCCTTCATCGGCCTGATCGCGCTGCTCAACGGCATGATTACGTATCTCAGTAGTCTAGCCGGAGCCGAAGGTTTGACTTTGGATTACTTGCTGGGTAAGGTTTTCTCACCCTTGGCATACTTGATCGGCGTTCCATGGTATGAAGCGGATGTGGCCGGATCGTTCTTGGGCAAGAAGTTGATTGTCAATGAATTTGTGGCGTACTCGGAATTGGCTCCTTACCTCAAAGTCGATAATCCCGTTTTGATTGGCGAGAATCCGATGTCGGATAAAACCAAGGCCATTGTTTCGTTTGCACTATGTGGATTTGCCAATTTATCGTCCATTGCAATCCTGATCGGCGGCCTTGGATCGATGGCACCCAATCGGCGGCATGATATTGCACGGTTTGGTTTGAAAGCTGTCTTGGCCGGTACGCTTTCCAACCTGATGTCGGCGACGATTGCCGGCTTTTTCCTTTCGTTATCGCAGTAGAATCTTTTGAATCCGACGGCGACGTCGTAAACTATCTTCACGTGGATGAGTTCGCACCCCACCAGCAAATTGCGACGGCAAATTTGCTACGAGGCCGCACGGCTGATGTATTGCCGCCATGAGTCGGAATACTATCGAGCCAAGCAAAAGGCTGCCAAACGCATTACTAAGGGCTGGGTCAAGCCGGCAGATCTTCCGAGCAATGCAGAGATTCGCGACGAGATCCAGTTTTTGGCTCGGCTCCATGAAGGTCAGTCACGGCAAGATCACCTCATGCAGATGCGACTCGTGGGTTTGCGCACCATGAAATTGCTCGAGCGCTTTCGCCCGAAGCTCATCGGCAGCGTGTTGACCGGCCACGTGCGTAAGGGTTCCGATATCGATATTCACGTGTTTTCCGACAGTATCGAAGCCGTGGCGGCCTGCTTCGATGAGATGATGTTGTTTTATGAGGTTGAACGAAAAGAAGTCCGCAAGCATGGTGAAACTCGTGTTTACACACATATTCACGTCAAAGACCAATTTCCGGTCGAATTGACAATCTATCCAGCAAAAATGTTTCACCACACATTCACCAGTTCGATTACCGGTAAGGCCATTGAATCAGCCACAATTGCTGAACTCGGGCAATTTTTGGATCGCGAATATTCCGACGTCGATATCGATCAAGCGCTGGCCGACATTTCGGAAATGCCGGACCGATTTCAAGTGTACATGGGACTGTTGTTGCCGCTAGAAAACGTCAAGCAACATCCGAAGTATCACCCGGAAGGCGACGCGCTCTACCACAGTTTGCAAGTCTTCGATCTGGCTTACGATGAGTTGCCCTACGATGAAGAATTCTTGCTGGCTGCTCTCCTGCATGATGTTGGCAAAGGCATCGACCGGGACAACCATGTGGTAGCCGGGCTTGAAGCCTTGGAAGGCTTCATCACACCGCGCACGCAATGGATGATCGAATTTCACATGGAGATCCACAGGGTCATCGACGGCACGATCGGTGCACGGGCACACCGGCGTTTACAACAACACGAATCCTACGACGAACTCTTGTTGCTGGGTCGATTTGATCGAGCCGGTCGAGTTGCCGGCGTTGCAACTCGCCAGCTCGACGAGGTCCTTGAGATAATCCGCGAGCTTGCCTACGAAACCGGCGCTTGATCATTGAGCGATATCAACGGCCAGGACGTGGGGAAACTTCGATTTCGTGTCGACAAGGTGATTCACTGCCCATTTCGGTCAGTTAGCGCCGCACCGCGAAAGTCTGGTGCAGTCGTGAGCAGGCGCATAGGTCTTCGGGATCAGCTTATTCGCCGCTCGCCAATGGCGGTGCGTCCGATTGTTCGCTCACTTGATAGTTCAAGATTAACCCTGTTCCAATCTGTTCGCATCGAACCCACATAGGTTGGTTTTGGTTGGAGGTTCCTTTGGAGATGGCTAAGCGAAAGGACTTCGACGTAACACCTTTGGCTAGCTTGGACAATTGAATGCGTTGGTATGGTAAGTCTTTTGGGAAGAGCTTGCAATCGAAGCTGACGGGCGAGTACGAATTGTTGGTGGCTTCGACGCTGGCTTCAAGCGTTTGATCATCGATCCGAACCAGCGTCCATCGCAAGTCGAGTTCGGGGTGTCCAACTCTAATGGAGCGATTCATGCTGAAGCGATGTACGGTGGCATTCGATTCAATTTCGAACGCGAACTCAAGTTCATGCTTCCCCGACGAAGTATCCGGCCGGAAGGCGAACGGTACATCGAACTGTGCACCGTCGTGCGGTGATATTTCGATAGGTTGAACAACTGAGCCTTCGGTCAGCAACGACGGTGCATAGACAACGACCTTGCCGGTTACAACTGAATCAAATGGATTGTGAACTCGAAACTGGATTGATCCGCGGTCGACCAGGTGGCTCGAGATGTGATCCGCGAGCAATTCGAAACTTTGTTGCCACTCGAGCACATGTTTGTCGATCCCAGAAACAATCAATGGCCAAGTTCCCACGGAGATCCGGTGGCTTAGACTGCCGGATGCGGATTGCTTGGCCTCGACTTCGACGCTCCGCCCCCAGATGTCGTTGGCCTGGATGTGATCGCCCAAGTAGAGGTGTTCCACTGCGGGCTGGTCTCTCCACACGACCATGACCGTCCCTTGGTCGCTTGTGAAAAGTCGATTGTCGCTCTTTTCATGCAAAGCGAACGTACCGCCGGATTGTTTTGTCGCAATGGCGGAGCCAAGGTTGGTCCATGGGACGAGCAGCTCGCCGACTTGCCGGTTGCTCGCCAGAAGTCCAATTTGGTCGTCGAAAACGCGATCGATGAATGCGGCTTGAATATTCGACTCTTTGACGGCAATCATAGCTTCTAGCAAGTTGATCACTCGCTCGCGACGCGTGTGATCCGACTGCGTTTGTAGCGGAATCGAAGTCCATGTTTGCCAGCGACTGTTAGCGACTGCGTTTGCGTGATCCGACAGTTCGTCGGTTGCCAGTTGTGGATCGGTTGAGTAATGCAGCGCGTCCCACAAGCTCGATGTATCCGCAGCAGACTTGGGAAGCGCATTCGTAGGGCCATGCCAATCCCAACCAACCGCCAACTTGAAGTCATAGCCATCGGCTTGAATCAATCTGCGAATCGACGAAAGTTGATCAACTCGCGTTGGCCGGTTTGCGAAACTCAAGTCATCGGACTGCCCAAAATGCAACCAATCGAGGCGTAGATTCAATTCAGAAAGAATGGGGTCAATCGAGTCGTACCATATACCTTTATTGTCGATCAACGTCACCGCATGAAATTCGTTGCGTCCATCGTTAAATTGGTGCCGCAGGGCTTCGGGCGGACGGTCGACAACGCCAATGCATTGGACCTTGTTGTCTTTCAGCTTCTCGACCAAGCGCACAAGTCTTTCGTTAAGTTTGCTATCGGTCGCATCGATCCAAACTGGCAGCTTGACCCAACCGATCCCGCTGGCAAAAATCAAGTTGATCGCATCTTCATTTTCTATGAGATCGTCGAGCCTATCGAATGTCCAGCCGAATGTCCCGCCGCGATTGACGGATGGCAATAAAGCTGCTAGCGGCATTTCATTTTGAACAGCCCCATCCACGTTTGCTCGCACGTGATAGAATCCGGGCTGATCGACGGACATATTCCAAACCGCCCGGCCGCTTGTCCATTTGGTAGGATGCTCGGGCGTTCGACGATTTTCTTTCTTTGCGTTAGAACTGACATAGACTTGTCGGTTTTGGTTTTCAGCGGCGGACCCCATGGGTTCGATTGGCACGCGAGCCGATTGAACAACGTTTTCATCGACGTCGATTAGTTCAAACTGAGCCGTAGTCGCACCGGCGGAAAGACCCATTGCGCGCAGCGACACTTCGATCGTTTCTCCGAGCCGCGCGATATTGTATGGGGCGTTCGACTCGAGCATGGTCGCTGGCAACTTGAAGACGCGGATGTTGTCCAGTTGCACGATACCACGACTGGAACCATCCAGCTTGGGCATTACCCGGATACGGGCTTGACCAACGAGTGGTCCGGTCAAGCCAGCCAAATTCACAGTTTCAGAATTTACGGTTTGCCAATCGCTTGTTCCCGAAATTCTATTCGTTGGCCAAACGTGAACAGTTTCTCCCGATGGATTCAAGACATGCAGTTCAACAACGGCCTCGTGGCCGGACAGATCGTGACTGGATATTTCGGCTTGCAGACGGTAGCTGAGGCGTGCGTCGACCTCAAACCTCGGTCCGATCAATTCGAAGGCACCGCTGTCCATGCGGACTTCCAGACAATTGTGGAAGAAGAACCCATCCATCAAACTCGCCAGCGATGGAGGAATCGTTTCTGGAACATAGTTGGCTTCCCAGTTGCCATGCTTCAAAGCGCGATACGCGCGGATTAATTGAATCTGGAGCCGGCGGCCTTGGCGAGCGATCTCCGGATTGCGAGGTACCATTTCGGCTTGGATGTAAGCCGGATGCTGGCGATCGCGCAGCCGACGCCAGCCGTCGGGTTGTCGATCTGCGTTTTGGTCGTCATCTCTTTGGAATGTGCATTCGAATGCAGTTCGAGCTCGACTGCCCGCAGTTTCAGAGGCCCTGGACGTGGGCAGAAAAACCAACAGAATGATGAGCTGTAGTAGGCAGGAGGCGGTAGGCAGCAAGCAGCCTGTCCAGCACCGTGAGAGTCGCTGCCGGCTGTCTACTGCATCATTTTTACCGCTAAGCTTCCATTGAGAATTCATTGTGCCAGAGTTGAAAATCGCTGTCGCCCTTTCCTGCCTTCGAGAACCACTGAAGAAAGCATTGCATACGGTAGCCAGTCTTGGGGCGCAAGGCGTGGAAATCGACGCTCGAAACGACTTCCGTCCGAACGAAATTAGCGATACGGGTCGACGGCAATTGCGGAAAATGCTGAACGATCTGAATTTGACGGTTGCAACGGTTCGCTTTCCGACTCGCCGAGGCTACGGCGTCGAGGACGATTTGCAAAAACGCCTTGATGCCACCAAACAGGCGATGAGTTTTGCTTACAGCTTAGGGGCCAGAATCGTCGTGAATTCAGTTGGATACGTTCCCGAAGACACAGACGCCTCGACGGTCGGGCAACTTGCCGCGAGCCTGTCGGAGCTAGCCCGACACGGCGAAAAGGTTGGAGCCATCCTGGCTTGTGAGACAGGATCCGAGCCAACCTCGCGCCTGGCCGGACTTCTGGAGCGATTGAATGTTGGAACGCTGGGCATTCATTTCAATCCGGCCAATCTGATCCTTTCCGAGAATTACGACTCCGATTCGATACGCAACTGTGCGGCTTTCGTCTGCAGCGTCGTGGTTCGCGATGCGGTACGCGACCTAGCCCAGCGTCGGGGCATCGAGGTCGAGATCGGTCGTGGTTCTGCCGAGTTTCCGGAAATTCTGGGCGTTCTGGATGAACGTCACTTTGGCGGTTGGTACGTAATTGACCGACCGGGATCTTCCAAAGTAAAGTCCGAGATTGCGGACGCCATATCCTTTTTCAATGCACTTTAGCTCGATGACAGGGTATTCCGGGTGGTTACCCTATTTCGACGCCACCTGGATAGATTAAGCCAACATTAAGCCTCGGTAAAGCAGATTAGTGCACATGTATTGCCATTTTTTAATCTATTCCTGCCCCCCAAAGACACGTTTTGCGTTTTGAAAACACAAGGGGGCGATGGCCAGGACGGCTTGAGATCCAATATTTCAAATAATTTCGAATATCCGAAATTTTCGGGATTTGCCGCCTGTATAGTTTCAATTTCACAAAGTCCAGCTAAAATGACTACTGCCTAAATCCTGCGGCCGCAGCAAGTGGGTGCCTTGAGGGTGCATTGTCTGCACTTTGATTCACCGGGTCGTTACAACCTTTTTTGAAAGGAAAAACAGCATGAAGAGGGTAGTGTTTGCATTGGTAGCGGCGCTTGCGCTGTGCCTGTCCAGCTCTGCACAAGCAGACGTCGTGGTAGTCAGTTATGACGTAACTGGAATTGAGAGCTGGGATTCGCTGGGTGATTCGGATAACGTTCTTGCTTCTGTAGACCTTGGTGCCTACACCGGCATTACGGTAACTGGCATTGGTTGGGATGTCGATTTGTCTGCCACTGGCCCAAGTTGGCTAAGTGAACTCACGGTTGGCTTTTTGGATAGCCCAATCGGTTTGCAGTTGGCTCCAGGCGCCGGCGATACTTTTCCAGGTGCGGCAACGTACAGTTCGGGCGGTATTTTGGATCTGGCCACTATTGACCCATCCTTCCCGTTTACAGTTCCAGGTAACACAGTATCTCTTGAGTTCTTTGAGGGATTCGACGATTTTGCCGATGGAATTGACGGAATGTGGACCGGTGGAACTTTGACGTTCCAGTTTTCAGGGACTCCAGTTCCTGAGCCAAGCGCTTTGGGTCTGCTGGCTGTAGCCGGCGTTGGCTTTGTAGCTCGTCGCCGCCGCTAATTGTCGATTGCGATTAAGAATTTAGTGATTCAAAAGCCACTCGGTCCTTTTAGGATCGAGTGGCTTTTTTCGTTCTAGTAGTCGCGGCAGAACAATTTAATTGAGCCTTTCCCACCTTTTGGCGTGAACAATGCTCTAGTCTCAGGTTCACGTTTTCAACTATAGAAATCTCTTAGGCTCGCTCTGAGTTAATTCGAAAGTGGATGTGCAAGGAGGGATATCGGATGCGGTCAATTGCAGTCATTAACCAAAAGGGTGGAGTCGGGAAGACGACCACGGCAGTCAATTTGGCTGCAGCGTTAGCCGAGCATGGATGCCGTGTATGTTTAATCGATATGGATCCGCAAGCTCACGCTTCCTTGCACCTGGGGCTGTCGCCAACCAGCGACGAGCCGAGCGTGTACGATGTGCTCTGCGGCGAAGCCTCGATTGCAGACGTCCGATGCTGGGTGAACGAAAGTCTGGCGGTCGTTCCTGCAAATCTCGACTTGGCCGCAGCCGAAATGGAGCTTGCCGGGGAAGTTGGTCGAGAAGTCATCTTGCGCGATAAAGTCGATTTGGACGAGGAACAGTTCGATTTTGTGGTTATCGATTGTCCACCATCCCTGGGTGTATTGACGCTCAACGCGCTCACGTCTGTTTCCGAAGTCCTGTTGCCGCTCCAACCGCATTTCTTAGCCCTGCACGGATTGAGCAAACTCCTTAGAACGATCGATGTCGTCGCCAAACGTCTCAATCCCAATTTGCATTTGTCCGGAGTCGTCATGTGCATGTACGAGTCGGGAACTCGGTTGGCGGTGGAAGTCACTCGCGACGTGGATGAATTTCTAACGATCCAGTCGAAAGAAGGTGGCACTTGGTCCGGCGCAAAGTTCTTTCAAACTCGCATTCGGCGAAACATTCGATTGGCGGAAGCTCCGAGTTTCGGACAATCAATTTTTCAGTACGCCGGCAGCTCAAATGGGGCCGAGGACTATCGACAACTCGCTCGAGAGGTGCTTGGATTGCCGATGGAACAACAGGTTTACGAGTCTGCCCATTCGGTCGAAAATGCAGCATGCATCGGTGAGCGTGCTGCTTAGGAGTTTGGCCTTGGTCAATCAGGTATCTGCCGGACGACTCAGCCTATTGTATGCCACAATCGCGGGAACCGTTGTGCTTTTGTCGGCCAGCTTGGGATGTCACCGATTTCAGAAGGTTTGTTATGACGCGATGCCGGGCATGTTCACTCAGCCGGTACCGGTCGAAGTGCCGGTCTCCAATCCATCACGAATTGGTCCGATGGATCCGGAGTTTCTATGGCTACAAGTGGTCGATGCGGTAGACGACTATTTCCGTGTGCAGAGTGAGCAATGGGTCCGACGCGACTCGGAGCAATGGCTGGAAGGTCGGTTAACGACTTACCCGGAAGTCAGCGGAACGGCGTTTGAACCGTGGCGATCGGATACCACACGCGGGTTTGAGCGGTTGCAAAGCACATTTCAAACGATTCGCCGGACAGCTACGGTTCGTGTGATCCCTGAAGAATCAGGTTATCAAATTGACGTTCATGTACTCAAGGAGCATGAGGATGTCGATCAAGCACAGGCCTCCACGGCCGGTTCTTCAGCACAACGTCACGACGGGACCATCGTTCGCAACGAGAATCAACAGCGGCAGTTGCCCGTAACCCTGGGTTGGTTCGAAACTGGACGCGACGCCGAGCTGGAACGTCGCATCATGTCGGGGATACTTGGCCGGGTCAGCAACGTCGAGGCTCCTCGGGCAAAATTGCTACATCACTGACTTGCCAGCGCAAGGCCGAAAAGACCGCCGTGGGATTGATAAACTCCGCTACTTCTCGAGCTTCGGTAATAATATTGTCAGCAAACCGACAGCCGGCAAATACGAACAAACTTTGTACACGAATTCAATGCTGGTTTGATCGGCCAGCCAGCCCAAAGTGGCCGCGCCAATTCCGGCGACTCCAAACGCAAACCCGAAGAACATTCCGGCAATCAATCCGACTCGGCTGGGTACCAACTCTTGCGCATAGACGATGATCGCAGAAAAGGCCGATGCCAGAATCAAACCGATCGGAATCGTCAAAGCCACTGTCCAAAAAAGATTGGCGTAGGGCAATATCAACGTAAACGGTAGCGCTCCTAGGATTGAAACCCAAATCACAGTTCGAAATCCAACCCGGTCGCCCACAGGACCACCGCCAAATGTCCCAGCTGCCACTGCACCCAGCAGCACGAATAAGTAGAACTGTGCAGTTTGGACGGGAACAGAAAAACGATGGATTAGATAAAACGTGTAATAGCTGCTTAAGCTGACCATATAAAAATGCTTCGAGAAGATCAGCACGAGCAAAATGAGAATGGTGCCGGCAACTTTTCCTTGCGACAAAGAATGATGACGCGTTGAAGGTGCGCGGCGCGGATTCGCTTTAGCCTCCGCCAGATGGGCTTGATACCACCGGCCCACGCCTATGAGAACTCCAATCGCAGCCAGTGCCCCAATCGTAAACCAGGCGATGCTGTCTTGGCCTCGCGGGACGACGATGAAGGCGGCCAGCAATGGTCCAAGCGCTGAACCCGTGTTGCCACCGACTTGAAACAGAGACTGCGCAAGCCCATATTTGCCTCCAGAGGCCAGCCTGGCAACTCGCGAGGCTTCGGGGTGGAAGATCGACGATCCGACTCCGACTGTCGCGGCCGACAGCAAGATCCAACCGAAGGTGTTGGCTCTCGAAAGCAGAATCAATCCGACCAAGGTGCTGATCATTCCGCAAGCCAGCGAAAATGGGCGGGGATAGCGATCGGTAATGATGCCAACCACGGGCTGGAGCAACGAGGCAGTCGACTGGAACGTGAAAGTAATCAATCCAATCTGGAAGAAGGTTAACGCATAGCTTTCTTTGAGTACCGGGTAGATTGCTGGAAGCAACGACTGCATGATGTCGTTCAGCATGTGTGAAACGCTCAGAGCGATCAAAATTGCGAGAGCTGGCCTGGATGGCGGCATCGCTCTCGCTTCTTCGGCGGCGGGTGCTTCGATATTTTCGTGGAGTTCAATAGCAGGGCTGGCTGGAAATGTAGCCGCAACGCGGTCCGTCGTCATGATGAACGATGCTTGTTATGATTTATCTTCTGTAATGCCAATTCTTTAGTCTACTTCGCGTTGCCTCGTAGCGACAAGTCCGAACACAAACAGTCAATTTGATTGACCCCAAAAAAGCCTTCCGCAAATGCTGCAAATCCAAGAACTCAAACAACAATTAGTGGAAACGTCCCACTCGCTGGTAGCCAAAGGATATCTAAAGGCCACTGGAGGCAATTTGTCGCTTCGAGTGCCCAACGAGTCGGCGATGGTGATTACGCCGTCCAATTACGATTACATGCAGATGACGGCTGACGATCTATGTGTACTCAGCCTCGACATGAGGCCAATCGAAGGACGGCTCAAGCCGTCGGTCGAAGCATCGATGCATGCAGCCATCTACCAAGCCCGGCCCGACACGGGAGCAGTCGTGCATACACACCAAGTTTACACCAGCGCGCTAACGCTGATTAAAGCCCCCATACCTGCATTGTTCGATGAGCAAGCTAGGTTTCTTGGCCGGAGCGTCGAAATCATTCCCTACGCACCGTCGGGAACTGGATTTTTAAAACGCAAAGTGGCCAAGTTTGTCTGCGGTCATAACAATGCGTTCATGATGCAGAATCACGGCGCGTTGGTACTTGGGCACGACATGCAACGTGCCGTCCACAATCTCGAAATTCTGGAAAAGTGCGCGCAGGCATATCTCTTGGCGCTTTGCAGCGGCAAGGAAATTTCAAGAATTCCGCTGATCGTTCGCGAAATCGCATTTGCAAAATTGCGAGGCGATCAGAAAAAGGCTGCGCGGGGTGAAGCCATAACGGGTGGCGAATAGCGGACATCGGCTACGCCGTCAATCGACCCCATACACAATATCCGCCATTGTTCCAACCAGTGTGTGTTGCCGGTGGTAGTTGGATGTTTCCATGAAGTGCAACTGGAACGGTCGGTAAATGGAGAGTGGAAGACCCGTTGTAAAACTCAAGCTGGTTCTGACATTCGGGTCAAGCCGGTCGATCAGCCGGGCCGCGTAAGAGATTGGGTCGGTCATACCTACTACGGCAACACGCTTGCGCATGCGAAGCTGATATTCCAATTCGTCATAGGTCGGTGTTGGATGAACGCTATCGGCCATGTAGTCATCTTGCAGCGGGCGGACGTAAAACTCGGAAGTCATCGGCGCGTTCGCGGGCAGTGTAACGGGCGCGACCGCACCGTACTCGAAGTCGGAATGAACGCAGAAGTGGCCGAGCGCCAGGGCCATAAAATAAATCGCCAACCCATCGCATTGGTACGCTTCGTATAGAGTGGAATCGACGACTAGGTAGACTGTGGCTACGTTCAGGCTGCCTCGGCCACTGTATTCATAGCCTGCGATAAATGTTCGACCAATGCAAACGCGGTTGCCCGAGAGTCGAAAGCAATGAACGGTCCAGGAATTTGGATCGTCATTTTGCAATCGCGTTGGAGCCCACTGCTGGAGTTCTTTGGAAGTTCTCGCATCGATGCCTGCTGACCAATTGAGCATTTGGTAGCCCTGAATAGCTCCCCGATTGGACGAGCCAAATAGGGCGCGGTCGACGCAAGTCATGTGGCGGCCGGTGAGAATCATGGGACTAACCTTGCGAAACCAGCCAACTCAACGGTTCCACAATGCCCCGCGGTTCGATATGCAAGGGGATGCGATGTTGTTGACCTTTGCGCGGATCGATCGTGAGAGCTGTGTTGCCTGCAACGCTGGTAGCGAAATATTTGTGATGCGGGAAAGTGCGCCGAACGAACTCGAAGAGTCGCGGCAGATTGTTGGCGGCAAAGGCGGCGGGCGATTCAACCGCTTCTGGGCAGGCATCACACTTGGTCAGAACGATGGCTAGACTTGGGCTAGCCTGCGCTTCACGATTCTTTGCATCGATCGGCGAAAGTCCGTGAAGTTGTGAAACGTACGCGGCTAGCTTCATCGCGAATAGATCGTCGCCTGAGCTTCCCGCGCGGGCGCGAATTGAATCGCACAGGATCATCACGCCGCTGGAGCGACTGACAATTTGTTGGATGATGGGGTAGGCCCCGTTTTGCTGAACTTCATAGGCAATCGCTTCGCCCGCCAAATCCGGCGAAATCAGCTCCAAGTTTTGCGTGCTTCGCTTCTCTCGCAATGACAATTCGCAGTGAACCCAATTCCACATATCAGGTTCCGATGGTGTTTTCTCTGGGAACTCGCGGCGCTCCAATGCTGAAATCACGTGTTCTTGCAAATTGACGGAGAAGGTACTGGCTGGAGCTCCGCTGATTCGGCCGCTTTCTTTGCTTAAGATATCCAAGAGCGTACCAAGAAACACAGTCTTACCTGCGTTGCTAGCTCCGAGAACCGAAATAAAACTCGTTGCCTCGGTGTTTGAACTTGCTGAACGAGATAGCGAGCCGGGTGCCGAGCACTGGCGGCAAATGACATCTTTGAGGCTAAGTTGCCCACCACAGCAAACGCAAGCGCTCGCGCTCGTGGACCTTGATCCCATCACGCTGGAATTTGAAGAATATGAGACCATTATTTTGCTCCGGAGTCTGATGTTGGTTCGCCCGAATTATTCTGAGTTTCGATCAGGAGACTGCATTCAATGCAGCACCGGAATCCAATGTTGGCAGCTCGCACGAGCAGCGGTTGGCCACTGCGAAATTGACATGTTGCCTGCGACGCGAAGTACGTGTCGAACGCGCCCCCTCGAATCTCTGCAAGCAGCATCGCTGGTTCATCAGGCGTCGATGCGGCGTTCGGAATCGAGAATTGGCCGTTGAGCCATTCCCACGTATTGCCAATCATCTGATGAACCCCGCTGGGCGTTGCCCCGGAAGAGAACTCGTGCACCGGAACCGTATCACCCACACGGCTGGACCAAGTGTTCGCATTCGCATGGTGAAAGGCGTTACCCCAAGGGTATCGAGCTTCATTGGCTCCCACGCTCTTTCCCCATGAGCCTGCGCGTTGCCATTGGGCTGGAGTCGGCAAGCGCTTGCCCGTCCATTGAGCGTAGGCATTCGCTTCGTACCAACTGATTCCAACGACAGGGTGATCTTCACGGTTTTTCGGCGGTTTGCCTGCCATCCAGAATCGTGGTCCTGGTTCACCCGTACTGTCGCGGAATTGAAGCAATTCGGTCAGAATCGAATCTGGCCAGAAACTTGTGTCTTGATAGCCGCCGGCGGTAACGAATTGAAGATAGTCCGCATTGGTGACACAGGTGCGATCTATGTACAACGCCGCTACCTGTGCCGCT
>WPCK01020092.1_pt1 | contig 19107 bp, 17 predicted proteins | sample 5399851 | NCBI WGS metagenome assembly WPCK01 (sample SAMN12869471, study PRJNA574797) | sludge metagenome | isolation source: wastewater treatment of pH11 | place: China:Beijing | collected 2019-05-20 | reverse complement strand
CGTGCTTCCTTTCCAGGGATTCGATCATACTTTTGACCGTCAGCGAATCGTGGGTGTTGCCCGCGAATACTTCATAACCCAGAGGAAAGCCATCTTCGGTCACCACCAGTCCGATGCACACTTGCGGTCGGTCCCCGCGGGAATCACGCGAGTAACCCCGCTGGGCGATCGCCGACAGAAAAGGTGTCAGGAACCGTTTCATTGACAGGCGAGGAGGACCTGGTTAACTTTTCGGGAATGGGACGGCCAAAGCGGGCAGCAGATGGTGGCGTGATTTACCACGTATTGAATCGTGGGAATGCCCGCATGACCATTTTCGAAAAGGAGGGGGACTATGAGGCGTTCGAACATATACTGGAGGAAGCCGTGGAGCGATACGGCACAGACCTCTTGGCGTGGCGCCTTTTGCCCAGTCACTGGCATTTAGTAGTGAAACCGCATACGGATGGCGAGTTGTCTCGTTTCGTTGGCTGGTTTACTCTGACACACACCCAGCGTTGGCACGCGCATTACCACAACACCGGGAGTGGTCATCTTTTCTTTACCAAGGTCGTTTCCAGTCCAAGAAGAGGACTACTTTCTCACGGTCTGTCGCCATGTCGAACGCAATGCCCTGCGGGCAAATCTTGTCGAGCGAGCGGAGGACTGGCGATGGAGCAGCTTATGGCGATGGCATCAAGGGAGCACAAGCCAAAAACCGCTGTTGGCGTCGTGGCCCGTCCGACGATCACCGGGTTGGTTGGAACATGTCAACACACCGCAAACGGATGCAGAACAATTGGCTTTATGACGCAGTGTCGTCCGCGGAAGTCCATACGGCGACGCGCGTTGGTCAAAAACAATGGTCAAACGATTGGGGCTCGAAAGCACTTGCGACCACAGGGGCGCCCCAAAAAGACGACAAACGGTTCCTGACACCTTTTCTTCACTGAGCCTGACGGAGTTGTGCGAGTGTCGCCTGCGCCTCGGGGTCCCAAGGCCGCGCGGTGAACAGCAGTTCTGCATAGGACGTAGCCTCCGCAAGCTGCCCCTCTCCGTAGCAGTACATGGCGAGTGCCATCAAGATGTCTGGATCGCCGACATGTCGCGCTTGTGCCGCGCGCAGGACCTTGATGGCTTCCTTCCGTTGACCGGACGACTCGAGCGCCACCGCATAGACGTAGGCATACCGGGCACTGTCCGGCGCGAACTTGTGGGCGAGCGCTAACTCGGAAAGTGCATCCGGGAGCCGCTCTTGTCGGACCAGGGCCAGGCCGAGTGCATGGCGAAGGCCTGCATCCTTGGGGGCCAACTTCAGGCCGTCCTGCATTGTCCGCGCTGCATCACGTTCACGGCCCTGGCTGCGGTAGAGATCGGCGAGATTGACATATCCCGCAGGAAACCGCGGACTTAACCGGATGGCCGCCAGGTATTCCTCTTCCGCATGCTGCAGATTCCCTTGGGAGAGCGCCAAGACACCGAGGTTCAGCCGAGACTCGGCCCGGTCAGCGCCATATTGCTCGGCGCTTTGGTATTCGGAAAGGGCCCGCTGCAGACTTGCCTTCTGCTCGGCGGTGAAGGTCTTCGTGGTTCCATCGAGAATCGCGGTGGCGGCATCCATCCGCACCTGCCGCACGGGATCCTGGAGGAGGGGCATGAGCATCTCACGTCGCTCCGTCGACAGCGCGAAGCCGCTTCGCAGGCTCCGCGCTGCGGCTGCTCTTACCAGCGGATCCGAGTTGCCCAGCGCCCGCTTCAAGGCAGGGACCATGTCGGGTGACGGGTTGCTCTCGAGCCATTCCGCGGCGGATGCTCGCACGATTGCCGGCTGCAGCGAGTCATCCAGGAGGCGGATCAGAGAGCTCGCGGATCCGGGCTCCTGACGCCTTGCGGCGGCGAAGATCTCACCAAAGTGTGGCGAGCGGCTCTCCTGGGATGGCCACCATGCTGCGGCGGCTTGTGCCGCCCACTGGGGAGTCTGATCGGCATGACAGCCATTGCATGCATTCGGAGCGCCCGTGACGACCGTGAGGTCGGGGCGCGGCACTCGGAAACTGTGGTCATGTCGGGCATGAATGACCATGTAGTTCCGAGTCGGGGCATGGCAGCTCACACATGCCGCTGCCGCGGTCCCCGCGGTGTGTTTGTGATGCGCCGGGGTGTCGTATTTTGCCGGGACGTGGCAGGCCGCACAGGTCTGGTTGCCTCCCGCAGTCTTGAGCGTGTGCGGGTTGTGACAGTCCGTACATGTGACTCCCGCTGCGTGCATCTTGCTTTGCAGAAAGGAGCCGTATTCGTAAACCTCATCGTGGATTTGGCCATCGGCCTCGTACAGTTCGGATTCGAGCAGGGCCAGGCGGTGAGTCTGGGCCAGTGGCTGCCCGGGAACGTAGTCTTCGGAAAAGGTACCGCGCCGGGAGTGGCAACGGGCGCACGTCTCCAGGACGGCATGGTCGGTTCGCGGGTGATCTCGCATCAGGATCCCGCGGGCGGTATCCAAGTGGGTGCGTGGCGGCGGGAACTCCTTGAGCCGGACGACCAGGCCCATCGCGCCCTGGGACGTGCCCCGCGGTTCGGTCGTATGTGCGCGAGCCCAGGCAACGTGTTCCGAGCCAGGACCGTGACAGGCCTCGCATGAAACATCGATCTGCGACCAGGTGGTATGGAATTCGTCCTTGGCCGCATCGTAGTTCTTGTGCACGTCGGTCGAATGGCACTCGGCGCACATGTGATTCCAGTTCTGGTGCGGGCCGGTCCAGTGCAGGATGTCGTCGTGCCGGATCTCCTCGTTGGGATAGAGGTGAAACCAGCGCTGCCCCCCTTGCTTTGCCCCCCGTGTGTCCCAGCAGACGTTGAGGGCCTGCATTCTCCCATCGGGGAACTTGATCAGATACTGCTGCAAGGGATGGTTGCCGAACGTGTACGCAACGTCATAGTCGTGCAGGTCTCCATCCGGTCCATCGGTCCGCACCATGAACTTCCCATCCTTGCGGAAGAAGGTCGTGGTCACCGAGTGGTACGTGTGCGTGACGTTCTGAAAATCGCCGAGCACGGTGGCATCGGTCGCCTCCTGCATGGCCAGGTCGTGGTGCGATCCGGTCCACTCCGTGACTTGCTTCTCGTGGCATTCCACACAGGCTGCCATCCCCACGAATTTGGCGGCACGCGTCGGCTGGACGCTGCGAGACGTGACGGCCGCATTCGGCTGGGGCGTCCTGCAACAGCCGGTGACTGCGACCATGACCATCGCCAGGGCCCGCCAGGAGGCAAGCATCCGGCGACGCCGGTTTACGAGCCGTGGCGGCCAGCGAAGGGCTGGCAGGGATCCACGGCACCTGCCAACTCGACTCATGATCGTCTGCGTATCGTCCATGCCGCGGCGAGCAGTGTCAGAGCGGGTAACAGGGCCGGTTCAGGGACCTGGGTCCAGAGGATCGCCTCAACCCGAGTCCCGGTCGCCATGATATGGTCGGCATAGCCAACGACCTGGATCAACCCGGCGCCGTCGGTCCAAACGGCGCGGGCCTCGGAATTGACATAGTCGGAGGGAAGGACCGACTGCAGGTCTTCAAAGCTCGCTGCTGTCCCTCGCCACAGGGCTGCATGCCGAGTCCCTGCCAGCGAAGCCCAGCCGACCTGCAAGCCGGTATCCATACCAAACAATTGCGAGCCGGATGCGCCTGCCGGATTCAGGTCCAGCCACGACGAGGCACTACCGGACCACAGACCCGCATGCGGCGTGGAGCCAAAGATCGAATATCCCCCCTGAAGTCCCGCCGTGACGGCCGTTCCAAACGAGTTGGCTGCACCCGCGGGATGGAGATCGACGGAGGTGTGAGTAAGCCCGAACCAGTACGTCGCATGGATACTCGCGGCCAACGTGGCATAGCCCACGACGTCCAAGCCTTGTACGTCCCTCGCGACCGAGGCATCGGCCCCGCCCGGATGAATGTCGACATACGATGCCGCGGTCCCTGACCAGTACGCTGCATGTGCCGGGCCCACTTCGATTTCGCCCACCTGATTCGCGCCATCCGTTCCATAGGCCTTCGAGCTGCTGATGCCGACAGGGTTGAGATTCACCCAGCTTCCGGCCGTGCCCGACCAGATCGATGCATTATCGGTAAAGCCGAAGGTTGCGACGCCGGCTTGCTGGCCTCCGCTGGCCGCATAGGCAACGGAGCCGGCAGCACCACTCGGATGCAGATCCACGAGGCTGCCCGCACTGCCCGTCCACAGCGCCGCGTGTTGTCCCGGAGCATTGTATTCCCCGACCTGCTCGGCCAGGCCCGCGCCGCGACCCACGGACTGCGACGAGCCACCCGGGTGAAGGATGGTGGCCGTCCACTGCGCGCTGACGGGCACCGCCAGTAATAGCAACAACCAAGAGAGCGCCCAGTAGCGCATGACACGTCCTCCGGAAAGCCACCGTCGGAATCACGTCGGCCACCTTTAGCGTAACCTACCAACGAAGGATGCGAAATCGTATTTCCGGTAGGACCCTGGAGAAAAGCGGGGGGCGGGGCCGCTTGGGAGGTGCTGGGATGTCCGCCAGAGGGTCGGGGTTCGCTCCACGAACCCATCGCTTGATCGCATCAGGTAACCGTGATATGGAGACAGTCTCTGAATTCGGCCCTCCGTGGCTGGTGATGTCCGATCTGTCGAAGTCGCCCTATATTAATGTCGCCGGCGCCACGATTTCTAGGTCGCTGCACGAAGAGCTTTCGATGCGTGAATGGCGATCGAGAATCGTCGAAGTTCACGCGAGAGGACGCGCCTTGCCGCGTGCCGCAGGTTTGGAGGAGCAAGTTGGATACCTTGGGCGGCATCGGGCCGTCGAACAGGCCATCCAATCGTTCGAGGAATCGTCCCAGGGGATCCCGCAACAGTAGTTCCTATCATGAGCAACAAGGTCGGCGTCGTCGTCGGTGGGGGAGATTGTCCTGGACTCAACGCCGTAATCCGCTCCGTTGCCAAGGCGGCCGCACAGCGTGGCTGGGAAACGATTGGCATTCTCGGCGGCTATGCTGGGCTATTGCCGCCGGGCGATTTTCGAGTCCTTGACGAACACGCAATTCACGGGCTATTGGCGCGTGGCGGGACGATTCTGGGTACGGCGAACCGCGGAGAGTTTTCTGCCAAAGTGGGCCATGGTGAAAGCCGCAACCTCTCGACCGAGCTACTTGAAAACGTCAAGCGTGGAATGGCCGAACTTGGGGTGACGGCCCTCGTGGCGATCGGCGGCGATGGTTCAATGAGCATCGCGCAGCAACTCCATGAGTTCGGAATCCCGCTCGTCGGCGTTCCCAAGACGATCGATAACGATCTTCAAGGCACGGTGTGGACCTTTGGATTCGATTCGGCCGTCGCCTGCGCGACCGATGCCCTTGATCGTTTGCAGACGACAGCCGAAAGCCACCGCCGGGTCATGGTTTTGGAAGTGATGGGCCGCTATGCAGGATGGATCGCCTTGTTTGCCGGCATTGCAGGGGGGGCCGACGTCATTCTGATTCCGGAAATTCCGTTTCGCTACGAAGCCATTTGCCGAAAGATTGAGGCTCGCGAAACGTTGGGCAAGCATTTCACCATGGTTGCGGTCGCTGAAGGCGCGCGGGAACAAGGAGGCGACTTTGTAACGTCCGCTCATGCGCCCGACAATCGCGAAGCCCGGCTTGGCGGCATCGGCGCAGCGGTGGCAAAGGAGATTGAAGCACGCTCTGGAAAAGAGACTCGCACCTGCGTGTTGGGTCACTTGCAACGTGGCGGCCGTCCAACCAGCTTCGACCGCGTGTTGTGTTCAGCCTTCGGCGCCCATGCCGTAGAACTCGTCGCCAGCGAAGATTACGGCAAGATGGTCGCCTTTCTCGGAAATCGCGTCGACGCGATTCCAATCCGTGAGGCAGTCGGCAAACTCAAGACGGTTCGCCCGGACGGCAGCCTGGCCCAGACTGCCCGCGCCCTGGGGATTTGTCTGGGAGACTGATCGCTGGTATGCGACGGGAGGGGCAGCACACTTGGGGGGGGGTGTATTTCGTTGTGGTGTTCGGCGATGCCGATTACTGGGTGGATTGCGGCTTCACAAGTCTCATCTCATCTTGCCTGATCGCCAATTCTGGCTCGAAGACGGGACGATCTCCGAAAGACAAGCGCATGATGAAGGATCTGGCATCCGAGAACGACGTTTGGTGAGAAGCGGTGAACGTCCCCATGGATGAGGTCACGTTCCGGTATCAAAGAGCGCTTCGTAAAGGACGATCAGGATGCCGTAGTCGAAGGTATTGTTGGAAAGTACCACAATGATGGAGGAATCATCGGGGAATCTCCACATCTTGCAGTGATAGCCTCGGACATCGCCGCCATGGCCGATACACTCACGACCGTCCGAGAAGCGGAATACCTCCCATCCGCAGGCATAGTTTCCCTTGTAGGGCGTGAAGAGCCGTTCCTTTGTCTCGCGGTTCAACAGGTTATCGGACTGAAGCACGCGTTCCCACGCGAGGAGGTCGATCGCGCTGGTACATACACCTCCCATTCCGCGATACTCGAAGCCGAACTGGTCGGCCGGCGCATACGGATCAACATTCGGCACCCGCCCATGCATGCCACTTCCGCTATATCCAAGTGCAAGCGGTAGTCCCTCGAGCGTTTCGCCACAGAACCCGGTACTTTTCATCTCCGCTGGGCCGAAAAGTCTCTTGTGGCAGAACTCCTCAAATCGCATCCCACTCGCCTGCTCCACGATACTGCTGAGCAGTGCGTACCCCAGATTGGAGTAGTGGTATTCCTCGCCTGGCGGTGCCAGTGGAGTGCAGCGCAGAGCCTCCGGCAGTACTCTGGCAAGGTCCATGCCGCGTAATGCTCCGGAAGCGCTCGGCAGTCCACTGGTATGAGTAAGCAGGTGATAAATCGTCACATCAGAAAACTGCTGGGGCACCCCTTCCAAGTGGTCTGCCATCCGGTCATCGACCTTGAGTTTCCCATCCTGGGCCAGTAGGAAGACCGCGGCAGCCGTAAACTGCTTGGATAAGCTTGCGATTTCAAAGACCGTTTCGGGCGTATTGGCAATGTTCTTGGCGCGGTCGGCCATGCCGTATCCTTTCTGCAGAATGATCTTGTCTTGACGGACGATCATTGCTGTACCAGAAAAGCCACCGGCAGACCTGGCTTGGAGATAGGCATCGATACGCTCGCCGGCCCGGCCGCTGACGATCGGGGCGGAGGCCGTCCCTTTCGACCCGCCGAGTTCCAGCGTGTGGCGGCTGCCCGGTTCGAGCGTCTGCCTGTCCGCCTGCGGTTCTCTCCCCGGATCTTGTGGGAGGGGAGTTTGCGGTCCGGACACTGTGGGAGCACTGAGCGCCAGCCATCCCATGACGGCCTCACTCATGCGGATCCTTGAGTTTCTCATGATGGACGTCTCCTCCCCTCGTTCTTCAATGCAAAACGAAGCCATGAGCATGTCGCTTCCACGCCTGCCCAAGGCGGTTGCGGAAAAGGTCGTCCGGATCGGTGGTCGCCCAAGCTCAATCTTAAGCGGCTTGTCCCTTGCGGCGAATCAACCGTTCGTTTTTCGCACGTTTGGATCGTCCGAATGGCTCAATGGTTCTGCAATCCACCGAATCAGGGATGTGCGCCGACCTTACCGCACCGCAAGGGGCAAGTGGGCAAAGCCGCTGGCCGGATAAACGGCCAAGGTCGGAGGCCGTTCGGGAACGCCGTGGATTGCGACCGTGCGTTTCAGGAGTTCTTCCAGGCAGACTCGCATCTCCAGACGGGCAAGCGGTGCGCCCGGACAGGCGTGTAATCCGGCACCATAGAGGAGGTTCTTGTCGGGATCACGGTCCAGGCGGAAGCTCTCGGGATCGTCAAAGACTCGGCCATCACGGTTCGCGGCGACCCAATTGAGCGAAATTCGCTCGCCTGCGTCCAGCTTCCGGCCATGGAGTTCCACCGGTTTCGTCGCGACTCGCCGGTTCGCTACCAACGGGCCATGAATTCTCAGAATCTCGTCAATGGCGGCCGGCAACAGCGAAGGATCGGCGCGTAACTGCGATTGAAGTGCGTCACGTTCGGCCAGATAGTGAACCAGGATACCGACCGCTGCGGAGAGCGTGCCGATTTCGCCAACGGTCCAGTTCCGAAGGATGCTGGCAACTTCCTCGTGGCTCAATGGCCGTCCCCAGACCTTCTCGTGCATCAGGGAGGCGGTAATGTCGTCCTCGGGCTTTGCTCCGGAGGCAATTCGGCACTCCAAGAGGTCGTCGACGAACCCCTCGAATTCGCGGGCGATTTCCGACATGGCCTTCCGATCCTCGTCCAACGTCGCGGCATGGTTCTTGTGCGTCCAGCGGATGAGCGGTTCCTCCAAGTCGGAAGGCCATCCGAGAAATGCGCACTGGGCTCGCGATGCAAAGGGCAGAGCAAAGTCGGCCATGAACTCAACCTGGCCGACCTGTACTGCTCGTTGCACCAGGTCCGAGGCGATGTCGGTGCAACGGGGCTGGAATGCCGCCATCCGTTCTGCCGTAAAATACGTTTCGATGATTCCGCGATACGCCGAATGTTCGGGCAGGTCCATGCCGCTGGGGACCGATAAATGGTCCGATACCGCGCTGCTGAACGCCCAGTGGTCGTGCAGCACGCGCAGGACGTCCTCATGGCGAAACACCGACCAGTTCAGCAGTTTGCTGTAAGCGACCGGGCAGCGCTCGCGCATGGCGTCGTATGCCGCGCGCTGGTCGCGTAGAACCTCTTCGGCTTTCGGATCCCAATCTGGCTTCTGCGCGTCGCTCATGGTATTTCATGCACCGTGGAGTCTGGTCGGAACCTGCCGGCAGGACCGGTTCGCCTCATTGCGGACGCTCTGTCCATGCAAGGTCTTGTGAATCGTACATGGGCTGCATGCGAGCGAGGCCGATCTCCGGATTGTCCGCAAGCCAGGCATTGACCTTGGAGACAAGCTCGTCCGGGGCGAATCCTTCGCTCTGCGCGAACGAGCCAATGGTTAACTCGTCTGGAACGCTTCGCGCACGCTCCAAGTAATGGGTGCCGGTGGGGCGGAGACGGTCCTCGATCCAGGGATGCTCGGCCAGAAGCACCGCCAGGGACGACCGTTTCGTGACGCGTCCTCGCCGGATCAGCGGGTCGCGCTGATACATGGTCGCGGTCAGGTTGATGGCGAATAGCAGCAAGGCAGACCACTCCAGCAGGGCAGAAATCGGCATGATGCCGTACGCCGCCGGGAAGCGCGGGATGACCAACTCGGTGCTGACGCGCAAAAGGTTGCCCACACCGATCAACACGAGAATCGGGATGGTCAGCCGTGGGATCGCCAGTACGGTCCGATCGAGCACCGGCAACATGCGCTGACCGACGCCAAGAATGAGGGTGGTCATGAAGCCAACCGTCAAGGCGTGGCGAACTGCCCCCATGTAAGTGTGCGGTAGCGACTCCCCGCGGGCGCCCTCATAGATCGTACCCCCGGTCATCAGCGCCAATGCCGTGAGCAGCCAGAAGAATGCCAACGGGGGATAAAAGTCGAGCGGTGTGTGTCCCTTTTCGTCGCCGTGGGCGGTGCGGCGCCTGCCGATGAAGCCACGATGGCCAAAGGCGAACAGCCCGGCTCCGCCGACCAGCAGGCCACTGCCAACGATCATGCTCGGACGATCGGCCACCGAGCTGCTCGCCAGGCACACGGTGATCACACCCGCGTTGTGCAGCCAGTGCGACAGTTCGATCGCCCCATTATTCGTCGAGCCGATCCGGAGCAGGCCGGGGAGCAGCACCTGACCGAAGCCGTAGGTGGAGTTCATGGCGAAGCCAAAGACGGCCAGCTCGATAAGCAGCAACCTTTGGCCGTCGCGATAGATACCTGGCCCGGCATCGCCGACATGCCATCGAAACCAGACCGTGACCGCTGCCCAGAGGGTGAGCCACAGGCCAGAAACCAGGACCGCGCGGGCCCACGTGGCAAGCCACTTCGTGCGCAGAAACATCCACTGCAGGCACCAGAATCCTGCGGACATCAGCAGCAGGGCCGCCGAACTGATAAGGCCGACGGGAGCGAGCGATGCCGGAAACAGGGACCACAGCATACTGCCGCCGACACCTAGCAGCGCCAGGATCAAGAGTGCCCGGCAAATCCACACGCCCTGAGGGAGCCGCGCGACCCCTTGCAAGACGGTGCGCAGCGAAACTCCCATCACGAACAGGACGATAAATCCCCAAAGCTGGGCTTCGCCGTGTGCAATCACGGAGGCGGCCGGGGCGGCGTCAAATTGACCCTGCATCCCGATCTGCCACAACAATCCCGCACCCCAGCCGGCGCCCAGCGTGAGCGTCAACACCAATGCCGAAAGGATGAACCCACGATGAACGCGTTCGGCAATCCGACCATGAAGCTCGACCGGGGCACCCGACGTGGCCGATAACTCGGACAGTAGCCGATCAAGCGACACGTCGTGCCGCGCTGCAAACCTTCCCAGGGGCTCCAGATGTCCAAAGCGCGCCGGCGGGACATCGCGCTCGCCATGACGGCGAAATACCTCCTCCGTCGCGGGAAAGTCGGCGGCGATCTGCCGGACCGTCATCTCCGGACGTATCACCTTGCGGCCGTACGAACGAGGTATCATCACTTCCCCGCCGGTCGCCGAATTCGTTCCAAATAGGTCTTCAGGGCCACGGCCTGGTTATGATCCGGATCTCGAGCCCCGTAGAGGAGTGTCACGGTCGACTGTCTCGCCTGTTTGAGAAGCGCTTGGCAGGCGTCGGTTTGCTCCTTCAGCTCATCGAAATAGCGGCGCTGAAACTGCAGCCAGCGCGCGGGGTCGTGTCCAAACCATTTTCGCAGCTTTGCCGATGGAGCCAGCTCCTTCAGCCAGCCATCGAGACGGCAGTCCTCCTTCTTCATACCACGCGGCCAAAGCCGGTCGACCAGGATTCGCAGGCCATCCTGAGGCGAGGGCGGCTCATAGATCCGCTTGATGCGGAAGGGGCCCGATTTGCCCTTGGCCCGCCCGGTTGCCGTCCCCGTTTTCTTCTGGGGGGAGGCAGGTTTCACATGCTTGACTGGCATGGGGGCCCTCCCTTGTCGCGAGCGACGATCGGCAGTGGATCGGATGCTTCGCCAACCCCACCTCGCCGGAGTCCATGAGGAGAACGCCTCCGTTTCATTTCCTCGCCCATGTCGCGAAGCTCACCGGGCGCCAGCTGCTGAGACGCAAGGGCGAATACGTGGTCCTCTTCCTGCTGGATGTGGGCGGCGTACATCGATGCCAGCGCGTCGAGCGCCTGTTGCAGGTATTCTCGCTGGCGAGCCTCGATGCTGCCGCTGGCGAGCCATTGGCGCACGAGCTGATCCACCCGGGCGTGATGGACTTCCCCCTGGCGGTGGTCGCGTTCCAGGCGGTCGAGCTCGGCCATCACCTCGCGTACTTCCGCGCACTGACTCGCTCGCATGCGGGGGAACAACGACTGTTCCTCGTCTTCGGTGTGGCGTGGTGCGAAATTGGCAAAGTAGTTCAGCGACGCCGCTAACGCCTGGCGCGCTTCCTCGGTGAGCTCCCGCGTGCCGTACTGCGCCGTGACCTTGATCAACACGCCGAGAAAATGCTCGATCCGACGGTGGCAGTCCTGCATCATCTCAATCGGCTGGCTGAAATCGGCGAGTGGCTTGGCGCCCAGTTGGACGGTCATCGCGCGTGCGCCCCTTCCGCGAGTTCGGTTTCGCGCTGGAGTGCCCTGGGATAAAGGATGCTGTCTTCTTTATGGACGTGCAGGTGCATGTCGCGTTCCAAGTGGGCCAGCGCATCAAGCATCGCCCGATACGTATTGCAGGCATAGGTCGGCGGCGTGTAGTCGTCGGTCAGCGTGCGCATCGCGTTCAACGCCCCTCCGGCGTCCTGGTGTTCGGCCTCCATCTGACGAATCGGGTTGGCGATCGAACCGCAGTGAAACGACGGCAGTCGATCGCTCACTTCGAGCTGCCGGATCATGGGAAACAGGACCTGCTCTTCCTTCATCATATGGCTCGTTAATTCGTCGGCCAGCGTCAAGAGAGTCTCGCGGACGTCGCGCAGGCGAGGATCGTCGGACCCATGGACGGACGCCACTCTTTCGGTCAGCATATCCAGCCGCGGCAACGCGTCACGCAGATAGGCGTGATGCGTCGCCTGGATGTGGTCGGCCAGTTCCGTAAGCGACATGGAGGACGGGTCTGTGTCCGACTCGCTGCGATGCGCCGATGTAACTTGTTCGAGCGTGGCCAGAAATGCCTGGGGATCGAGCCCCTTCGCCTGGCAAACCTCTCCCAAGGTCTTCTTGCCACCGCAGCAATAGTCGATACGCTCCGTCTCAAACAGCCGCGACAGCACCGGATGCCGCGCCACGACTTCCCCTACCGTGTCCTGAACCGTAAATGCACTCATCGTCTTTCTCCTTGAACTATCGGCTTCTTGGTTATTTCACCTCGCACAGTGGCACGATCGGGCTGGTTGAGCAGATCAACTGCGCGATCACAACGCGTGCGAGGGCTTGCTCGTTCGCCGCATACACCTTGTCCAGCTCTTCGTGCAACGGACATAGCCGCGTGTGCGACGGCAGTCCGAGCGGACACTCGCGGATTCGTTCCACCGGGGCCACGCTGTTCACAACGTCCAGGATCGTGATGGCCTCCGGGGATTTGGCCAGGGCATAGCCCCCCCCCGGCCCCGACTGCGAGCGGACCAGGTTCGCCCGCACGAGTTCCTGCAATACGCGGTGGAGGTAGCGACGCGGCACTTTCGTCCCTTCCGCAAGGCGATCGGCTGGCTCCGTGTCATGGGGATGACACGCGAGCCAGACGATGGTGCGCAGCGCATACTCGGCCGTCTTGGGTAGCATGGCAAGGGTCTCGGCTGCCCCAATTCTACACCTTTAGGTATAGAAAGCAACCCCGGTTAAAAGCGGCCTTTTTTGCCCTTCGGGAAGGGGGACACAGCTCATTGATTCCGCTGGGGCCGTCCCCGGGATCTCAAGGTGTGCCGTCGTTGCAGTCACACGGCGGCTCCCTCAGGATGACAGAAGTGTGGGGGCTTACTAGGGTTGGCCATGCATGAGCATTTCATCCTGAGCATGTCATCCTGAACGGAGCGCAGCGCAGTGAAGGAACTGCCAGTCGGGGAGATCGGCGAGTACGGGGTTTGCGCGCGGAACGACGCGAATGGCCAGAGCCCGCACTACGCGAAGTGGAAACGTCGCGGCTGGCAGGTCCTTCGGTCGCCTGCGGCGCCCTCAGGATGACTGGTCCGACGGCGTGGCATTCGCTCATCTCTACCCGCCCAGACCCGAACGGCAAGGAGTTGTGTCCCCTTGTCTTTCGTCCCCTTGTCTTTCCTCAAAAACTGAGCTGGTACTGCAGGTACAGAAAATCGGCATCGCCGGAAAATGGCAGCCCCGGCGTGTCATAGTACGCGCCGGAGAAGAAATGGGAGTATCCACCGAGCAGTGAGGCCCGCGGCCCCAGCTTGTAGGTGGCCAGCAGGTCCAATTCATGTCCCAATTCCGCCGCCGCCGGGGTGACTCCGGGAAAGAATGGCGTCATCTGCACGGTGTAGGGCGTATCTCGGCGGTCCTCCAGGAAGAGGTAGTAGTACCAGACCAGGATTTGGAGCTTCTCCGAGGGATCCATGGTCAGTCGCACATTGGGCGATTCAATGTTACTGCGCCCGAAAAAGTCCATGTAACCAAAGTACTTGTGGGCGAGCGGAAAGAACTGGAAGTGTCCGTCCCCGGCGCCCTGCCGGTGTCCTCCCGACGCCCAGTCGTAGTACACCCAGAGATTGGGCTTCCAGGCACCTGGTAAGTTCCTGCCGATTCCGAAGGTCCAGGCCCCCGCCTGATGCGCGGTGTCATCCGCGTTTTCGCCGAATTGATAATCGCCCCACAATTCCGAAAGGAACTGACCGTGTTGGCGATAGACTCGGCCACCGATGCCGTCGACGCGCCGGCCCGTCACGTCGTCGTCAAAGGCCAGATAGAATGCGTCGACCGTATCGGTTTCACTCGCAAAGTAGCTGGAGTACAAACCGTATAACTGCTGATTCCGATTCGGGCCGTCAAACCGAGTGGGCACGATCGACAGAGGCATGACCCAGATCGCGTTCGTCTCCAATTTCTTGGTCTTCCAGATCAAGCGCCCACCATCGAACGTGCGGCGGATATTGGCCCAATCCAGGGGGGAAAGGAGCCGCTCGTCCGCGTAGAGCAGCTCCTGTCGCCCTGCGCGCGCCGTAAGTTTTCCCTCGCCCGTGTCGAGCAGGACCGAGTCGGCAAAGAGGTTGAGCATCTCCGAGCGGTTTTCCTCGATCAGGCGCGGTGCGAGCGATTCATTGGTGCTCACCGCATCCAAATACTCGGCATACACGCGGAATCGCGTCCCCCATTGGCCATTGATGAACAGGCGCGTGCGCTGCAGGAGAAAATCGTCATCGAGCCCGGTCAGTCCCAGACCGCGAAAGTTCTGTTCATCCTGGAAGCGAAATCGATACTGCCCCCCCACGTCCCAGGTCGTGTTCGGGCCGATGGAGCGGCGTTTCAGCAGGTCGCCAAGCTGCCAGCCTTCGTAGCACGGATCCAAGAGATAGGAGAAGTCATTGTCGTAAAACACGCCCTTGTACGCAGTGGCGACGGCCTTGGCGAGCTCTTTCTTTTTCTTCTCATCACATTTCTTGTCGGGTGTTTTCTTGGCCTTGTCCTTCGATTCCGAAGGCTCATCCTTCGATTTCGAAGCCGCGTCCTTCGATTTCGAAGCCGCGTCCTTCGACTCCTTGGCCGAGCTGGTCAAAGGGGGAGTGGATTCTGGCTGGGGGGGCATGGAATCGTCTGGCCAGAGGGTCAACGGGTCGGGAGTCCCTGATAAGTCGTCCCCTTGGCCGAGAAGCAAGGGTTGGATCGCGGCCTCGGGTTCGTCCGCGAGAGACGGAACCATCAGCCCGTAGACACAGACGATGAACGCTGCCAGAAGCCCTGGCGCAATGGGGAATCGATGATGCAAGGTCGCTCTCAATTCCACCTGCCCAATCTCCCCGTGGCGTCACCGTACCAAGCAAATGGCGGACTCAGGGATCCCGTGGGTAGCCATCGCAAATTCGCCTGGGACGAATGCGCGTCGAACCCCCCGTGGTCGTGCGTTCCGAGCAAGACGTTCCGGAATGACACAGGCTGCTTGCAATGCCGTACTAAGTCCGTATATTTCTTAGAATTCGTGAATCTACCAGCTCCCGCATTGTCAAGAATATCGGCACGTTTCGTCCTATTTGCTGAGTCCCATCGAACATGTCAGATCCCCATGCATGCAGCGCCGGCACCGCATCTCCGGATCGGCGATCGTTCCTGCAGTCGGCCGGTGCCGTTGCCATGGCCGGTGGACTCGTGGCAGGTTATGGAACGATGGCGGTGATGGCAGGGCGATTCCTCTATCCGCCTGAGAACCGATCGTTGATCTGGCAGTTCGTAGGGCGGGCGGACGACTGGCGTGCGGGTGGGTCGGTCGACTACACCGCGCCGGACGGTTCGAAGGTTGTGGTCACGCGACAGGGGGATGGCATGGATGCAGCGGCCTTTGTCGCATTTTCCAGTATCTGTCCCCATTTGGGGTGTCAGGTCCATTGGGAAGCGAACAACCGGCGGTTCTTTTGTCCCTGTCACAATGGGGCGTTTGATGCCTCGGGGCAGGCTGTTGCCGGGCCCCCCGCCAAGGCGCGCCAGCAGCTGAGCAAGTTTCCATTACGGGTAGAAGACGGCCTGATCTACATCCAAGTTCCGTCTGCCGGGCTGGTTGCTTCAACCACGGGAGCTCCGTAGCCGATGAGTGGGCTGCTTGCAAATTGGCTCTCGGAGAGGATCCCGCTGCGTTCCGCGGCCCTGTGGGAATTGACCAATGAACCGGTCCCCAACCACTTGAAACACTGGTGGTTTTGCCTGGGTGGTACGCCCGCGTACCTGTTCGTGGTGCAGATCGTGACCGGGATACTGCTGGCCTTCTATTACGAACCCTCTCCCGTGCGGGCCTACGACTCCGTGAGGTACATCACGGACGAGGTCACGTATGGCTGGTACTTCCGCAGCTTGCACAAATGGGGAGCGACCTTGATGATCGCCGCCATTGTGCTCCACCAGATGCGAGTGTACTTCACTGGCGCGTATCGGCGGCCGCGTGAAGTGAACTGGCTGATTGGCATGTGCCTGCTGATGTGCACCCTGTTGACCGGTTTCACGGGCTATAGCCTGGTGTTTGAGCAATTGAGTTACTGGGGTGCGACGGTGGCGGGGAACATCAGCAGTGCCGTACCCGTGGTTGGCACCTTCGCCAAACAGATGTTGCTTGCGGGGGATGCCTACAATCAACACACGTTGTCGCGGTTCTTCATCCTGCACGCGGCCGTATTGCCTGTCACGATCGTGGCCTTGATTGCCGTCCACATCCTGCTGATCCGGTTGCATGGCGTGACGGAGTTGCGGCTGGAGGACATGCCACGCGAGTCGCCGCGGTTCTACAATTTCTTTCCGGATCATGTCCTGACCGAACTGATGATCGGCTTGATCCTCATGATCGTGCTCAGCGCGCTGGCGACGGTGGTCCCTGCGACGATGGGCCCCCGGGCCGACCCGCTCACTACGCCGGAAGTCATCAAGCCCGAATGGTTCTTCTATGTGGCATTCCGCTGGCTGAAGCTCTTCTCGTTGACCACCGCCGTGGTGAGCACCGGCTTCATCGTCGCAGCCATGTTCCTATGGCCGTGGCTCGATATCTTGCTGAGGAAATGGACTGGCCGCGAGGATGCCAGCGAATACGTCGGAATCGTCGCCACGCTGCTTCTCATTGGCCTGACGATGTGGGAAGCACTGGTGGAACATTAGCCAGCGACACGAGACGGTCCCTCGACTCCACGGAAACCACTCATGAATGTCCGCTCCAAACAATGGATTATCGCCATTCTCGGTGTTGCCTTCCTGGCATCTCTGATTTTTGTCCAGTGGATCGAGGTCTTGCGCCGCCAGCGGGAGGCTGGGCAACGACCGCACCTCGTTTCCATTCCCGACAATTCACGATCATGTGTCGAATGCCATTTCCAGTCCACTCCGGGAATCATCGACCACTGGAAAGGGAGCACGCATGCCGAAAAAGGAGTGGGATGCGTGGAATGCCATCTGGCCGAGCGCGGCGATGCCGACGGTTTTGAACACTATGGCGCGTACATTGCCACCGTGGTCACTCCCCGGGATTGCTCCCGGTGCCACCAGACGGAATACGAGGAATTCGTAACCAGCCACCATGCCAAGGGAGGCAACATCCTGGCATCGCTCGATAACCTGCTGGCGGAAACTGTGGAAGGGTCGCGCGTACCGTTCAATCCCCACTCCCCCACTCCTGGAATGCACACGGATCTGGTCGACGGCATGGCCAGCGTCAACGTCGGCTGCAAGCAGTGCCATGGCAGCAAGGTGGCCCTGACGGCCACGGACGGTGGAATGATCACGGTCGACGATCTGAAGCCGGGCGAGGATGGAAAACCAACCAATGCCGAAGCCGTGGCGAGAATCAAGAAGAACGAGGACGGCCGTCCACTCCTTCACGCCAGCACGTGGCCCAATACGGGCATTGGCCGGATCAACCTGGACGGTTCGCTCGGGTCGTGCTCGGCCTGCCATTCACGGCACGATTTTTCTCCGCGTCGCGCCAGGCAGCCTGAAAACTGTGGCAAGTGCCATCTGGGGCCAGACCATCCGCAAAAGGAAATCTACGAGGAGTCCAAGCACGGAGTGGCGTTTCGAGACCTGCGAGAACACATGAATCTCGATGCCCACGATTGGGTGCTGGGAAAGGACTATACCCAGGCGCCCACCTGCGCAACGTGCCACATGTCGGGGCATACGCGCAATGGCGGCAAGGTCAACCATAATGCCGGTGCACGGATCTCGTGGACCAATCGGCCGCCGGTGAGCCTTCTGTTGGACACGGGAGCCAACGGCGAGATCATTACCGAGACCGATCCAGAAAAGCGGCGCGAACTGGTGAAGCACACGTGGCAAGAGCGGAGGCAGGAAATGAAGCAGGTCTGCCTGCATTGCCATACCAACGACTACGTGAACGCCTTCTACCAACAGTACGACGCGTTCGTCATCAACTACAACGAGAAATTCGCCAAGCCTGGCCAGGCGATCATGAAGGCGCTGCTCGATCAGGGGCTGGTCACACCCAAACAGTTCGATGACGAAATTGAGTGGACGTGGTACTACTTATGGCATCACGAAGGCCGACGGGCCCGGCATGGTGCCTCCATGATGGCGCCCGACTATGCGCATTGGCATGGAATGTTCGAAGTGGCCGAACGCTTCTATGTGGAGCTCATCCCGCAGGCCCGGGAGCTCGCAAATCATGCCGAGGCCAATGGCCAGACGGAACAGGCCAAGGCGGTCCACGCAGTCATCGACGAGATCCTGGCGCGACCCGAACACCAGTGGTTTGAAGCGGACCGGGCCCAGCGTGGATGAGGCCGCGGCACCCTCGATCGGCACGCGCGTGTCGCACGCACGTGCCGCGTGCGCCACTTCGTGGTGATTTTCACGTTGACTGGCCATTAACGAGCACCCGAACGTCCGCCTTCGGCCGAGGGAGCCGCAGGGCTACACGTCACAATTCGGGCGCGGACAACCGGCTCAACTATGGCCGCCTTGGTTTTCGTTCCGCCGGCGCGACAGAATAGGGGAATGTCCCCGAGTGCTGTCCACAAATCGGCCATCCCAGAGCCATCTCGCTTTCTCACTGGAGTAACCATGATGCCGCGCGTAGTTTCCGTGCGCGCTCTCGTTGCGTACGACTTGGAGGTAGTGTTCGATGACGTTACCCAAGGGGTGATTTCGCTTTCCGACCGCCTCTTTGGACCTGTTTGTGAGCCGCTCCGGGAGGTGTCGGTATTTCAGTATTCGTGGACGAGTTTGGTGCGATAGTCCGAAGCACGAAGGAGTGTGCCATGGCGAAGAAGCTGAGTGGCCGAAGACGGAGTACGCGCCGCGTATACGGAGATGACCTGAAGGCCGAGGCAGTTCAGATGCTGTTGGATGGCCATAGCGCAGCGTCCGTGGCCAAGAATC
>WPCK01078447.1_pt1 | contig 19175 bp, 17 predicted proteins | sample 5399851 | NCBI WGS metagenome assembly WPCK01 (sample SAMN12869471, study PRJNA574797) | sludge metagenome | isolation source: wastewater treatment of pH11 | place: China:Beijing | collected 2019-05-20 | reverse complement strand
GGTGGCGATAGCGAAGCGGCCACACCCGTTCCCATGCCGAACACGGAAGTTAAGCGCTTCAGCGCCGAAAGTAGTTGGGGGTCTCCCCCTGTGAGGATAGGACGTTGCCAGGCAACATGAGACGATCGAGCATAACGCTCGATCGTTTTTTTTGTATATGCTTATACATATATTAAACAATTGTTTTGATATTCCATCAGTTTACGAACATTAAGCACCTGATTTAAACGGAATGAACACAATTCTGAACTTTCTGAACATCCTCAATTGAATTGCACTTTCGAGCCATACCTGTTACCATTACAGAAATATTTCGAAACAAAGATTCGGGTCCGATAAGGAAAGGGGCAATCGATTTTTATGTGGGAAAACAAGTTTGCAAAAGAAGGATTAACATTTGATGATGTACTACTCGTGCCAAGATTCTCTAACGTCTTACCGCGGGATGTAAGCTTAAGCACAAAGCTTTGTGAGGGACTTGAACTGAACATTCCCGTCATCAGTGCAGGCATGGACACAGTAACCGAAGCTCCGATGGCCATCGCGATGGCCCGTCAAGGCGGACTAGGAGTCATCCATAAAAACATGTCCATGGAAATGCAAGCCGAGCACGTCGATCGCGTCAAACGCTCAGAGAACGGTGTCATCACGAATCCTTTCTATTTAACTCCAGAACGTCAAGTGTATGATGCAGAATACTTGATGAGCAAATATCGAATTTCCGGAGTCCCGATCGTTAATTCTGAGAGCGAGCGCAAGTTAATTGGAATTTTGACGAACCGTGACCTCCGTTTCATCAAAGATTATTCAACGGTGATTGAAGACGTCATGACGACGGAAAATCTAGTGACGGCAAAAGTTGGAACATCGCTTGAAGAAGCAGAACGCATCCTTCATCAGCATCGAATTGAAAAATTACCGCTTGTCGACGATGCAGGGATTTTAAAAGGTTTGATCACGACGAAAGATATCGAAAAAGTCGAACAGTTCCCACATGCTGCAAAAGATAAGCAAGGTCGTCTTCTTGTCGCTGCAGCCGTAGGTGTCACAGGCGATGCGGCGTCACGTGCTCAAATCCTTGTCGATGCAGGCGTCGATGCTCTCGTCGTCGATACGGCCCATGGCCACTCGGCAGGTGTTATCGAGAAAGTGAAAGAACTTCGTGACCTCTTCCCGACATTGCCGATCATCGCCGGAAACGTCGCGACTGCGGAAGCGACTCGCGCGTTGATTGAAGCTGGTGCCTCGGTCATCAAAGTCGGAATCGGCCCAGGTTCGATTTGTACGACACGAGTTGTCGCAGGTGTCGGCGTCCCACAAATCACGGCTGTCTATGACTGTGTCACAGAAGCGCGTGAACATGGTGTGACCGTTATCGCAGACGGCGGTATCAAGTACTCAGGTGATATCGTCAAGGCGATTGCTGCCGGCGCGCACGCTGTCATGCTTGGTAGCCTCTTGGCAGGTGTGAAAGAAAGCCCAGGCGAGATGGAAATTTACCAAGGCCGTCAGTTCAAGACGTATCGTGGTATGGGATCTGAAGCGTCGATGAAGCGCGGTAGCCAAGACCGGTACTTCCAAGAAGCCGATAAGAAATTCGTCCCAGAAGGCATCGAAGGACGCGTCGCATACCGTGGTGAACTGGCTGATACGGTTTACCAACTCATTGGCGGACTCCGCTCTGGAATGGGCTATTGCGGTGCGGCAGACATTCGTGCACTCCGTGAAGATACGCAGTTCATCCGGATGACGGGGGCCGGCCTCCAAGAGAGCCACCCGCACGATGTTCATATCACAAAAGAAGCACCAAACTACTCAAGATAACAAAAAAATCCGTTGCTCAGATGCGAGCAACGGATTTTTTTCATTTCTTCACAAGGATGACGGTTCCGCCTTGGTCTTGTGCAGGTAATTGTACAGTTACTTTTCCATCCTGCTGAACGACGTATGAGCGTCCGCTATAGCGATCGACGAGCACGGTCTTGTGCTTGTGCTTCGTTTGGAACGTGGCTTTTTGAGCCGTCTCTTTCGTGTTCAAGCCGACGACGACAGATTGTTTTCCATATGTTCGTTCAAAGATGGAGTACCCTGTGTTCGATCCTCCGGCTACAACGGCACGTGTTCCTTTGCTAAACACTTTCGAGTAATCCGCGCGGATGTTGAGAAGTTTTTGATAATGCGTATGCATCGCTTTCCCTTCGCCCGTGACGCGTTTCCAGTCGAAGTCGTAACGGTTTTCGTTAAACTCGCCTTTGTCCATATCACCGGCATGTTTTCCAGATTGACCGACCTCTTCACCATAGTAGATGACAGGCTGGCCTTTTGCTGTCATTTGGAGCGAAGCGGCAACCATATGTTTTCCTTCGTCACCGCCAGCACGGGAGACGAGGAAACCATCCTCATCATGACTAGAGAGAAATTGGCCGAGCGTCGCTTCATTCGACAGCTGCATGTTGCGATATTGAAGGGCGCTCTCGACCCCGTCGATATTCCCGTTCACGAAACTCTCCGCTTGATATTTGAAATCGAAATCGAGCAAGGAGTCCATCTGTCCACTGTGCAAATAGCCGCCTGTGTTGTTCACGCTCGCCCCGTAGTGCTCACCAATCATTTTGAAGTCCGGCTTGATGGCCGTCAACTCGTTTTTAAACGACTTCCACGTCGTTGAGTCGACGTGTTTGACCGTGTCGACCCGGAAGTAATCAATCGTGTTGCCTTTCTTCGTTTTCGAACGCTTGATCCAATCCGTTTGCCATTTGACGAGTTGGTCCCGGACGGCAGCTTCTTCTGTCTTGAAGTCCGGTAAGCCAGAAAGTGACATCTTCAAATCATCCCCGTCGACCGGATTTGAACGGATCATACCTTCAAATACTTGCCGCTCTTTATTCGTCGGGAAATTCGTCGCTCCTGTCGATACCGCGCCAGATTCCATCCCGTAGCCCGGATGATTCAAGACGACGTCGACCATAATTTTGATACCGCGTTCGTTCGCCGCGTCAATCAAACGATGGAACGCTGCCATGTCTCCGAGGTGTTCGTCGAGCTTCTCGAAGTTTTTCGCCCAATAGCCATGGTATCCATATTGAGAACCATCTTTCCCATAACGGAGATCCCAGTCGATGTTATCCACAATCGGCGTGATCCAAATCGTGTTGATCCCTAGCTTGTCGAGATAGTCGAGCTTTTTCGTGATGCCGGCGAAATCACCACCATGATACGATTCAGGGTGGTCCAAATCATAATACTCGCCGTTCGGATTGTTGTTCGTCTTGTCACCGTCATAGAACCGGTCCGTCAACATGAAGTAGATCCGTGCCTCGTCCCAGTCGAATGCTTGTTTGTCTTTCATCGTGACCGGTCGCACGTTGACGCTTGTCTTCGTCGTATGCACGTTGCCGTATTGATCGATCGCTTGAATCGTCAGTGTCTTATTACCAGGCTTCACGGAATCTTTAACCGCGATCGTCTGTTTGTTGAGCGCCGGGTCGATCGCCAATTTCGCCGGTCCGCCGAGTGGACGGGCGTCGATATATAGCTCACGCAACGCCACCCCTTTTGGTAACGTCGGTTTCACATGAACGACAGCGTTTTCTCGCGAGCTGATTGCTTTTGGTGAGACGGACGACGTCAACTTGACGTTCGGACGTTTGTATTCGACGCGTGAAGCTTCGAAGTAAGGATCTTTGACCTCGGTCGTCACGCCGTCTTTCGTCACGAGGAACGTATAGTCGTGTGTCCCTTCCGGTAGCTTGATTGTATGACGGAACCATTCGTTCTTCACTTCGTATGTCATCGGATACGTCGTCCCGTTCACTTTCAAGGCGACACGATCGACTTGATCGAGTGTACCTGCTTCGTACAATTCTTTATCCCGATAGAAGAACGTGATCTCGCCGTTTTCAAAGACAGGACCTTGAATCGTCGGCACTTGATGGAACGCGCCTTTGCCGCTCTCGACGACGACTTTCGTGATACGGTCAGTACCGAGTTTGACGTATCGGTCTTCCCCGTACCCGTCTTTGACGGCCCAATCCGTGCCTTTACGAATGACGAAACCGACGTTCGTCGCGTCTTTTCCGACCGGGATACGGAAGATGGCACCGTCTTCGGTCACTTTGTATGGATCGACTTGTCCGTCTTTCGCACCGGTGCTCCACGTCCACAAGTTCCAATCCGTATAATTCTCGTCGGCACGTACGTACGTCATTTCGATATAACGCTGTGTCTTCCACGGGTCTGCTACTTCCGTGATCGTCTTGAACGAAGTCGTGAGGGCAGGGAGCGTCGTGTTCGACAGCTTTCCTGTAACGGCGCCTGCCGGAATCGTCGCCTCATACGTCTCGGCGAGCAAAAGCTTTTCTGTCGGGGTGACCGTGACCGTCGCGCCACTCGTTTCGACACGGAACGGCACAGCCGAATCTCCATTCATTAATCGAACTTGAGCAGCATCGACTGTGACCGGTTCATTGAACGTCCATGTGATCGGGGCATCAAGCGCGGCATCCGTCGATCGATTCGCCGGGACGACCGTTGTTACTTCGAGCTGACTGACCGTTTCGACACCGCTGAGCGTATAAGCGGGGCTGTATATCGATTGAACGGATGGCGTTGCCGCCACGTTCCAACTGTCCGCGAGCTTGTTGGCCGGATTGCTCGGGATTGTATCGAACGCCCCGTGTTCGCTGGCGTTATTCCCACTGAGGACGGTCAAGACCCGGAGTTGGTCGTTATTCGTCAAACCGAGCAACGACAACGGGATCTTTCCTTCAAACCCTTTCGTGCGGTCGAGGGCGAACGAAGCGCCGTTCAAGTTATTCAAATTCGCGAGCGGAATCGACTTGCCCGATTCATAGACCGCGGCTTCTTTAATCGCTGTGTCGCCATCGACGCGAAGTAAAATATGATACTGTGGTTTTTTATCGGTCTGACTGAAGTTGAACGGGTAACCGAGCGGGTTCGTGTTCACGCCGGAGTCCTCGTCATTCACTTGAAGTGCGATGTTTATGTACTGCCCGTTGTCGCCCCAATTCGGAATGTTCTTTGCATCGACATAGAAATAAAGATGCTTGGCATCGTTTTGCATATAGAGGTCACCGAGGTCAAATCCTTGCCAGCCAGTAGTAGGGGACGTGGCGAGAGCCGGAACGTTTGCCCAATCGCTCTTTATTCCATCGATGGAAACGGCCGTAGGTTCAGCGAGTACGTTCACGGGAACGCCTGTTTGAATCAAGAGAACTGATGATAACAGAAGGGTCGACGTGCGGCGTGCAGTTTTATTCTTCATAGGACACCTCTTTCATGGATAAAAGCATCTACAGGACAACAAAATAGGAAAATTGTGCAAACGGTTTCAAAAATAGTGTAGCTGATTATGGAAGCGCTAACAATATATTTTTGAAAAAGTATTAAAAAAACACCTTCGGGACACGAAGGTGTTTAGAGTGGGGAGTAAGGGGTCTTATTGGCGAGACGACCTTTCACAATTAGACGTTCGGTCGCATCGAACGTGCAGGTGACGAGGGTGATGGTCGCTTCTGTCGTGTCATCGAGAACATCGACCCGGGTCGGAGGCACGGTCTCAAGCGACGTGACGACGTATTCGTACGTGTCAGTCAAATCGGTCACATAAACGTGCATCCCGGTTTCAATCTCATGGAGCGGGCCAAAGAGAGACGTTGGACTCTGCGTGTAATGCCCGGCCAGTGCATAATTACCTTTACCCATCTGTTGTGTCGGTCGCATCGTCCCGGCTCCTACGGCTAAGTTGTCTGCATCGAGACCGTAAAGGATCGGTAATTCTAAATCGATGTCTGGCACGAGAATCAATCCGATGGCCGGTAAATCATGAAAACGATTGCGCACGGAAATTAAATCATCCCATGACAGCGGTGTGACAGTCGCGAAGTCGAACTCGCCTTCTTCGGGCTGCTGTAGTTGTTGCAACTGCAATCCTTCGGTGACCCGTTCACTGTTCGAGACGGCGACTTGGTCTTTCCACCACGAGTTGGATAACAGGAGAAGTCCGGAAAGTAGGAGGAGGATACCGATTCCATAACGTAAACGTCTCATGAACATGCCATCGACGGATTTAATCCGTTGATGTCCCTCCCTTCGTTATATTCCAACACGACATTAACCGTGCGACAGCAATCGGTAATACGGCTTCTGACAGAGCGGCGAATCCAAATAAAAATTGAGGGTTGCGATTTTGGGAACGGATGTAATAATCCTCCATTGCTTTAATCCGGATCCCCGCCGATTCAGCCATTCGTTGCAACGTTTCGGTCGAGTGAGGCGCATCGATTGAAAGGATGATATGCAGTCCGGCACTCGCCCCGGTAATGGAGACGGCCGGTTCGTATGGTTTAAACGCAGTTGCGACAATCTCAAGCTTGCGACGATACGTCTTGCGCATCCGGTTCAAGTGCTTTTCAAAATCCCCGTTCGCCATGAATTCAGCGAGCGTGTGCTGTTCAAACCGCGGGACGCTGCAAGTGAAATGTCGGTAACGCTCACGATAACGATTCAACAACTGAGGCGGTAACACCATATACCCGATTCGAAGCGATGGCATGAGTGATTTGGAGAAAGTACTCAAATAGATGACCCGTTCATTTTGATCCATGCTTTGCAGCGACGGAATCGGTTTTCCACTGTACCGAAACTCGCTGTCATAATCGTCCTCGATGATATAAGTTTGATGTTCGAGCGCCCAGTTGAGAAGACGTTGCCTTCGGCTGACGGAGAGAATCGTCCCGGTCGGAAACTGGTGGGCTGGTGTCACATACACCGCATCAATCCTTTCAGGTTCGAGACGGTCAACGAGCAGACCGCTCTCGTCGACAGGAATGGGGACGTAATGCCGATTTTGATGTTCGAACAGCTGTTTCGTGAGCGGATAGCCTGGATCTTCAATTCCAAACGTTTTGGCGTCTGGCAACAAGTCGAGCAGTTGGGGTAACAATTGTTCGGTCCCGGAGCCGACGATGATTTGTTCGGGAGAGCAGTGTACACCGCGAGAATGATATAAATACGTCGCGATTTCTTGACGCAACACGTGATCTCCTTGGACAGGGCCGAGTGCGAGCAAATCGCGGTTCTCTTCAGTGACAACTTGTTTTAGATGGCGTCGCCAACGCTCGAACGGGAACGCCGTCGTGTCGATTTGACTCGGATAAAGGTCAAACGTGTACGTTTTGTTTTGCGGGAGCGGTTTGATCGGATTATCGTTGCGGCGTACGTATAGTTCTTCTTGTGGCAATACATAGAACCCTTTACGCGGTACAGATTCGATATATCCTTCGGCGAGTAATTGGGCGTATGCCAGTTCGACGGTCGTTTGTGAGACGTCGATGAAGTCGCTCAGTTTACGTTTGGAGGGAAGTTTTGCCCCGGTCGTGAGTGTGTCATCGACAATCGCATGGCGGATGTGTAAATAAAGCTGTTCATATAGTGGGGTGCTCGATTCAGAATCGAGCGCGAGTGTAAGCATATCCATTTTAAATCCCTTCCGTGGTCACCCGAAGAAGAAGTAGAGGGCAAAGCCGATCACGAGAAGAAGACCGACCAATCCAGGCTTACCGTAATAGGTACGATTTTGTGAATCGTCACGTGGGTCCCATTGAGCCATATTCCATTCCTCCTTTTTCAGTCTTATGCATCCATTCGTGAATGGGGAAGTGAAGTCCTCTGTTTAAACTGACCACTTTAAAAATTGTTAAACTGACACTTTCAATATAGTCAAATCTCCCTATACTTACAAGTAGACTAGCTTATATGGAGGGGATTCATTTGGAAAAGAGACAAGTAGGTACAGATAAAGTAAAACGTGGGATGGCTGAAATGCAAAAGGGCGGCGTCATCATGGACGTCATCAACGCCGAACAGGCTAAAATTGCTGAGGCTGCCGGTGCGGTCGCAGTCATGGCGCTCGAGCGCGTTCCTTCAGATATTCGTAAAATGGGCGGTGTCGCTCGAATGGCTGACCCGACAATCATTGAAGATGTGATGGGAGCGGTATCCGTACCGGTTATGGCGAAGTGCCGCATCGGTCACATCGCTGAGGCGCGTGTCCTTGAATCGATGGGGGTCGATTTCATTGATGAGAGTGAAGTGTTGACGCCAGCGGATGAAGAGTTCCATTTGTACAAGCGTGATTACAAAGCGCCGTTCGTTTGTGGCGCTCGTGACCTCGGAGAGGCGTCACGCCGCATCGGTGAAGGTGCAGCTATGATCCGCACGAAAGGTGAGCCAGGGACAGGGAACATCGTCGAAGCGGTTCGCCATATGCGTACTGTTCAAGCACAAGTAAAACGCTTGCTCTCAATGAGCATCGATGAAGTGATGACCGAAGCCCGTGATCTCGGCGCGCCGTTTGAAGTGCTCATGCAAATCCGTGAGGCCGGACGCCTTCCAGTCGTCAACTTCGCAGCAGGTGGGATTGCCACGCCAGCAGATGCGGCGCTCATGATGCACCTCGGTGCGGACGGTGTCTTCGTCGGATCAGGCATTTTCAAGGCGGAGAACCCAGAGAAGTTCGCCCGTGCCATCGTCGAGGCGACGACATACCATGACGACTACGAGCGTATCGCTCATTTGTCAAAAGGTCTTGGTGAAGCGATGAAAGGCCTTGACGTGCGAACACTCAAAGAAGAAGAACTCATGGCACCACGAGGCTGGTAAGATGACTACGATTGGCGTGCTAGGTATGCAAGGAGCGATTCGCGAGCACGTGCGCATGCTCGAGGCGCTCGGGGCGGATACGCTCGTCGTCCGGTCGATTGACGACTTGGCTCATATTGACGGTCTCGTCTTACCGGGTGGAGAGAGTACGGCCATGCGCCGTCTGCTCGATCGCTACGGTCTACTCGAACCGTTGCGGACGAACACAGATTTGCCGATGTTCGGGACGTGTGCTGGCTTGATTTTGCTGGCGACAGAAGTCGAAGGCTACGATGCCCACCTTCGGAAAATCCCGATGACGGTGAAACGGAACGCGTTCGGACGTCAAGTCGACAGTTTTGAAGTCGAGCTTCCGGTGAAAGGGATCGAAGCGCCGGTCGAGGCGGTCTTCATTCGCGCCCCGCAAGTCGCAGCGGTCGAACCGATTGTCGAAGTGCTCGCCGAAGTGGAGGAAGCGATTGTCGCCGTACGCTATGACAAGTACGTCGCCTGTTCCTTCCACCCTGAACTTACAGAGGATTTTTCGATGCATCGTTACTTCCTTGATCTCGTGGAAGCGAAGAAGCATCAACTCACTTGATTGAAAGGTTCCCGGTTATAAATCGGGAGCCTTTTTCGCGCTTTTTTTTGCTACACTGTAACGAGACACGTATAGAAAGGGGCAAGACCGTGAAAGTGAGATGGATGATATGGTTGCTCATCGGAGCAATCGTTATGAATATAGCTTCTCCAGGGGTGGCAAAGGCTGCACCAGACATAGATGCGAGCGGTGCGATGCTCGTCGATTTGACGACAGGTCAAATTCTATTCTCCCAAGAGGAAGATGCGATGCTTCCGCCAGCATCGATTACAAAACTCATGACGGCTTTCCTCGTGCGTGAGGCGATTGAACAAGGTGAACTCAGTTGGAATGAGGAAGTGACGCCGAGCGCGGAAGCTCTCGCTTTAACAAAGAAACCAGGTCTGGCGCGAATCCCTCTCGTCAACAAACCGTACACCGTCAAGGAACTATATGATGTGGCACTGATTCGCTCAGCGAACGAGGCCGCCGTGACACTCGGGGAAGCGGTAGCGGGATCGGAAGAGTCGTTCGTCGCCTTGATGAATGAACGGGCAACGGCGCTTGGGATGACACAGACGACGTTTGCCAACGCGTCCGGACTTGATTCTGTCTCTGCCGGACGACCGGGTGAGAACTTGACGTCCGCGAGTGATTTAATGAAATTGGCGCTCGCCTATTTAACGAAGTACCCGGACGTGCTTGACGTGACGAAACAGGCTTACGTTGACATTGACGGTGTGCGTTTCGAAGCGACAAACCGCATGCTTACCGGTCGCGATTTAGCTTATCCGGGTATGCTCGGCTTTAAGACAGGAACGACAGATGATGCGGGGTACTGCTTTATCGGTGTCTCGACAAGAGATGGCCGGACGGTCTTATCTGTCGTCCTAGGGGCAAAAACGGATGAGGGTCGATATACGGCCACGAAAGCGTTGCATGAATACGCTTATGGTGACTTTGTGATGACGCCGATTTTACGTACCGGTGAGCTCGTAGCGGAACAAGCTTTTGTGGCCGGGGGCGAAGTTGAACACGTATCGGTCCGAACGACGTCTGCTTTCGAAGTGCTCGTCGAAAAAGGACAACCGGTTCCGACGCTCGTCTATGATCTTCCGGATACGACTGCCCCGGTATCGGTCGACCAACAAATCGGTACCGTGACCGTCGAATTGTCCGATCATGTCCGGTATTTGGACGGTGAGCAACCTCCGAAAGGAATGCTCGTGACGGCAGAGGCGGTCGAGGAAGCGTCGTTTCTAACACGGATGACTCGTGCTTTTTCAGATTTTTTAGATGAGATTCGACTTGTGCTTGGAAAACTGAGTCTTGTCGATAGACTCGAGTTGTTGTAAAGTAAAATTAATTCAACGACAGATGCAATGATGGGGAAAAGTACGTTACAGTCATCTACTGACAGAGAGCTAGTGGTTGGTGCAAACTAGTGGGATGATGTAACTGAATCGGCCTCGGAGCATTGGCTTGGAAACAAGTCACGTTACGCACACGTTACGTGCATCGAGTGGCCTGGATTTCAGGCAACGAGGGTGGCAACGCGGATCCAAGGTGGTTCGTCCCTTTCCTACGGGAAAGGGGCGTGCCACCTTTTTTATGTGAAAAGGGAGGAAATAAGAATGTTAGACATTAAACGATTACGCCAAGACTTTGAAGAGATTAAAGCGAAGCTCGCCCACCGAGGTGAAGACTTGAGTGCGCTCGACCGTTTCCCGGAACTCGAGGAGAAACGACGGAACCTGATTAACGAAGTCGATGTGAAAAAAGCGAAACGAAACGAGGCGTCAAAACAAATCGCCGAACTGAAGCGCAATAAGCAGGATGCGGAAGCGCCGATTTTGGAGACGCGCCGGCTCGGGGATGAAATCAAATTGTTGGATGAAGACTTGCGTGAAGTGGAGGCGGAGTTGAACATGATTCTGCTCAGCATCCCGAACATCCCGCATGAATCAACGCCAATCGGTGAAACGGAAGACGACAACGTCACGATTCGTGAAGTCGGAACGAAACCGACATTCGATTTTGAAATGAAACAACATTGGGACGTGATGGAAGACTTGAAGATTGTTGACGTCGAGCGGGCCGGGAAAGTGACGGGCAGTCGTTTTGTCTTCTATAAAGGACTCGGTGCCCGTTTAGAGCGCGCCTTGATCAACTTTATGATGGACATGCATGCCGATGAGCATGGCTACTCAGAAGTCCTCCCGCCATATATGGTCAACCGCGATGCGATGACAGGGACAGGTCAACTTCCTAAATTCGAAGAAGATGCTTTCAAAGTGGCTGACACGAACTATTTCCTCGTTCCGACAGCGGAAGTGCCGGTCACGAACATGCACCGTGATGAGATCATCGCTGAGGACCAGCTTCCAATCACGTACACGGCGTACAGCGCTTGCTTCCGCTCAGAAGCCGGATCTGCCGGCCGCGATACACGCGGTCTCATTCGTCAGCACCAGTTCAATAAAGTCGAGCTCGTCCGTTTCGTGAAGCCAGAAGAGTCTTATGAGCAACTCGAACTGTTGACGGGTCATGCGGAAGAAGTACTCAAACGTCTCGGTCTCCCGTACCAAGTGCTCAGCATGTGTACGGCCGACCTCGGGTTCACGGCCGCGAAGAAATACGATATCGAAGTGTGGATGCCGGCGCAAGGCATGTACCGCGAGATCTCATCTTGCTCAAACTTTGAAGATTTCCAAGCGCGCCGTGCGGGTATCCGTTTCCGTCGTGAAGCGAACGCGAAACCGGAGTTCGTGCATACACTCAACGGATCAGGACTTGCTGTCGGTCGGACTGTCGCCGCGATTTTGGAGAACTTCCAACAAGCGGACGGGTCGGTTATGATTCCTGAAGTACTCCGTCCATATATGGGTGGAATCGAAAAAATCGAGATGCCTGCCAAGTAAAAAGCTGTTCCGTCGATGCGATTTCGTGTCGGCGGATTTTTTTAATGTTTTTTCACAAAAGGGTTTGACATCTGTCCCGTCAGTTGGTACTATAAATCATGTCGAGCGAGATGATTGCTCACGAATTGTATATGAGCTTTGGAGGTGTACCCAAGTGGTTTAAGGGAACGGTCTTGAAAACCGTCAGGGGTGTAATAGCCTGCGTGGGTTCGAATCCCACCACCTCCTCCACTTTCTTTTTTTTACACTTTTTTAAGCCTGGAGTTGTACCCAAGTCCGGCTGAAGGGGACGGACTCGAAATCCGTTAGGAGTCGCAAGGCTCGCGTGGGTTCGAATCCCACCAACTCCGCTCGATTTGGCATCTGCATAGGCAGATGCATTTTTTAATGGTCGCAGACTTTATGTCTGTGGCTTTTTTTGTGGCAAAATTACGAACGACAGCTATCCTCGGTTAAAAACGGGAATTCTAATACGGTAGGGTCTGTTCGGGTCGATCGGAAAGGAGGTGGACGTGGTGAACTGGATAGACGCGTATATAGAAGAAGTGGTCAAACATGTTCCGGCTAATCGGCGGGAGTCGCTAGCTGAGTCGCTTCAGCAAGAGATCAAGACGAAACTACCGGCTGATCCGACGGAGACGGAAATGAAGCGTGTATTAGAAGAAATGGGACATCCTGCTGCCGTAGCCGCGCAGTATAAAGAAGGTCAGTACTTGATTGGACCGGGGATGTTTCCGCTGTATGTGTCCATCGTCAAACTCGTTGTGCCGATTGTGATGGCCGTCGTCTTTTTCGGTCTCGTCATCGCGAACATCCCGACCTTTTCGGGACCGATCTTGCCGACTGTCGGCACGTTCCTCACGAACGTATTCGACACATTATGGAACGTCGGGATTCAACTTGTGTTTTGGATCACGCTCATCTTCTTTTTAGTTGAGCGGTACGCCCCTCAAGGATCGAAAGCACCTGTCATGAAATGGGATGTGAATACGTTGCGCGAACGGGAACGGGGCGGCCGGATCAGTAAGTTTGATGCCGGGTTTGGTTTGTTTTGGACGGCGGTTTGGTTTGGGGTGTACGTGAACGCTGAACGATTGATCGGGATTTATGAATCGACCGCGGAAGGGTTCACGATGGTCACGCCGGTCTTTAATCAATCGTTCCTATTTGACGTGATTTGGCTATTTCTTCTCGTCGTGTTGTTGCAAGTCGTACTCGGTGTGTGGAAATGGATCAAAGGACGTTGGTCGTATGCACTTGCTTCCTATAATCTGATTTACAATGTGGCTTCGGCAACATTCATCATTTGGATGTCGAGTTCCGCGCGATTGCTAGATGCCCGATTCGTAAACTGGATGGAGGCGAACGTCCCAAACGGCGTCTTCTCATTCAATTGGGTGTTCGGACTCGTCGTGGCAATCACGATCCTTGCAGCCGTGTTTGATTCAATCGACGGCTTTCGGAAAGCACGGAAAGCACCGACGTACCGCAAACACCATATCGCTCACACGTAAAAAAGAAGGTGCGACGCCATTGAGCGTTGCACCTTCTTTCATTTATCTAACTTTCGCTTCACGAGCGATCGTCAACTGCTTTTCGATTTTTTCCAAGATCAGCTCAACTGAGTCCGGATCGTTGATCAAATCGTATTCTTCAATCGAGAGACGAAGGACCGGGCAGAGGTTGAAGTTGTTGATCCACTCCGTATAGCGAGCGTACATTTCTTCCCAGTACGTGATCGGTGTTTGTTGTTCCATCTCACGTCCGCGCATTTGAATGCGATCGAGCACTTGGTCGAATGAACCTTCGAGGTAAATCAATAGATCAGGATGCGGGAAGAACGGTGTGAGCACCATCGCTTCGAACAGGCTTGAGTACGTCTCATAGTCTGTCGGCGACATCGTGCCTTTCTCGTAATGCATCTTCGCGAAGATGCCCGTATCTTCATAGATCGAGCGGTCTTGAATGAATCCGCCGCCGTATTGGAAGATTTTCTTCTGTTCTTTGAAACGTTCAGCCAAGAAGTAGATTTGAAGGTGGAAGCTCCAACGCTCAAAATCGTGATAGAATTTATCGAGGTACGGGTTCGTATCTACTTTCTCGAGTGACGTCCGGAAGTTGAGGGCGTCCGCGAGCGAGTTTGTGATGGTCGATTTACCGATTCCGACCATGCCGCCGATCGTGATGATCGTGTCGTTCGGAATGTTATATTTTTCGTTCAGCGTCATTTTAGTTGGGCTCCTTTAGTCAATTCTAGTTCACGTTCAATCGTCGCGAGGACGTGCGTCAAGTCATCCGGATTATGGACGAAGTCGAGCTCGTCACCGCTAAACGATAGAATCGTCACTTCGGGGTGGGTCGCCCGATACGATTCGACAAACGTCTCGTAATCGTGGGCGAGTTGTTCGAGGTAGTCGCGCGACATATTCTCTTCTACTTCTCGTCCGCGTAAGGCGACGCGCTTCATGAGCGTCTCGATACTGGCGTGTAAGTAGATGACGACATCAGGTTTCGGCATATCATGTGTCAAAATCTTATAAATCTGCTCATACTTGTTCAAGTGCGTCGGTCGTAACGATCGGTGAGCAAAAATCAAGTTCTTGAAAATATGGTAGTCTGAAACGACGGATTGCTGTTGACTCAAGTGGTGTTTGTGGATATCGTCTAGTTGCTTGAATCGATTGCACAAGAAGAACATTTCCGTTTGGAAACTCCATTCTTCGATATCTTCATAAAACTTGCCGAGAAAGGGGTTCTCTTCTACAATTTCATTCAGCATCTGCATTGAAAAGTGCTGACTGATGATATGGGCCAGTGACGTTTTCCCGACACCAATCGGTCCTTCTACCGTTATAAACATATGATGTCATCCTCCATTATCCAAAGTGCAAGTTCCATTCTAGCACACAATGAGTTGGATAGGGCGAGCGAAATGATTTTCATTTTTTTTCATAATAAGTGACGAGAAACGGAGTGTTAATATGGAACGTGATGAACGATTTATGCGGCTCGCCATTGCTGAAGCGAAGAAGGCGGAAGCGATCGGAGAGGTCCCGATCGGATGTGTCATTGTCAAAGGAGACGAGGTGATTGCCTCGGGGCACAATCGACGAGAGACCGACTTGCTTGCGGCCGCACACGCGGAAATGATTGCGATTGAGGCGGCGAACGAAACACTCCAGAATTGGCGGCTTGAGGACTGTGAGTTGTTTGTCACGCTAGAGCCGTGCCCGATGTGTGCGGGCGCAATCGTGCTTTCACGTGTAAAGCGGGTCATCTTCGGGGCGCATGATCCGAAAGGTGGATGTTGCGGCACGCTAATGAACCTCGTTCAAGATGAACGCTTCAACCATCAAGCTGATGTAACCGAAAATGTTTTAGCAGAAGAGTGTGGAGCGCTACTGACTGATTTCTTTCGGGACCTTCGTGAACGTAAGAAGCAGGCCCGGCTTGAACAGAGAGGTTGCAACCCTACAGATTAAACAGTATAATGTAATAGCACTCAAAGAAGTGCTTAACTTCATTTACCCATTTGCCGTGCTAGGCGGGGAGGTAGCGGTGCCCTGTAACTCGCAATCCGCTATAGCGAGACTGAATCCCGATTCGAGGGAGTGCATTGGTGTGGCCCGTCCTCGTGTAAGTGGCGTTGACGTCTGAGTCCTGCGCAACGGTCACCCATGAACCAGGTCAGGTCCGGAAGGAAGCAGCCTTAAGTGGTGACGTACCGTGTGCCGCAGGGGTGCTTGGGCCGAGCAAACTGCATGAGTAACGCACATTGACGTGCTTTCAGAAATCGGTGCGCGGCAGATTTATTTAATAACTTTAATCTACGGCCCATGGGTTGTAGATTTTTTTGTATGATGAAATAGAGAAACGTAAGGAAGAAAGGAGGCGGGGACATGGCGTATCAAGCATTATACCGAGTCTATCGTCCGCAGTCGTTCCAAGAGGTTGTCGGTCAAGTCCATATCACGCGTACGATTCAAAACGCGTTGCTTGAAGAGCGGGTTTCGCATGCTTATTTATTCTCTGGACTTAGAGGGACGGGGAAGACGAGTCTTGCTAAAATCATTGCGAAAGCAATCAACTGTGAGACTGCACCGACGAGAGAACCGTGCAACACGTGCCCGACTTGTGTAGCCATTACAGAAGGGACGAGTCCGGACGTCTTCGAGATCGATGCGGCTTCAAATAACGGTGTTGACGAGATTCGAGAAATTCGGGATAAGGTGAAGTATCCGCCTTCACAAGCGCGCTTTAAAGTGTATATCATCGATGAAGTGCACATGTTGTCGACCGGTGCGTTCAATGCGTTGTTAAAAACGTTAGAAGAGCCGCCGCCGCATGCGATCTTTATTTTGGCAACGACAGAACCGCATAAAATTCCGGCGACGATTATCTCGCGGTGTCAACGATTCGACGTGAAGCGCCACGAGGTCGGTCAGCTGCAGACGCGGATGGCTTACATTTTAAATGACCAAGATTACGATTACGATCCGGAAGCGCTCAAGTTGATCGCGCGTGCCGCGGACGGTGGGATGCGGGATGCGCTCAGTCTGCTTGATCAAGCGCTCGCCTTTAGTGATGACCGATTGACGGAAGCGGCTGTTCTTGAGGTGACAGGCGCTGTGACCGATGATGCGCTTCTCGACATGGCGTATGGGCTACAGCAAAAACAGCTGGACCAAATCCTTAGCACGCTAGAAACGATGTTACGTGAAGGGAAGGACTTAAAGCGTTTCGTGGAAGATCTCGTCTTTATTCATCGTGATGCGTTACTATTGAAAGCTTCTCCGCAAGCTGTCGATTTACTGGAAAGAGCCCGGCCGAATGAACAATTCCGTGAGTTCGTCGAAGCGACCTCGACCGATGAATTGTTCCAAGTCATTGAGGAGTTGAATGACTGCCAACAACAAATGCGATTATCGAACCATCCGAAAGTGTTGGTGGAATTGACGTTTATCCGGATTGCGGAACAAGGCCGTACGATGAGCGAACAGATGCAGCAGCTTCAAGACCAAGTACGCGAATTGAGTCGAGAGCTGAATGAAGTGAAGAAAAATGGTGTAGCTACGACAGCGGTTGCTGCTGAGAAGCCGAAAGCGGTGAAACGGACACAAATCCGGGTTCCGAAAGAACGGATTCGTCAACTTCTGCAGCGGGCAGAACGTCAGCACTTGAACGCGATTCGCGATAGCTGGGAAGATATCATGGGGAACATTCGAACACAAGATGGTCCAATCTTTGCATTGTTCTATGAGAGTGAGGCTGTCCTTTGTGCAAGCGACACCTTACTGGTACAATTTAAAGATGGGATGACATGGCATTATGAACAAGTCAGTTCGAATGGCCGCACCCGTGACGTAATCGAACAAGCATTGTTTGAAGTAACGGGGATCCGTCGAGAAATTATGGCTGTCCTTGAAACAGATTGGCTTGAATTGAAAAACGAGTTCATCCTTCAGAAACAAGCGGAGCGCACGGATGCGAAAGAAGAAGCGAAGCCGGCAGAAGAAGATCCGCTTGTCGCACAAGCGTTCGAACGTTTCGGTGATGTCGTCGAAATCGAAGAAGTTTAATAAAGGAGGCGCTTTATATGCGTGGAATGGGAAACATGAACAATATGATGAAACAAATGCAGAAAATGCAGAAAGACATGGCTAAAGCCCAAGAAGAATTGAAAGATTTAACGGTAGAAGGAACGGCCGGCGGTGGCATGGTGAAAGTTGTCGTGAGCGGGCATAAAGAAGTATTAGATATCATCATCGCTGAAGATGTCGTCGACCCGGACGATGTTGACATGTTGCAAGACCTTGTTCTTGCTGCTGTGAATGATGGGATGAAACAAGCTGATCAACTTGTAAACGATAAGATGGGACGTTTCACACAAGGGATGAACCTCCCAGGCTTTTAATGAAGAAAGGAAAGATGTGAGTTGCAATACCCTGAAGCGATTGGACGATTGATTGAGAGCTTTACAAAATTACCAGGCATTGGTCCGAAAACGGCCATTCGACTGGCCTTTCATGTATTGGACATGGAGGAGGACGATGTGTTGACATTTGCGAAGTCTCTTGTCAGTGCCAAACGTGATATTAAGTATTGTACGGTTTGTGGGCATATCACGGATGTCGATCCATGTTCGATATGTACAGACTCCCATCGTGATACAACGGTAGTATGTGTGGTGCAGGATTCGCGAGATGTCATCGCCATGGAGAAGATGCGGGAGTATAGAGGGAAGTATCATGTCCTTCACGGTGCGATCAGTCCTATGGAAGGTATTGGACCAGAGGATATTAACGTCTCGAGCTTATTGACGCGTCTTCAAGAAAACGAAGAGATTACCGAAGTGATTTTGGCTACGAATCCGAACATCGAGGGAGAAGCAACTTCGATGTATTTATCTAGGTTGCTCAAACCAACAGGGATACGCGTAACGAGACTTGCGCATGGTCTTCCGGTCGGTGGGGACTTAGAATATGCGGATGAAGTGACGCTTTCTCGTGCGATGGAAGGCCGAAGAGAGTTATGAGATGGTTTCGAAAGTCGCTTCGAACTGAATACGATCAACGATTTCTTACGGAACTGTTGGATGCGAAAGCAAAGTTTGAAGCGAAACGACATATGCTGGACGTAAGCATTGAAGATACAGGAGAGCTAGCAGCGCAAGTGAAGCAAGCCGAGACGCTCTATTTCTTTTATTTGAAGGAAGCGAAACGTCGAAACGTCTCTCTCTCCAATTTACGTTCTTAAAACGAGGCGGAAGCCTCGTTTTCTATTTGTACTCACGTCATATAGTGATAACGATATGATCTTATAATTTTAAAACAGTGAATGGACGGCGCGGAGCGTCTAACACTTTTTTAATGTTGACACTCCCACGATTGAAACCGTGGGATTCTGAAGTGCTTGTGCGAGCGCAGTCCATTTCTGTTTTGCTCAAGCCTTCAGATGAGGGTGTGCCATCACCCCTCCTGAGACAGACCATATAGGTTCTCAGGCTGATGGAC
>WPCK01346339.1_pt1 | contig 19206 bp, 18 predicted proteins | sample 5399851 | NCBI WGS metagenome assembly WPCK01 (sample SAMN12869471, study PRJNA574797) | sludge metagenome | isolation source: wastewater treatment of pH11 | place: China:Beijing | collected 2019-05-20 | reverse complement strand
CCGAGTTTGCAGCAACTTTCCAACCCCGTCGGGCTCTGGCGCTCCGCCACATGAGAGGCTCCGCGCCGACGCCCGACACCACCGTCCGTCAGGACAAACACAACGCCGGAAACGAACTCAAAACTGGATAAAACTTGGGGGTAATGTCAGGGCAATGTCATCGGGTACGAAAGGCCCGCTAGAGTAAAAAACCTATGCAAACGCCGTCGCGCGCACTTGAGGCAAATTGCTGTTGCGTTTGTCTGCTTTAGGGATCAGGCAAGTTTTACCTAACATCCGATTTGGCGGCGCGTTGCTGACTGGCAGTTTCGGGGCCGATTGCAGTCCGCCGACTCTAAAACTAAAAAAAGCACGGCGCATTGTTCAAGGGCTCAAGATTGTCGCACTGCCTTCCGTCGCCATGCGATTTGCAGAATGAGCGTGCATGCCCACCTAGCGTTCAAAGGGCTTCAGAATTTGATCGCGATAAGAGGGTGTTATCGGGATTGAATTGGTTCTCATTCCGCTGGGGTGAACATCGAATACGCACGCAAAGCGGCGCGAATTCGGTCAAGCTGCTTTTCGCTGCCGAAGCCGACAGTCGGCAGCGCGCCCCCATACTGGTCGTTCGAGCTCTCCTGAAAGCCGCCGCGTGCCATATGTCAGCAGTAGTAAGTTGGCCGGTCCAATCGGATGGGAGTTAAACCCGTTTCGGGCGTCCTGAGGCGGATCACGACGTCGGTTGATTGACTGAGACATGGGCACAACGGCTTACACATCAACCGAGCGCAAGCTGAGTCGACGGTTGCCGTCCGTATGGTAAATACCGGCAGCAGGCCGGAATGGCGGACTTGTCGGGAGGTGATGATGGCGGAAACAGTGATCCTGAGGCTCGAGGAGGCACGTGCGCTCATCTATGGTGCATTGACCGGCGCGGGATTGGCTGATGAGAATGCCGGCTATTTTACCGAAGCGATCCTCGACACGGAGTTATCAGGGCTGGAAGGCCATGGGTTCTATTGGTTGCAATTTTACTGCGAGCACCTGAAAATTGGCAAGGTGGATGGCAGGGCTGTACCCGTCGTGACCACCCTCTCGCCATCGGCCTTCCGTGTCGACGCGCGACATGGTTTTGCCCACCCGGCGATCGAAGCTGGTTTCCGCGCCTTGGTTCCGGCCGCCAAGGCTTACGGGGTTGCCGCAATGGGGGTCTTCAACTCTTACAACGCTGCGACTTTGGGTTATCACACGGGGGTGCTGGCGCGCGAAGGCCTGGTAGCGCTTGGCGCGACCAATTCGGTGCCGGCCATCGCGCCTGTCGGCGGCAGGAAGCCTGTGATAGGCACCAATCCGCTCTCTTTCGCCGTGCCCGGCACACCTGGCGAGATTGCATTCCTTATCGACCAGTCGGCGTCGGCAGTGGCTTGGACTGCTGTCAAACGCGCTGCCGAGGAAGGGCGCGCGATTCCGCATGGCTGGGCGCTTGATCCCGACGGAAATGCCACCACCGATGCGGAAGCCGGTCTCGCGGGCTCCATGGCACCGTCGGGCGGGATCAAGGGCTTTTCCATGGGCCTAATCGTTGAAGTGTTGTGCGCTGCTTTAGCCGGCGGCGAACTGGGAATCACCATGGGATCCTTTACCGAAAACGACGGCAAGCCCGTAGACAACGGCCAATTCTTCATTGCTCTGAACCCGGAGAAGTTTTCACCCGGCGTGTTCGGCACACGCGTCGAAGCACTGAAACGGTCGATCCTGTCGCAAGAGGGTGCGCGCCTCCCAAATCAGCGGCGCGAAGCAAACAAGGTGCGTTTGGCTCGCGAAGGACTATCGCTCGACCGTGACCTTTTCGAGCGGCTTAACTCGTTTCGGTGAAGAGGTATCATGGGCTCCCGGAAATCGAACCATTTCTGAACCGGGCAATTTTATTTTCTGCAATCCATTTTTCAGCGCGGGACGACCGCGAGACGATCCCATCGGTCGCGTTCGAGGCGACGAATTCAGCTTGCCGAACATGTAAACCGGGAAAATTCCTGTAACTCGGCAGAATTTCCAGGCAATACTTTAAATCTAAACTATGTGAGGTTATTTTTTACCTTCAACCGTTGCCTCTGCAACCTCTGCAGTTATCACTTTTAAATTCGATATCCCATTTCGCGCGACCGTTAACCCATCGCTCCACCCGTCAATTATTTTCTTCCCAAATATTTTCTTGTCCATTCTTGCTGATGTTTGCTGTAATATTTCATATATATTTGGCTCTGAGAGTATTTTTTCCAACTCGCAAAGCTTTTGATGGAGCTCGATAGTTTTCGCCGTGGCTTGACTATGATTGTTATTCTTATCGTTTCCCATATTGAAGCCTTTTCTAATTCGCCCCGCTATGCGAGCCGTTCTTCAGATCGACCCGAAACCTGGTTGCCACTCAAACTCAACACGTCCCGCCCGTTAATCGGCGAATGCTCTTTTCGAAATCAATCATAAGCGAGGCCGCTCCAATTTCATAGCCTCGCGGCTCGTGCCTCCCCGAGCGAGGTGAACATCTTGCATCGACGAAACCCGGTTTGAACCACGCGCGCCCAAGGGCGCTCACAGGCGGCCGTATTCACCCTGCGCCGCCGTATCGGCGACGGTTGAGCCGAGGATAAGCCAATAGCCTTTCATGTGCGCCTCCTGCATCGTCTTCCTCGCCGGCGATCCCGGCGTTCCCGAAACTACTGCGGCAGGCTGAGCTTCGTCATCCGTCCCCCATCCACTGACCACACCTGGCCGGTGACGAATCCGGCCTCATCCGAGACCAGCCACGCCACGAGCGAGGCTACTTCCTCCGGCTTGCCAGTGCGGCCGACCGGATGGATGCGGCCGATGTTCCTGCGGAACGCGACCGGGTCCGGCATGCCGTTGACGAAATCCTCGTTGAGTTCGGTATCGATCCAGCCGGGCGCCACCGCATTGCAGCGTATGCCCTCGGCGCCATGATCAACCGCCACGGCGCGTGTAAGCCCATGCAATCCGGCCTTCGATGCGCAATAGGCGGCGTGCGTGGGGTTGGAGCCGAGCCCTTCGATCGAACCAATATTGACGATTGCGCCTTTCACCTCCCGCAGGTGCGGCAGTGCCGCCTTGATGAGCATGAAGGGCGCTGTAAGATTGATGCGCAGGCTACGCTCCCAGTCGGCGAGGGGCATGTCTTCGACGCGGGCCTCCTGCATGATGCCGACATTGTTGACCAGCACATCGAGTCGACCCACGCGGGCAACAATTTCGCCGACTACGGTGGCCGGGCTCGCCGCATCGGTGAAATCGGCGTTGATGGATTCGAAGTCCGCGTCGGCTCCGCGTTGTGCGGTGAAGACGCGCGCGCCCTCGTCGCGTAGGCGCTCGGCGATCGCCTTGCCAATGCCGCTGCGCCCGCCGGTGACCAGCGCGACCTTGCCTGCGAAACGGCTCATTCGCCGTACTTTGCGCCGTTCACTTCGACCAGCGCACCGGCCATGTAACTCGCCGCGTCAGAAGCGAGGAAAACGACGACTTCGGCAATGTCTGCCGGTTCGGCGATGCGGCCGAGCGGCACGGTCTTGCCGAGTTCGGCGACGGCAGTGTCGGGGTCGAGGCCACGAATGGCGAAACCGGTGCGCAGCATCGGCGTGTTCACCTCATTGGGACAGACGGCGTTGATGCGGATGCCCTGCGGCGCGTGGTCGATGGCCATGCATTGCGTCAGTGAGGCAACGGCGGCCTTGGTCATGCAGTAAACGGCGTGGTTCGGTCCGGGGCGCACACCCCAGCACGAGGAGATGTTGACGATGGCCCCGCCGCCCGCTTCGGCGAGGATCGGGATGGCGGCGCGACTAATGCGGAACGGCGCCTCGACATTGACGCCGAGCGACAGCGACCAGTCGGCGTCGGACGTTTCGGTCACCTTGCCGCGGGTAATGACGCCGGCATTGTTGACGACGATATCGAGGCCGCCAAGCGCCTTGGCCGCCGCCGCCGGCAGGCCGGCCGAATAGGCGGTCTCAATCAGGTTGCCAGGCAGATGCGCTTCCGCCTCGATCTTCGAGGTGTCGCGGTCGGCCACGGCCACGGCCACGCCGCGGGCGCGCAAAGCCGCTACGATCGCACCACCGATACCGCCGGCCGCGCCGGTGACGAGTGCCTTCTTTCCCTTCAAATCGCTCATGATTCGGCTCTTCAGTAGCTCTGGTTCAGTTCGTCGGCGGCTGGAATTTCGCGCTCGCGCCGGGCGATATAGTCAAGCAGCGCCTCGTTTTTCGCTTCGTCGAGTTTCGGCTCTTCGTATTCGGCAAGGAGCTTGCGGGCGAGCGCCAGCGCCCGAGCCGTGACGTCCTTTTCACCTTCCGCAGTCCATTGCTCGATGGAGTTGTTGTCGAACAGTTCCGGCATGAAATAGGCAGTCTGAAAATTCGCCTGTGTGTGCGGATGGCCGAGATAGTGCCCGCCGGGTCCAATATCGGGAATGGCGGCCAGCGCCGCGTCGAAGTCTCCCCATTTCGGTCCTTCGGCCATCCTGTAGGCCATGACACATTGCTCGGCGTCGACAATGAATTTCGCGACCGAGCAATGCATGCCCGCCTCGTTCCAGCCGGCCGAATGCCAGATGTAGTTCGCACCGGCATGAAGCGTGGCGGAAAGCGTCGTGGCGCTTTCGTAGCCGGCCTGGGCGTCGAAGATTTTCGAGCCGCCGAGCAGGCTCGATGTGCGCCACGGCACGCGATAGTGCCGCGCCATCTGGCCGATCATGAAATTCATCAGGGAGATTTCCGGCGTGCCTGCCATCGGCGCGCCTGACTTCATCGAGACGGTCGAGAGGTAGTGACCGTAGACGGCCGGCGCTCCCCTGCGGATAACTTGAGTGTAGGCGAGCGCCGATAGGGCCTCGGCATTGAGCTGCGCCACCGAAGCCGGCACGTTCGCCGGTGTATTGGCACCGCCCAGAACGAAAGGCGAGCAGAGCACCGGCTGGTTGCGCCGGCTGAAGGCGCGCATGGCGCCCAACATGGTTTCGTCCCACACCAGCGGCGAATTGCCGTTGCAGTTGCCGGTCGTCACTGGATGGTTTTCCAGGAAATCGTCGCCAAACAGGATGGCGCACATGTCGAGTACGTCCTCGGCGTTCCTGGGACTGGTCGTCATGCCCATGAACATCTTGTCGGAGTGCTTCATCGACGAATAGGTGATGCGCAGGTGGCGCTGGCTGATCGGATGATCGTACGGCTCGACGATATGATGCGCGGTCGAATGTAGCGCCGGCATCATGTGGCTCAGCTTGTGGAACATCGCGAGGTCGTCGAGCGTCGGGTTGCGGCGCTTGTCGTCAAGGTCTCGCAGAAACGGCGCTCCTGTCATCGGCACAAAAACCGAGTGCTTCCCTCCGAGCCTCACACTGTTGGCCGGATTTCGAGCGTGGTAGGTGAATTCCGATGGAATGGTCGAGATCATATCCCGTATCAGACCGCGGTCGAGATAGACCATCTCTCCAACGACCTTGGCGCCGGCCTTCTTCCAATCGGCAAGCGCGATCGGATCGCGAAAAAGAACGCCAACGTTTTCCAGGATATCCATGGAGGCGTTGTCGATCTTCTCGACCTGGCCGCCATCCATGACCTCGCATACCGGGATATTGCGTGTCAGGCCCGGCAACATGCGGAAATCCCGAGTTGCCCTCAGTGTCTGGCGCGCCGCTCGCCCTCCGGCCCTCGATCGTCCGGACGTCACGACATCGTTCATGGCAAAGCCTCCATTCGCCGGGAGAATTGCACCGGCCCGCGTGAAGCACATGCACAAAACGGAAGTGCCTTTGCAGAAAGCGACGTTTTGAATTCTGCGAGAGAACAGCTGACTTCGCGCGGATGGCCGCCCGCTACGGCGCGCGTCCGGTATGAGAAACAACGTCGCTGGACCTGAAAGAGGGGCGGGATACTGCCCGCGTCCTGCTTGCCGAATTCCCGGATCTGGCGCAGGCGCAAGCCTGCTATGCCGATCCGGCCTATGGGGTGGCACGGGAAGAAGCGCTCAGGGCCTCGCGTCGCGATCTGTTGATCTTCGAGGGCGATGTGCGCTGACAAAACGGGGTGTCGCCCTCTTTTCGTGTCGTTCTCAGCGAGCGCCGAGCGTCGCGCCGCCGTCGATGATGATATTCTCCATCGTAATGTGCCGGGAACGGTCCGACAGCAGGAACAGGACGAGGTCGCAGACATCCTCGACCTCGGCCATTCGGCCGAGCGGTATGCCCAGACGGTACTGCGCGAGATTGCCCTTCAACACGCCTTCGCGGCTGCCGGTGGTGGACTGGAACCGCCTCTGCATCTCGGTTGCGGTCGAGCCGGGCGACACGATATTGCAGCGAACGCCGAACTCCGCCAGCTCAAGGCCCAGACATTTCATGGCGTGGATGATCCCGGCCTTCGACGCCGGATAGGACCCGAGGGCGACGCGAGGCGTCGTACCCGAATTGGAACCAACGGTGACGATGCTACCGGACCGCCGTTCGGCCATGTGACGTGCGATCGGCAGGGTCAGCGCCAGCGTCGCCGTGAAATTGGTCTCGATGACCCGGCGCAACGCCTCGGGCGAGGCGTCGAGCAGGCTTCCCGGCTCCAGTATGCCGGCAGCGTTGACGAGACAGGCCAACGGCCCATGATCCGCGATCCATCGCTCGACCGCTGCCTGGACGCCGTCGCCGTAGCCTATGTCGAGCGCTTCGCAGACGAGACGGTCCGAGGCCTCGCCGGCCGCCATCTTCAGCGCTTCGAGCTTTTCGACCGAGCGGCCGACAGCGATGACGCGGCAGCCGTCATTCAGCAGCGCCAGCGCAATGCCCTTGCCTATACCCTGCGTCGCGCCGGTGACGATCGCAGTCAGTGGCACATTCCCGCTTTCCATAGGCAACTTCCCGATCGTCTCGCCCTTTCAAATGCCGTTGGCGACGCCTGACGCGGCGCTGGCTTCGAAAGCGCTGTTCAGATTGACTTCTCGCGAGCGATCAGATCACCCATCGACGAGCGGATGATTTCGACGCGATCAGGGGGCAATCCGCGCAAAGGCTTTCTCGGATTGCCGGCGCTATAACCGGCCAGTTCTGCAGCGGCGTAAACTGATTGGACATAGTCGCCAGCCCAGATCAGGGTCATGATCGGCTCGAGTAGCGACCATATTCTGCGCGCCTCGTCCCATCTGCCTTCGGTCGCCGCTTTCACCATTGCCAAGCAGGTTTTCGGCGCGAAATTTGCTCCGCCCCAGATCAGGCCCGCAGCGCCGGCGTAGATGGCGTAAGGGGCGATCGTATCTGCCCCGTTCATCACCGGCAGGCCGGTCCGGATCAGCGACGCTTGACCGGCCAGATTGCCCGACGAGTCCTTGACGGTAAGGAAGCCGGGGATCTGGCCGAGCTTGGAAAACAGCGCCGGGGTAATTTCCACGCCGACAGCGTTTGGAACGTTATAGCCGACAACGGGCAAGCCCGCGCTCGCGACTTCGGCATAGAAATCGACGATTCCTTCGTCATCGGTCGGACCTTCGAAAAAAGGCGGCAGCACCATAACGCCATCGGCGCCGGCATCGCGGGCGCGCTTGGTGCGCGTCACGACATCCGATGCCATCAGGGCCGACGTTTGCGCGATGATCCGGGCGCGGCCATTGATCACTTTCGCTCCACGGGCGATGACATCCTGCGCCTCATCCGGAGAAAGGTAGACGTGCATTCCGGTACCCGAAGAGAGGACAAAGCCTTCGACTCCGACGGCCAGATACCGCTCGATATTGCGCCCCATCCGGTCGAAATCGATCCGCCCCTGCGTATCGAACGGTGTGGCAAGTGCGAGATTTACGCCTGGAAACTGGAATGTCGACATGTGCCAAATCTCCTCGGCGGCTTCAGTGCCATGTGGCTTGCCGATCTCTCGCCTCGCTACTCGCTGGCGACCCGCCATTCTTTCCAACGAAGATAAAGGTTGGCCCCAATGGTCGAGAATGGCGGCGGCGGAAGGCGGCTGGGCTCAGCTTCGGCCAGGAAGTGGCGCGTGATGTCACTTTCGAAGCCACACGCGAGTTCCGCCGCGCCCATACCCGTCATCGTGCCGCGCACCGTGCCCAGGCCGTTCTGGACGCAACCGGCGAAAAGGCCGTCGTCCAGCTTCTTCATTACGGCAACACCATTGCGGCTCAGGCACAAATGGCCAGCCCAGGTGAATTCCTGGCGGACATCTCGCAGCGCAGGGAACCTGTCGGCGAATTTCTGCTGATGAACACGTGCCGTGCGCCTGAGTTCGCGTTCGCTCGGCTCCATCCCCGGCAGGAAGCTCGCGCACGTCCTGGTGATGATCCTGTTTCCGCCAAGCGGGCCATCAATGCGGCGCATGGTGGTGCCCATCGGGTCGGAAGGCGTGATGCCCCAGCGCGGCTGACCACCCAGCTTTTTCAGGGCTTCGTTTCCGAGGTCGACTGTCATCGACGCGTAAAGGAAAATGTGCATGAGGCGCTGACGGGCAAAACCGAAGCTTTCGAGGTGCCCGTTATTTGCGAGGATCGCTTTCCCGGCGCCGACGCTGTAGCCCTTGCCCGACACGGTCCAGCTGCCGCCGGTCCGCTCGATCCTTGCCGCGGGCGAATTTTCGAAGATGCGCACGCCCTCGCGGCGCAACCCCTCTGCCAGTCCGCGGATATAGCCGGCCGGCTGGATCATCACCGTACCAGGTGTGTAGAGGCCGGAAAAATAATGCGTGCTGCCGGTCAGCGCCGTCATGGCCTTGGAATCGAGATATTCACTCCTTTCGCCCATCTGCGCCAAATGGTCCCCATAGCTGCGGTTCAAGGCATCGGCCTTGCTCGAAGCCGCCCCGTTCACCTTTCCAGCGGGATCAAAGAAGTTGCGGTCTATGTCATAGGTTTCGACATTTTCACCGGCAAAACGGATGGCCTGGCGATTGAGGTCAATCTGATCGCGGTCCGAATTGGTTCCGTGGCCCGCGTAGTTCGCCGTCTGGATCTCGTGCGGCAGATCAATCATGAAGCCCGAGTTGCGGCCGGCAGCCCCTTCCGCGATCCGCCCGGCCTCTAGAACGACGACATTTGCCTTCGGTTCGAGTTGCCTGATCCGCCTCGCGGCGGACAGGCCGGCAAATCCGCCTCCGATGATGATAAAATCAGCGTACAGTTTGCCGTCGGCCGCAACGGGAGCCGGCTGGTCGGGAAGAATGGCACTCCACGCCGCAGGGCCGGCAAATACGGGAGCGCGGCTGGCGGAATAGGTACTCAATCGACGGCCTCATCGGCATCATCGGCGAGATCCACCCAGATCGTCTTGATCTGCGTATACTGGTCGTGAGCGTGGATACCGTTGTCCCGTCCGCTAAAGCCGGACTGTTTGAAGCCGCCGAAAGGCGTCGAGATATCGCCTTCGCCGAACGAATTGACGGTCACCGTACCGGCGCGGATCGCACGTGCGCCGCGTATGGCCCGCTTGACATTCGACGTGAAGATCGACGCCGCCAATCCGTATTCGGTGTCGTTGGCGAGCGCGATGGCTTCGTCGAAACTCTCGACGGTCAGGACGGACAACACCGGGCCGAAGATTTCCTCTCGCACCTGTTTGGCATCCCGGTCGCTGACATCGAGAATGGTCGGCTCGACGAAACCGTTCTCCGCCTTGCCGCCGAGCACCACCTTCGCGCCCTTGCCAAGATAGGAGCAGACCTTGTCGTAATGCGCTGTGGAAACCAGCGCGCCGACGCGGTTGACCGGATCGAGAGGGTCTCCGACCGGCCATTCGCGTGCATGGGCAACGATACGCTTCATGAGCTCGTCCTTGACGCCCTTCTGGACAATCAGGCGCGAAGAGGCCGAGCAGTTCTCACCCATGTTCCAGAAGGCGCCGTTGACGATATGGGCCGCCACGCGGTCGAGGTTTTCGGCGTCGTCCAGAACAACGGCCGGGTTCTTGCCGCCCATTTCCAGCGTGACTTCCTTGAGGTTCGATTCCGCCGCGTAGCGCAGGAAGCGGCGGCCGGTTTCCGTCGATCCAGTGAACGATACCGCGTCGACGTCCATGTGACGGCCGAGCGGCTCGCCGACGTCCGGTCCGGTACCCGGCACGACGTTGAAAACGCCGGACGGAATGCCCGCTTCCATCGCGAGTTCGGCGACGCGCAACGCCGTCAGCGAGGTTTCCTCAGCCGGCTTGACGATGATCGAGCAGCCGGCGGCGAGCGCCGGGCCGATCTTCCAGGCGAGCATCAGCAGCGGGAAGTTCCATGGCAGCACAAGACCGACGACGCCGACCGGCTCGCGCACGATCATGGCGATGTGGTTGTCGGAAGCCGGCGACACCTGGTCGTAAATCTTGTCGATCAGCTCGGCGTGCCAGATCAGGCAGTTGATCGTTTCCGGCACGTCGACCGTCTCGCAGTCGAAGATGGTCTTGCCGGAATCGAGGCTTTCCATCACCGCCAGTTCGCGCGCGTTGCGCTTGATGAGCTTGGCGAGGCGGATCAGCGTCTCCTTGCGCTCGCGCGGATGCAGCCGCGACCAGCGGCCGTCCTCGAACGCGTCGCGCGCCTTGGCGACGGCGAAATCGACATCCTCGACGCCGCAGGCCGCGACCTTCGCCAGTACCTTGCCGGTCGCCGGATTGATCGCGTCGAACGTCTTGCCGGATTTCGCCGGGCGGAAGGCGCCGTCGATGAAGGCCTGGGTCGGCAGGTCGAGGCCGGCGGCGATCGCCTTGTATTCACCGGTGGTCAGAAGGTCGCTCATCTCGCCTCACTCCGCCTCGATATCGGCGATGGTGCGCTTCAGCACGCGCACCACCTGTTCAAGCTGCCGCTTGTCGTCCTTGTTCAGCGCCTTCAGCGGCGGGCGCGGTGGCCCGGCGGCGAAACCGTTCATCTCGCAACCGTGCTTGATGCACTGGATGAACTTGCCGCCCTGCTCGAGCACGCGCATCAGCGGCATCATCGCCGACATGATGCGCCGGCCTTTCGAGAAGTTGCCTTCGACGACGCAGGCCTTCCACAGCGCAATGTGTTCCTTCGGCAGGAAATTCGATCCGCCGCAGACCCAGCTGCGCGCGCCCCAGGCGAAGAATTCCAGCGCCTGGTCGTCCATGCCGCACGACATCTGGACGTGCGGATAATCGCGCGCGAGCAGATGCACGCGGTTGATGTCACCGGAGCTTTCCTTGATCGCCCGGAAATTGCTGGAGCGGCAGACGCGGTCGAGGAATTCCTCGCCCATGTTTATGCCCATGCGGCCGGGGTAATTGTAGAGCATGATCGGCAAGTTCGCGGCGCGGTCGATGGCAAGCGCGTTGAGCGCGTTCTCGCGCTCGGTCGGCACCGAATAGGGCGGCGAGCCGACAAGGATGGCGTCGGCGCCGATCTTCGCCGCGTACTCGGCCATCTGGATCGAATCGGACAGGCGGATCGCCACAGTGCCGATCATCAGCGGCACGCGGTTGCCGACGATCTCCTTGGCGAGACTCGCCATCTCCATGCGTTCGTCCATCGACTGGGCGTAGTACTCGCCGGTCGAGCCGCCATTGATGAGGCCGTGCACTCCGGCCGCGATCAACGATTCGATCATCTTCGCGAAGGCGTCGCGGTCGATCGAGCCGTCTTCCCGGTGCGGGGTGATGACCGGCGTGAAAATGCCGTCGAAATTCATGGAATCCCTCACTCTCACTCAGCGGCGGGCGCCCGGCCCAACGGAATTTGCATGCTCGGTACGGCGACGAAACTTTCGATCTCGGCCCGCGACAATTCCCAATGGGCAATCGCGAGTGCCGCCGCGCCATCGGCGTCGCCGGACTCGATCAGGGCGATGAACTGGTCGTGCTGGTCGGCGGCGATAGCGCGCTGTTCGGCCAGCGCCGGATTGCGCGGATTGTAGAAGGTCATGCCGATGCGCGTGTGGTCGATAAGCAGGCGGCGCAGGCTCGGCGTCAGGAAATCATTGTCAGCCATTTCGCCGATGACGGCGTGGAATCGTTCGTTGAGCAGCGCCCGGCCGGCGGTGTCGCCGTCGCGGATCGCGGCGCGGAAAAGCAATTGCGTGTCCTTCAGGCGCATGATCTGCGCCGGTTTCGCATTCTCGGCGGCGAGCCGCGTCACCGCCGAATAAATCATCGGGGCGGCGATGAAAAAGTTGCGCATGGTCTTGTGCGTCATCGGCGCGACCTGCGCGCCGCGGTTCTCGTGCAGGACCACATAGCCTTCGCCGGCGAGCTGGCGCAGGATTTCGCGCAACGGCGGGCGGGAAATCTCGTAGGCGTCGGCGAGCTGGGTCTCGTCCAGGTAGGCGCCCGGCTCGAGATCCTGCGTGAGGATGCGCTGGCGCAAATCCTCCAGGCAAATCGCCTTTCTGCTCCGCCCGTCCTGTTCCATCGCTCCCTGCTCCCGATCGCGTGTTTTCGCAACCAGTACCTTTGGTTCTTTGTAGCGGGAAAAAATACATATTGTCTACAGTCGAAATTTATGTTTTTGATCGTGATCAGGGAGGACGCCGGGACCGGACCACAACGAGGGCGGTCATGGGCGGCGACGACATTGGAGCGAGGAGCGTCCGATGGACTTGCGCCGCAAATGATCGCCGGGAGGTGGATCGGTTCGGGCCAGGCCCGAGACATCGCGAACATGGCCGGGCGGCGTGGATCGGCAGAAACAGTCCAAAACCACGCAGAGGAGACCACACATGAAGAAACTGTTGTTTTCCACCGTCGCCTTCGGCGCCTTGACGTTCGGCGGCTCGGCTTTCGCCGCCTGCGGCGACATCACGCTCGGCTCGTTCAGCTGGCAGTCGTCGGAGGCCATGGCCGCCGTCGACAACCTGATCCTCAACGCCGGTTACGGCTGCAACGCCGCGATCGTGCAGGGCGACACGGTGCCGACGATCACCTCGATGATCGAAAAGGGCCAGCCGGACATCGCGCCGGAAGCCACGCCCAGCCTGCTCGGTGAAGTCTACACTAAGGGTGCCGAGGAAGGCCGTATCAGCCAGATCGGCACCGCGATCAGCGACGGCCAGGTTTCGGGCTGGTACATTCCGCAATACGTCGCGGAAGCCCATCCTGAGATCAAGACCGTCGAAGACGCCATGAAGCACCCGGAACTGTTCCCGTCGGCGGAAGATCCGTCCAAGGGCGCGGTCATCCAGGGCCCGCAGGGCTGGGGCGACACGGTGGTCACCGCGCAGCTGTTCAAGGCGCTGAACAATCCGAACTTCGTGCTGATCCCGTCGGGTTCGGCGGCTGCGCTCGATGGCGCGATCGCCAAGGCCTACGAGCAGAAGGCGGGCATCATCGCGCAGTACTGGTCGCCGACCTCGCTGCTCGGCAAGTACCCGATGCTGCGCCTCGAAATGCCGCATGACGCCGACGAGTGGGCGCGCTGCACCTCCAAGCAGGACTGCCCGGATCCGAAGCCGAACTACTGGAAACAGGCCGAGATGGTCACGCTCGGCTCCAAGGGCGCGGCCGAGAAGCTTGGCGCCGAAGCGGCCGACTACATCGCCAAGCGTTCCTGGACCCAGGCCGAAGTCGGCAAGGTCATGCTGTGGATGACCGAGAACCAGGCCAACGGCGCCGATGGCGCCAAGTGGTTCATCAACAACATGGGCGACGTCTGGACCAAGTGGGTCCCGGCCGAGGTCGCCGAAAAGGTCAAGGCCGCCGCCAAGTAAGGCCTTACGAACCGTCGGAGGCTTCGGGCGCGCCCCGGAGCCTCCGGATTTCTTTCGACACATGGATACTCCGCCGCGCGTTCGCCCGGCGCCCCGCGAACAACGTCCTGCCGAAGGATCGAACACCGCAATGCTTACGCAACGGATCGGCGTCATCGGGGGGAACGGCTGGCTCGGCGGCGCGCTGATCCGTGCGGCTGTCGAGAAAGGCGTCGTCGACCCGGCGTTGCTCACCGTTTCGTCGCGTTCGCAGAACAGGGGCGTGATCTCCTCGATCCCGCTGCATTGGACCAACGACAACGCCGAGCTTGTCGAACGGTCGGACGTCGTATTCCTGTCGGTGCGCCCGCAAAATTTCAATGAGCTCGACATCGATCTGAGCGACAAGCTTGCCGTGTCGGTGATGGCCGGCGTTTCCTGCGCGGCGATCGCCGCCAAGACCGGCGCCAGCCGCATTGGCCGCTCCATGCCGAACGCGGCCGCCGCCATTGGCCAGTCGTTCACGCCGTGGTTCGCCTCGCCGCAGGTCGGCGCGGACGACAAGGCGCTGGTGCACGCTTTCTTTCAGGCGAGCGGCGAATCCGCCGAAGCGCCGGAGGAAAGCCACATCGACTATTGCGTTGGCCTGACCGGCTCGGGCGCAGCCTTCCCGGCGCTGCTCGCCGAGGCTTTGATCGGCGAAGCCGTGGCCCAGGGCCTGCCGCGCGATTTCGCCGTCCGCGCCGCCAAGGGCGTGCTGTGCGGCGCGACCCAACTTTTCCGAGGTCCGGATGCCGATACCGCCGCGATCGTCCGCGAAATGATCGACTATCGCGGCACCACTGCCGCCGCCTTGCAAGCAATGCTGGACAATGGCTTCAACGACGCCGTCGCGTCCGGCTTGCGCGCGGCGGCGAAAAAGGCCGCCACCATCGCGTCGAGGTCCTGACCATGGCGCGGCGAGAACCCGAACTTCAGGAATTCATAGATCGCCTGCGGTCGGCATTCGCCGCGGCGCCGGCCGACGCCGAAGTCGGCCGCGTCACTGAAAAGTTGTTTGCCGCGCTGGGCAGCGTCGGCGTCGCGGGGACCGCACTCCCGGTGCGCCGCGAGGTTTGCGCGCACCTGCCCGCTGCACTGCGCGATGGGGCGGAAGGGGAACTGGCGGAGCTTTCACGCGCCTTCGCCGCCATCGAGCCGCGGCTGCGCTGGCTGCCGCGGCCGGTGTCCGGTCCGAACGCCAGCGACAATTGGGCCGACGGCCACGCCAATGCGGCGATCATCGGCCCCGGCGGCATCGAGGAACGCGGCGACATCGCCATCGGCGCGTCGTTGATGGCGCCAAATGTCCGCTATCCCGATCACGATCACGCGCCGGAGGAGATTTATCTCCTGATGACGCCGGGCAGAATGCAGCATGGGGATTCCGGCTGGTTGTCGCCCGGCCCCGGCGGTACGCTGCACAACGAGCCCGGTATTCGGCATGCGATGGAATCGACGGATACGCCGTTCCTCGCCTTCTGGTGCTTGTTGCTCGCGGAGGCGAGGGCGGCATGATGACGGTCGGAAATTTTCGGGCGAGTGCTTCCGGCGGTGCGCCGGGACATGATCTTGCAAAGGTGAAGTGACATGGATTGGCTCCTGAAATTCCCGCAGATCAGTCCGGACGCCCTGCTGGCGGCCAAGCGCACCATTGACGGCGCGCTGAAGGCGCTGACCCGCAACTACGGCGTCGCCATCGAGAATTTCTTTTACCCGTTGTCGCGTGTTCTCATCTTTTTCGAATACGTGATCTCGACCGCGCCGTGGCCACTCGTCATCCTGGTCCTTTCGGCCATCGCGTGGTTCGCCGCGCGTCGATGGAGCGTCGTCGCCGCCGTCATCGGCACGCTGGTCGCCATCGGCCTGCTCGGCCTTTGGCAAGACGCCATGAAGACGATCTCGCTGGTGTTCACCGCCACGATCTTTTCCATCGCGCTCGGCATCCCGCTCGGCATCCTGATGAACCGCTTCAAGCGGTTCGGCGGCGCGCTGCAGGCCATGCTCGACATCATGCAGACCATGCCGCCCTTCGTGTACCTGATCCCGGTCGTCATGCTGCTCGGCATCGGCCGCGTGCCGGGCTTCATCGCGGTGGTCATCTACGCCATCCCGCCGATCATCCGCCTGACCGACCTCGGCATCCGCCTTGTCGACAAGGAAGTGCTGGAGGCCGCCGACGCCTATGGCTGCTCGCGCAACCAGAAGCTCTGGAAGGTGCAGATGCCGCTCGCCATGCCGACCATCATGGCCGGCATCAACCAGACGATCATGATGGCGCTCGGCATGGTCGTCATCGCCTCGATGATCGGCGTGCAGGGCCTCGGCCTCAACGTGCTGCAGGCGATCGCCAACCAGTATTTCACCCAGGGCATCTTCAACGGCTTCGCCATCGTCGGCATCGCCATCATTTTCGACCGCATCAGTCAGGCCTACGGGCACCGGCTGCAAAAGCACCGGGGATCCGGACATGACTGACAGCGCCGCCTCGATCGAAATCCGCGACCTCTACAAGATCTTCGGCGTATCGCCGGAGAAGTATGTCGATGCGGTGAAGAACGGCCTGTCGAAGACGGAGCTCGGCAAGGCGCACGGCCACATCCTCGGCCTCAACGCCATCAACATCTCCATGCCGGCCGGCAAGATCCAGGTCGTCATGGGGCTGTCGGGTTCGGGCAAGTCGACGCTGATCCGCCACATCAACCGGTTGATCGAACCGACCGCCGGCTCCATCCTGATCAACGGACAGAACGTGTTGACCATGTCAGAACAGGAGTTGCGCGAATTCCGCCGCAACGCCACCGCCATGGTGTTCCAGCGTTTCGGCCTGCTGCCGCACCGATCCGTGATCGACAACGTCACCTTCGGGCTCGAAGTGCGTGGCGTCGACAAGGGCAAGGCCCGCGACACCGGCATGAAATGGATCGAGCGCGTCGGCCTTCATGGCTTCGAGGCGCGCTATCCGGACGAATTGTCCGGCGGCATGCAGCAGCGCGTCGGTCTCGCCCGCGCGCTCTCCAACGACGCCTCGATCCTGTTGATGGATGAAGCCTATTCGGCCCTCGATCCGCTGATCCGCACCGACATGCAGACCATGCTGCTCGACTTGCAGAAGGAACTGAAGAAGACCATCGTCTTCATCACCCACGATCTCGACGAGGCGCTTCGCCTCGGCGATTCCATCGTCATCCTGCGCGACGGCTCGATTATCCAGCAGGGCGACAGCCAGGACATCCTGCTGAGTCCGGCCGACGACTACATCCGGCGCTTCATCAAGGACGTCAATCGCGGCCGCTACCTGAAGGTGGAGTCGGTCATGGAGCCGGTGAAGCAGGCGGAAAAGGCGACGCTGCCGCGGCTCAAGACCGGCACGACGCTGGAGTCGGCCGCGCACGAGTTGACGTCCTCCGCCTACGATACCGCCGTCATCGTCGACGCCGACGACAGGCCGCTGGGCCAGGTGTCCCTGCGCCAGATCACAGCCGCGCTGTCGGCCACCGGCGAGGTCGACTGAGATGCCCGCGAGCGGCCGCGCGCACCTGCGCAATGCGATACCCCCCGCTGTCCGGGCGAGGCGCCGGGATGCCGTTGCGGACGTAGGCAAGCGGGATATCGGCGCGGTTCCAAGGCTGGGAAAGTCGGAACGGACGAAGCCCGACGTGTGTTGCAACGGGCGCACCCCGTCCGCCGCGCCTTCGACGCCCGGGCCCGCAATGGAGGACCTGGCGCGGCACTTCGTCTTCGCTCTCGTCGACGATTTCACCCACATCGCGTTTTCCTGCGCCATCGAGCCCTTGCGTCTCGCCAATCTGGTCAGCGGCAGGACGCTTTACCGCTGGTCGTTCGCCTCGGCGGATGGACGCCCGGTCAAGAGCTCGAACGGCATCGTCACGCATGTCGACCATTCCTTCGACAAGATGCCGCCATGCGACCAGCTGTTCGTGCTGTCCGGCATCGACATGCAGCACAAGGAAACGGCTTTGCTCGCCGCGGCCTTGCGGCGCGCGCGCGCCGGCGGAACGCCGATCGGCGCCCTTTGCTCCGGCGCCTACATCCTCGCCAAGGCCGGCTTTCTCAAGGGCATGAAGGCCGCGATCCATTGGGAATACCATGACAGTTTCGAGGAGGAATTCCCGGAAGTCGAACTGGTGCGCAGCGTTTTCGTGGCGGATGAGAAGTGCATCACGGCATCGGGCGGAACCGCCGCCGCCGACCTGATGCTGCATCTGATCGATCGCGACCACGGTTATGAGGTGTCCGTCGCGGTCGCCGACCAGATGGTCTACAATGCGGTGCGCACGCCTGCGGCGTCGCAGCGCATATCGCTCCAGGCGCGCAGCGGCACCCGCAACCGGCATCTGGTTCGCGCCATCGAAATCATGCGCAAGCGCATCGAGCATCCGGTTTCCGCCGCCGAAATCGCCGACGAGATCGGCGTTTCGACCCGCCAGATCCAGCGCATTTTCATCCGGCACATGCACATGTCGCCGAAACGGTATTTCCAGAACATGCGCCTCGAACGGGCGCGGCACCTGATCTTGCAGACCGAATCGAGCATCACCGAAATTGCGTTTGCTTGCGGTTTTGGGAACCTTGGGTACTTCTCCCGTCTATACAAATCGGTCTACGGCAAATCTCCGTCGCTCCAGCGCGGACGATAGAAGCTGTCCTTGGCGGTGTGAGGCAATCCAGCAGCTTCGGGCTTCAGCGCTGCAGAAAAGGTGCCGTCTGACGGTACTACAAGGCCGACCTTCGGCAACCGTCCTGACATTGCCCCTTGCCGCTAATCCGGTTTGAAGTTCGTTCTGGCCCATGGAGAGGACCAGGACATGAAGCGCAGTCGTTTCAGTGAAGAGCAGATCATCGGCATCCTGAAGGAGCACGAGAGCGGGGTGCCCGTTACCGAGTTGTGCCGCAAGCACGGTGTCAGCGACGCCAGCATCTACAGATGGAAAGCCAGATACGGCGGTATGGAGGTCGGCGAGGCCAAGCGGCTGAAGGCGCTTGAGGACGAAAACGCCAAGCTGAAGCGGATGCTTGCCGATGTCATGCTCGACAATGTCGCCTTGAAAGATCTCTTGGGAAAGAAGTGGTGACGCCCGCAGCAAGGCGGAAGGCTGTCGCGCACCTTGTGGAGCACCACGGGATGAGCGAACGGCGGGCGTGTAAATCCATCGGCTTTTGCCGCATGACCATCAGATACCAATCCTCCCGGCCCGATGATCGGGAACTCAGGGAGCGTATGACCGCCCTTGCCTGTGAGCGGCGGCGCTTCGGCTACAGGCGTTTGCATGTGCTGCTGCGCCGGGAAGGCTACGAGGTCAATCACAAGAAGCTGTTTCGCCTCTACCGGGAGGAAAAGCTGAAGGTGCGGCGGCGAGGTGGGCGCAAACGGGCGATCGGCACACGATCACCGATGCTCCTGCCGCTTCTTCCCAACGAGCGCTGGAGCCTCGATTTTGTATCGGATCAGTTCACCGACGGGCGGCGGTTCCGTATCCTCACTGTCGTCGA
>WPCK01303656.1_pt1 | contig 19233 bp, 12 predicted proteins | sample 5399851 | NCBI WGS metagenome assembly WPCK01 (sample SAMN12869471, study PRJNA574797) | sludge metagenome | isolation source: wastewater treatment of pH11 | place: China:Beijing | collected 2019-05-20 | reverse complement strand
GGCACAACGTTTTGCTTGGAGTGCATCTTGCGGAAAGAATTGGTAAGTCGGCTGGCGAAACAATCACTTTGTTTGACGAAGCTTATACGATCGATGCCGTATTTCAAAGTTCGAGCACGTGGGAAAACGGATCGATGATCTTACCGCTCAGTACACTCCAGCAACTGACCGATCGGGCAGGTCAAGTAACATACATCAATGTAGTGCTTGAGTCAGCCGCACGCACCCCCGCGCAAATGCAATCGGTCGTATCGTCGATCCAGTCGCTCGACCGGCGACTATTGGCGCTTAAAACTGAGGAATATGTCGCGACTGACACGCGGATGCAGATCGCACATGCGATGGCATGGATGACTTCGGCCATTGCGCTGCTCATCGGGACGATTGGGACGCTCAATACGATGTTGACCAGTGTCCTGGAGAGAACAAAAGAAATCGGCATCCTGCGTGCTATCGGCTGGCCCCGAAGGCGAGTCGTGGCAATGATTATGGGCGAATCCTGTGTGCTTGCCGTGACGGCTAGCGTTATTGGATTTGCATTTGCCGTTTTGCTAACACGTGCGCTCAGTCAATCGCCTTCAGCCCGTGGATTGATCACCCCGCACATCGACGTGCGGGTCGTCGTCCAAGGCTTTGCGCTGGCACTCATTATCGGATTGCTGGGAGCCCTAATTCCAGCGATTCGTGCAGCCCGATTGTCGCCGACCGAGGCCTTCCGCGAGAATTAAGCAAGTCACTCAATCAAAGTTCATTAAGGATATCGCATCATGTCCGTTTTTGTGCCTGACACGACGATTCAGTCCGCGCCGCGCGAGCCCATTGCAATTATCGGGCTGGGTTGCCGTTTTCCCGGAAGAGCCCACGATTGGCAGTCGTATTGGAATTTGCTTGAGACTGGTCAGGACGCGATTATTGAGACGCCTGCTGAGCGCTGGAATTTGCAGAAGTTTTATGCTCCCGGCGCTACAATGCCAGGAAAAACGCAGAGCAAATGGGGCGGCTACGTCGAAGGGATCGATCAATTTGATCCAGAGCTGTTCGGTATTTCTCCTCGTGAAGCGGCCAGTATGGATCCGCAGCAAAGGTTGTTGCTGGAAACTTCGTTCCGCGCGATCGAAGATGCCGGTAAGCGAGTCGATCAGATCGCTGGCCAACCGATAGCCGTTTACATTGGTATTTCTAGCTTCGATTATGCGGTGGCCGGACTTAGCCCTAAAGATCGCGGTGTGATCGACGCCTATAGCAATACGGGCGGATCGTCGAGCATTGCAGCCAATCGCATCTCGTATTGTTTCGACTTGCGTGGACCTAGCATGGCGGTAGACACCGCCTGTTCGTCCTCACTCGTGGCCGTACATTTGGCTTGTCAGAGTTTATGGCGAGGCGAATCGAACATGGCCTTGGCGGGCGGTGTCAATGCGTTGATTTTGCCAGATTTCTACGTGGCTTTCAGCCAATTGGGAGTCATGTCGCCTGATGGACGGTGTCGAACGTTCGACGCTCAGGCCAACGGCTACGTTCGAAGTGAAGGCGCAGGCGTCGTCCTGCTCAAGCCGCTGCGCGCCGCACTGCGCGACAAAGACCCGGTCTACGCCGTCATCCGCGGATCTGCGGTCAACCAAGATGGGCGAACGCCGGGTATGACCGTTCCGAGCCAAATGGCCCAAGAGACTTTGATCCGCACCGCTTGCCAACAAGCTGGTGTGTCGCCACGCGATTTGCAATACGTTGAAGCCCACGGGACGGGCACGCCAACGGGAGATCCGATCGAAGCTCGCGCCATTGGAGAAGTTGTTGGCACCGGGCGTACTCCAGAAGAACAGTGTTGGGTCGGTTCCGTCAAAACCAATATTGGCCACTTGGAGGCCGGGGCAGGCGCTGCAAGCTTGATCAAAGTTGCCCTCGCGCTGCATCATCGCCGCATTCCTCCAAATTTGCACTTTGAAATTGCCAATCCGGCCATTGATTTGAATTCCCTTGGGTTGCGTATTCCCACAACCATCCAAGAATGGCAATCGAATCGAGTACGACTCGCTGGGATCAACGGGTTTGGTTACGGCGGTACCAATGCTCACTTGATCGTGGAGCAGGCCCCCGAAATCGTCCGCAACATTTTTTCAACGGCATCGTCTCACCGTACTCCCGAGGAGAAAGCTCATCGCCGGAATCCTGAAACGGAAAAGCTGACTTCAGACCAACTCAACAAATCCCTAGCTGCGACCCCCGTGTTGATTCCGCTTTCGGCGCGCAGCAAAACGGCCCTGCAGAATTCAGCCGATCAACTAGCTCTTTGGCTCGGTGGCGAAGGACGGAACTACCATTTGGCTGAAGTTGCTGGATACCTTGCTCATCGGCGATCGCATCTCGATAGCCGAACCGCCGTGTGTGCGTGCGATCACGATGAGATGATCGACAAACTAGGGACGTTATCGACGGCGCTCAAAAATGAGATTGGGTCTGGAATTACAGCATCTCAACTTGCCCTTGGACCGGCGTTTGTCTGTTCCGGACAGGGACCGCAGTGGTGGGGCATGGGGCGGGGCTTACTCAAATATTCACCTGCATTCCGCTCCGCCATCAAACGTTGCGAAGCGGAGTTTGCCAAATACGCATCGTGGTCGTTGGTCGACGAACTCGAAAAATCAGAAGAGAACTCGCGGATGCATGAAACCTGCATCGCTCAACCCAGCATCTTTGCGATCCAAGTTGCCTTGGGTGCGCTTTGGGAAAGCTGGGGAGTTCGACCCACGGCGGTCGTGGGTCACAGTGTCGGTGAAATTGCAGCGGCGTATTTGACAGGTGCATTGAGTTGGGAAGATGCCTGCCTAGTTGCATTCCATCGAGGACGCACGATGGATCTGGCCAGCTCGCAAGGTGGCATGGTCGCCGTAGGTCTTAGCGTCGATGAGGCTCCAAAGTGGCTTGAGGGCTTGGATGAAGAAGTTTCAATCGCAGCCATCAACGGTCCGACCAACATGACGATCTCGGGGGCCGCTCTGGCCATTGACCAATTGGCCGATCGCCTTGAGTCCAACGGGATCTTCTGCCGTCGCTTGGAGGTCGAGTACGCCTTCCACAGCCCGCAAATGGAACCGGTGCGCGCAGAATTGCTCAATAGTCTCGAGAGCATCCGTCCACGCGCAACCCACTCGACGATGATTTCAACGGTGACGGGACGTGCAGTCACCGGTCGTGAACTTGGGGCTGAATATTGGTGGCGAAACGTTAGACAGAGCGTTCGATTCGCTGAAGCCATGACGCGACTTGCCGAAAGCGGTTACGGCATCGCGGTGGAGATTGGTCCGCACCCCGTGTTGGCCTATGCGATCAACGAATGCTTCCAGGCGTCCGGCAAGAGCGTTCGCAGCGTACCGTCGTTAAGTCGCCAACAGAACGATTTGCTTTGCATTTCCAAATCGCTCGGCACGCTTTACTCATTAGGCATCGAGATTGATTGGGGTGGCTTTTACAACCAACCGACGCGAAAGCTGTCCTTGCCAACATATCCCATGCAGACGCAGCGGCTTTGGACTGAGTCACTCGAATCGCACACCATGCGCAAGGCACCCGAAGCCCATGCATTGCTAGGGCAGTCGACCGACCAGAGCGTCCTAGTTTGGCAACAGCGAATCGATTTGAAGGTTCAAGGCTACCTTGCAGATCATCGGGTTCGCGGCACCATCATCTATCCGGCGGCTGCCATTCTGGAGACCGCCCTCGCTGCGGCGGTTCAAATCGCCACCCAACAACAAACTGTGGACGCGACAGATTCGACCAGGGGCGCTTCCCCCACAGTACGCTTGGAACACATGCGATTGCATCACCCCATCATTCTTACGGACGACCAGCCCGTATGGATTGAAACAGAATTCAACGCCGAACGCCGACAACTTGCCTTGGCATTTCGCGGATGCAAGCCCCCGGCATTCGATGAAATCGCCCTGGCACAAACATGGACGAAGTTGGCCACAGTCGACCTAATCGCGTCAGCCGGTGCTGTCCATGAGACCGACGACATGTATGCACGCATCCAACACGCGAAACAGCAATGCAACGAACCATTCTCGCAAACGCAATTGTACGACTATTGCGCTAGCCTGGGCTTGCAATATGGAGAGCAATTTCATGGCACTCTGCGTGGCGTTCGTCGCGCCGGCGAAGCCGTTACGGAAGTTGCCTTGCCACCGTCCATCGATGGTACGGGTTATCGCCTACACCCATCGCTGCTGGACAGTTGCTTCCACGCGATTATCGCTGCGGATTCGCCGTTCGATAGCAAGCTTGAAGGGCTTTACTTACCCGCCGAAATTGGTGGAGTCACCCTGTACGGGGCGATGAATACCCAGGAACCCGTTCGCCGAGTGCTCGTGCATGCGCGCGTGCTTAAAAAGAATTCAAAAAGGATGTGGTGCGACATCGACGTTGTTTCGATGGATGGGCAGCCCATCGTGAGCATTCGAGGATTTGAAAGCCATCGCGTCGCAAGTCCCTCGACGGTCGGCACAACCGAGGATTTGATTTATGGTTTCCGTTGGCAACTGGCGGACCATCAAGCCAGCCAACCCGAGAGTTCGGACCGCCAATGGATTGTTTTCATGGATGAAGGACAATTCGGCAAAGAGCTTAGCTCGCAATTGCGGCAACGAGGTGATCGTGTTGATGAAGTTTACCAAGCCGACTCTCACGTTCCTCAAGCCAACGTTCCTCAATCGAGCCGCGGAGGGTTTCACCAAGTCCATCCTGAAAGTCGCGAGGACTTTGACACCCTGTTTGCCCGCTTATCGGCTAAGTGGGATGCCGCGCTGGTATCCGATGAAACGAAGATCGGAATCATCTACTTGTGGGGGCTGGATGCTCCCGAAAGTCACACGCTTGATAGCCAGTCGCTTCGGGCCAGTACGCTTCTGACTAGCTTAGCACCGCTCTACTTATCCCAAGCTTGGAGCAGCAATGAGCACCTTCCGGCGGCCGATTTGGTATTCGTGACGCGAGGCGCGCAACCCAACGACGTCACATCTCAAGCGAAACAAACCATTCAAGTCGCTCAAGGGCCATTGGTCGGTTTCGGTCGCGTCGTAATCAACGAGGTCGCAAAATTGCGAGCCAAACTGGTCGACCTTCCCTCATTGCGATCGCTCGCCGACACTGATCATGTCATTGCCGAGCTTGCGATTAAGGATGATGAAGATGAAATTCGATGGCGAGACGGGCAGCGGTGGGTGCCTCGTTTCGTCGAACTCCGCGACGAACCATTGAACGCAGAAGCCCGCAGACAACTGCCTTTGCGATTGAGTTCGGGACGTTCATCGGGAATTGAGCAATTGCGACACGAGACGATGCGTGTCGAGGAATTGGCTGCCGGGGAAGTTGAAATCGAAGTTTATGCTTCGGGGTTAAATTTTAGCGACGTAATGAAGTCGCTTGATTTGTATCCGGGACTTACTGAACCTAAAGTTCCGTTGGGCGCTGAGTGCTCAGGCCGAATCGTGCGCGTCGGAATCGGTAGCCACTGGAAAGTGGGTGATGAAGTCATGGCTGTAGCTCCGGGAGCATTCGCCAGTCATGTCGTGGTCCATCAGGGGTTGGTGGCACGCAAACCGAACAATTTGACGCACGAACAAGCCGCTTCCATTCCAATTGCGTTTTTGACTGCCGAGTACGCGATGCACTCTTGCGCTCGACTACAGCAAGGCGACTCAATTCTCATCCACGCAGCTAGCGGGGGAGTGGGTTTGGCCGCAATTCAATTGGCAACGGCTGCGGGCCTTCGCGTGCTGGCCACCGCTGGGTCCGAAGAGAAACGCGATTTCGTAAGGAAGCTCGGCGTCGAACACGTCATGGATTCGCGTTCACTTGCATTTGGTCAGCAAACGCTCGATGCGACGCATGGTCAAGGCGTGGATGCGATTCTGAACTCGTTGCCGGGCGAAGCCATCCCGACCGGCCTGAAGATCCTGAAAACTGGAGGGCGATTCTTGGAGATCGGCAAGCGAGACATCTACGGCGATGCCTCGCTCGGTCTCTATCCATTTCGAAAAAACCTGGCACTCTTTGCGATCGACTTAGACCAGCTTTTCAAAGAGCAACCGGCTCGAATGGGTAAAATGTTGCAAGGACTTGCAGAGCGTTTTGAACGAGGGGAGTTGCAACCGTTGCCGAAAACGGAATTTTCGGCTGACGAGGTGGCCAGCGCGTTTCGCCTGATGCAGCAAGGAAAACACATCGGCAAGATCGTAGTGACGTATCAACCGAAACCGAGCCATGTCGTAGCGGGCGCACTCAGCGAGCTGAAGTTTCGGCCCGACGCAACTTACTGGATTGCCGGAGGGCTAGGCGGCTTTGGCCTCGAAATCGTCAAGTGGATCGTATCGCGAGGAGCCCGCCATGTAATTCTCAGCGGTCGCAGTCGTTCGGTGCCATCAAAAGTGCAGTCCGCATTGGATGAACTGGCGCTCACCGGGGCATCCATCACCGTTCTGCCAGTCGATATTACGCAGGCGACCGAAGTAGCCCGAGCACTTCGCGTGATCGACCAAAACTACCCTCAGCTCGCTGGCGTATTCCATACGGCGATGGTGCTTGAAGATCGACTCATTGCGGACCTGGATCGCCAAACGCTCGAGCGTGTGCTATGGCCTAAAGTTCTCGGTGGGTGGAACTTGCACGAACACACGCTCGATCGAACACTGGATATGTTCGTGTTGTTTTCCTCGCTTTCAAGCGTGTTTGGCCACGCTGGCCAGGCTAATTACTCAGCGTCCAATGCGTTGCTCGATAGCTTGGCACACTACCGGCGTAGCTTCGGGAAACCTGGATTGGTCATCAACTGGGGCCATCTGGGCGAAGTCGGCTATTTGGCTCAGCGTGAACAATTAGGGCAGCGACTTGAACGCCAAGGCGTGATGAGCTTCAGTGTGCGTCAAGCAACCCATTGCTTGGAGTATGCACTGCAAACCAAGGCGATTCAGCTTAGCGTACTTCGTATGGATTGGACCGTTTGGCGAGGTTTAGGGATTACCGGGCGTGTCTCACCCAAGTTCGCGCATCTGCTCCGAAGCACCGAAGCGTCCAGCCAGTCGGCAGGCGATACGGTAGACGCCGCACAGCTAAGAGCGATGACCGATGCGGACCGCGTTCAAATGGTTGGCGAACTCTTGCGAACAAAGGTCGCTCGGCTTCTGGGGATGACTGTGACTCAGGTCCGAGAAGACCGCGCGCCGCTCGAAATGGGTTTGGATTCGTTAATGGCCGTCGAGCTTCGCAATTGGATCGAATCCGTACTTGAAATCAACTTGCAAATCTCCGCCCTAATGCGCAGCCGCAGCCTAGGTGAAATCGCCCAGCATTTGAGCGACTTGATCGGCCAGGCCTCCGAAAACCAAACCCATTCAACTTCCGGGCCGGGACGAACTGACCAAGGCCACAACGTCCCGCTGCATCGCGCGTCCGAGGATTCGGTGAGCGGCAAACTGGCTGCGAAAGTCGACGAAATGCCAAGCTCAAAACTTTCCGGTAAGCAAGCCGCCGAGTTGCTCGAGGACCTTGATCATTTGACGGATGATGACGTTTCCGAGTTGCTCAGTAAATTGCTCAAGGAGTAGTGCTGGTGCAGGATTAATTATTGATCTGAAGGGCTTTGGGTCCAATAGCAGCATTGTCGTTCGGTGGCCCTGATGAACGAGTTCTTTATCGACCGTACGTAACGAATGTACGGAATTCGTAAAGTTTGCGGGCTAGTAAGCCGATTCCATCGTAGGATGGGATAGACGCTCGCGTCGGTTCGACGGACGTATGGTTGCTAGCCTATCTTGACGCGGAGCTTTCAAGGCATTACACTCCACCTATTAAATCATTACCGGCAAATGACTTACGACATTTGCTGCCCAGGTGAAGGAGCCTTGTCAAGTGACCAAAAGAGAGATTGTTAAGACAATTTCGGACAAGACCGGTTTTACACAGTTGCAAATTAAAGCCATTGTGGAACTGGCCTTTGAAGGTATTGTCGAGACGTTGCAGACCGAGGGTCGCGTTGAGTTGCGAAATTTTGGCGTATTCCAGGTGAAGACTCGGAAGCCACGAATGGCCCGAAACCCAAAGACCGGTCGACAAGTTAACGTACCTGAAAAGCTCGTCATCTCTTTCAAGGCTGGTAAAGAGATGGAGCAGCGAATCCAAGGCATTGACCGAACAGCCATTTTAGAAGTCGAATCCCTTGACGATGAATCCGATTCGCAGATCGACGATTCGGATCCCGAGGAATCGATCAGCACTCATTAATACGAGTTATCCAGTCACGGAGGACAAGATATGCGACGCGCTTTGTGTGCAGCTTTATTAGTTGGAACTCTTGCGTCACCCGGATGCATTCTGCCGATGTATTCGGCATTGCCCCAGCGACGCGCGGAGCAATTGGTTTACACGTCGGAGAATCTGCGTTTGCTCATCCAGGAATGGGAACGATTCTGGATGATCGACCAGCCCGACCACATGACGCCTTACCGAGTCCACGGCGGGGTAATCTAAGTGGTCGATCGATGATTCAAGTCAATACAGTGCGGTGCGCCGTAAGCGTAGTAGCAATGCGCGCAAGCATTCCAAAATTCGGAATGCCTTCAAACGCCGCTCGCCTTAAAGCATCGACCCAATGACCAGGGCTACGATGCTCATCAGCTTGATTAGGATATTGAGTGACGGGCCTGCGGTGTCTTTGAAAGGATCGCCCACGGTATCGCCGACAACGGCAGCTTTGTGCGGGTCCGAGCCTTTATAATAAGTGCGACCATCGATTTCGACACCCTCTTCAAAACTCTTCTTGGCGTTGTCCCACGCTCCACCGGAATTGGCTTGAAAAAGTGCCAACAACACGCCGGTAACGGTTACTCCGGCCAGCAATCCTCCCAGCATTTCGGCTCCACCGGTAAACCCGACTACGATCGGAGCAATCACGGCCAGCAAACCGGGCAAAATCATTTCTCGGATAGCCGCGCGGGTCGAAATCGAGACACACTTCCCATATTCTGCCTTGCCATCCGCTGCTTCGAGGATGCGCTTGTCTTCGTCGCTCCAAATTTCAAAGTCATGCTCGCCGTTTCGTCGCAACGCATCTAGCGCGGCTGAGAGCTCAGGAATCTCGGCAAACTGACGGCGGACTTCTTTAATCATGTCCATGGCGGCTCGACCCACTGCGCCGATGGCCAGGGAGGAAAACAGGAACGGCAACATGGCTCCGATCAATAGACCCACGAGGACTGTAGGGTTGGCGACGTTGATTGAATCGATTCCGGAAGCCTGCATAAAAGCCGCGAATAAAGCTAAGGCCGTTAAGGCCGCTGAGCCGATGGCAAAGCCCTTACCAATCGCGGCGGTCGTGTTGCCAACTGCGTCTAATTTATCCGTCCGCTCACGGACATCCTTGGGCAACTGGCTCATTTGAGCAATTCCGCCCGCGTTATCTGAAATTGGGCCATAGGCGTCGATCGCCAACTGAATCCCAAGGTTGGCTAACATGCCAACGGCTGAAACTGCAATTCCGTACAGGCCCGCAAAGTAGTGAGCACCGATGATTCCTGCGCCTAGAATTAAGACCGGAATAGCCGTAGACTGCATCCCGACACCGATGCCTGCGATGATATTTGTCGCCGAACCAGTCAACGATTGGTTGACGATGTTCTTGACGGGGCGCGTTCCCATGCCTGTATAAAATTCCGTCACGTAGCCAATCGCAATTCCAGCGACCAGACCGATGATCACGGCGGCGAAGACCCCAAAACGAGTGTATTCCTCGCCACCGGAAGTAAACGACGCAGGCATAATCCAAGTCAGGATATAGGTGGCAACTAGCATGATGATTGCGGCTACCAACTCGCCTCGATTGAGTGCTTTTTTAGGGTCGCCGTCCGATTCAATCTTTACGAACGTCGCTCCGATGATCGAAGCAATAATCCCCGCTCCACAGAGAAATAGCGGCAGTAACACGGCGCTGAGCCCACCGAAGGCGCTCTCGGATTCAAAGCCTGTAGTTCCGATGAGCGCCGCGCCAAGCACCATCGTTCCGACAATCGCCCCCACATAGGATTCAAACAAGTCCGCTCCCATTCCGGCGACGTCACCTACGTTGTCGCCCACGTTGTCGGCGATTGTTGCCGGATTGAGCGGATGGTCTTCTGGGATACCGGCTTCCACCTTACCTACCAAGTCAGCCCCCACGTCAGCCGCCTTGGTGTAAATTCCTCCTCCCACGCGAGCGAACAGTGCGATCGAGGAAGCGCCGAATGAAAATCCGGCGAGCACGTTCATGACTTTGTTGGTATCCCATCCATCCAGATCTCGCAGCACCAAGTAAAGAACGCTCAAACCCAACAGTCCTAATCCGACAACCGCCATTCCCATGACGGATCCGCCCGTGAATGCAATCTCCAAAGCGCTGCCAAGACTGGTCCTGGCCGCATTCGTCGTCCGTACGTTGGCCTTCGTGGCAACGCGCATTCCAATGAAACCTGTCAATGCAGAGCAGGTAGCCCCGATCGCAAAAGCTAACCCAATCAGGGGCGAAGAATTCTCAGGATCTCGGCTACCCATAAAGGCAAGCAAGCTGGCGACAATCAAAACAAAGATGGCCAACACCGAGTATTGTGCTTTCAGAAAGGCCATGGCTCCATCTGAAATGTACTTAGAAATCCGGATCATTCGTTCGTTACCCTGATCCTGCTGGCCCACCCAAACAGCCCGCATATAGGTAAAAACAAGGGCAGCAATGCCAAGAACTGGAATTAAGTAAGTTGCAACGGTTCCCATAAGCGTCGATTGAAATGCAATGAGTAGTTCGATTTAGAAAAAAAACGAATCCAAAGGTTACTTCGGACGGTCTCCGAAAGTCCGATCATCACTCTAGTTGGCAAAGTTGATGACTGCAAATGAGTTGTGACAGAGTTTCAAACCGGCACAAAGTTCCCATTAGGGGCCATAACTTACCAACAACGAGTTTATCATCGGCACATGAAGCCAGAATGTGTGCTAGCATACACGCATTTTGGGCCCTTGTGAATACCTGCGGACCAGTAATTTTCCTCAAACAGCTAACAACGGAACATCCAGTTCCATTGATTCCATGTGATCGCTTCAATCAAGATATCTTAACACGCGCGAAAACTCACGGCTGAGCTACAAACTTTGAGAAAATAATGAAATTGGTGGGCTAAGAACTCCGGTAGACGGCTTCCAGCCAATGGTCCAAAGCGAATTCCTTTGGATCATTGCGGAGCGTGCCGCCTGACGCATGGCGATTCCAACGTTAGAATCAATTCGAACGTTGCTCTGAGTCCGGATTTGCGCGTTACAATAGCGCACCATGGCGATCCAGCGAAGACAGATTCGGTTTGAACGGCTTGAAGAGGCAATCGCAGATGCTGAGCATCTGCTGTCCCAGGGTTACGTCAAGACGGGCAATTGGGATTTGACTCAATGTTGCGAACACTTGACGAAGGTGATGCTCTACCCGATCGACGGATTTCCGAAGTTCCCGTTTCCTCTCAACCTACTTGCGTCGAGCCTGCGTTTTACCATCGCACCCCTGATGCTCAAGAGAATTCTCGCGAAGGAAAGGTTCCCGGCTGGAACTCGTACCGATCCGGCTTCTGAGCCGGTCGCGAAAGGCCGCGACGCGGAAGGCGTTGCCGAATTTCGAGCGGCGGTGCATCGACTCCTATCACACGACGGGCCATGGCACACGTCGCCGCTCTTTGGCCAACTGGATAAGGATACGTTGATTCGCTTGCATCGCGTTCACACCGCACATCATCTCAGTTTCTTGGTTCCACGGTAACGCGAATCCGACCGCCGCCCTAGGATCGCACCACACATTCCACATTTTGGAGCGCTTCTGAAATTGGTTCACGGTCGCTGCCGTAATTGCAAGATTAGCGATCGCGTTGCAACCTAGGATGCGATGTTGGTTTCGATCTTCAATTGCGCCAACATCTGATTGTGCAATTGCGGTGAAGCGCTAGCCAGAAATTTTGGATTCCAAAGGTTGAACTGGCTGCCGTCGATTTGAGAGAATACGGCCCCGGCCCGAGCGGCAATTAGATGTCCTGCGGCAACATCCCAACATTTTACCGACGAAGCCCAATAGGAGTCGAGGCATCCCTCGGCCAGCCAACACAAATTCATGGCGGCAGAACCAAAGCGTCGAAGCGATTGGCAGACTTCGACGACATTCAAGAATTGTTGAATACACTCGTCATCGCGGCGGACTGCTGGACGGAAGCTACAGACGACCAGCGCTTGAGACAATTGCTGACAGCCGCTGACACGAATTGGTTGGCCATCGCGCATGGCTGGCCCATCGTCCGTAGCGGTATACAGCGCCCCGCTAGTCGGATCGAAGATGACCCCCAGTTTCACGCTATCCTCGATGACCAAGGCGATTGAAACGGAAAAGCCTGGAAGGCGATGAACGAAATTGGTCGTTCCGTCGAGTGGATCGACCACCCAAATCGGATTGCCGCTAGACCGGCTGGCGGCTTGTTCATCCGCAGACGACTCTTCGCCCAAAAATTCAAACTCCGGATGCCGAGCCTGTAAGATTTTCTGAATCGCCTGTTGGGCGGCTATGTCCGCGTTGGTGACGAGATCGGAAGGTCCCTTTTCGCGAACCGTGGCCTTACCGAGATAAGAAATAAGAATTCGACCGGCTTGGTGAGCAGCATCGACAGCGGATTGAAGTGGCGTAGTCAAAGATTGCGGCACTTGAATATACAATTGTTTCGAAGAGGTTCGACCCTTGACAGTTGGATCGTCTGCTCGCCTATTTTTTGGCAGCCACTGATTCGCTTGGCCGAGCCACGTGTTCACGTGGAATGTGGGCTCCCGCCGGTTCGCGTCGCTCCGTTCGCAGAGCGACGACACCGCTTGCCAATCCAAGCTTTTCGAGCAGTTTGATCTCGTAATAGCTTATGTCCATCTCCCACCAGCGATGCTGTACGCTGGCTGCGGATGGGTCTTCGTGGTGGTTGTTGTGCCAACCCTCGCCAACCGTCATCAGGGCGACGAACCAATTGTTGCGGCTGTCTTCCTTGGTGTCGTACGCCTGATATCCGAACATGTGGCTTAGTGAATTTACCGACCAAGTTATGTGCCAAACAGCGATCACGCGCATGATCACTCCCCAAACTACCATGGCTGTACCCGCTTGAAGAGCCGTTTGCCACGTTCCGCCGAAGACAAGACTCAATAAAAAGCCAAATCCGAAGAATACTGGCACTTGCCCTGCTATGTAAACGAACTGCCGGTAGGGGTTCGTTTCCAGCTTCATGTAAAACGGGTCGCGCAGCAAGTCTTTGGCAAATTTTTGGAGGCTGGCAATGGAATAGATGTCGCGATTGATGAACATCAACCAACCCAAATGCGACCACCAAAAATTGACCCGCGGGCTATGAGGATCGGGAATCTCGTCCGAATGAACATGGTGCATCCGGTGGACGCTCACCCACCGAGCAGGCGTATCCTGCATGGAACAAATACCGAGGATCGCGATGAAATGCTCCAGCCATTTGGGCGTCTTGAAACTGCGATGCGTCAGCAGCCGATGATAGCCAATCGTGATCCCTTGGCCAAACAAATGGATCCCTATGATGAACGTGATGAACGCGGGCCAATCAAACAAATAAAGTCGGCACTGAGTTGGTCCAAAAAATAACGCTACTAAGGCAACGACCCCCATGACGTGGACCACCGAAATAGTTGTCGCATAAATCTTATTCAGACGAAGTGGTTTAACGGCTGGAGGTAGTGGATTCGGCATTGGAGTATCAGGAGTCAGGGGTAGGGCGATGTTTTGTATCCAATTTGGTATAGACTCACTAGTCTTGGTGCTGCCTAATCTATCGCTTGTCTCTTATTCTTGAGCCGACCTGGACATCGAAATTGGGTTGGCAGGCTAGTTCGGTCAACGCCTGGCCCCATTGCTTGATCAAAGTCGTGGCTTGTAGGTTATTTCGGATTCGATTGCTGACCGGTTCTGGGGCATTCGAATCATCTGATTGCTCAAGGGAGGCAACATCCGGATAGATCGGTTTCCCAAAACTCAGTTTCACGCGTGCAGGCGTCGTGAATGGTGCGGTCACGGACCCATGATAGGGACTGCCTTGGATATACAACGGCAGGATCGGCACACCCGATTTAATAGCCACTAGAGCGGCTCCGGCCCGAACCGGCAAGAGCACATCGCGCGACGTGTTGATTTTTCCCTCGGGAAACATGCCAACTAGGCTTCCGTTTTGCGTGTATTGCATCGCGATGCGAGTCGCGATCGTGTCGTTCCCGGTGCGATTCGTAGGAATGACTTGTAAAGCTTTCAAAATGATGCCAAATGTTGGGTTCTGGCAGTATTCTTTGGCGACCATCCAGTGCACGCGGCGTCGAGCTGCCAACTGGACAAAAAATGGATCAATGCTGCTTCGATGATTGGCCGCAATGATCGCTCCACGACGCAGTTCCTCGGGCGGATCGTTTGTGAAATGCACTCGCCACAATAGTCTGCCGAACAAATAAGCCGGTAGATAAAGCGTTGACTCCCATGTCGAATAGTCACTTCGCCACCAAATTCGTACTCCTGTCAGGACAGCGAAAATCGCCAACGCAAGTAGCCAGATTGTTGAGTAATTCATGAAGGGTAGGGGCAGATTGTCGCAGGACTGGGTGGAGCGATTCGCGGGGTCGATTTGGCCAGTGGATTTGGAATCCGCAGGATGTAGTCGCGGGCATTGATCCCAAGATTGCAAATCGCAGCTTCTACTCTGAAAACTGGAACCAATATAATAAAGCGCTTACCGTTTTCGCATCGAGAATTGCGTTGCTTCGCAATAATTCACGAACTTGCTCGGGAGACACGATCCAATTGGAAATTTCTTCGCCTCCTTGATGATCTTGCTGGCCAGGTTCCAGGTTCTTCGCAAGGAAGACGTGCATCCGTTCGTTCAAAATGCCTGGCGACATCAGCATTTGGAACAACGGGAGGATCGTCCCGGCTCGAAAACCGGTTTCTTCGGCCAGTTCTCGCCGAGCCGTATCGATTGGCGGCTCGCCAGGTTCGAGCGTCCCGGCCGGCAATTCAATCAGTTCTCGATCAACTGCAGCCCGGTAGTTCTTGATCAAACAGATTCGGCCGTCGTCGAGCAAAGGCAGGATCACCACCGCTCCAGGATGCTGGATAATCTCACGCGATACCTCGCGACTGTCTGCTAGCTTGTAGGAAACTTTCTCGATACGAAACCGGGCTGCCTCAAATAACGTCTCGCGATTCTTGATTCGAGAGGTCAAAAGTTAGCCTGCAATACGGTGGTCTTCGTCGTCAAAGGCAACATTTTCTCGCGAACCCGCCAAGCGAAATTGCATCAGGTAAGCGTCTTCGGTTGTATCCGTGTAGAAATCTCTGAGGACCGAGATTGCTCGAAATCCTAGGCTCTTGAAAAACAATTGAGCTTCAAGGTTCGTCTCGCGGACTTCCAATAAAATTCGGTTTCGTCGATCGCTCGACAATTTGCCAACTAGCTTGTCGATCATGGCCGTTCCAACTTGCGTGCGGCGGAGTTTCGGCCCAACAGCGAAGTTCAACAAATGAAGTCGGTTTTTGTGCAATTCATAGATCATGAATCCAACGACTTCTTCACCCATTTCAGCCACCATGCCGATGCAATTGCGCTGGCGGAGGCAACGGATAAACTCCTCCTCACTCCACGGAAATTCGAAGCTCGAATCTTCGATCGCTAAGACCATCGGCATATCCCGCCGAATCATCCAACGTATGTGGACATGCGTTTGATTGCTTTGAGCAGTTTGCATCTGTCCTCTCCGCATGACTTATTCCCTCAAGTGCGCAACCCACAGGACTGGATTGCTTAGCGCCAGATGAGCCCGCCGATCATCGACTGAGCCAATAATGAGCCGATATTATCAAAAGTCCAGTCAACCGCCAATACTGAAAATTCGGTTGATTTCAGCTCATAAAACTAATTCAGCCATTTTGCTGCGAGGGCTTGTAAAGCTGCGAAATGTAGGTCGAATTTTGGCAACCACTGGGCTTTGGCTGCTCAGCGCTTACTGAAGCGGTTCATCCATTTATGCGAAAAGGCCTTCGATGACTTTTCCCTCGGACAATCTTAAAGGACGCCCTATAGGCGTATTCAATTCTTGACCATAGTCGACTCCCAATGCCGACAGAATGGAAGCGTGTACATTCTCGATGGGCTGGGGGTCGACCAGACTATCCAAAGCGGACTTTGAATTGTCCGGAGGATCCTCAGCGGTCTGGCCGATCGTTCGGCCACCTTGGATCGATCCGCCTGCCAAAGCGATACTGAAACCGGACGGCCAATGGTCGCGCCCTCCCAATGGATTCATGGCCGGCGTCCTGCCGAACTCGCCTCCACAAACCACCAAGGTCGAATCCAACATATCACGGAGTTTGAGTTGACGAATCAAACTTGCGTACGCCGGATCGAGAATCTCGATGAGTCCGGCTTGCAGCTTATGGTTGTCGACATGCGTGTCCCATCCGCCTAAGGTGATTTCGACGCAGCGAACACCCGCTGAAACCAACTGGATTGCGACTAGGCAGCTTCGTCCAAACGGCGTGTCGCCAAATTCGAGTCGCTCGCTGGTGGGAACTTGTGAAATGTCAAACGCCTTCAATTGCTCCGAGGACATCATTTTTAAGGCGGCGTCCTTATTTTGATGTCGCAAAGCATCTGGAGCAAGTTTGATCCGATTTTGTAAGCGATTTTCGGTAAACGCTCGATCCAGATCGTCGAGGTCTTGAAGCCTTTTGGCTTGTCGATTGGCATCGACGCGAGACTTGACATCCGGAATGGGTTGCATTGGGTCGAAGATTTTGAAGGCATCGAACTGGTCGCCCAAGTATCCTCCGCGCGCCGGATGGTCACCCGGCAGGATCGAAATGTGCCTCGGAATGTCGATCTGGTGATCGTTCCTATCATTCAATTGATGGCAGATGACGCTACCGACTGCTGGATGAATCACCGTAGGTTCCATGCGATATCCGGTTTTCAAATTGTAGATGGCTCGTTCATGGTCGCCTTCTTTGGTGGTTACTGAGCGGACAATCGCCATGGAATCCATCTGTTCGGCAAGCTGCTCGAATCCATCGCCTAGCCAGACGTCGCGAACGTTGGTTTTGCGGGCTTTGCTGCCATGAGCGATCTTTGCGTTCGGATGCGGATCAAACGTCTCAAGTTGGCTTGGGGCACCTTCTAGCCAAAGCAGAACCAACGACTTGGCCGGTTTGGTCCGGCTGGCTTCCGCGCTTCGCGCCAAACAATGCGCTAGCGGAGTCAACCACGAAATGCCGCTGAAGCCGGCCATTTTCAACAACGTGCGTCGTGGAAAATGAAGCACTGGATTGCAAAGGTTTTGGGTCATGTCCACATTCCTTAAGGTTTTGAATGTCCAGCGTGATGGATTCAGGTTCGACTTTAGTGATTCCAACGGAACTCAGCGCTGTTGATCATCGACCAATAGAGATCGAGTACCTGCTCGGAAGCCGGCTTCGGGATATCGGATAGCGGTCGAAATTTCTGGACTTCTTCTTCCGTCGGCAATCGGGAAAACGTAGTCAGAAAAATCGTTTGAAGTGTTTTGTCGTTATCGGCAGCAATCTGATGCAGCCGCACCGGAATATTCCATTCATTGTTCAAGTTTTCGGACATCATGTCGCCGTTGAAAAGCAGCAGGCGCTGGGTGACTGTTTCGCCCCGGTCTGCGAACTCATCTTCCCCTGGATCGCCGAATCGTTCCACAAAATCAATCTCCTGACCAAGTCGAATCAATTGCGTCAAGATATGCGACGTTCCGTCGATTGTTTTTATTTGCGTGGCCTGCAACATTGCACCGGCCATCTGCTCCGGTCGAAGTCGCGTCAAAGGAAATACGGCCCAATGCTGTTCGTGGGAACTGGCAATCGGATTCTCGGCAGAGCTTTCGATACCAAACGGTCGACTCAACGCGATCAATCGAATTAAACGTTGGAGATCGAAATGGTGTTGGACGAAGTCATCGACCAACACCTCCATCGCTTCAGGAAACGGTCCTTCCAAGGGAATGTCGTCGACGGGTTGAATCAGCGGCTTACCGAATAAGATTGCCCAAACGCGATTCACGGTAGCTCTTGAGAAAGCCCGATTCTCTTCGTGCGTCAGCCAAGCGGCCAAGCGTTGCCGAGGACTGGACAAGCTCGGATCCACAAGATTTGGCAGAATCGGTACTACCGGTGCAATGTCTTCTGGTCCATCGCTGCCGAGCAATTTTTTTTGATAGGGACTGGCCGAAGCGTTGTCGCGAATCCCAGTCAGTGAATTTTCAGCCTGGTAGTAAAAAGCTGCCAACGCATGGAAATCGCGTTGCGTCCCGCCGCGAGGCTCCTCGAGCGTGCCTAAATTGACGTTACCTAAAAAATCGTCATGACACTGCAAACAGTCGATTCGCATTCCAAGGAAAGCCCGCGATGTCCGGCCTGCGAGCAGGATGGGATCGGGATTGTTCGGCTCCACGTCCTGATTGATTGTTCGGGAAATAAAATTTGCTTGAGGTTGGTCCGTCCATAAACCCGTGGCCGATATCAATTTGCGGACGAGCTCATCATAGGGTCGGTTGGCCCGCAACTCATCCGACAACCACGTCACGAATCGTCGACGGCGATAAACCAAGAAAGGACCATCTTCGACACCAACCCAAGCGCGGGCAAATCGCTCAGCCAAATAGTCACTGGTTCGCTTATCTTCCAGCAAGTGATCGACCCACCAAATCTTTCGGCGGTCGGGCGGAATTTTCTCTAGCTGCCTTATTTCCTCCAAAGAGGGAATCGTGCCAGCCAAACTTAAAGCCAAACGTCGAGCGAACAATAGGTCGTCGGCCCTCGGAGCTGGCTGAAGTCCATTCTGTTCCCAGTCTCGCTCGAAACAAGCATCCAACGCCTGAACCGCGACTGCCACGGGAGATTCAGCCGCCCGTTCCATTTCTCTGTCAACTTGTCGCGATCGAACCCGGCTGCTGCTTGAATCGAGCAAAATCAAGGCGAACAGCCCGACGACCAGGCAGAACACCCCGAAGATCGATGCGTTTTTGATCCAATTCCAAAGGTTTTTTGCGACGTGCATCATTTAGCTCTACAAGTCCGCTGAATACCTGCTTGTTGAGTCAAGCGACGGAAAAACGGCTCGC
>WPCK01422489.1_pt1 | contig 19241 bp, 13 predicted proteins | sample 5399851 | NCBI WGS metagenome assembly WPCK01 (sample SAMN12869471, study PRJNA574797) | sludge metagenome | isolation source: wastewater treatment of pH11 | place: China:Beijing | collected 2019-05-20 | reverse complement strand
GATAGCGATGTCAAGCCATCGCACTCCACAGCTATGGAGTGCGGTCCGCCGCGGACCGCTGTGGATGGCCTGCGAGGCAGCGATCGGAGGCGGATCGGGGAAGTGCGCGGTTGCCGGCGGACTCCTACGGGAGTGTCATGGCCACCGAAAGCGACGGCTGAACGATCGCTGGAACGCTGACCGTCGCATTCGCAACCGCGGTATGGCTTCGAGTTTGCTTGCCATCGCATGGCTTGGATGCGGACGGCGGCCTACCAGGAGAGACTCACGGGAAAGTACTTATTGATCAGCCCCTCGTAATAGGGACGCAAGCCGGCCACGTCGGGCTTTTGATGGCCCTTGGAATAGAGATCGTATGGATTGAATGCGCGGACCCAGGCGAACATCTCGCGGTCCCGATCATGCATCAGATGCTGATAGGCCCCCTCGCGATGGGCGGCATAAAACGAATGGTATCGAATCATGTAGAGGGCCTCTTCGGGGAGATAGTCCTTGACGGCGTGATAGAGATACTCGTCATGCCCCCAGGACATGTGTACCGCGTCCAAACCGCAATTCGCACCGTAGATACCGCAAGGCGTCTGGTATTCCGGTACCTGCGAATCGGGATTGTCGGCAAAGAACTCGGGGAAGATCACGGCAGGCGAAAAGGCACATCCGACGGGAAACGTGTCGCCGACTACGGCCCATTGGGGCTCGCCGAAGAGACAGAGGATCTTGCCGAGGTCGTGGATCAATCCCGTCAGAACGAACCAATCGGGATGTCCATCGTGCCGCGCCGCTTCCGCGGTTTGCATCAAGTGCTCGATCTGACTCAAGTCCGTATCGGGGTCACTGTCGTCGACGAGCGTATTGAGGTACTCCATGGCCTCCCAGATACCCATGTGCCGGCGGCGGAGTGGGAGGAACTCCCGTTTCTTCTCCTGGACGAACGCCAACGTCTGACGCGCGTGGTTGATACGATAGAATTCGCGCACGCCGGGTCTCGCCAGCTGCTCGTAATTGCGAAACTGCTCACGAGACTTGGGCGTGGGATTCGGGGCCGGATCGGCGTACCTCTCCTGCAGGAATTCTTCCCAGTCCTCGAGCCGTTCCAGCGGCTGGCGATCGATTGCCGAATGGGACGTCATTTCGCTGGAATCTTGGGGAGTCATCCGCTGGGCTCCTGCGTGGTTCGGTTGTCTTTCCATAGGTTATAAGGTGGGCCGCCGCGCTTCGCCGCTCCGTGCGCCCAGGTTCCCATACCGATGATAATTGTCGCTGATGCTCTGTTCTTCCACGTACCACAAGAGCTCCACACGACCGTGGGCCAGTACGGGCGCGTCGGCGATGAAAATACCTGTCGAATGGGCGGCCTGCCGTATCAGGTCGGGGACACGGCCTGGGTCTGCATACCGAACTCGTAAGGTGCGGCCCGAACGGATGGCGTCTGCCAGGTCCGAGTCCTCTTCGTCGACAAACTCGATGGACCCGCCCCAATCCTCGGTGACTTCGTCCAGCCAGGCCAGCAATCGGGATTCCTGTTGCGGCCCGACACTCACCGTAATGCGACTGCCCACGGTCTTGGCCGCCGCAATCCGTGCCAGGATGTCAAAGGCCGAATCCCGAGGATCGACGCGGACGCGTAGCTCGCGGATGGGCAAGTAGCGACGGAAATTGTCTTGTCCGACAAGGCGAAAGTGGTCATGCCAGCGGGAGAATTCTCGGTCGTATTCCTGCGCAAAGCTGCCGATCGCCACCAGCACACGCTGTATTTCCAGAGGCGCCAGGGGAATCGCCTGTCGTTCGGCCTCCGAGGTCAACTCTCGACGCAGCTCGCACAGCAGGGCGTCACGTGGCGGGTCGCTGGTGGGGATTCCCTCCCGCTCCGCGAACGTCATCAGCTGGGCGACATAGTTGGGGCCACCGGCCTTGATCCCGGGCCCGAAGGCCGACTTGCCCATGCCGCCGAAGGGTTGCCTGAGCACAATCGCGCCGGTCGTGCCTCGATTGACGTAGAGATTGCCGGCCCGCATCCGCTCCTTCCAGATCTTCTGTTCGCGGTCGTCGAGGCTCTCGAGCCCCGCAGTCAGGCCGAAACCTGTCTGGTTCGCCAGGTCGATCGCCTCGTGGAGGTCTCTCGCCCGCATCACGCCCAGTACGGGGCCAAAAAACTCGGTCAGGTGCGTGAAACTGCCTGGCTGCACGTTCCATTTCACGCCCGGCGAGTAGAGATGCGAGTTTTTGTCGATCCGCCTGGGCATCACGGCCCATTCCTCGTGCTCTTCCAGTTCCAGGAGCCCCTTCTCCAGGACTCCCGAGGGTGGCCGAATCAACGGTCCCATCCGTGTCTTGAGTTCCCAGGCCGAACCGACGTCCAGGCTCTCCACGGCATCGCACAGCGTGGCGCGGAACGAGGCGTCGTCAAAGACTTCTTGTTCCAGGATCAACAGCGACGTGGCTGAGCACTTCTGGCCGGAATGGCTGAAGGCCGAGTGCACGATGTTCTTGATGGCCTGATCGCGATCCGACAGCGACGTGACGATGGTGGCATTCTTGCCGCCCGTTTCGGCCAGGAGCCGCATCCGCGGCGCGTGTTTCAGCATGGACAGCGCGGTATCGGTCCCCCCCGTGAGAATCACCGTATCGACTTGCGGATGCGAGACGAGTCGCTGTCCTTCCGAACCCCCGGCGCAGGGGAGCAATTGAAGTGCTTCGCGAGGAACACCGGCTCGCCAGAAGCACGAGCAGAGCAGATGGGCGATCAGCACGGTGTGCGAGGCCGGCTTCAGCAGCACGGTATTGCCGGCAGCCAGCGCGGCCGCCACTCCGCCACAGGGGATGGCAATGGGAAAATTCCATGGCGAGACGACCACCACCACGCCGCGGCCTTCCGCATGGAGCCCGGGCAGCTCCGCATAGTAGCGGGCCGTCGCGCGATAGAATTCCACAAAGTCGATGGCCTCGCTCACTTCGGGGTCCGATTCGGTGAGGACCTTGCCGCCCTCGGCCATCGCCGCGCCCAGCAGTTCGCCCCGGGCGAGCCGCAGTTCCTCCGCGGCGCGCGCCAAGATGGTCTGGCGAGCATCTGCCGGAAGGGAACGCCAGCCCGTCGGGTCGGCCGCGGCACAGGCCACCGCGCGATCGATGTCGTCGCCGTTGGCCTGTACGTATTGGGCCACCACGGTCCGCGGCCTCGACGGGTCAATGGCGGTTTTCGATTTGCGATCTGCCAGGACTTCGACGCCCGCAACCCAAAGCGGGATCGTCACGGCCTTGTCGTCGCATTGAGACTGCCAATGGTGGATAAGGTCCGCCGCCCACTGCACGTTCTGCGGCAACGAGAAATCGGTATTGGGTTCATTCGTGAATGGTTCCCAGCCCCAGTCCACGGCAACCGGATCGAGCGACGTGCCGTCTTGGCGCTCGTGACGCCGGTCCTGACGCCGCCGAGGCTGGTCGTCCAGTGAATCCATTCGGTCAAACGCCGCGAGGAACTGCTGTTCCAGACGATCCCATTCCGGGGAACCAACCTGCAGGCGAAACGCGTGGCGCAGAAAATTATCGGGGCCTGTGTTCTCGTCCAACCGTCGCACGAGATACCCGATGGCATGGATGAAGTCCTCGCGCCGGCAGGCGGGTGCATACAGGAGCAAGTTCGGAGCAAATTGATACAGGGCCCGCCGCTGGTGATTGGCCATGCCTTCCAGCATTTCGAATTGGACGCGATCAAAGGCCCCCTCTCGAATGGCCAGTACCAGGCCGTAGGCAACTTCAAACAGGTTGTGCGAAGCGATTCCCAGGCGCACTGCGTGCGACGAATCGGGCTGCATTCCAAATCGCACCATCCGCCGATAGTTGGCGTCCGTCTCCAGCTTCACGTGGAATGGTGCTTGCGGCCAATCCTGCACGGATGCCTCGAAGCGCTCCATTTCCAGGTTGGCCCCCTTCACGATTCGCAAGGTGATCGGGCTACCACCCGCGGCGACCCGCTGCCTGGCCCACTCCGTGAGTCGTTGCTGCACCTGATAGGAGTCGGGGATGTACGCCTGCAGTACAATCCCGGCCGCGACGCCCTCCAGCCCTGGCCGGTCCAGCGTCTGCATGAAGGCGTCCGCCGTCAGCTGCATGTCGCGGTACTCTTCCATGTCGAGGTACACAAACTTGGGAACGACCGTACCGTCCTGCCGGCGGAAACGGGCCTTGGCGGCCGCGCGATAGAGGACCTCCAGTCGGTCTCCCAGTACGCTCAGCGTATGCTCCCGCGCCAGCGGGGAAATCTGAGAGTAAATCGTCGAAATCTTGACCGACATGACCTCGAGCTCCGGCAGCTGGAAGGCCCGCAGGTAGCTCTGCAATCGGCGCTCGGCATCTTGTTCCCCGAGCAGGGCCTCGCCCAGGTAGTTCACGTTCATTCGCACGCCTTCCTCCCAGCGGCTGCGCAGGTGTTCTGCCAACAGCTGCCGTTCGGCGGGCAGAATGACATTGGCCGTCTCCTGGTGCATCTTTTCCTTCACCATGGGGATGGCCACGCCGGGCAGGTAGTTGCCAAAGGACTGGAAGCCCTTCAGCAGCAGGCGATCGACCGGTGCAAAGAAGCGAGGGACCCCCTGCACGTCCAGGATATGCACGAGTTGATCGGCGGCGCGATGCGGTACCTGCGAGCGAAACGCCTGGTCCGTGAGCTGTGTCAGGGTAACTTTGTCGCGCGGATTCTGGACCATGCGATCGAGTTCGGCCTGCTGCCGCTTCTCCTGGGGAGTTTGCAGCTCCGTTGCCCGGCGCATCAGCTCCCGCGCCAGCCAGGCTGCCTGCTGGGCCTCGACCGCGTGCTTCGATTTCGGATCGGCGCGGAACGATGCCAAGAATTCCCTGAGGGTTTGCTCCGCGTCCAGCTTGGGGTGTTCGCCAACGGCCATGCCGCTATCATAGCGCAAGTCGTGATCGAAGATAATCCTGAAGGAGATCGCTTCCGGCCGAGGGAGGTAATTTGACCGACCGCAGCCCCTTTGACTCGGCTATCGTCGGTGGTGGCATCGTGGGCCTGGCCGTGGCGTATCAGCTGGGCCGCCGGTTCCCAGGACATCGAACGGTCATCCTGGAGAAGGAAGACCGCCTGGCTGCCCACCAAACGGGCCACAATTCCGGTGTGCTGCATTCGGGTATCTACTACCGCCCCGGATCCCTCAAGGCGAGGACCAGCCGCATTGGCGGTCAGCTGATGCGGGAGTTCTGCCAGCAACACCACATCCCTTGCGAAACTTGCGGGAAAGTGATCGTGGCCCTGGACGAGGGGGAACGGGAATCCCTGATGCGACTCTTTCAGCGAGGGGTGGAAAATGGCGTTCGATGCGAATGGATTTCCGCAGAGCGCCTGAAGGAGCTCGAACCTCACGCCGCAGGCGTCGCGGGCATCCACGTTCCCGAGACAGGGATCCTGGACTATGGCCTGGTATGTCAGAAGCTGGCCCACGCCGTCGAGGCCAGCGGAGGCGAGGTCCGGTTGCAGCGGCGTGTCGTGCAATTGCGGCCCCTTTCCGAGGAAGTCAGGGTAACGTGCGAATCGGACGAACTGTTGGCCCGGCACGTCGTCAACTGCGCAGGCCTTTTCAGCGACCGCGTTGCCCGGCAGGCGGGCTGGCCCCCGCCCGCACGGATCATCCCCTTTCGCGGTGAGTACTATGAACTGCGCCACGGGGCCCGACGACTCTGCCGCAATCTCATTTATCCGGTACCCGATCCGCGATTTCCCTTCTTGGGCGTCCACTTGACCCGACGCATTGACGGGACGGTGGAATGCGGACCGAATGCCGTCCTGGCACTGGCCCGCGAGGGCTATTCATGGGGCCGAGTTTCTCCACGTGACCTGGCCGAAATCGCCACATACCCCGGGACCTGGCGGATGGCCCGCAAGTACTGGCGCACGGGACTGGGCGAGGTCCACCGATCGCTCAGCAAGACGGCCTTCGTGAAGGCACTTCGCCGCCTGGTCCCCGAACTGGAGAGTTCCGATCTGGAGCGCGCACCCGCTGGTGTCCGCGCCCAGGCCGTCTCCCCGTCCGGCGACCTGGTGGATGACTTCGTCATGCACCGGGAAGGCCGCGTCCTGCACGTCTGCAACGCGCCCTCTCCAGCCGCCACCGCGTCGCTCCAGATCGCCAACCAGATCGTGGACCAATTGACCGCTTGAAACACCCCACGTGCGTTGACGCCCAGCGTTTGGGATGTTATGACCAGGGACAAACCAATGGCACCGGAAATCCTCCTGGAAGAACCGTTGCCCATTCGGCACTTCCAGAATGTCCCGCTTCACAAGGGTTTCCCGCCATGAGCGGCAGCGAACGAAAACGCGAACTCCGCCGTCGTCGGCACCGTACCAAGAAGGTAGCCATCTTTAAGCGGCAGCTCGTTTCAGCCTCGGCCTCGACTAAACAGTCCATTGCGACCAAGCTGCGCAAGTTGACGCCGGGCGCCGAGGAATTGATCGAACGGCTCAAACTCGATTCGCGAAACTAGGTCCAAACCCATTCCGGCGGCCGCTTGGGCACGGAGTTTGCTGCTCTTCGGAATGCGGGCCGGCCCGTCGCCTTTTTGGCAGCCGCCCGTTCACCACAAGAAAAGGATGCAAAGGCCGTGTTTTGGTTTGACAGTACGTATATCTGGCTCGTCTTGGTGCCCAGTTTGATCATTTCGGGTGGGGCCAGCTTGCTGGTCCGCTCGGCCTTCCAGCGCTATTCGCGTGTTCGCACCGAGCGGGGCTACACGGGAGCGCAGGCGGCCAAGATCCTGCTCGACCGGGCGGGGATCCATGATGTGGCGATCATCCCCGCGCAGGGATTTCTCTCGGATCACTACAATCCACAGACCAAGCAGCTGGCCCTCTCGCCGGATGTGTTTTCGAGCAATTCGGTGGCTGCGGTCGGCGTGGCCTGTCACGAGGCGGGGCATGCGATCCAGCATGCACATCATTACTTACCACTGTCCGCGCGAAGCGCCTTGGTGCCGATGGCGGGTATTGGCTCAAGCCTGGGCATAGGAGTCATGTTTCTGGGGTTGGTGCTTCAGTTCCAATCCGTAGTTCTGATCGGCGCCGTACTGTTCGGCGCTGTACTCCTATTCCAGATCGTGACCCTGCCGGTGGAATTTGACGCCAGTGCGCGCGCGAAGCAGCTCGTACTGGAGGCAGGCATCGTCAACAGCGAGGAGCGGCGGGGCATTGATCGCGTGTTGAATGCGGCCGCGTTGACCTATGTTGCGGCGGTGCTGACGACGCTGCTGACACTGCTCTATTACCTGCACCGTGCCGGCCTGCTGGGCGGGCGCAGCGACGACTGAAACGCAGGCCTGTGGCATTGGGCCACGTATCCGCGGGTACCCGGGCCGCAAATCGTTTCCTCTGGCCTAGGTCTCACCCAGGTGCTTCTGGTAGTTTGAGTGGCCTGGATATCCCACGGAGATTGGGCGGCATCCCGCCCTGTGGACGTCCCATGGCTCGCCACCCCCACCGCACTCGCCGCAAGCCGCGATTCTCCCGGCGGACAAAACCGGGAGCGATGCCGGGCACGATTGCCGCACCCCCCGATGCCCTGGCCCCGGTGATTCGCTCGATGGCCTTTGGTCCTGACACCGTGGAAGAAGCGGAGGTGCGGGAGCCAGAGAAGCTGACAGAAGCCCTGAAGCGAAACCCTGTAACCTGGGTGCATGTCGACGGCTTGGGATCGCCGACATTGATTCAGATACTCGGACAGATCTTCTCCCTGCACATGCTCGCCCTGGAGGACGTCGTCAACGTCCATCAGCGGGCCAAAGTGGATCCCTACGATGCCCACCTGTTTGTTGTCGCGCGGATCGTCAAGTCGTTCGATCCGGTCGACACGGAACAGATCAGCATGTTCGTTGGTAAGAATTACGTGTTGACGTTTCAGGAACGTCCAGGAGCCTGGTTGGACCCGGTGCGAGATCGCTTGCGGCGCCTGAGTGGTCGGATTCACAAGTGCGGCACCGATTACCTGACGTATACCATCCTGGACGCCATCATCGATTCCTATTTTCCGGCCATTGAATCGCTGGCCGATCGCCTGGATGAGCTGGAAATCCGCGTGCTGAATCGCCGGGAGAAAGATGCCTTTCTTGGGCTGCACGAGATTCGCAACGACTTGCTCATCCTCCGCCGTGCCATTCGCCCGCACCGAGATGCGATCAATGAACTGATTCGCGATGATAGCCCGTTCATTGACGACGAGACCCGCGTCTACCTGCGAGACTGCTACGACCACGTCGTGCAGCTGATCGAGTTACTGGAGGTCTATCGCGAAATGTGTGGTGATCTGCGAGACTACTACCTTTCGGCGGTGAGCAATCGGTTGAACGAAGTCATGAAGCTGCTGACGATCATATCCACGGTGTTCATGCCGCTGAGCTTTATTGCGGGCGTGTACGGCATGAACTTTGATCGAAGCCGTCCCTGGAACATGCCGGAATTGGGCTGGAGCCTTGGCTACCTGCTCTGCCTGGCACTGATGGGCGCTGTGGCCATCGGTCTGATGTCCTATTTTTATCGCAAGGGTTGGCTTTCGGACGGCGACCCACCGAAATCCAATTGAAACGTGGCCAAGTGGAGTAGGCCAACAGAGCAAGGGAGGAGGCTCGTTCCGTGCTTCGCTGGCGACTACTGGGGGCCCTGGCCATCGTGTCACCGGTCCTGCTGCTCATGTGGCTGGACGGTGCCCATCATTTCGGCAAACCGGGAATCTGGCTCTTGCCACTAGGTTTCGTTCTGGTGGCGGTTGCCAGCGTGGAACTGCACCGGCTGGCGCAAAACGCCGGAAACCTCCAGGGCGGACCGGGTCTCACGATACTCGTCGGCGAGCTTTGCCTCTTGATTTCGCTGGTTCCTCCCATGCTTGGAACCGACCTGGGTTTGCCTCGAGACCTCTGGCATTGGTTCGCCGTGGGCCTGATGGCCGCATTGATGGTGCGGATGCTGGCGGCCATGCAGGGATTTCACGAGGGAGGGCAAACGACAAGTGCCATCGCGCACTCCATGTTTCACGCGGTCTATGTCGTCTTGCCGCTACTGTTCCTGTTCCAAACCCGTCTCCTCTGGCCCGACGCGCGGGGACTGTGGGCCATGGCCAGTATCCCTTGGGTTGCCAAGCTTTCGGACACGGGAGCCTATTTCGCCGGTCGCGCCTGGGGGCGCCATCCGATGGCGGTAGTGCTGAGTCCGAAGAAGACGTGGGAGGGAGCTGTCGGCGGAATGCTGGCCGCCATCCTGGCGTCCTGCGTCTTCTTCTTTGTCGTGACCTACGTTTCGATCATTCCCGGGCTGTCTCAGGTGAATCTGTTGTCCGCCACCCTGTTCGGCGCGGCATTGGGGCTTTCGGGCATCCTCGGCGATCTGTCGGAGTCACTGCTGAAACGCGACGCCGGCGCCAAGGACGCCGCTCGTTGGCTCCCTGGCCTTGGAGGTTCGCTCGACGTTCTGGATTCCATCCTCTGGGCAGCGCCGGTGGGCTACTGTTTTTGGAAAATCTGGCTGAGCAGCCAGGCGTAAGGGCGGCGAGCGTCGTTACTCGCCAGACTCCCGCAGCGCGGCTTCTGCCAACGCCTTTTCCGTGCTCGACGAGTCCACCGCAGTGCAGGTGGCCACCAGGCACTGCTGCAGATCTCGCAGATCCGATTTCCATTCTTCCGGGTCCCCTTCGGGCGGTTGGATTTGGAGAAACTCGGTGATCAGCAGAATGAGTCTCAAGAGATGGCGGAAGATCAGGCCCTCCTGTCGTTGGAGTCGTCGGTGGAGGATGAACTTGTTGAAGCTTCCCCCGAAGCGCAGGATCTCACCGGCCGCCCAGACGGGGCGTGTGGTCACATCGTCCACACCGGGATAGTCAAACTCAAACAGCCGCTTCAGCTTGTCGGCGAACGTCAGGGGCCAAACGCGTTCCTCCGGGCGCAGCGACCGGTCATTGGGATCGGAACCGGTCAGTTCTTCTGCGGTTACCAGTCCTGATCGCAGCAACTGTTCATCCAGGCGGTTTTGCGCCAACGCGCCCGGTGGCAATTCCTCCAGCGACGGAACGCGGACGAATCGAAGTATCGAGCCGGGGATCTCGAGCACGCTTTCGAGTGCTTGAACGCGTTCCTCGCGGTCGGCAATTCCCAACTGATTGGCCAGAAACACGCCATAGAGCGGGTTCACGCCGCGAAAGAGGTTGAGTTTCGGCAGTGAATCGGTGGCCCAAGCGCGTTCTGCGCGGTAGCGCGCGCTTGCGGACGGCTCGTCGGCATCGGGCGCGGGGCCTTTGCCCGGCGGAACATTGCCCGCCTGTTGCCCACGGCCCAGGCCCGACGGCGCCCGGTCGCCCGAAGTACGTTTGCCGGACGTCGTGCCGCGAGGCTCAACCAGCGACTGTCCAAACAAGAGTTGCGGCGGTTCCACCTTCACGTTCGCTGCGGGCGAATCCGCCACGGACGGCGATCCCGGCGGCGATTCCTGGCCTGTGCCGAAGGGGGGGGTAGGTTCCAGACGGACGTAGCCGGCTCGCCAAAGGGTCAGCAGCATCTGGTCCAAGTGCCGCTGGCCCGCTTCCAGCTGGCCCGGATTCATCAGTCGTTTCGCCACGACGTCACGAACCGCGGTCAGGTCCGAGGTTCGCTCGACAATGTGCGCCAGGAGTCGCCAGGGCAGTTTCCCTTGGCTCCACAGCCGCGACGGTGGGGCGGCGATCAGCGACCGGAATTGGGACTCCGACCAATACTGCTCGTTGGCCCGACGCTTGGGCATCTTCTTGGCCATGGCCTTCTTGGCATTGCGCAAGTGGGGATCCCGGGTGTCGTCGGGTATCTTGTCGAAGCGCTCGCGCCATCGCAGAATCTTGACGTCGTCCTCGTGGGCCAAGGCAACGACGTGACCCTGGGAATCGTATTGAGGGCGCCCGGCCCGGCCAAACATCTGATGAGCGCTGCTGGCATCAATCAGACGTTTTTTGTCGGGCGGTCCCTTGACAAGGCCTGGCAGGATGACCGAACGGGCTGGCAGATTGATGCCGGCCGCCAGCGTTTCCGTGCAGACGACATAGGAGAGCAGTTTCTGCTCGAAGAGCTCTTCCACAATACGGCGGTACTTCGGCAACAGTCCGGCGTGATGCACGCCGATCCCCCGGAGCAGGATGGTCCGCAATTTGGGGCCGGCCCCTTCGCTCAAGTCCCACTTTCGCAGTTCATAGTCCAGCAGCGACTGCCGACCGGCATCGATGAGCTGCTTGCCACGCATCTGGTCCGCCACATCCCAGCATTCATCGCGGTTGAAGCAGAAGACCAGGGCGGGCGTGAAGCGAGCGGCATCATCGCCTTTGGCCATCTCGGCCAGTTGTTCATTCAGTAACTGGTCGGGTATCCAGTGGTAGCTCAGGGGGACTCGGCGATCCTCGCTCTGGACGAGTTCCAGGTCGCGTTGATGCGCCCGCCGCAGCCAGGCAGTGAATTCATACGCGTTACCGACCGTGGCCGACAGAAGCAACGTTCGGACATGGGGTGGGAGGAGCCCCAAGGTCAATTCCCACACAATGCCACGTTCCACATCGGCGAAGTTGTGGAATTCGTCCATGACGACGTTTTCCACAAAGCCAAAATCAAACGCGTCCTTGGCGAGCAGACGGTTGAGCAGGATCTCCGCCACGACGATCAAGACCTTGGCCGATGGATTGATCCGCCGGTTTCCGGTCACCAGCCCCACGTCATCTGCGGAAAAGCCCCATTCCCGGGCTCGCGCACGCATCTCCTCGAACTTCTGTTCCGTGAGCGCGATGAGCGGCGTGGTGTAATAAGCGATGCGATTGGTTCGCAGGGCCTCGAACAAGGCGGCTTCGGCGATCAACGTCTTTCCCGTCCCCGTCGGAGTGCACACCAGGACCCCCTGCCGGGATGTGAACCAGGCCAAGAGTGCCTGCTCCTGGGCCGGGTAGGGCTGGTGGCGCAGTTGCGAGAAGTACTCCGTCGCGAGCTCATCGCGCGTCGCTTCCGAGGTGCCGTTTGGAATCTTGGGACCGGACATCGTGGCGGAATCCTAACGCAAGTATGGTCCCGCAGCCACTGCCCATCGTTCAGGCGAGCCGCCGACAGAACAGTCCCATGTGCGACGTCCGCAAATCGTCCTCGTCGGAGAATTGGATCGACGCGTCAATCACGGGCGGCAGCGGACAGTCGTGGCGCTGCCAGGAGTACAGCAGGCGGGACTCGGTGTGCGCCAGATCCGCGCAGACCCGCTGCCATCCGCTTTGACGCAGGCGATTTCCGCGAATCGCCTGGTCAAACTCCGAATACTCCGCCGCCGGAATCGCGTAGAAGGCGAAGGGCCGATGCTCAAAGTCACGATGATCCTCCAGGTGGACGGCGTGTACCATGAATCCCGCAGGTCTCAGCGAGCTCACCAGGTTGTGCAGGATGCCGCTCGCCTGCCGTACGGTGAGATGCTCCAAGACGGAATTCGAAAAGATGAAATCGACGGGCTCTTGAAACGGCCCCACCACGAAATCCAAAGGTGCGCGGTAGACCATGCCAAGTGACGCCAGGTTCGACTCGTTCCATTCACCCAGCGACAAAAGCCGCTTCAGTCGTTGGCGAATGGCCCCGTGCGAACTGAAGGGGGCCAGCTGGTCCCTGATCAAGGAGGCTTGGGCAAGTTCCAGCGCCCGCCTCGTGCTCCCTAGCCGTGCGATGGGGGACAAGTCCGTTGCGTACACGCGATCCGCTCCCAAAAGGTGCAAGACCACGGCATGGGAAAGGACCCAGCCCGATCCCAGTTCCAGGCACGTTTTTCCTTCCAGGGAGTCGATGTCAGCCAGGCTGAGCAGCTGTGCCATCTGGGCCGCGCAGAGGTCGATCCGCTTGGAACCCGCCGCCAGTCGCCGGGCCTGCAGGGTCGTCCAGATGCGGGAACCGCGCAGCCGCTGCTGAATCCCTGGCGGCATGAAGTCCTTCAGCAAGGTGCGAAATCCCATTTGCGGCTACCTCACGGGACAGACGACATGTTGCGAGCCGAACGACCTCGTATCGTCGCTGGGCAAGAACTTGATCGCCAGTATAGGTCCAATTCTGTGGTCGTGAGCACCGTGCACCCTCGAGGTTTGCACAATCCTAGTTATCGGAATGGACGGGCACCAGAGAGCCGTGGTAACGCCACGTCGTGCTACGTTGATCTTCATGGATTCGCGATTTAGAATGCGACACGTGTCTGGGGCAGGGGCCGAGCCTACCACAAGCATCACCATGAACGGATCCAGACGGTGCCGAGGAACGATCCTCACGGCATTCATGTCGGCAGTTTCCATCTCAGCCACGTGCCCCGCCGAGCTGCACTTGACCGGCGTCAACCTGGCGGGTGCCGAATTCGGTCAGACCTCGCTTCCGGGGGTCTACAATACCCACTACACCTATCCCACGGCCGATGAAGTGAATTATTTCGTCGGCAAGGGAATGAATACGTTCCGTTTGCCATTCCGCTGGGAGCGACTGCAGCAGTCGCAAAGTGCGGAACTGAATGCCGTGGAACTTGGCCGGATGAACAGCTTCGTGGACTATGCCACGGACCAGGGGGCCTTCGTGATCCTCGATCCGCACAACTTTGCGCGGTACTACCCGGATCCGTCGAATTATCAGAGCTCCAGCACGGGCCTCATCGGGAGCAGCGTCCCGAATTCTGCATTTGCCGATTTCTGGTCGCGCGTGGCCAACGAGTACAAGGATAATCCTCGCGTGATCTTCAATTTGATGAATGAGCCCAATACCATGCCCACCGAGCAGTGGGTCTCGGCCGCCAATGCGGCCATCGCCGGCATCCGCGATGCGGGTGCCGAGAATCTGATCCTCGTGCCAGGGAACGCCTGGACCGGCGCCTGGACCTGGAACCAAAACTGGTATGGGACCCCGAATGCCATTGCCATGCTGAATATCGTCGACCCCGCAAATAACTTTGCCTTCGACGCGCATCAGTATCTCGACATTGACGGATCGGGCACGTCCCAGACCATTGTCAGCGCGACGATCGGGTCTCAGCGACTCGCAGGCTTTACCCAGTGGCTCCGCGCGAACAACCGCAAAGGCTTTCTCGGCGAATGGGCCGTGGCACGCCAGATCCTGGGGACCGGTCCCGGCCAGAATGGCGATGAGGCCATGCTGGACGTTCTGGGACACCTGGAAAGCAATGACGACGTCTGGCTGGGATGGTCGTGGTGGGCGGCAGGTCCTTGGTGGGGGAACTACATGTTCTCGCTCGAACCCACCTCGGGCGGGACGGACCGCCCCCAAATGGACATCCTGGAACCTCACCTCGTCGGGATCCAGCCGTTCCTTTGCGACTTCGATTTGGACTTCGTCTGTGACCTCGATGACCTCAACCAATTGCTGGCCCAGGGCCCGCTCGCACCCGGCGTGACCGTGGTTGTCGGCGCGAACGACCAGTTTGACCTCGATCACAGCGGCACCTTGGATCCCCTCGATGTCCTGGTCTGGCGAACCCTGGCCGCCGATGAAAATGGATTCGCCTCGCCCTATCGACCCGGCGACGCCAATCTGGATGGCTCCGTCGACGGCAGCGACTTTGGTGCCTGGAACGCGCACAAGTTTCAAACCTCCCTTCGCTGGGACGAGGGGGACTTCAACGCCGACGGACTCGTGGACGGCTCGGATTTCAATGTCTGGAACTCCGAAAAGTTCCTGAGTTCCGGCCGTCGCGTTCAACCTCCAACCGTGCCGGAACCCGGCCTGGCGGCAGGATGGCTCGGCGCCACGCTCGCCGCACGACGCTGGTTGCGTGGTCGCGTGAATCGGTTAGAATCGGCTCGGTCAACCGAATCGAACAGTGCAGGAGCACGGCCATGAAACTCGGGGGTACCTTTCTCGGGGCACTCGTCGGCGCCCTGATCGGCGGCGCGATTTGGTTCGTCATGGACACTCGAGGTCCAAGCGGCACCCAGTGGGCACCCTTAATCGTGGGCGCATTGGCCGGAATCGGGGCTCGCCTCGTGGCCCGGCCGTGCAGTGCCCAGATCCTGCGAGGCGCCCTGACCGCCGCCATCGCCCTGGGCGCGATGGTCGGCACCACCTACGCCATCCGAAAACAACTGGAACACGCGAACGCCCTCCAGAACGCCAATCGACCGAATCTCACCACGTCATCGTCCCCTGACGCAACGGATGTCGACGACGAAGCCGCGGAGGACGAAGCGGACTCGGCGCCAGAGGAAGGAGAAGTCGTGGAGGAGACCGTAACCGAATCGGTTGCCGAAGACGAATCCGGAACCGAAGCCAACATCTCGGAGACCGTGGAAGAACCTGCCGCCGAAGAGGAAACCGTGCAGGTCCCCGTACCCGCCCCTCCGGCCGCAACTCCACCCGGCGTCCTCTCGAATCGAGCCCTCACTGACTCGTCCGTCATGGTCGCCGTTTACTATGCCGTGGGGACCCTCTTGGCCTACTTTCTGGGTAAGGGAAAGTCCCTACCCCCAGCCACGCCGCCCGCGATCAGGTCGCAGCCCTCCTAGCGGTCCCGCAATAAGAGTTTTTTCAAATTTCTTGCTTTTCCCGACAGGATCGGGAGAATCCTGGGTGTCTGAGACTATTCCGCGAAACGGACCAAGACCTGGCAAGTCTTGGATGTCTGAGTTTCCTTTCGCGTGTGCCGCAGTTCCCCGTTCGTGGCCCGCCAAGTCCCTAATGGCGCCGTCTTAAGGACGCCGTTACGTACGGAGCGTGCTGGTTTCCAGCACGCGTGTCACCTCTCGCAGCATCGTGAGGTCCTCGCGTGTGGCGATGACGAGGATCCGTCCGCGGGAGGCGCGTGTGGCGATGTCCACGTCGGGACGACACGCGGCATTCGCCGCCGTATCCATTTCCAGGCCCAGGCATTCCAGCCCCGGAGCAATGGCGGCACGGATCTCGGCCGCGTGTTCGCCCACGCCCGCGGTGAAAACCAGTGCATCGACGCCACCCAAGGTCACGGCCAGGGCCCCAATCGCCTGGCGAACTCGGTGTGCGTACACGTCAATCGCCAGACCGGCAGACTTATTTCCTTCCCGAGCGGCCGCCAGGACCCGGCGCATGTCGGCCGAAATCCCCGACACGCCCAGCAGGCCTGCCTCGTGGTTGAGCGTCCACTCCACCTGTTCCGAGTTCAAATCATGATGCTGCTGCACGTGCAGCACGATGCCTGGATCGATCGAACCGCAGCGGGTGGCCATCATCAGGCCTTCGAGTGGTGTAAAGCCCATGGTGGTGTCGATGCTCTGACCGTTGCGGACGGCTGCGGCGGAACAACCGTGGCCCAGGTGACAGATGACCAGTCGCAGCGCGTCCGAGCCAGAACCCAGCATTTCCTCCGCGCGTTGGCTGCAATAGGCGTAGCTGAGACCGTGAAAGCCAAACCGGCGGATCCCCCAATCGCAAGTCCATGACCCGGGCAGGGGATAGGTGCGCGACGCCGGAGGCAGATTGGCGTGGAATGCCGTATCGAACACTGCAACATGCGGTACGTTGGGTAACGCCTGTTCGGCGGCCGCCAGTGCCTCCAGGCTGGGTGGGTTGTGCAAGGGGGCGAGGTCCTCCAGCGCCAGGATCTTGCCACGGATCTCCGGAGTAACTCGCACTGAGGTGGTGAACGTGCCTCCGTGTACCACGCGGTGCCCCACGGCGGCCACGCCGGCAAGTCCCGACAAGGCGATCGGTGGCACATGGACGAGGTCCGCTAAGACCCGTTCCACCGCCGCTGTGTAACCCTTCCACGCGACGTCCTCTCGATGTTCGGTCTTGTCCGCGCTCACAAAGGTGCGGTGCGTCGTCGCACCGGACCAGTCGGTGACCGAATGCGCAATGACGCGAGCCGTCTCCGCATCCATCAAGGAACATTTCAGACTGCTGGAACCCGCGTTGATTAACAGAATGATCATAGGAATCTTGGGGCGAATCTACTGAAGGATAATTCCGTTCCGCCTCCGTCCATGACGGTTGGCCGTATCACGGGTGTTCCCCATGTTTGAGGATCGGGTGGATGCGCCAAGTGGCTTCCGGACCGAAACGGCGGTGGTTGGCCCAGGGCTTGCCTTCGAGGTGGGGCTGGTAGATCGCTAGGGTAAGGCCACCATAGGCGACGATGAGCACGCCCGCAACGGCCATACCGAGTAGCCAGGTCCTGGTGAGGGAACTCCAGGAGGCAGTGTCAGGTGACCGGTATTCACCACGGGAACTCGTCGATTCGGTGTCCCACGACGGCAGCGACACGATCAGTAGTGTGGCCAAAATCGTGTTCATGAAGAGGACCCACTCGGTCACCATCCGGCCATTGTCGAACCCGGGGATCGCGCGGAACAGGTTGCCGAGAACGACCAGCCATAGGAACAGGACATAGATGAGCTGCCCTTTACCCGTCCACGTGGTGGGTACGATGTCAAGTCGCCGTCGCTGGTGCAGCAGAAGCAGGATGCCGCACACGGCCGCGGCGGTCCACCAAACGATGTTGAACCAGGTGAGAGGCGGTGCCTCGATAAAGCCAATCAGCGGCGCCCTGAGAGTGGCTGGGACCGCCTTCTTTTCAACCCAGGTTTCAACCAACTTGTGCAGGTTCAGAAATCCGATCACGAACCAGACGAAGAAAACCGAGAAGCCGATCGTCCAGCCGTGGACACGCGCTTCCCGTTCTTCGTATGGCTGCCGGCGCCACAGCAGGCCCATGGCGACAGCAATCGCCAGGCCATAGCCGAAGCCATCCATCTGCTCGAGCACACTGTGCCAGTTCGCGGATTGGAAGTGGGCCCACGCATCGGGGATACCGTCGGGATGGCGGTATGGGTGGCCTGGATAGCGCACGAGGTAGCGGATCATGGGTACCGAGGCGAACGAAATCCCGCCCAGGATGAAGCCGAGCGACATGACATGGGCGACCGGCATTAGCCCATAACGGCGAAACCACAGGATTCCTGCGAGGAACACCCCCAGGATGCCTGCCCAATCGTCGCTCCGAGGCGGCATCAGGCGTAACCCGCCGTAATCCATCAGCAGCGTGCTTCCAAGAACGGGCATGGCCAAGAAGGCCAACAGCCAACCGAGCGCGAGGTAGACGAAGAGCTTCGAATCGTTGCGGAATCTACCCGTCAGAAGGAAGAATGCAGTCGCGCCGAGGACGAGGCCAATTCCCCAGCCTACGTGCTGCGGGTAGTCACTGAAGAACTGAGGCCAATTCGTCAGCAATTGGTCGGGATCAAACACCTTATCTGTTTCCGGATGGATATAGGACAGGTCGCCCAGCTTGACGACCAGCGCGCGGCGGATCGAGGCTTCCAGCCCGTTCGCTCGAAGAAGGGATTGAATACCAAATCCGAGCGCAGCGCCACCGGCAGCGAAGGGGAGCAGCATGGCGGGGTGATCGAGCAGCCGCCGGCGTTCGTGCCGCACTCGATCGAACAAATCAAACGCGCAGACGCCCAGTAGAGCGAAGCACGCCGGCAGCCAATCGGCGTCGAACCAGTAGAGCGGGCTTTCGTGGCGGTGCCATGTGTCGTCGCCCGTGCCCGCCGCACCCGTGACCAGAAGGCGCTCCAGGGGCGCTTCGAGGAAACTTCGCAGGCCCATGGCCGCCAGGACAAAGCACAGCGGTGTAAAGAACGGAACCAGCCGGCTCAACGGCATCGTGGCAGCCAGCGCCGTGCCGGCCGCACCCAGGCCGCACCACAATCCGCCTTCCAGGAATAGGGCAAAATAGCCGTAGTAGGTGCTCAGCGTATGCCCCGATTCCGTGAACGAGATCGGATACATATAGGCGATCGACCCGCCGAATCCCCATCCAAGCCCGCCGAGTATTGCGAAGTAGGCAACGCGGTTTCGCCAGTCATCGCGACCTGAAAGGACGGCGACGGCGGCCGCCGATAGGGCACCGGCAATCATCGCGCCCGCCTCGTGGCCAAAGTTGCCGCGGATGCCCCAGCCGATGGAAAGGGACAGGGCGATGAGAAACATGGCCGAAGGGGCCAGCAGTGGATTGCGACATGGATGGTCCACGAGGCGGGCCCCGATTTCGATTGGATCAACGACGACGATGGGATAATCCTATGAGTTACGGCAGATTGTCGCTAGCCGCGCAAAGGACGTGCCGTAGGACGGACGGTGGCCCCATCAATGTTCCGTCACGGCTGCCTGTTCGATTCCTGGACGCGGGGCGGTTCCGCCGCCGGGTACCCGGCGGCGGAACCGCCCCGCGTCCAGGAATCGAACAG
>WPCK01220345.1_pt1 | contig 19244 bp, 15 predicted proteins | sample 5399851 | NCBI WGS metagenome assembly WPCK01 (sample SAMN12869471, study PRJNA574797) | sludge metagenome | isolation source: wastewater treatment of pH11 | place: China:Beijing | collected 2019-05-20 | reverse complement strand
CTCGTCCAGACCCTGGCGCCGGCGCGCGCGCGCGGCGTCAACCGCGTGATCTGGAACCTGCGCCACGCCGAACTCCCCGTCCGCGGCGGCGGCTTCGGCGACGACGACGATGCGCCGCGGGGAGGCAACCTGCCGGGACCGTACGTCACGCCCGGCGTGTACACCGTGCGGCTCGCGGTGGGCGGCAAGACCCTGGAGCAGAAGGTGGAGGTGAAGGACGATCCTCGCATCGACGCGACGCCGGCGGACCGCAAGCTCTGGGCCGATTTCCAGGCGCAGGTGGCGGCGGCGATCCGGCAGTTCGCGCCGGTTGCGGACAAGGTGCAGAAGGCGCCGGGCACCGACGCGCAGACCGTGGACCTGAAGCGCCAGTCGCGGGAGCTGATGTCGCGCCTGAGCGGCCTCTTCGGCGCCACATCGCGCTGGGTTGGCCGCCCCACCGCGGATCAACAGTCGGAGTTCACCTTCTATCGTCAGATGATCGACAAGATTTCCGCGGCCGGCCTGTAGCGGTGTGACGAGGTTGTCACGGGGCCTGGCACGGTGACACGCCGAACCGCCGCAGTGTCTGCGCTGCGGCACCTGGCTGCGGCGGTCTCGTGCGCCACGGTTGCGCTGGCTGGCGTCGCATCCGCGCAATCGCTGGGCGACGCCAACGCCGTGATGGCCCGCACCGCTCCCGACAACGTCACCGTCCGTGCCATCCGGCTCGACGCACCCATCCGGCTGGACGGACGGCTCGACGAGCCGATCTACGCGACCACGCCGTCCATCACCGACTTCATCCAGCAGGAGCCGCGTGAGGGCCAGCCGGCCACGGAGAAGACCGAGGCCTGGATCCTGTTCGACGAGGCGAACCTCTACATTGCCGCGCGCAACTGGGACAGCCACCCGGAACGCGAGGTGGCCAACGAACTCCGGCGCGACAACGGGAACATCCTCGGCAACGAGAACTTCACGTTCGTCATCGACACGTTCCACGACAAGCGCAACGGCTACCTGTTCCAGACCAACCCGCTCGGTGCGCTCCGCGACATGACGGTCACCGACGACCTGCAGAACTCCGCATGGAACGGCATCTGGTACGTGCGAACCGGCCGCTTCGAGCAGGGGTGGACGCTGGAGGTGGCCATCCCCTTCAAGACGCTGCGCTACAAGGGCAACGGCCCGCAGACGTGGGGCATCAACCTGCGACGGCTGGTGAAGTGGAAGAACGAGTTCTCGTACCTGTCGCTGGTGCCCGCGGCGCTCGGGACCGGAGGCGTGAGCCGGATGGCATCCGCCGCCACCGTCATCGGGCTCGAGACGCCGGCCGAGTCGAAGAACATCGAGCTGAAACCGTATGCGGTGACGTCGAGTACCACCAACGTGACGGGCGCCGCGCCGTTCCGCAACGACCTGGATGCCAATGCCGGATTCGACTTCAAGTACGGGCTCACGCGCGGACTGATCCTCGACGCGACCTATCGCACGGACTTCGCGCAGGTCGAGGAGGACCTGCAGCAGATCAACCTGACGCGCTTCAGCCTGTTCTTCCCGGAGAAGCGCGACTTCTTCATCGAGGGGCAGGGCATCTTCGACTTCGGCGGGGTGCAGGCCGGCAACAGCCCGGGCGACGTGCCGATCCTGTTCTACAGCCGCCAGATCGGGCTCAGCAACGGGCAGGCCGTACCGGTGGTGGGCGGTGGACGACTCACCGGACGCACCGGGCCCTACAGCATCGGCGCGCTCGACATCCAGACCGACGACCGCCCCGAGGCCGGTGCGACGTCCACCAACTTCTCGGCGCTGCGGTTGAAGCGCAACATCTTCAGGCGCAGCAACGTCGGGGTGATCGCCACCCGCCGCGGGCCCGGAGTGTCCGCCGCCACGGCGCCGGGGACGCCGGCCGGCTACACCTTCGGGCTCGACTCCACGCTGCTCTTCCTGACGAGCATCAACCTCACCGGCTACTACGCGCGGACCGACTCACCGACGGCCGCCGGGGACTCGATCGGCGGCACCAGCTACCGCGGGCGCTTCGACTACACCACCGACCGGTACGGAGCCTCGGCGGAGCACATGTTGATCGACGGCGCGTTCAGGCCGGAGGTGGGGTTCGTGCGGCGCACGGATGTCCGGCGCACGTTCGGTCAGCTGCGATTCAGCCCACGGCCGCGCCGCAGCCGCGTCGTCCGCAAGCTCACCTGGCAGACCGGGCTGGACTACGTGACCGACGCCCGGGCCACGGCGCTGCAGACGCGTGAAGCGAACGCGCTGTTTCGCGTCGACTTCCAGTCGAGCGACCAGGCGGGCATGGAATACTCACGTGAGTTCGAGCGGCTCCCGCGTCCGTTCACCATCGCCCCCGGGGTGATCGTGCCGGCCGGGACGTACAGCTACAACACCACGCAGTTCTTCTATGTCCTCGGCCAGCAGCGGCAGGTGTCGGGCCGCATCTCGGGCAGCACGGGCACGCTCTACGGCGGGACGCGGTCCACGGTGGGCTACAACGGTCGATGGGGCGTGCTGCCGCGCTTCTCGATCGAGCCGACCGTCACCTTCAACTGGGTGAGCCTGCCCTACGGTGATTTCACCGCGCGGCTGCTCAGCTCGCGATTCACGGTCACCCCGAGCGCGCGGATGCTGATCAGCAGTCTGGTGCAGTGGAACATCGACGGCGACAACCTGAGCTCCAGCATCAGGCTGCGCTGGGAATACACTGGCGGCAGCGAACTGTTCGTCGTCTACAGCGACGGACGGGACACCGGTGTCAACGGCTTCCCCGGCCTGCTGAATCGGACCTTCGCGGTGAAGCTGACGCGGCTGTTTCGTTTCTGAGACACGAAGAACACGAAGCCTTCGTGGCCTTCGTGCCTCCTTCGTGCCCTTCGTGTCTCAGAACTCGATGAGCACACCCGCGGAGGGGAGGAACGGGAAGAGCGGCTGGGTCAGCCCGGTGACCGTGCCCGACGGCAGGCGGATGGTGGCCGAGTCCGGGCCGACGTTGTCGCGTCCCGTGGCGTTGACGATCTCCGTGAACAGCGTCAGGCGGCTGCGCCGGTAGGTGAACGCCCAGTCTGCACGCAGATCGAGGCGGCTGTATGCGGGCAGCCGAGCCTGGTTGCGCGCTTCGGCGAGGGTCCACACGGTGTCGGTGACCGGCGCGTAGTAGCCGGTCGACGGGAAGTTCGATCCGTAGCGGTAACGCGCGGTCAGCGACAGGCGCCGCGAGGTGCGATAGATGGCGTAGGCGTTCAGCGTCTGTGCCTGGTCGTAGTCGCTGACGAACGACTCACCGGTCAGTACGTCGCGCAGGTTGGTGCGGCCCGCCGCGAACGAGATCCAGCCGGAGAGGCCGTTCGCCTGCCTCCGCTCGACCGTCGTCACGACCCCGCTGGCCGTGCCCTCCAGCGCGTTGGCCATGAACGGCGACTCGGGTCTGACAATGAGGCGTCCGGCACGACGGAACTCCGACTGCTCGAAGCGGAGCCGATCGCGTTCCTCCCGGTAGTAGCCGTCGACACGGACGCGCCACCGACTGGTGGCCTGCCACGACACGCCGGCGTCGGTGGTCCACGCGCGTTCGGGGCGTAGGTCGAACGACGCGTTCGTCGCGGCCACGACATCGTCGAAGTCCGGCAGCTGATGCTGGCGCCCCGCGCTGCCGCGGAGCCGCCAACGCGGCGCGAGTTGCCACTCCGCAAGGACGTAGGGGGAGGCGGCGGAGCCACTGGTGAGCCGCGAGCCGTCGGCGCGCACGCCGGGTGACACGCTGACGGTCCGGCTCGGCGTCCACCGGTAGTGGAGCCACGCCCCGCCGCCGCTCCAGGCGTCGCGTGCGTCGAGCACGCGCGTATCGAGGGTCGGCCCGCCGGTGAGGGCTGTGAACACGTGGTCGGCGCGCCATCCGCGTTCCCACCGGACCTGGCCCCCGGCGTCGAAGCCGTGATGGTCCCCGAGCGACACCATCGCGGACCCTCGCCACGTGATGTCGCGGTCGCTGCCCTCTTCGCGCGTGCGGCCGTCGAGGACGGTGTTGCGATAGGTGGCGTCCACCACGTAGGCCTGCTGGTGCAGTACTACGCGCGGCGACAGTGCGTAGCGCCACTGCAGATTGGTGATGAGCGATCGGTTCCGGGCGTGATCCAGCGTGTTGGGGCCGGGTGTCTCGTCCTGCTCCGTATAGGTCGATCGGCCGGCGATGACGGTCGCGCGCACCGTCTGCTTCGGCGTGAGGTCCCAGGTCGCGGTTGCCTGGAGATCGGTGAACCCGAAGGCGCCGTCGATCTCCGAGTCGATGGCGCGGAGCAGCCAGTCCAGGTAACTCCGCCGCACCCCGACCAGCCACGACCCTCGTGCGGTGGCCGCCTCGCCAGGCGCGGTGTCGATGCGGCCGAGCGGGCCCTCCACGACACCGGTGACGGCGGTGACCCCCAGCATGCTGCGGGCGCGGATGCGGTCTCGCGCGCCGTCGCGGGTGGTGAAGTCGAGTCGTGCCCCCAGGTGAGCGCCCGCCCGCTGTGGGTAGGCACCGGCCAGCAGCGTGGCCGACTCGAGCACATCGGTGTTGATCAGGGCGAGCGAGCCCGTGTCGTTCACGCCGCGGACGGTATGGAACAACAACGGCGTGTCCACACCGTCGATGGCGATGCCGGTGTGTTCGGGCCCGAGGCCACGGACGGCGAACTCGGCGCTGAAGTCGTCGCCCGTCGCCACCTCTGGCAGCGCCTGTACGGCGCGGACCGGATCATCGGCAATGACGCCGCGAAGCGCCTGCAGGTCGCGGCTGCCGAGCACGGCTTGCGACGCGACACCGGACTCGGCTTCCCTGAAGGCCGGCGCGCCGACGACCACCGACTCGACGTAGGTGCTCGCGCCCTCGGCCACGGCGAGCGTCACGCTGACCACGTCGCCCTCGGGCACGTCCACGTCGCGGCGTACGAGGCCGTAGCCGACCACGGACACCACCAGGATTTGCCGGCCGGCGGCGACGTCGGCGATCTCGAACCGCCCCTCGGCGTCGGAGACCGCCTCCTGTCCGGTGGCCTGCACCCGAACGAGCACAGCGGCCAGCGGCTGGCCGGTCCGCGCCTCCACGACCGTGCCGCGAATGCTTCCGCTGGACAGCCACAGCGCCAGCGCCGCCATTAGCCACGACATGCCGCCTACTGCGGCACGGGCGCGGGCACCGGCACGGTGACCGTGATGGTGAGCGGGTCCGGGCGCACGGGCCAAGTCTACTCTCTCACGCGTGGGACGAACAAAGTGACCACTGCTACGTCCAGAGATGTGGCGAGTGCGTCTGAAAACGGCAGCAACCGAAACCACGAAGACACGAAGGGCACGAAGGAGGCACGATGTTCCTGCACGTGAACGGTCGCTCGCACCAGGTGGACGTGGACGGCGACACGCCGTTGCTCTGGGTGCTCCGCGACAGCCTCGGCCTCGTCGGCACCAAGTTCGGCTGCGGCGGCGGCTTCTGCGGCGCCTGCACCGTGCACGTGGACGGCGCGGCGACGCGGTCCTGCACGTTGCCGGTGGCGACACTGGGCGGCCGTCCCGTCACCACCATCGAAGGGCTCGCCCCTGCGGATGGGGGTCTGCATCCGGTCCAACGATCGTGGGTGGAGCACGACGTCGCGCAGTGTGGGTACTGCCAGGCGGGCCAGATCATGACCGCGGCTGCGCTTCTCGCGCGCACGCCGAATCCGTCAGACGAGCAGATTGCCGCGGCGATGCAGGGCAACCTCTGTCGATGTGGTACTTACGTGCGGATTCGTGAGGCCGTGCGGCGCGCAGCGCAGGGGACCACCCGCAGCGCGGGAGGTGCACGATGAAGGGCTCACGGCGGACGTTCCTCCGCGCCAGCGCGCTGGCCGGTGGCGGCGTACTGTTCAGTTTCGGCTGGCGGCTCGATGCCGTCGCTGGACAAGCCACACCACGCGAGCGCCCGGTTCTGCAGCCCAACGGCTTCGTCCGCCTCGACGCCGACGGCACCATCACCATCTGGTCGAAGAACCCGGACATGGGCCAGGGCGTGAAGACGGCGCTTCCGATGATCCTCGCCGACGAGATGGACGCGGACTGGTCTCGCGTGCGTGCCCTCGACGCCGAGCTGGACCGCGCGAAGTTCGGCGGACAGGGCTCCGGCGGCAGTGACAGCATTCGCGCCGAATGGGATCTCTACCGCAACGCCGGCGCCACCGCCCGCGAGATGCTCGCCTCGGCCGCCGCCGAGGTGTGGGGCGTGGCGCGAGACACCTGTCGCACCGAACGGAGCGCCGTGATTCACCCCCCGTCGAATCGCCGGTTCGCCTACGGCGACCTCGCGGCCCGCGCCGCCACGCGACCGGTGCCGGAGAAGGCGCCCTGGAAGCCGGTGGCGGCCTTCACGCTGATGGGCACCCGCATGGGCGGCGTCGACAACGACGCCATTGTCTCCGGACGCCCACTGTACGGCATCGACACGCGCGTGCCAGGGATGCGCTACGCAGCTATCGCGAAATGCCCGGTGTTCGGTGGACGGCCGGCGCGAGTGGACGATGCGGAGGCTCGCAGGGTCCCAGGTGTGCGCGATGTCGTCCGCATCAGCGGTCATGCCAACCCGACGTTCCTGCAACCGGGCGTCGCGGTGGTCGCCGATTCCACATGGGCAGCGTTCAAGGGTCGAGACGCGCTGCGCATCGAATGGGACGAAGGGCCGTACCGTGACGAGAGTTCCGCGTCGCTGTCACGCCAGTTCGCGGCGCTGGCTGCCGGCACCGGCACGACGGTCCGCGAAGTGGGCGACGTCACCGCCGGACTGGCGGCAGCCGCGCGGGTCGTCGATGCCACCTACGAGTTCCCGTTCCTCGCCCACGCGACGATGGAGCCGGTGAACTGTGTGGCGGAGGTTCGGGACGGGCACTGCTACATCACGGGGCCGCTGCAGATGCAGACGTCGGGAGCCGGCGTGGTGGCGGCCGTCACCGGCATCCCCGTCGATCGCGTGCATGTGCAGGCGACGCGCCTCGGCGGTGGCTTCGGCCGCCGTCTGATGTCCGACTACGCGGTGGAAGCCGCCGTCGTCGCGCAGGCGATCAAGGCCCCGGTGCAGGTGATCGGCACGCGCGAAGACGACACGCGTCACGACTACTACCGGCCGGCCGGCGCGAGACACCTGCGCGCCGGCCTCGATGCCGGCGGCCGCATCGTGGCATGGGACTGCCACCTCGTGAACATCTCGCGGAACGCCTACCGGCGCGGATCCACGCCGGCATGGAGCACCGAGACGTATGGCTCGGTGGCTGGTGTCTCGTCGAATCTCGGGCCCGATCTCGAGCTCGACCTCGTGCCGTGGCACATCCCGAACGTGCGCCTGCGGTACTCGGAGCCGAAGTCTGGCGTGTCCACGGGGGCCTGGCGCGCCCCGGCTCACGTGGCCAACGGCTTCGCCATCGAGACCCTGCTCGACGAGATCGCGCAGCTGACTGGACGCAGTGCGGTGGATCTGCGGCTGGACCTCTACGGGGCATCACGGGATCTGCAGATCCCCGGCGACGAACCGTCTCCTTACAGCCCGGACCGGATGGCAACGGTGCTGCGGCTTGCCGCCGATCGTGGGCGCTTCGGGCAGCGCGCGCCGGAAGGCCGTGTGCGCGGGCTCGCGGCCCACTACACCTTCGGGTCCTATTGCGCACACGTCGTCGAACTGTCGGTGGAGCCGCCGCCCGCGCCCGCTGCAGGAGATGCGCCCGCGCGGTCGACGGTGCGCGTCCACCACGTGACCTGCGCACTCGACTGCGGCATCGTCGTCAACCGATCCGGCGTGGAGGCACAGGCACAGGGCGGCATCATCGATGGCCTGGGCCACGCGTTCTATGGCGAGGTGACCATCGAGCGCGGCCGGGCCGTCGAAGGCAACTTCGATCGCTATCGGCTGATCCGCCACCGGGAGGCGCCGGCGGCCATCGACGTACACATCGTCTCGTCGACCATGCGGCCCACTGGCTTCGGGGAAATCGCGGTGCCGGTGATCGGGCCAGCCGTCGCCAACGCCATTGCCGCCGCCACGGGACGGCGTCTCCGGCGCACGCCGTTCATGCGGGACGGTTTCGTGCTCGGGCCGCCGATGTGAGGGCCACAGATGACGCAGATGCGGGGAACGAGGGCCGCAGATGGCGCAGATGACGCAGATGCGGGGGACGAGAGCCGCAGATGGCGCAGATGACGCAGATCCGGGGAGCGAGGGCCGCAGATGACGCAGATGCGGGGACAGGAGCCACGGATGTAATCTGTCAGGATGCGACGCACGACTCTTCTTCTGGTAGCGCTCGTCGGTGTCATCTGTGCTGGCGAAGCGGCGTCAACCCAGGCGCCAGTGGCCTATCCCGACCCGACAGTACGGGTGTTGACGCACCGCGAGCAGAACGACCTCGTCACGCCGTGGATTCGCAAGCGTTTCGATACCGTCCTTGGCGGCCTGATGACGCGCGAGGGCATCGACATGTGGATCATCCCCACGCGCGAGTACAACGAGGACCCGGTCTTCGCGTCGATGTCGCCCCTCACCTACTTCGCCTCGCGCCGGCGCACCATCCTGGTGTTCTACAACCCCGGCGGCGGGAAGCCGGTCGAGCGCTACTCCATCGGCCGCTTCGACTACGACAAGCTGTACACGATGTACCCCACCAGCAACGACGGACAGCACGAAGGCCTCCGCAAGTTGGTGGAGGAGAAGCAGCCGAAGGTGATCGGCATCAACGAGTCGGAAGCCTGGAACCACGCCGACGGGATCACCGCCAACGAAAAGCGGCGGCTGCTGGAGGCGCTCGGCCCCACCTACGCAGCCCGCGTGAAGTCCGCGGAGATGCTCGCCGTGAGCTGGCTCGAGGTGAAGCTGCCCGAGGAGCTGGAAGCCTACCGCCACGCCATGAAGGTGGCGCACATGATCATCCGCGAGGCCTTCTCGAACACGGTGATCACGCCGGGCAAGACGACGTCACAGGACGTGGTGTGGTGGATGCGGCAGCGCGTGGCGGAGCTTGGCCTGGGCTCGTGGTTCCAGCCCTCCATCACCATCTGGCGCAAGGGCGGCAACCTCACCACCATGCAGGGCGTCATTCAGCCCGGCGACATGCTCCACACCGACTTCGGCATCGTCTACATGGGCTTCTCCACCGACACGCAGCACAACGCCTATGTGCTGCGGCCGGGTGAAACCGATGCGCCGGCGGGCCTCAAGGAAGGGCTGAAGAAGGCCAACCGTCTGCAGGACCTGACGATGCAGTATGCGCGGCTGGAGCGGACGGGGAACCAGGCACTGGCGGATGCACTGGCGCACGCGAAGAAGGAGGGCATGATCCCGTCGATCTACTGCCACGCGATTGGGTATCACGGCCACGCTGCGGGACCGCCGATCGGGATGACGGACTACCAGGACGGTGTGCCCATCCGCGGCGACTACGTGTTCCGTCCGCACACGTGGCACTCGATCGAGCTGAACGTCACGCACGCCGTGCCGGAGTGGGACAACCTGGCCGTGCGCTTTGCGCTCGAGGAGGACGCCGCGATCATGCCGGGCGGCGGGTGGGACTGGATCGACGGCCGCCAGACGGAGTTCTATCTGATCAAGTAGGGCTTGAGGGCTTGGGGGCTTGGGGGCTTGGGGGCTTGCGGCTTGCGGCTTGCGGACGTTCAGTCGAGAGCTGCGAGCTCGTCGTCCAGGCGGTCCTTCAGGGCGGGCAGTCCGCTCCCCGCAGGTAGCGCCTCTGGCGCGTTCGGAACGACCGCGCGGCGCAGGAACCAGGCGAGCCCGGCAGCGCCGAGGGCCGACAGCACGAACGGCACACCCCACACCACGGTGCCGATTGGCGTGTCGGACGGGTCCGCCAGGATCGTCGTGCCGTACGTGGCGACGAGCTCGTCGAGGATGGCCTGACGGCTGTCGCCGCGGGCCAGCCGGGCCCGGATGTCGTCGCGCAGGGTGAAGGCGTTCGGCGACGGGCAATCGGCCAGCGTCAGTCCGGGACAGAACGGGCTCATCACGTCCCGAAACAGTCGATGCGCGCCGGCATCAGCGCTGCTCGCCGCCGTGGGCATGCGCGCCGGCTCCTGCGCCGCGTGGAGCGGCGCCGCCAGCCAGACGCCCGCGAGCACCACGATCCGTATCATCAGCGTCATACGGCAGCCAGCAGCGCCCGAATCTCCTTCACCACCAGGTCCACGCTCGCCTCGTAGTCGATCAGCACCCGCGTCCGGCCCCTGGCATCGAGGCCGAACACCGACACCGTGTGCGACATCAGGTATCCGGCCGCGGTCTTGTCGTTCGTCCGCTCGAAGTGGGCCCCGAACTGCGCCGCTACCTTCGAGGTCTCCTCGACGGTACCGGTGAGCCCGACGGCGTCCACCCCGAAATACGTCAGGTGATCCTTCATCACCGCCGGTGTGTCGCGCTCCGGATCGATGGTGATGTAGACGGCCTTCACCTGCGCCCGCTCGCCCTCGTTCAGCCGCGCGTACGCCGAGCTCAGCTTGGAGAGCGTCGTCGGGCAGGCGTCCGGGCACATCGTGTAGCCGAAGAAGATCAGAACGACCTTGCCCTGGAGCGACGAGAGCGCGAACCGCTGTCCGTCCTGATCGGTCAGCGTGAACTCGCCGCCAACGGGCAGCACCGGCAGCTCCGCACGCGATTCGCCCGGCGGCGTGATCGGGCGACCCGCGTCCCCCGCACCGCCATTACCGCGACACGCGGCCAACAGCACCAGCGCCGCCACACCCACGAGCGCGCGCGTCGTCATTGCCTCATCTGTCCCTTCCGCACCGGCGCCGTCGTGCGGATGGTCTCGCCGCTGCTGGTCTGGAACGACAGCGTGACGGAATCGCCGTCCTTCACCGGTTGTTTCAGGTCGAACAGCATCACGTGCAGGCCGCCGGGCTTCAATTCGACCTTGCCCTTCGCCGGCACCGTAATCTGCTTCACGGGCGCCATCTTCATCATGTCGCCCGAGCGAATCATCTCGTGCAGTTCCACCGTGCCGGCGATGTCGGCTGTCGCCGCCACCACCTGGATGTCGGTGCCGCCGCTGTTCTCGATCACCGCATAAGCAGCGGTGGCCGGGCGACCCGGCACGGGCTCCCGGACCCACGCGCCGCTGACGACCAGCGGCGACTGCGCGGCCACCGTGGTGGCCAGAAGACATAGTGCCGCGCCGAGTGGGCTCGCCAGACCCAGCGCACTAGTGATTCGTCGCATCAGCAGCTCCAGACGGGGACTCACGAAGAGAGATGACGAAGAGGGCGAGCAGGTGACGCTCGCGGTCCGACAAGTGAAAGTAGGACTGCATCTGCCCGCCGTCGCGCGTCAGCCCGGTGGCGATCGTCCTGGCCACCGACGAGGGATCGGTGCCGTTCTTGAACGCGGCCGCGTCACGGAAGTCGCGAGGGGGCGGGTTCAGGGTCCTGGCAATCGGGCCATCACCACGCCCGGTGAGCCCATGGCACGTGCCGCATCCGTTGGCGGCGTAGAGCGCCTTGCCCTTCTCGAGCTCACCACCGGATGACGGCGCCGCACCGCCGGTGCAACCCGAGACAATCACGCTGGCCACCAGGACAGCACCCGCAACGCGGCGCATAGGCCTAGCGTAGCAAACGGCCGGGTCGTCGCCGGCGCGGCAAATCGTCGCGCCCGCCTCCTACCTCCTACCTCCTACCTCCTATCTCCTATCTCCTATCCCACACTCACGAGCGCGTAGCCGCGCTCCTGCGCGCGCGTCACCGTCACCACGCCGGCAGGCACGAACGTGGCGGGGCTGACGGGACTGCCCGTGATCTCCTTGTAGACCGCTTCGGGATCCTGGTTCGTCTCTTTCGCGATGGCGCCGGCGTATCGACGCGTCGACAGGTTGCACACCGCCAACCGCATCCCCTGCTTGGCCAGGGCCTTCAGGCGCTCCGCGTGGATGTTGGTGGTGGGAATCGGGTGCGCCGCCGGGTCGTTGGCCGACATGTTGGCGGCCAGGATCTTTCCGTACTTCGCCCACACCCCTTCGCCGAACGCGAAGGGCGCGGACCCGTGGCGGACCACGATGACCAGGGCCAGATCACCGTCCGCCAGGCCGTAGGTGTCCTTGTTCACGCGCAGCCAGTTGCCTGCAAAACCGACGGTTTCGCCCATGGTGTCGGACATCCAGGTATCGAAAACGGCCTTGTGCCCGGCGGGCTTCTCGTCCAGCCAGGCGTCCTGTGGATGGCGCGTGGGGGCCTGAGAGCCCGACTGGGCCGCCGTGGCTGCCCCGGGCAGGAGAAGCGCACTGAGACCGCTGAAGGCCGCGAGGAAGGAGCGTCTGACCATGGGGGACATTATCGCTGGTACACTACCTTCATGCCCAGCGAGGTGGCCCGCGCGATGGACACGCCACGAAGTGAAACGCGGGGCTTCGGGCCAGCGTATCCTGAATGTATGGATGCTCGGACGCTCTCCCTCGCCGCTCTCCTCACCACCGCGCTGCTGGCACCGGTATCCGCCGCCGAGCCCGACCCGACATCCGTCCCTGCCACGGCCCCAATCGGGCGCTTCGTCCAGTTGGAGACGGACCTCTACCGCGGTGCCCAGCCGGACGAGGCCGGATTCCACTACCTGCGCGATCTCGGCATCAAGACGGTCATCAGCTTCCGCAACGACGTCGACGAGCGCGAGCTGGTGGAGTCGCTCGGGATGCGCTTCGTCTCGATTCCGGTCACGTTCCGCGCGTTCGGCTGGGGAGACGACTTCGACGTCACCGATGTGCAGAAGTTCCTGGAGGTCGTGGACGACCCGGACGCCGGGCCGGTGTTCTTCCACTGCAAGCGCGGCGCGGACCGCACAGGATCTTTCGCCGCGATCTACCGGATCGCGCGGCAGGGGTGGAGCGAAGCGCAGGCCCTGGACGAAGCCCGTGACCGCGGGATGCGGTGGTGGTACTTCCCGATGCGCGGCATGGTGAAGGACTTCGCCCGGCAGGCGCCGCCCCTGGCGTCGGCCCAATAGCGGGGGCCGCCGGACAGCGGACTTCGGCGAGAATCTATTCATGCTCAAGCGAACTCTGACCATTCTTGCGGTGGCCGTGGCGGCCATCGCCGGCCTCGCTGCCCAGTCGGTCATGCGGTCGGCGCTCCACGACTACCGTCTCGTCACGGTCTTGGAGGGGCTCGTGCAGCCCTGGTCCATGGCCTGGCTGCCGAACGGCGACATGCTCGTCACCGAGCGTCCGGGGCGGCTGCGCATCGTGCGCAACGGCAAGCTGCTGGCGCAGCCGGTCGAGGGCCTGCCGGAGCTCTTCAGTGGCAACAGCCAGGCGGGTCTGCTCGAGGTGGCGCCACACCCGAACTTCGCGCAGAACCGGCTGCTCTACCTCAGCTACTCGAAGCCGCAGGCGGACAAGCAGTCGACCTCCGCGCTCATCCGCGCGCGCTTCGAGAACGACCGCCTGAGCAACATCGAGCCGCTCTTCGAGTCGGTGTCGCGCGGCCGCGGCCACTACGGCGGCAAGATTGCCTTCGACGGCAAGGGCCACGTGTTCCTGTCGCTCGGCGATCGCCAGGTCCTGCCCGAGGGTGACGAGGCGGCGCTGCTGAAGCATCCGTCCCAGGACCTGACCAACCACCACGGCAAGGTGGTTCGGCTGATGGACGACGGCAGGGTCCCCGCCGACAACCCCTTCGTCAAGTTCGCCGGGGCGAAGCCAGAGATCTGGAGCTACGGGCACCGCAACGTGCAGGGGCTCGCCATCCATCCGCAGACCGGGGACCTGTGGACCAACGAGCACGGGCCGCAGGGCGGCGACGAGCTGAACCTCGATCAGGCCGGGAAGAACTACGGCTGGCCGGTCATCGGCTTCGGCGTGAACTACACCACCGGCAAGGCCATCCACATCGGCACGGTGCGCGAGGGCATGGAGCAGCCGGCGCAGGTGTGGGTGCCGTCGATCGGCATCTCGGGCCTGATGATCTACACGGGCGACCGCTTCCCGCAGTGGAAGGGGAACGTCTTCATCGGCGGCATGGCCGGCATGCGGCTCGACCGCATGACGCTGGATGCCGCCGCGAAGACGGTGACCGGACGGGAGACGCTGGTGCCCAACGTGGGTCGCATCCGCGACGTGCGCCAGGGTCCGGACGGGTTCATCTACCTCGCCATCGAGGATCGCGACGGCAAGCCGACGCCCGTGGTGCGCCTGGAGCCGGTGGAGCGGACCACTCTGAGATAGCGTCCATCTGCGATGGACAGCCCGCGCCAACTCCTGCTCGCACTACTTGCGGCCCTGCTGCTGTCGGTGTCGGCGGCAGCGGTGACGCCGCTCCCGTCCGCAGACGGCCAGTTCTGGGACATCCACGACACCTCGCCGTGGGCCCAGGACAGCGGTGGCATCGCAACCGGCGGGCGGTCCAACCCTTTCAACGGTTTCGGGTACCTGAAGCTGCAGGCCGGACGGCCTGGCGCCACGCCGCTCGTCCGCAACCTGTACCTCAAGGGCTTCGGCCTCAGCCACGACGGCGGCGAGCGGTTCGACTCCATCACGCCCGTCCTCCACGCCGGCATCGTCGTGTCGCGTGCGATCTACGCGCCCAGGGACACCACCTGGCTCCGCTACGCCGACACCTTCACCAACACCAGTGACGAGCCGCGCGCGGTCCGCGTTGCGTGGGGGGGCGCCACCGGTGCGTTCGACGATGGCGGCCGCGTGGCGGTGGCGACCACCTCGAACGGGGATCGGCGCATCGATCCGCGCGATACGTTCGTCACGGTGATGCAGAACGCGCGGGCCGTCATCAACCCGATGCAGGGCCCCTCGGGACACGGGCCCTCCGCCCACGTCCTCGGGAACCGCGGCGGGGTGCTGACCGGCGCGGGTGACATGTATGGCGATCCGTTCACAGAGGTGTATCCGGGTTACGACCCCGCACACATCGCGTACCTCTACGAGTTGACATTGGCCCCGGGGCAGACCGCCGTGCTCGTCACCTTCGTGGTGAAGGGCGCGAGCGAGGTGTACGACCCGCGTGGCGGCTACCCCATCGCCACCCGAGACGCCCTGCTGTCGAACTGGTCCGACCCGGTGTACGCCGCGGCCGATCGGCGTGTGCCTGCGCCGGGTCGCGAGATTGTGCGGGTGACGGACGTAGCACGCGGTCTCGCCGCCAATCCCGACCTCCGCGGCCTGACGCCGCGGCAGCGCGCACAGATCGTCAACTGGACCCTGCCCGCCGCACCGGCCCTCCCGCCGTTCACCGTGTTCGAAAAGACTGCGAGCGATCTCTTCCTCGCGATCTCGACGGGCGTCGTCACGAGCGAGGACGTCGTCCGCGAGTACCTGATGCGACTGACGCTGTACGACCGACACGGCCCCACCTTCCGATCGGTGCTGGCGATCAATCCGCGCGCCATTGCCGACGCGCGGGAGCTCGACGGCGAGCGTGGCATCTGGGGCCCGTTTCACGGCGTGCCCATCGTGCTGAAGGACAACATCGATACCACCGATCTCCCAACGACAGGCGGGGCACGCGCGCTGGCCGACCATTGGCCGCGCCTCGACTCGTGGGTCGCATCGCGCATGAAAGCCAGCGGCGCCATCATCCTCGGCAAGGCCAACCTCGACGAGTTTCCGTTCGGTGACTTCGGGATCAGCACCGTGGGCGGCACGGTCGGCAACGCCTACGACCCCTCGCTCAGCACCGCGGGGTCGAGCGGCGGCAGCGCGACCGCCGTGGCGGCGAGCCTGGCGGCGCTGGCCTTCGGCACCGACACGTGCAACTCGCTGTCGAATCCCAGTGCCTTCGCGTCGCTCGTTACCATCCGCACCACGCGCGGCTTCACCAGCCGCGCCGGCGTCATGCCCCTCAACACCTACAACGACGCCGTAGGGCCCATGGGCAAGTCGGTGCGCGACATCGCCAGAGCCGTGCGCCTCGTAACGGGCACGGACCCGGAAGATCCCGTCACGGCGGAGGCGGATGCGCACAAGTCGCCGACGTTCCTGCTCGAGCTCGATCGCGCGACCCTGCAGGGCACGCGCATCGGGCTGTTCCGTCAGCGCATGGTGGGCATCACCGGCGAGCGGGAAGTGTCCGAGGCGATGGCGCGCGTGGTGAAGGAGTTGCAGGCGGCGGGCGCGACGGTGGTCGACGTCGCGATTCCCGACTACGACGCGACGTATGCCGAGGCGCGCGGCGCGGCACCGGGATCGCTCAAAGCGGGATGGACGGCCTATCTCTCGCGCGGGGCAAAGCCCGGCGAGCGTGTCCTCACCATCGAGGACCTGATCGCCTCGGGCAAGATGGCGCCCGCGGGCCAACGCCGCCTCGAGGGTGCGCTGGCGCCGACGCCGTCAGGCGCGGCCCTGGAAGAAGGGGTCCGTGATTTCGTCCGTCGTCGAGAAGCGTTCCGGCAGATCTTCCTCGACCTCATGGCACGCGAGCGGCTCGACGCCATCCTCTATCCGGCCAATCACGCGCGGCCCCACACGCATGACGGCGGGGCCGAACGCTATGGCACCGAACCTGGGACGTGCGAGGAGAGTGCCGCTACCGGCCTTCCGCAGGTGACGGTGCCGGCCGGTTACCTGGGCGGCCGCTACCCGGTCGGCATCTCGTTCCTCGGCCGCATGTGGGACGACGAGAAGCTGCTCGGGCTGGCGTACGCGTACGAGCAGGCCACCAAGCACCGCCGTCCACCCTCGACGGTGCGCTAGGGTTACTGCTTCGACGTCGCCACTTCTGAGTAGCGCAGCTCCGACGCCGTCTTGCCGTCCTTGTCGTCGAGCGTGACGACGGCGCGCATGCCGGCCTTGATCTCTTCGAACATGCCCTTCACTTTCGGCTCGCGCACGAGCTTGGTGCGTGCGGTCACCTCGAAGGTGACGTCCTTGCCGTCGGTGCCCTTCACGGTCACATTCTTGCCATCGATCTTCGCGATGGTGCCCAGCACCTTGTGCGAATGACCGGGATGCGCCCACGCCCCGGCCCCGAGCAGTACCACCGCGCACACGGTCACGAACAGGCGTCGAGTGAGCATGGGCCTATCCTACCTCCTCCCTCCTTGCGCCTGCCTCCTTTCTCCTACAGCGGCCCCTGACAGTGACCGATACCGATAGGGAGACTGGGGAGAGTCGCCTGATGCCTGCTGTTCGAATCACCTGCGCCCTGGCTGCCGCTTTCGCCCTCCTGCTGACAGGAGCGACATCTCTTCGGGCCCAGGAGACGGGCCGCCTGACCGGCCGCGTCACCGACAGCTCGGGCCTCGGCCTGCCGGGCGCCACGGTCACCATCGCCGCCTCGACGTCCTCCAAGCCCGTGGTCGTCGTCACCGACGCCGTCGGCCAGTATCAGACACCGGCATTGACACCGGGCACCTATGCCGTGACGTTCGAGATGTCTGGTTTCGAGACGAAGACAAACCCCTCGGTCGTGGTCGGCCCCGGTGAGGTGTTCGTGCTCGACCGCCAGCTCGGCCTGGCACAGCTGACCGAAACGGTCACGGTCACCGGGGAGGTGCCGAAGCCGCCCCCGGCGATCCCATTGGTGCCGCTTCGCACGCGCCACGAGATCATCCCGGTTCCGAAGCCGCTGCTCGCGTCGGTGTGCGGTCCGGAAAAGCCCGGCGACGAGGACCTCACGGTAGGCCACATCATCGGCCACCGCGACGAGCCACGCCGCGAGCTGTTCGGACCCGGCGATGTGCTGCTGCTGGACGTCGGGACGGACATGGGCATGAAGCAGGGCGACAACTACGTCGTGCGCCGCCGCTTCCAGATTGGCGATCGCAGCCTCACGCTCAAGAAGAAGCAGGTCACCTACGGCGGCCAGGCCGCGGGACTGGTCCAGGTGGTGGAAACCTCGCCAGAATCGGCCGTCGCCGTAGTGGTCTACGCCTGTGCGGAGTTCATGGCGGGAGACGGGCTGACGCCCTTCGAGCCGCTGCCCGTGGTGACGGTCGAGGCCGCTGGCGACCCGCAGTTCACCGACCCCGCCAAGGTGGTGTTCGGCGAACTGGGGCGCGCGACGGCGACAGCCAACCAGTTGATGGTGATCGACCGCGGATACGTCCAGGGGGTCGCGCGTGGGCAGCGTTTCACGCTGTTCCGTTCGTCGGTCGTCACGGGCGGCCCGGCTACGCGCCTGGGCGATGGGGTGGTCATCGCGGTTCGTCCGCAGTCCGCCACCATCCGCATCGACCGGGCCAACGACGCCATCGAGGTGGGAACGCTCGTGGCGCTGCATAGGTAGGCTGACGGCTTACGGCTTACGGCTTACGGGAGGGAACATCCTCTTCCGTTTCGCCGTCTAGGCCCGCATGGGTGACCTGAAGGTCTCGGTCCGGCAGCTCCTGAAATCCCCGGGCTTCACGGCAGCGGCGATCCTGGTGCTCGGGCTCGGCATCGGCCTGAACGCCACGATGTTCAGCCTGGTGCACGCGCTGGCATGGGCATCCAGGCCGTTCGCGGAGCCGGACCGGCTGATGCAGCTCTACAGCCGGGACGCCCGCACCAACGACTACCGGGCCTTCTCCTACCCGGCCTACGAAGCCCTGGCGTCACGCCAGGACGTCTTCGACGGCATCCTCGCCCACAACCCCACCATCGTCGGCATCGGTGAAGGGGCGGAGTCGCGGCGCACGTTCTCGGTGGTCGTGAGCCGCAACTACTTCGATGTCCTGGGCACGCGGCTGGTGCAGGGCCGCGGGTTCACGGTCGAGGAAGACAAGCCAGGGCAGGACATCCCGGTGGTCATCGCGACGTGGAACCACTGGCAGCGCACCGGGTTCGACCCGGATCTGCTCGGCAAGACCATTCGCGTCAACGAGCGGCCGTTCACCATCGTCGGCATCACGCCGCGCGGCTTCACCGGGACGATGTCGGTGTTCGGTCCGGAGCTGTTCTTTCCGCTCGGCGTCTTCCACACCATCTCCAACGACTTTCAGGGTTCGGACGCGCGCAGCCTGGCGCGCGCCGACACGTACAACCTGTTTCTCGTCGCTCGCCTGCGACAGAACGTCGCCGCTTCCGCCGCGTCTGAGGCACTCGCGGCCTATGGCAAGGGGATTGCGGACGCGTTCCCCGCCGAGTACGAGCATCAGGCCATGACCCTCGCGCCGCTGCCCAAGTTCGGCACCAGTACGAGCCCGATGAATGAGAGCGCGGTCGCCACGCTCGGCGTGGTGCTCCTCGGCTTGACGGCGGTGGTGCTGCTCACCGTATGCCTCAACCTCGCGTCGATGCTGCTCGCCAGGGGCCGTGCCCGGCGCAAGG
>WPCK01109923.1_pt1 | contig 19275 bp, 15 predicted proteins | sample 5399851 | NCBI WGS metagenome assembly WPCK01 (sample SAMN12869471, study PRJNA574797) | sludge metagenome | isolation source: wastewater treatment of pH11 | place: China:Beijing | collected 2019-05-20 | reverse complement strand
TCAAAAAAAACCGGTTCATTGCCTACTTCGGCGGATCGAAATTGACTAAAGCCACCCGGTCAGGCGATTTCCAGGGCCTGTTCCAACTTGGCTTTTCCAGGCATTCCAACAAATCGTTCGGATACACCTCCGTTGCGGAAGACCATCAGCGTGGGAATGCTTTGAATCCCGTGCTCGTCGGTGATTTGCGGATTCTCGTCGATGTTCACTTTTCCGACTTTGACTTTGCCCACATAAAGATCGGCCAGTTGATCAATGAGCGGTGCGATCTGGCGGCAGGGGCCGCACCAAGGTGCCCAAAAATCGACGAGTACCGGTATCTCAGATTGCAAAACTTCGTCGTAAAAATTGTCGTCCGTTAATTCAACTGTGTTTTGGCCCATGGTTGGGGAACTCCTTTATAAATTGGTTGCGGTCAAGTTTGATTTATTTGTATACCAGCAACTGGCTGAATTGCAAATCAGTGGTTTGAATTCAAGTGTTCAATGTGGGCCGATGTGACCACCCAAGTCGGTCGATCATCCCAAAAATCCATCCATTCGGCGAACGTGGCAACTTGGGGTTTTTGAAAATGTCGCCGGTCAATTGTTTACGCGCTCGACGTACTCGCCCGTTCGCGTATCCACCTTAATCGTATTACCTTCCTTGATAAACCCGGGTACCGTGATTTCGGCACCTGTTTCTACGATGGCGGGTTTGGTAACATTGGTCGCGGTGTCGCCTTTCGCACCCGGTTCGCACTGAGTAATCAACAGTTCAACATGGCTTGGAGGGGTCATCGTGATGGGACTGCCGTTGAAGAGCATCATGGAACACTTCATGCCGTCCTTGAGGTATTTCCAGGCGTCATCGACCTGCAGCTCGGAAAGTTCATACTGTTCGAACGTCTCATCGGCCATAAATACAAACGTATCGGCTTGGTGATAGAGATACTGCACCGAAATTTCCTCGATATCAGCCGCGTCCAACTCGTCGCCACCCTTGTAGGTACGGTCAAGTACCGTTCCGCGCAGTAGATTCCTCAGCTTACATTTGTACAGTGCGTTACCTTTGCCGGGTTTGACGAAGTTCATTTCAATCATCAAATACGGATCGCCGTCGATTTGTACCTTTAAGCCCTTGCGAAAGTCGCTAGTCTTGTATGTGCCTGCCACCTGGAGTCCTCGTGAATAGCCGTGATTAAGCCGCAAATATCTCTTATCAAAACGAATTCATCGCAACAATTGGGAATGTCATCGTCTGAACCATGGGAAAATTGATGTCGCAGATTCTAACGCCAGAGGCCGAGGCTGTCGAAGCCTGTTTTCGGAACAAAAATGTCGATCCGCGACCTGGATGGACCTGGCAGGAGTCGCTCAAACACTCAATACGTTCGGGGCGAGAACTCGTGGAGGCGCTGGGCCTGCCGTTCGATTTGGCCTCGAAAGCGGCTGAAGCGGATTTTCCCGTGTTTGCTCCGCTGGAATACGTGAGCCGGATGCAGCTAGGCCGCCCGGATGATCCCTTGCTGCTGCAGGTCTTGGGAACAAAGGACGAAACCGACGCAGCTTCGGGACTCCTAGATCCAGTGGGTGATTCCCAGTCGACGCTCGTACCTGGCTTGCTAAAGAAGTACGCGGGTCGAGCCTTAATGATTGCCAGCGGAGCGTGCGCGGTCCATTGCCGATACTGCTTCCGCCGGCATTTTCCGTATAGCGACGTTCCCGCCGGACGGAGCCGTTGGCAACCGGCTCTCGATGCGATTTCAGCGGACCAGAGCATTGCTGAAGTCATCCTGAGCGGCGGCGATCCGCTGAGTTTGCGAGACACGGCGCTCCAGCGACTGATCGACTCGCTGGGCAGCATGGCTCATGTCCAAAGAATCCGTGTCCACACGCGTTTCCCCGTGATGATTCCGCAGCGAGTGTGCCAGTCGCTGCTAACCTGGGTTGCCAGTTCTCGATGTGCCGTTTATTTCGTTCTGCACTTCAATCACGCGGCGGAGGTCGATCAGCACGTTGTCGACGCGATGCATAAGCTCAAACGGGCCGGTGCAATGCTGCTCAATCAGTCGGTGCTGTTGAAGGGAGTTAATGATTCTGAAGCCGCCCAGCGAGATCTGTGTCAGCGGTTGATCGATATACCAGTCCTACCGTATTACCTGCATCAACTGGATCACGTGCGCGGAGCCATGCACTTTCAAGTTTCCGACGATCGAGCTCGAGAAATCATTGCCGCGCTGCGAAAAGACCTGCCCGGCTATGGCGTGCCGCAATTGGTGCGAGAAATCGCTGGGCAACCGCACAAAGTACCCTTGTAAAATGGTACACTGTCAAGAACTTCATAATTTCCCACGAATGAGCGAACCATGATTTTATCCGGCGAAGAAATCCATCAACGGTTGGGCAGTGACATTCACATCGACCCGTTCAACCCGGAACAACTCAATCCGAACAGCTACAACTTGACGCTGCACGATGAAGTGCTGGTCTACGAAGAAATCGTTCTGGACGTCCGCGAGCCGAATCGTTACCGCCGAATCGCCATTCCACCCGAAGGTCTCGTTTTGACTCCCAATCAAATCTATTTGGGCCGAACCGTCGAGCATACCGAGACCCACAACTTGGTTCCGATGATTTGCGGGCGGAGTTCGCTGGGTCGCTTAGGCTTGTTCGTTCACGTGACCGCCGGTTTTGGCGACGTAGGATTTCGCGGTTATTGGACTCTGGAAATGTTCGCAGTCCAGCCAATTCGTGTTTACGCCGGCACTCAAATCTGCCAGATTTTCTATCACACGTTGGTCGGAGAAATTCGCGAGTATAATTCAACAAAGTACCAAAATAACCGTGACATCCAGCCGAGCTTGATGTATCGCGAGTACGGACGGGTCGAAGTCGATGCTCAACTCAAGTTCAATTTTTAAGCGGCACCGCGTAGGGCAGAAACAAAAAGGTTGCATTCCCTAGTTATGCCAGCCGAAGATCAAAATCCACAAATCCCGGCGCGGCTTGAGCGACGCTTGGTCCCTTCCATAGCCGCCATTGGCCAGCGAAGCCAATTGCCCGCTTGGTCATTGTCGCTGTTGCTCCATGCGACGATGTTTACTTTGGTAGCCACGCTTTGGACATCCAAACCGCACGGAACGGGCGGCCAACCCGGCAGACCCATGGGCATCGCTGTCGTGACGGAACACGCCGGAGATCAAAACTACTTTTTGGTCAATGATGACCAGACGTCAAGCGACGGGCAATCGTCGCCAGCCAGTAACGATCAATCGGACGCGAGCAACGCCATCAACCCATTGTCTGGGCTTCCGTCCATCGAAGAAGCCGGTGCGGCGCAAGCCGAAATGCTCAGCGGGCTATTGCCAGACTTGAACATGGGTAGCGGAACAAGCGGTGCATCCGGCGATCTTGGCCTGGGAAAGGGTGGTTCCGGCCTGTCGACCGGTGGCCAAGGCGGTACGGTTCGAGCTGAGTATTTTGGCGTCCAGGGCGAAGGTCATCGATTCGTCTACGTCATCGACCGCTCCGATAGCATGAATGGCTTCGAAGGCAAGCCGTTTCGTCGCGCGAAGGACGAGCTGCGTAAAAGTCTATCATCACTTGGACCCACGCACCAATTCCAGGTCGTGTTTTACAACGATACACCGCTGCCTTACGGTGGACTTGCAGGTCGCGGCCCACAATTGCTGCATGGCGACGATTCATCCAAAGAATTGGCCAGTCGATTCGTCGACCAAATACATGCGATTGGCGGCACGAACCACGTCGATGCCCTTCGAATGGCTTTGGCCATGGGACCGGATGTACTGTTCTTTCTGACAGACGGAGACTTCCCACAGCCACCGGCAAACGCCATTGAGAATATTCTGACCCGAGCATCCAGAACTGGAACAACCATCCACTGCATTCAATTCGGCGAAGGCAATCGGTCCGCAGGCAGCCGGTGGATCAGTCACCTAGCAGAATCAAGCGGTGGGAAATTCCAATACGTCGACGTATCTCAGTTTTAAATCCCGGTGGCAGGCTGGAAGCCAACTCAGGGCTTGGGTAGAATGCTGAGCTTTGATTCGATAGGCCGCAAACAAGGATCTCTCATGGCAAAGAATGCATTTTACGCACAGTCGGGCGGTGTCACCGCCGTTATCAATGCGTCGGCATGCGGTGTCATTCAGACCGCGCGAAAGCACAAAGATAAGATTGGCAACGTGCTTGCAGGCCGCAACGGAATCATCGGAGCCTTAGTCGAGGATTTAATCGACACCAGCGCCGAAAGCGACGATGATATTGCTGCCCTTCGGCACACTCCGGCCGGAGCCTTCGGGTCATGTCGCTACAAGCTCAAGAGCCTGGAAGCGAATCAAGCAGAGTACGAACGGCTGATCGAAATCTTCAAAGCTCACAACATTGGTTACTTTTTCTACAACGGTGGCGGCGATTCGGCGGATACGTGCTACAAAGTCTCACAGCTTTCGGAGAAGCTCGGCTACCCGGTCCAGGCGATTCACGTGCCGAAGACAATCGATAACGACTTGCCCATGACCGACAACTGTCCTGGGTTTGGCAGCGTAGCCAAGTATATCGCGACCTCGACGCTCGAAGCCTCGTTGGATGTTCGATCGATGTCAAAGACATCGACCAAAGTTTTTGTAATCGAAGTCATGGGACGCCACGCGGGTTGGATTGCGGCCGCCGGCGCTTTGGTCGCCGACCATGGGATTCCTGTGATTACCCTATTTCCTGAAATTGAATTCGATCAGGAAAAATTTCTAGCAGCCGTTAAGGCCAATGTCGACCGTTACGACTACTGCACGATCGTTGTTTCGGAAGGCTGCCATTGGCCCGACGGAAAATTCTTGGCTGAACAAGGCTCGCGCGATGCATTCGGACATGCACAACTTGGGGGCGCCGCGCCGGTCGTTGCGAACATCGTCAAGCAGGCCCTTGGATACAAATTCCACTGGGCTGTTGCCGACTACTTGCAGCGTTCCGCTCGGCACATTGCATCTCGAAGCGACGTCGAACAAGCCTATGCCTTGGGGCAAAGTGCGGTTCAGCTCGCTCTGGCAGGCCACAACTCCGTGATGCCGACCGTAGTTCGCAAGTCGTCGCGACCCTACCGCTGGGAAATCGGCCATGTCTCGCTGGCCGAAGTCGCCAACGTCGAAAAATTCATGCCGAGGGATTTCATCACCGCAGACGGATTTTCAATCACTGCACCTTGCAAAGAGTATTTGTACCCGTTGATCGAAGGCGAAGACTATCCGCCCTTTGAAAATGGTTTGCCAAAATACGTTACCCTGGCCGGAAAGTCAGTTCCAAAAAGACTGCCCGAGTTTGTGCTTAAGAAGGGGTGAGTTCCAACGCGAGTTTCCGCTGCGACTTGGGCTTTTCGCGCGGAACCTTCGCGTCCTTGTGGGGTCACTGAACGATGAAATGTGTGGCGATCGCGGATTTTTCCGTTAAGCCAGCCTCGCTCACAGGGCAAGCCAACGTCGAGGTTAGACGTTTCTGAAAAATGCTGCCCATTTCGATGTTGGGCACAAATCAAACCTCTAATGATCGTGATCGTGCCCGGCGTGATCGTGATCGTGCCAGGCATGATCATGGCTGATAAGGCAGCGATAAGTTTTCCCGTTGATCGTTACGCTCAATTTTGGCGACGATGACTCTTGGTCGATCAATGCAATCAATTCTTGATCTTGCGAAACAAACCGACTTGATTTTCCACTCGGGTCGGTTGAGTCGGCGCTCGAAGTCAAGCGGAATTGCTCTGGCTTGCCTTCGCGCAGGAGGTTGATAACTACCTCCGGTGCGTCGATCGGTACCAAAACCTTTGCCGAGCTATCGAGAATATAGATCTCTAACGACTTGTCGTCGTGAACAAGTTCGGCATGAAATTCCTCTTTGCCAAGTTCAATCAGCGAGCCATGGTGAGGCCCTTCGGTCGGATGAGAATGAATGTCTACAGTCGTGGGCGGCGGCACGTCCATCGAGATTGGTGCCGACGAACCACTGGACGCAGGCGACGTTGAATCGCCTTGATTGCATCCGGTACACCAAGAGACACTGATCAATCCAAGAAACAGAGGTGCGTAGCGGGTCATAGCGAAGTCTTCTTTCGTTGGGAAATGAGGGATGCGGAATGCCTAAAGGCGGCACTAGATTGTCTTCAAGTCGAAGTCTAATGTTGATGTGGGGCGACGTCGAAACCGGTTTTTTTAAGCCATGCTCCAAGCTGTTCGGCTTCTGCATGCTGGGCAACATGAACGCCACGCCATGTGGGAGCACGAAATTTGATGTCCGAGTGGCCTGCGTGCTCGGAAACGACAACTTGGCAGCCAAGTTTGCTTAACAATTCAACAAATTGCTTTTCCTCGGCGGTGCCCATTCCGTGGATGACCTTCCATTGGACTAACCGAAACTCGACGACTTCGTTGCCTTCGAGATACTTAGGGTCTGGATGGGCATGAGAAACATCAAATCCCGAGCCGGCCAACCATTGGCTCCACTGCTCGGCCAACGCGTGCGTTTCAACAATCATTGACTTCCATTCAATGCATCGATATGTCAAATCGATGTGCCCCGCGTGCTGCCCTTGTTTGACTTCGCAGCCAAGTTTTTTAACCATCTCTGCGTGTTGTTGGGCTTTGGCTGCATCGTCAAAGTGCATGGTTTTCCATTGAGGCAAATTGAACGCAATCTCCTCTTTGCCGTGAGCATGATGTTCATGGCCTGCATGGTTGTGCCCATCGTGTGCATGAGCCGGCTGCGCCTGCTGGGCGCGACCTACTGGTTGTGCTTGAACTTGGGCCAAGACTGAGCCTGAGGCATAGCTCACGATCAGGGCTGAAACTGAAAACGAAAATATCTTACGGATCAAGGTCTTCATCAAAACAATCCTTTACTGGAATGAACCATGGTCCTATCGAAACACTCAATGGGGCATGGGGTTCAAAGGGGAAATCGTCTCTTCGTTCAATTCAATTCTTTGCTTGGAATCACGGACGACGCGTTCGGCCGACCGCAATCCGAACAACCAAAACAATGCTGGATGAACGAAAAAATCCAACATGGTTGAGCTAATGACTCCGCCCAGAATGACCGTGGCCACGGGGTAGAGAATCTCTTTGCCTGGCTCACCGGCTGCCAGCACGAGCGGAACGAGTGCGATACCTGCGGTAAGTGCCGTCATCAGTACGGGTGCTAAGCGTTCAAGCCCAGCCCGCACGATCATTTCTTTGGTGAAGTTTTCGCCCTCGTACTCGACTAGGTGCAAGTAATGTTGCAACAGCAACACACCGTTTCTTGAAGCGATTCCTGCTAGCGAAATGAAGCCAACCATGGCTGCAATCGTAACGGTTTGTCCCGTCCACACCAGCGCTGCCACAGCTCCGATGAAGGCCATCGGCAAAGCCGCCATGACTTGAAGGGCAAGATTGGTCGATCGAAAAAGCGTGTAAAGTACAAAGAAAACTCCAAGCAACGAGATCGCAAATAGGACCGCAATCACCCTACTGGCCGACTGTTGGCTTTGAAACTGGCCTTCATAGGATGGGTAATATCCGGCAGGTAGCGTGGCGACGATCGGGGCAATTGCCTTCTGGATGTCTTTGACGACATCGACGACGCCGCGATCTTTCACGTTGCATTGAATGACCACTCGCCGGCGAACATTCTCCCGATTGACCGTATTGGGACCACCCGACTCATAGATGTTTGCAAGGCTCCCCAGTGGCACGGTACCGCCTTCGGGTAAATGAATCGCCAATCGTTTCAACCGCTCGATGTCTTCTCGATATTCCTCCTTCATTCGAACGACCAAGTCAAACGTCCGCATACCGTCAAGAATCTCCGAAACAACGGCCCCGTTCATCGCAGTTTGAACATAGTCATTTACGTCGCTGGCATTCAATCCATATCGCGTCAAGGCGGGACGATTGAGTTCGATTCGAAGCTGCGGGATGATGACTTGAGGTTCGATCAGCAAGTCGGTCACGCCGGGTACGCTCTGCATCTTGGACTTCATCGCCTCAGCCTTTTGCCGAAGCAGGTCGAGATCGTCGCCGTAGATTTTGATGCCAACTTGAGCTTTGATGCCCGAAAGCATGTGTGAAATCAAATGCGCCAGCGGCTGTTCGACTGCAATGACAATACCTGGAATATTCGCCATCGAATCGCGAATCTCTTCGAGTTGATCTTCTCGAGACCGAGGAGATTCAGGATCAAGCTCAATGATAAACTCGCTCATGTTGACGCCCTCGGCGTGTTCATCCAGCTCAGCTCTGCCCGTACGCCGCACAAAGCGTTGCACGTCGTCGATTTCTTGAAGTGAACTTTCCACCGTTCGAGCGATTTCAATTGACGACGAAAGCGAAGTCCCGGGAGGAAGGACGACGTTGAGTTGGACTGTGCCTTCATTGAATGGCGGTAGAAAATCTCTTTCCAACCGAGACAAGAAGATGGCAGCAACCGCGACAAAAAAGAGTGTTACGCCTAAATTGAGGTAAGGCATGGCCAAACTGAAACGAATGATCCGCTGGCCAACCCATTTCAACCCTCGCAGAACAAATCCTTCAGACTCGTGGCCTTTGGCCGGGCGGCTTCCAAGTAGACAGTAGGACAGGACTGGCGTTACTGTCAAAGAAACGATCAGCGACGAAAGAATGGAAACGATGTAGGCGATCCCAAGCGGAGTGAATAGCTTGCCTTCCATTCCCGACAGGGCGAACAGTGGCAAAAAAACGAGAATGACAATCATCGTGCTGAAAACAATCGAACGCCGCACTTCGGCACTTGCCCGAAAAACGACTAGCAGAGGATTGAGCGGGTTGCCCGCCATCCGGTTCTCTCGCAGTCTTCGAAAAATGTTCTCGACATCTACGATGGCGTCATCGACCAGTTCACCCATGGCGACCGCAATTCCGCCGAGCGTCATTGTGTTGATCGACAAGCCGAAGACGGCAAAAACGATGGCCGTCATGAATAACGAGAGAGGGATCGCCGTGAGGGTAATAAAGGTCGTGCGAACGTTCAACAAGAACAAGAACAATACAACTACAACCAAGCTCACGCCGTCTCGAAGAGCTTCTTCCACATTGTTGATTGCGCGTTCAATGAATGATTTTTGAGAATACGTTGGCTCGATTCTCACGCCCAAAGGCAACGAAGGCTGAAGCTCTTCGATCGCGCGCATCACTTCGTCGGTCACCTTGCGTGTATCGGCCCCAGGTTGCTTGTTGACTGTAAGGACAACCGCTGGACCACCAGAGAAGGAAGAATTGGCGGATGGAGAATGGAGGATGGAGAATGGAGAATTGTTTTGTTCTCCATTCTCGATTCCCAATTCTTCATTTTCTGTTTCGTTCTGACGAACGAAACACGAGCTGTCGCCGCGTTTGATCTGGGCCCCCTCGCGAACCGTGGCAACTTGAGCCAGCACGACTGGCTTGCCGTCGCGAATCGTAACCGGTAGCGATTCAAGTTCTGAAAGCGACGTTACTCGACCGAGCGATCGAACCAACAACTCGCTTGGTCCCTGTCGATCCAGATAGCCGCCAGTTCCATTTTCATTGCTTTTTCGGACAGCTTGCTCGACTTGTTGGAGCGTCACGCCCAAGCGAGTCATCGCGTCGGGATCGATGAGCACTTGGAACTGCTTTCGCTCGCCGCCCATCGTAAAGACCTGAGACACGCCGGGGATGGTCAGTAGCCGCTGACGAACCACCCAGTCTGCAGTCGTTCGCAGCTCCATCGGGCTGACTTTTTCATTGTCGCTCCACATCCCCAACATGAGTATTTGGCCCATGATGGACGAAATGGGAGCGAGTTGGGGTTGAATGCCTTGTGGCAAGCGCTCTTGGACCATCTGCATCCGTTCAGCCACGATTTGCCGGTCGGTGTAAATGTCCGTCCCATAGGCGAATTCAACGTAGACGATGGAGATGCCAACACCAGACGAGCTCCGCACGGCTTCGACACCGTTGGCTCCATTCATTGTTGTTTCGATGGGAAACGTGATCAATGATTCGACTTCTTCCGGAGCCATCCCGAGCGCCTCGGTCATGATGACGACACGAGGACGATTGAGGTCAGGGAACACATCGATCGGCATGCGCGACGTTTGCCACGCTCCAGCACCGACCAGGAAGATTGAAACGGCGATCACTAGTAGTCGATGTTGGAGAGCGAAGCGGATTACGGAGTTGAGCATTGTCCAATTTCCTCCTAATGATTATGCCCAGCGTGAGGATCCACGGCGCCACCTGACTTATTCTTGATGGCCATTTGGAGTTGGTGAGCCGCGCGCAATGCGACTACATCGCCAGGAAACAAAGCCCCATCGTGATCGATAACCACGTTAGCTGGATCGCGATGTTTCACATGCACTGCGACACGATCAAAGTGATTCCCATTCTGTTGGAACACGAACCACTGGGCACCATCGCGAACCACCGCATCGACGGGCAGCACCAGTTGATCCTTCCAAACCTCGACCGGAATCTGAAGTTGCAGTCGCTGGCCGATGCGATACTTCCAAGTAAGGAATCGCTGTCCGTCCGAATTCTGCTCATCACGCACAACTTGATTGGGAAGGTCCACGAAGAACGATAAGGATCGCGTCGTCGCGTCGACTGAATTGCCCACAAAGACTAGCTCAAGGCCTGGAATCGTCTCCATTCCAGAAGCCGTCTGAACAACTGCGTCGATCTTCCAGCCGTTCTGCGCCGCTTGCGTGACCGTTGGGGCATCTTGTTCGAAGGCTTGACCTTCGATGTAGAGACTTGAGTAGTCTGAGAGTGAACACAGCATTTCACCTGCCACGACTCCTTGACCTTTGCGGACTTTCAGGTCGTCAACGATCAACGGGCGGGAACTAGCAACCGCCGGATCGGTCAAGCTGGTTGCAAAGGAAGCTGGCTTGAATGGCAGTCGACTTAGTTTCAATTCTTCATTCGGACCGTGAGAATCGATGTCGGGCGTTTCGATCGCAAGATCTCGAAGTAGCTTTCGCCTCTGTTCAATCGTTGCGATTTGCGTGGCAGAAAGTCCGTGCAATTTCAATGCTTCCCGCAAGGAATTCAGGTAGGCTTCTGTTTTTTCCTTGGTATAACGGCGTTCGATTAAAGTCTTGGCCGAGATCGCGCCGGACTGCGTCACTTCTTCGAGCCTTGCAATCTCGCGATTTTCAACATCCAATTCGCTCAGCGTCTTGAGAAACTGGGTTTGCGTATCCACCAGATCCTCGTAGGTGAGTCGGACTTCAAAAAGTAACTCGCCCGCCGTAACCGCTTCGCCGGTCACCGCATGAACATGGGTGACTACACCACTCAGAGGCGACGAAACACGAATTTGACTTCGCCCAGGTTTAGCTGCCACGATCGCTGGAACTGCAATGGTTCGCTTGTAGTCGCGCAGGGCCAGCGGCTGCAAAAACTCGGCTGTAAGCCCAAGGTTCTTGAGCGCTTGAACATTGAGTTCCAGCGAGCTGGCTTCGTCGTGCCCCGCATGGTCGTGCCCCGCATGGTCGTGTCCGGCATGCTCCTCATTTCCGCTAGCTCCGTGATCATGGCCCGAATGTTCGTCGGCCAGTGCATTGGCGGCTCGGCGTTGCTGCAATGCGCTGTCGATCCAGGCTGAAAGCCCAGGCCACCAAAGTGAATAACTGCCCGCCGCGCTAAGCACGAATAGCAAACAGCCACCGGCCATCAACTTCCTTTTGTGTTTAAGGATACGCTTCCAGTTCATGGTCAACCTCGACGCGGATAACAACAGTTGCTTATCGATAATGTAAATTCGTTTTCAATGAACGGCTTCGGACAGCTCGACGAATGCATTTTCGACGGTAGGCTAGGTCGATTTGGCCCAACGACTCGACGCCGTTCGGGTTACAAGAATGGTGATCTTTGAATGCTCTGGCGAACTAGCGAGATCCTCGCGAAGGAACTGTCGTTCGCGAAGGCTTTCACGTTGATGCCAGCGATTGGATTAAGCAGAAACTTCGTGTGCCAGACCCCGCACGCTCGCGGGCCATATACACAGCGAATAAGAAGGCAGTCAGATTTGCCAAGATTGCGCAAGTGCGCAGCGCAAAGCCTGAGATTCAGACGGTCCCGCGCTTTCGACGTGACGCGAGGGATCAAAATTCACGGCACCTTTGCAATCATTCAAAGAGCTTGATTCGCCGAAGGACACGCTCAGCAGAGGAAGCAGCAGCCTAACATCCGTGGCGTTGAACGCGGGAGCCGCAACGAAACCGCAGTGCGGTTCGTCACAATCGTGAGATCCGTCTCCGGGCAGAGCAGGTGAGTCCTCGCCTTCCTCAGAACACGGTTGCTGACCCGGGTGACCAATGTCACTCTGATGCCCAGATCCCTCGTCTTCATGGTTGCCGTGACAATGACAGCAAGGCTTTGGTCGATTCTCGCTTGCGCATGCCTCGGGACGCACAGAATGGTGATGGTGAACACAGCAGCCGAATACCGCGTGAACGGTCAAGGTGAACAGGGCAAGGATGTTGACGGCTGCAGCAAACACGGTTTCTAGCCCGAGAGTCGATTATGATTGAACTCAGTTATTCTACCAAGCGAGGGTCATCATTTCCATATTGATCGGCAATCTGACCGACCCAGGTGCATTTCTGCTTTCGCCACGACCCAAAAATTGCAGGAAACGATCGATGGAAGAAATTTCGTAAGTCGTCTAGAAATCGGCACGTTAGGCAATCAAAGTCACACAAACCGGTCCTTTTGGATGGGTTCACCAGATAGGAGTCGCCAGAACACGAAATCTCAATTCCCACGCGTTCATTTAGCTTGGGCTTTTCGACACCCAGGATTATTCCCAATATTTCTGTCACCAGAACCGGTGGGGCTACACCTATTAGTATAAATTGTGACTGAACGGTTCTGATGGTGGCTTTGATTGTAAAGGCGATCGCCAAATGAATGCTAAAACCAATGAAACGAATCGAGGCAGTAGCGGCAATGAAGAGAACCGACTGGAGTCAGATCGGGCCGGAGCTGCGGTGGACCAATGGCAGCAAGTCCTGGACAACGAGCCGGAAGCCTTTGAATGGGTAGTCGAGCGGTATCAAAATCTAGTTGCATCAGTGGCCTACAGTTTGACGGGCAATTTTTCTTTGAGCGAAGAGGTGACGCAAGAGACTTTTTGGGAGGCTTGGCGTCAGCGCACTCAACTTCGCGATCGCACTCGACTCGCATCTTGGCTCTGTGGAATCGCTAGAAACCTGTCCTTGCAAGCGATCAAGAAGGAACATCGCCAACCAACAATTGACCAGTCTATCAATCCCAGTTCCACGCTAGATGATCCGGTGGTCAATACAATCTCGGCGGAAGAGAGACAGTTGGTTTGGCAGACCCTGGAGGAGATCCCAGAATCCTACCGAGAAGCCCTGATACTTTTTTATCGCGAAGGGCATTCTATGCTTCAAGTAGCTTCCGCATTGAACGTCTCAACCGATGTTGCCAAACAGCGCGTGCATCGCGGCCGCCAGCTGCTGCGTGATACACTGGCCGAGCGAGTTGAAGGCGTGCTGGTTCGCACCCGACCCGGTCGCTCATTGACTACTCGCGTCATGGCGGGTCTGACAGCTCTTGGGACTGCTCTCAAAGCGACTTCGACTGCCAGTGCCTGCACAGCCGGCGGATTGTCGGTCGGGCAAGTCGCAACCGCAGCCACAATCAACCCAGCAGGAGGGGCTGTGGCAAGCGGCCTAAAAACCGCGATGGCGGCCGGTGCATCGGCTGGCTTACTGGGTGGGCTGCTAGGAGCCGCAGGCGGCTTAGCTGGTGCCTTTTTGGGTTGTTGGCTGCCTTCGCAAATGGCGGAAACCATGGCCGAACGCCAATTGCTAGAGAAACATGGGAGACGTTCCTTTTTGATGGCGATCGTTTTTACACTGACCGTATTCTTGCTTGCCCTCCTATTTTTGGTCCCCAGCTGGCGACCTTGGGCTGTTGCATTTCTGGCTATCACCACCTTGGTTTTTACAATTTCCATCATTGTCCTGAGTATGAGAGCACAAGGTGAAATCAAACACTTGAAAGCCCGTTTACCGAAGGACGCTTTGCCGAATCCGTCACCGCTGCGAAGGGGGTTGCGATCGAATGAGTTCGTCTACCTGGGAAAGCGATACACCAGCAAGGGGAGACTATTCGGTGTGCCCCTGATAGACATTCAATTCGGGGATATCTTTAGCAATTCAAATGATTCTACGGCTGGAAGTGGGCGAGCGTATGGTTGGTTGGCTGTGGGTGATCGAGCCACTGGATTGTTGCTTGCTGTCGGCGGTGTCGCTCGAGGAATGATTGCGATCGGCGGATTGGCAATCGGCGGAATAGCCTTGGGTGGCGCGGCATTTGGTGTACTGACAATCGGAGGCGGAGCCCTTGGTGTGCTGGCCTTAGGCGGACTGGCTGTTGGCTATGACGCCGTCGGCGGGCTGGCTATCGCATGGCATATTGCAACTGGCGGCGGTGCGGTTGCTCATTATCTCGCGGTGGGCGGGGGCGCATGGGCGCATGATTTTGCGGTTGGCAGTGCGGCTTACGCTACCCAGGCCAATACGGAAACGGCCAAGCAGTTGGCGGATAGCCTGTCCATGATGGGGTTGCTCGAATGGTTCGCAAAGAACCGAGCCCTATTTATCGGTGTTGTGCTTGTGATCTCATTGGCACCCGCCGCGCTCACACGGTTTGCTTACCGGCGATGTGAACGGCCCAAAAACTCGAATGTCAGTTCTACCGATACCTGAAATTCGCGGGATGATTGAACTTGGAACCGCTTAATCGCATTATGCATTGTTCCAAGGTCGCGTTCACTCTTTTAGATTTGCCGGTAGCCGCTAGAAATTGTACTTCGGATTCGATTGGTCGAAGTCGATGTCCTGAAGGCCGATGTTCAGTCGGACGTTCTGGTAGGTATACTCTTCGATTACCTCAGGTTGACCGCCTGGGCTGCTGGGCCAATAGTAGGCAGCGTATCGAGTCGGCACGTTGAGTTCTTGGTCGATGAAAATCTCGGCTTTGTGGAAATCGAAATGAGGTCGCCTTTCGGGGTGCTCGACCGAGATCAACAACCCCGGACGCTCGCCCAACTTGACTTGCGTTTGATTGACTAGACACTCAGCGTGCTTGCGATCGCGTTCGCCTTTCTCAATCAAACGCACGCAGAGGTTTTCTACGCCCGCTTCGGTAATCGGATAGCGTTGGCCTCGCATGGCGATCATTCCGTTCGGGTCCAGCTCGACCGTTGGGATGAATTTGCCTTTGAAGCCACCTTCGTGCACAACCAGTTTTCCATTGTTCTTATTTTCGATATAGATCGCTTCCCGACCTTTCAGGTCAGACGGCTTTAGGAACGAAATGTAGATGCTCAGCGGAACTTTGATAACCCCGTTTTCCATCTTTCGGTTGCGGACTTTAACGCCCAGAAACTCATAGTCGTTCAGAGTTCCATTGATCCGTTCACGTCGAATCATAATGGCGGTATAATCGACTACGTTTTGGCGGATATGCGAAAGCGTATCGTAAGCCCGGCTCAACGCTGGATCGAGCGGATGCGCGTGTTCCCGCGTCGGGCTGGAGACTTTGGCCACCCGAAATACCGGCTCGTTGACGCCGTCAGCCGGCGGCTGAGCCAAAAGGCTTGATGATAGCAATGCGGAACCGCCAAGCCCAGCACTTAGCGTAAGAAAACGTCTGCGATCAACGTGCGACATCGCGATCCCCTCCTTGGGTGCAGTCCAATCGAACGAAATTCATTCCGTTCCGACAATTTGCATTAACTACATAAAACGGGAAAAAACTCCGTTCTATTTCCTGGTAGGTGTTATCGAACTGCGTTTCTTCCGGACGACAACTAAAATTGATCAAGCTGAAATACAATCATTGTCGGAACATCCCGAATAAGCCGACTCGCTAGGCAAGCGCTTTACCCTTGTTTCCCGCAAGCCGAGCCGTAGGCGGCGTGGATATTCCATAAAAACTCCTTGTACACCATCCACACGCAGACAGCCACAGCAATTGTTCACCGAGAAATCTCAAATCGATTCGATCGATCGTCGGGCGCACATCCTAGACCTGACATCCGAACAGCTTTCCCAATGGCTCCAGACCAATGGCCAAGCCAAGTATCGATTGCCACAAATTCTGAATTGGCTTTACGAGCGTCGAGCCGAATCGTTTGAAGCCATGAGCGATTTGCCCAAGGGCCTTCGCAGCTTGCTGGATAGTGAATTCCGGCTGTGGACTACCTCGCTGGCGACGCACAAAAAGGCCGACGATGGGACAGAAAAGCTGTTGCTGACCCTGTCCGATGGAGCGCAGATCGAATGCGTTTTGCTCCGCGAAGAAAACCGCCGCAGTGTTTGTGTAAGTAGCCAGGTTGGTTGCGCGATGGGCTGCGTCTTCTGCGCTAGCGGTCTGGACGGAGTCGACCGAAACCTGACGCGAGGGGAAATTCTCGAACAAATGCTTCGGCTGCAGCGATTGCTGCCGAACGAAGAGAGATTGAGCCACGTCGTGATGATGGGAATGGGCGAACCCTTAGCGAATTTGAATTCAGTTCTGAGCGCCTTGGACGTTGCCAGCCATGAGTTAGGCCTGGGTATTAGCCCAAGAAGGATTACCATCAGCACCGTCGGCATTCCGGCAGCGATCGATCGACTTGCCCAGCACAGCACCCCTTTCCATTTGGCAATCAGCTTGCACGCGCCGAACGACTCGCTTCGCAATCGGCTGGTTCCGGTGAACCGCAAGATCGGTATCGAATCGATCTTGGAGGCGGCGGATCGATATTTCGAAGCGACGGGGCGTAGAATCACCTTCGAATACGTTTTGCTTGCGGGTATCAACGACCGCGAATCGGACGCCCGCGAGTTGACGCGTCGATTGGCCGGTCGCGTGAGTATGTTAAATGTGATACCCTACAACCCTGTGCGCGGGCTGCCCTTCGCCACACCGACCTCTTCCGCCATTCATGCCTTCCGGACGGTGCTGATGGACGCGGGTGTCAACGTGATGTTCCGGCAACGCAAAGGCGATGGAATCGACGCAGCTTGCGGACAGTTGCGACGAGTCACCAAAGATAAGGTTTTAGACAAAAATTGATTCGATATACTACCTTGAGACTTTGGCTTTCCGCCGAAAATTGATTAGCCGCCAGATGGTTCCTTTTTCCCAACAACTGATGACCGAACAATGACGCTGGACTTAACACCACACGGACTGAATACTAAAGACGTCGTTCGCAACGCGACACCAGCAAAATTATACGAGATTGCGATTGCCGGTAAAAATGCCGTCATCGCCTCAAGCGGGGCATTGGTGGCTCACAGTGGAAAGAAGACAGGCCGCAGTCCGAAAGATAAACGCATCGTCCAGTCGCCCGAATCGTCGGACAATATCTGGTGGGGCAATGTGAATATCCCGTTGAGTGAACGCACATTCATGATTACGCGGCAACGAGCCAAGGATTTCCTCAATTCCAAGGAACGACTGTTCGTCACCGATGGTTTCGCGGGCTGGGATTCTCGCTATCGACTCAAGATTCGCGTCATCTGTTGCAGTCCTTATCACGCGCTGTTCATGTGGAACATGTTGATTCGGCCGACCGACGAAGAGCTTGAGACGTTTGGCCAGCCCGACTATGTGATTTACAACGCAGGCGAATTTCCTGCCAATGCGTTTACACCAGAGATGACCAGTTCGACCAGCGTTGCGCTGAGTTTTGAGCATCGAGAATTCGTCATCATGGGGACAGAATACGCCGGCGAGATGAAGAAAGGCGTTTTCACGATCATGAATTATCTGATGCCTCGTCAGGATGTCCTGTCGATGCATTGTTCCGCCAATCAAAGCGAAACGGGCGACGTGACGTTGTTTTTCGGACTCTCCGGCACCGGCAAGACGACGCTTTCAACCGACCCTCAGCGATGGTTGATCGGCGACGACGAACACTGCTGGACCGATGAAGGCGTCTTCAACATCGAAGGCGGTTGCTACGCCAAAGCCATTGGGCTTTCCGCACAAAGCGAACCGGAAATTTACAACGCGATTCGCTTCGGCTCCGTGCTCGAAAATGTCGTCTACGACCCCGAAACGCGCCGCGTCGATTTCAATGACCAATCGATCACCGAGAACACACGAGTCGCCTATCCAATCGAGTTTATTCCGCGAGCCAAAGTCCCATGCGTCGGCGGACATCCGACGAACATCATCTTTCTGACCTGCGATGCCTTTGGTGTTCTACCGCCGGTCAGCCGACTGTCGCCCGAACAAGCCATGTACCATTTCATGAGCGGATACACAGCCAAAGTCGCGGGAACCGAAGACGGCGTGACCGAGCCGACCGCAACGTTTTCGACGTGCTTTGGGGCAGCCTTCATGGTTTGGCACCCGTCCAAGTATGCGGAATTGCTTTCAGAAAAAATCCAGCAGCATCAGGTCAGCGTCTGGCTGGTCAACACCGGCTGGAGCGGCGGCGGTTATGGCGTGGGAAATCGATTGAAGCTCAGTGCGACACGGGCCATTATCGATGCGATTCACAATGGCTCGCTAGCCAAAACGCAGTTCACTGCCGATCCGATCTTTGGAGTTGCCATTCCCAAGGAATGCTCGGGCGTGGACAGCTCCATCCTCCAACCAAAATCAACTTGGCGTGATAAAAACCAATACGATGCGACCGCCCACAAGCTCGCGAAGCTCTTTGAAGCGAATTTCAAACAGTTCGCAGACCGGACACGTTCAGAGATCGCCAGCGCCGGCCCAGCGGTTTTGGCCTGAACCGCAGGACCAATATTCGCTTGTCCGCAACGCCCGGGATAAAGGTTCCTTAAGTGGAATCAAAGCTGTGCGTTCGGCCCGACCTTAAAATACGGTTTAGCCAATAGCTCGAAAACTAAGCCTGCTTCTTCTAGTTGCCGGATATCGCTCCAAATGGGCTGCGTCCAAGCGACCCAAATTTGGGCGGTAGGTTGCTGGGCGGCCAAAGCCGACAATTCATCAATTGCTAAGCGAATTCTTTTCTCGTGCAACTTCGATAAGTCCTGCGACTGGGCATAGGTCGTCGCGGCAGACGTCGGCAACCGGCTGTCGTCCCACAAAATGTCGGGTGGTTCATGCGCGTTTCGGTTTTCAGGTTTCAGATTTCGGAAGCCGGACTTGCGAAAATCGTCTAACTGCTCGACTCCCAAATTGGACGGAAATGGCCCAAACATTGTTGGCGACTCGCCTTGAAGCCACGTGACCCAGCCGTCCCACCAACGGAACCA
>WPCK01028738.1_pt1 | contig 19286 bp, 16 predicted proteins | sample 5399851 | NCBI WGS metagenome assembly WPCK01 (sample SAMN12869471, study PRJNA574797) | sludge metagenome | isolation source: wastewater treatment of pH11 | place: China:Beijing | collected 2019-05-20 | reverse complement strand
GCCCACGAGTGACATCCACCAATTCGACGACAAGATATTCTGGCAGCCCGTGGTGTTTTCGAGCAATCTGATTTACTTCTACTTCGGTATCCAGGTGAACCACGTTTGCGATGAAGTCACCGGATTATGGAGCCTGAGTGCACAGCTGGTTCGGTATCAGACTGAACCGATGCCGCCACCGTCAGAGCTGCCGACGCCACCATTCCCCGGCCCGTACACTACCGGCCCGACAACGCCAATCTGGTACATCACAGAATTTCCCGGTTGCCTGCCCACATCGCACACTGGCCTAACGCTGATTCCAGGGTCGTACATGTTTGGTGCCCAAAACAACGATTGGATTGTTGACGTGGAGATCGACCCATGAGAATCATCGACAGGCGAAACAACAAACTGACAACTCCGGATGATTGGCAGGCGAAAGAGCCAATCAAGATATTCCCTTGCGAGTACCGGGGCGAAAAGACAGGCGACAAGGCAACCTGCAACTCGTGCAGTTCACGAGGCAGGCAGGTGGACGTTTATCAATGCTCGATACACGGGACATGCACAGCGGACTACCGGGCGACCGGGGTGCAATGGTGCAAGCGGTGTCCCGTTTTTCAGGAACAGAACCAGTAACGATTTTTCACTTTCTCGAAAGGAATGAACATGACGACCGCGACAGCATCTAACCGAACGAAAAAACCGGAAGCTAACTCCGTTTCAAGTGCCGACGTACTCCGCGACCAGGCCGAAGCGAAACGGCGAGCACTGGGCGAAAGCACGTTGTATGCCAGGATTGTCCGCGACCATCACGCGGGTAAGGCCAGTGACAGTGACGTTCAGGCGGCGCGGATCCTGGCGGGGAAATGGAACTGGTCATTCGATGCCGACATTGCCGCGCTGCAGGATCTGTCCCGGATCAGGGAGCGACACGGTGACGACATCGACGCAACTGCATCGCGATTGTGGAACGAGTTGACCGCACAGGCTGAGGCCATCCGCACGCTGAAATCCGAAACCGATGCAAAGTTTCACGCAATGGAAGTGAAACGGCAAGACATTCAAAAGCGGCATAGCCAAGCGGTGCATGCCAGGGGAGTCCCGGCACAGATTCAAGCGAAACATCCGCACTTGTTTCCAGTCGATGCGGAATGACGGGACGCGGAAGGAGGGGCCCGGGGTCATTCAAACTGGCAAACTGGGCCTAAAAACCGTCCGCCATACCTTTCGCAAATTACAGGGTTAGAGTTGGGAGTTCCTGAGGGGACAGCAACTAATGTCAACCGTGACAATGGTTGCGTTCCAGACGCTAGGGTGAAAATAGGTACACTAGTGAACATTACTACACCATCACGCCAGGGCCACCAGGTTGCCCCGGAAACGACTCGCAGCGGGTTGCCCTGTCCGACACGGGGTGGCTTGTATCCCCGCGTCCTAGGGCATCGTGGGGGGCCGATACCAGGGGGGGGTGTTCCAACATAAGGGGGCGACCGGACCAACCGACGTGCCCCCGCCTGCGCACATTTTTGATTAGAGTACGGGAGAATTTTTCACGAAAGGAATCTTCACATGGATGATCGAGTTTTTTTCTTGCGCGGTGATATCGTCGGATCAACAGCGGATGTGGTGGAGCGATTCGCCTGGGTCCATGCTGGCAAGCCGATCATGATGGACATCGACAGCCCTGGTGGATATGTCGATGATGCGGAACGGATTCACCGCGCTTTGCGAAATCACGGCAAGGCGATTGCCTACGCTTCAGGCCGGTGCCTGTCTGCGGCAATGCTTGTCCTGACAGGTTGTGCGGTGCGAGCTGGTTCGAAGGGTTCGCAGTACATGCTGCATCGAAGCTGGCGACAAGACGACCTGCAGGGGAAGTCGCATGATTCCCGAGTTGCGTCTCATCGGTTGGGAATCCATATCGCCAAGGCACTTGGCAAAAAACCGGATCAGGTGATGGCCTGGATTGACGGGAAAGGGAGCGACGGCGGGGAAACTCGTTGGGATGCGGACCAGGCTTTCAAGGCCGGCTTGCTGCATTGTCGCGGTGTTCAGGCTGGTCCTGAGCACATGTCTGCCGGTTCGCGGTTGCTCATGCTGTCCAGGGAGTTGACCCGCGCGCCGAGTGCATCCCGGAAACGTGAGAATCTCGCAGAACTTTCCCGAATAGTTCGGACCCTGCCAAAGTTATCGGGCGGTGATCTCGTGCGCTACCATCACAGCAAAATGGCCAGGCTGCTTGCCGGTATGCCGTCGGGAATGGTCATCGGGTAATTGTCGAGGTTGATATCCGGGCAATTTGAATTGTATAACCGATTATACAAACTCAGTTGGGTTCACCATCGCGAATCGGCATCGGTCAAGCCGATCAGTTTGAATTGTTGCTACGTAACAACAATCTGACGTGGTAGCGCGTCCAGGGTGAGAAATTGCCAGCATTCGCGGACCTGGCTTGTCAGTTTGAATTGTATTGTCGTCAATACAATTTGAATTGTCATTTCGAAATGACAATCTCAGCTGGGCTTGTCAGAGGCAAACAGGCCTGGTATCGTGCGGGTTCTGAAAACCTTTGTCTCTGAAAACCTTTGTCTCTGAAATCAAGGTGCTGCGTATTGGCTGCGGGTTAGGTAACGATCCCGAACGCTCCCAAAGGTGCGTCAGACAGCCAGTACGCGGCACCATGCTTTCCGGTGTCTACCGGAGAAAGGCCGAATCATGGCCTTGGAAAAGAAACCTTCGCGAAAACGAAAGGCAACCAAAAAGCCGCAACTTGTTCTTGCTCTGTACGACCCGACATCGAACAAACCGATTCAGCCGTTGGATGAAATTTTCAACGATACTCCGAAGAACAGGAAACTGCTCCGGACTGTGATTCTCCGTTATTGCGACACGAGCGAAGACGATCCATACATAACCGAGGTACTGGGCGTGTTTACCGTGGATGCTTTAGACAGCCTGGCCAGGTGAGCGGATCAGGTGAGCGACTGACCATCGAAGGGATGCCGTTGCGGTGTCCCTTTTTTTGTTGGATCAGGTGTAGGCTACACCCGCCACAATCCAAACCAAATCAAAGCCGACTTGCACAAATCTTCCGCGTTTCGTGGATACCTGGCAGAATGTTCGAGAGGCGTAGACTACACCCGCGAGCAATACCTTATCAGCGTTAATGGGAGTGCGGGAATTGTGGTTTTCTTCGGGAAACTGCATATTTCCGAAGGTTACAATATCGCCCGATCCCGTTATGAGTCCCCTGCTCTAACCGACTGAGCTACCGGCCCTTTCTCCCGCGCTGTGCTGCGGCTTGCGAGACATGATAAAGTTAATTGCCGTCCGGTCAATTGTGGCCTGGCTTTCCGGCAGGTTCGCGATCGGCAAGGCGGCGAATCAGAATGGGATGGGCGCGAACGTGAACGCGGCGGACCCAATCGTCAGATCGATGCTGCCGGCCGTTCTGCCGGTCAGGATCGTAGCGTGGACTTCAGTCCACGTCACACTCGGGTGGCCGATGCCGCTGGCCTGAGTGTCGATGAGGTTCTGGGAGGCAATAAAAGGGAATGAACGTCACAACCGGATTCGCACGATCGTGCAGAATTGCAGCGGCATGGTTATGAGAGGCAGGAAGGTGTGAACAATGTGGACGAGCCTTCCTCGGATATTTTTGGCCAAATTCGACAGCGAGAGGGGCCGACGCCCGACCCACACTGGTCCGATCCAACGAACGCCGGTGAAAACAGATTACGTCGGCTCATCGGGGAAAAGAGGAAGATTGGATGAATTCGTACGAGGAGGTGACGGCGTTCCCCATTCCCCAAGTTCGACCAAGAGTCTGATGTTTTCAAGGCGATGATCTCGTTGCTCGTCGGCATAGACGACATGTTCGTAAACATTGCCGCCATGACTTCGCCTCTTTGGCTCCAATCGTCGACTGGCGACGGTGTAGGCTTGATTGATGCTAGGGACCTCAACCTGAATGACGCCCTTGCCCAGAAACTTGATCTGCTCCATATCGATGCCCATGATGTCGCTTTCGCGCTCCTTGGTGTAAACTTCGTCCGGGCGAAGTTGCAGCAGGCATGGACAGTCACAACACTCCAGCCGGTCATTGCGACCAGGTTGCATAAAAAGATCATCCAACAATTGAAAAACCACCAGTTCCTCTTGTGGTGGCTTCCGCGGCGGGAACAGTAAAGCACTCGCAGCGTTGCGCGAAAGTCCGATTAGAAACCAACTCCCCTTTTTCATTGCGAGAATTGGTGGACTGTTTCGATTCCACCGCATTCCCGCCGGGGAAAGGTCCTGGAACACGTCTTTGAGATTCTGGTCTTTCCGAAGGGTGTCCCAAATCCAGATCAAACGCAAATTATTCAGGGGTGTGATGGCGATGTCGCCTTCTAACGTCACCTTTTTGTACCATTCATCAAATGGAAGCTGCCCATCTTTCAACATCTCGATTGCAATATGAGCCCCCAAACTGAACTGGCGGGACATGGTCTCAACTTCATCGTGTAGTTTGTCTTTGTTGTTCATCGAACAAATACCTGCCTAGTCCGGACCAGCTAATTTTTGACGAAATCCACGATTACCTTGACTTGATGCGGCGCTTGGGTTTGGCAGAGTCAACCGATTGAGAACCACGAATTCTCGCCAGCAGTTCGGAGGCGGGTTCGTAGGGGCGGGATTGGCGGCGGGCGAGGGTGGCTTCGTTGGGGACCAGTTCGCCTCGGAAGGCTTTGGCCAGGAGCGACTGCGTGAGGCGGTCGACGTGCTGTGCGGCAAGCCTCAGCCGGGACTCGATCTGGTCCGCCAGCGCGAACAGCTTTTCGATTCGACGCACGATTTCTTTTTGCTCGGATAGCGGGGGAACAGAGAGCAACATCTCCCGACACTGCGAAAGCGAGATGTTCGATTGACCGGCTGACCCTCGCGTTTCGGACAGAATTTCCGCGTATGGGACGCCGGAGCAAAGCAAGTAGTAGAGAAAATGTCGGTCGAGTTGTGGACGCGGACGAAAGAGAGCGATTGCTTGGTTGATGCTCCACTTTGGGTAGTCATTCGGGACGATCGCAACTTTTCCGAGGGGCGGTCCGACGATGTTCATCAACACGTCGCCCGGCAAGGCGCTGGCCCGCTTCAGAGTAGTTCGGTGCGTTTCTTCGCTGACGAATTGTGGTCGATACTCGAACGCAATCGCCTGATTCACAATGTTGTAAACCTTCAGAAACGGAACTCCCTTCTCAGTCTTGAAGAGGTCAGCCTTGGGCGTCGAGCCGCTTTGAACGGCTTCGCAGACTTCGTCGGCACGCACCTGCAACCACTCAGTGTCCACATCAGGATTCTCCTCTCGCCAGTCGGCGGTGAGTTTGCCGGAGCAGGCGGCGGCGAGGACGGATTGGCGGAAGCGTTTCAGCAGACCCGGAACCCGCGACAGACGCTGCTGGCTCGACGACACCTTCCCCAACAGCAACTCCAGCTTCCCCACAATCCGCCGCTGCTCCGCCAACGGCGGCAATGCAATGTCGTGTTCGAGAAGATGACTGCGGGAGAGCCCAGGAATTAGCCCGGTCGCTTGGCGGATGACTAAATCAATCGTGTATTGGAGGGCGTATTGCGTGAAGTCCCTCGAAATGGGCGATGTCGGGTGAAACGCATAGACATCTCGGCCGATCGCGCACGCTTCACCAGGAAAGAGAGTCCCGACTCCGGCCCCTTTCACCGTGATGAAGATACAGCCGTCCGGGACGATACGTCGCGGGTCTGTGGTCCACTTATTGGCATGAATCACGTGCCCGTCCCATTGCTCTGGACCGGTCACATACGGCGTTCCTACTCCGACGGAGTTCACGTCTTTTGTTGCTGGCGATTGGCCGCAGTAAATGGTTCCGATTGCGTCGAGGCTGGTTCGACACCAACCTTCCGGCAACTCGCTTCCATCTCGCTCAGGCTCGGCGGGAGCCTCGACCTCCCGGTTGGGTTTTGACCGGACGCTCATACCTCGACTCCGGTCTGGGTAACCGATTTGGAACTATCTGTGGATTTCAGCATCATTTCCTTCAAATATTGGTGCTTTTTGCGACGAACCTTTATCATGGGGTTTGAATCAAATATCCCTGATGTTATTATTCTGTGTAGCTGGTGGACAAAATTCGGCTCCATGCCGTGTGAGTAGTTGGCTTTGCCGACGGCTCCTATATCCTCCGGCTATTTTTTTGCGCGGGTCGAAAGGTTGAGCGGTTTGGTTTGCGTGTAATAAACCCCGTAAGCTGCGGCTCGTGTGTCGTCCACGTCGATGACCAGCTTGGTCTTCGGCCAGATCAGGTTCAGAAAGCGGTCTTCGCCCTTCTCGTAGAATCGCTGCAAGGCCCACAGAAAATAGTCCACTGCCTGCAAGCCGACGACTTCTGCCGGACCGCTTGGCACAATCTCGATGGGTGCCGTGCCGGTGATACCCCATTGGCGACGAAAGTTGGCCCGCGCTGCTTCCAAGGCCTTCTCCAAAGCTTCTGTGCGATCGGATTGGCCGCGACGCGCGAAATGAATCGTGTAGCCAGCATCCTTGTGAAGCCGATCTTTGAAGAGTTGGCTTACGCAGCGGTCATAAAGCTGATTGGGATGATAGCGGTACTGCGGCTGCTTCTTGTTGTGTTCCAGAACAACGTCGGTGATGACGCGCTTGTCGCGGACCACGGCAAAAAACTGGACATTGTGATTGAGCAGCAGACTGAAGACTTCGCGACGGATTTCGGGAAGATCGTCTTTGGCGTGAAAGGCGAGAGCCGTCTTGCGCTGATCTGGCTGCATGGACGGAACGCCTTGGAAATACGGGTCGGCCAGCAAACGCTTGCGGAGTTGGGTTAGTTCAGCCGCGAGCTTGTCCGGCTCGGCGATGTGCAGCTTTCCGAGTATGAAGTACGTCGAACAGCCTTCGGTTCCGACCAATCGCTTGCCTCGGCTCCCGAACAAGGTTGGATCGCCCGCTTCGTCCACGTAGTAATAGCGAACTCCGGGATTTGCTGGCGCGGCACCGCTCATACCTCGATTCCCTCGTCCTGCTCGATGAGGGCGACGATTTCGCGCAGGTCGCCGACGATCGCTTCCAGTTCCGTGATCGCTTCGGTGGCCAGGTCTTGCGGGTCAGGGAGGTCGTCGCTCGATTCCAGCGACTCGTCCTTCAGCCAGGTGATGTCGAGCTTGTACGACCGCTCGGCAATCTCGGTCGCGTGGAAGCGACGGACGCGGCCGGTCTCGCCCAGGTCTTTGCGCTTGGGCTTGCACTGGCCGTTCGGGTCGGAGCCGTAGCACTGCTCGAACTCGGCGAAGTGCTGCGGGCTGAGAGGCCGGTCCTTCTTCGTGATGCCGGGGACGTTGCTCCGCGCGTCGAAAATCCAGACGTCCTCGGTCGGCAGTCCCTTCTGGAAGAAGATGACGTTGGCCTTCACTCCCTGGCTGTACGGCGTGAATGTGCCACGTGGCAGACGCAACACCGTGTGCAGGTTGCAGTCCTGCATCAGAATCTCGAAGACCTCGCCCGCCTTTCCCTCGAACAGACAAGTTGTCCGGCAACACCATCGCGGCTCGCCCGCCCGGCTTTAGAGCGTTGACGACGTGTTGCACGAAGTTGAGCTGCTTGTTGCTGGTCTCGATGGTGAAGTCGTCGCGCGTGGGAGCCTGATTGGCCCCCTTCGTGCCGAACGGCGGATTGGTAAGGATGACATCGAACCGTTTGCCCGACGGCGGATCGTAGATCGTGTCGCCGAGCGTGATGTGCGGCTCGACCCCGTGCAGGTAGAGGTTCATCAACGCCATCCGTCGCGGCCGAGCAACCAGTTCCTGGCCGAAGTAGGTTTGCCGTTTCACCCGCTTGGCAACGTCGCGGTCGAGAGCCCCCTTGGTCTTGGCCACGAGCCATTCGTGAGCTGCGACGAGGAATCCGCCGGTGCCACAGGCTGGATCGCAGATCGTGAACTCCTTGTGGACACGCGGGTCAGGCTTCATCACTCGGACGATGGACTGAATGAGCACTCGCGGCGTGAAGTATTGCCCGGCCCCCTTCTTGCCTTCGTTGGCCGCTTGTTCGAGCAGCCCCTCGTAAGCGGCGGCTTTCACATCCACACCGAGCGACGTCCACTCGGTTTCGTCGATCAGGTTGATGAGCTTCTTCAGGTTGACCGGGTTGTTGAACCGCGATTGGGAGTCGGCGTAGATGTCGCCGAGCATGCCGGGTTGCTTGGCCAGCTTGCGGAGCAGATCGACGTAGAAGTCGGTCAGGTCCGAGCCGGCCTTGTCGCGGAGCGTCGGCCAGTCGCAGCCCTTGGGGACGTCGACGCCGCGCTCGTCGGCCATCTTGAGGAACAGCAGGTAGGTGATCTGCTCTATATAGTCGCCGTAGTCGATACCATCGTGGCGCAGCGTGTGGCAGAAACCCCAGAGTTTGGAGACGACGTCAGACATGGCTTAAATGTTGTCCTCGAGGAGTTTGACGAATTGTGTTACAGACCATTTTTTAAGCTTCTGTTTGTTCCGGCCTTTGAACGCAACGGTCGCAGCCGAAATGTGAATTTCTCCAAGTTTCTCCCCGTCCGCACTGAAAATAAACCGGATTCGCTCTCCTTTGCTTTGCAGGTCCACGGTCCCCCGTTCGATTCTCATTTCTGTTCGGTGATTCGCCATCCCGTTCCCCTTTTCTTCTATGCCGCAAGTGCTTCATTGAGCTGGTGCAGCAGTTCCTTCAACTTGCCTTCAAACACCCTGTTTGCTTTTCCCCATCCCCCAGCGCCTTCGAGCGTTGGCATGACTTCAAAATCTTCCTCATCGATGGACAGATTCTCGACAAGGTGTAGGCGGATACGGCCTAACCACTGTTGTTGCTCAACTGTAAACGAGCGCCCATCCGATATGCGAGCGATGGCTTTCGCGACCCGTTCCTCTGCGTTCAGCAATGGACATTGCTCCGACGCGGCGTGCTTCACCATCGAGATAATGTCGACCAACGCCTTGTCATAGCGCAATTTATGGGCTCGCTGCAGGTTTTCGATGGAGAACCGCGGCGAACCCGTCAAAAGCCTTGCCCTGAGTTCTTTGAGTGCATCCGTGCTCCAGTCCGCAGGTTTATTCAGCAAAATTCGTATCGCACCGATGTTGTCAGCGTTTTCACGCACAAATTTTGCGAACAGCGTCAAATAGTCTTCTGGTTTGTATTCCACCCCTCCCTCACGAAACAGCCATGTCGAGGACACGTTGTCAACATGTTCGACGGCACGCAGAAACATCCGTTCGCGTCGTTTGTAGTCGACGAGCAGATTCTGGAAGCTGGGATTCCGTAGCAGCGTCATCGTGGTCGTGAAATCCTGCCGCAGTTTGGATGGCAACTCGCACGCATACTTCGACAAGTCCCCATCGCAAATGCCGAAGGCTTCGAAGTCCTCGCGAGCGTCGCCCGAAATCTCCTTGGCGATCCGCTGTATTCGCTTGACCAGACACCGGACGTTGTAGTCGCGGTCGCGGTTGTCCCAGATGTCGTCGACGATTTCCTTGATGGTTCGAGTGGGCTTCGCCGGCGGCTCGGCCGTCATCGACGTCGAGTTCCTGAAGAATTCGACCAGCGTCCCGTCAAAGCAGTCAAACACCGTGAAATGTGACTTGTCAGGAAAATGTTCGCCTTTACGGGTCCCGCGACCCAGCATCTGCTCGAACAGGATGCGGGACTTCACCGGTCGCAGAAACACAATGAATTCGATGTCCGGTATGTCCACACCGGTTGAGAGCAGATCGACTGTGATAACGACGCCGGGGGCCGGGCGGTTGCGAAACTCGCGAATGCGTTGCAACGGGCGATCGACGCGGCCCGTTATCTTCCGGACGAAACTCTCGCCGCGGCCGAAAACCTCAACTGCCAGTTCGGTCAGCTCGTCGGCATGCGACGTGTGGTGCAGATCATTCGCGGCGAAGATCAGCGTCTTTGGGAACCGGCCAAAACGCTCCTCATGGTCGTCGGCGTACTTCTTCACTTCCAGCATGATTTTCCGATTTGAGTCGGGCGATGTGACCTTGCGTTCAACCTCAGTGGAGGCAAATTGCCGTTCGTCTTCCAGCGTGTCGAGTCTCTCTGCTCCGGAAACCGGATCGACATGCTCGACGATTTCGCCCTCGTGAAGAAACAGGCCGTTGATGCGGACGTCGGACTTGATTTTCACGAGGTCCCAATCGACTAAATGCCCTTCGGCAACCGCCTCTTCATATGTGTAACGGAAAACGACTTCCTTGAAGTAGCTGGTGGTGTGGCTAGCGGGAGTTGCGGTCAGCCCAATGCGGACCGCGTCAAAGTGATCCAGAACGGCTCGCCATACAGATTGTTCGGCGGACGTGTATCCGCGGTGACATTCGTCGGCAATGATGGCGTCGAAAGCGTGGATCGGGATCGGCAGTTGTTCGACGTCGGCTTCGATTTCGTCGCCATCTTCAGTAAAGGCGGCTTGGCGGCCGAGGATCGACACAGCCATGCGTTGAATTGTGCAGACGTAAACGAAGACGTGCTTGGGCTGCGGGTCGAGCAGGTAATCGTTGGGCATCACCTTGGCATCGAACGCATCCTCTTCGCCGAAATCCTCACGCTGGAATCGGTTGCTATAGACCTCGTACAGCTTGTCGAACTTGTGATTCGGTTCGGGCTCAAAGGCAGCAAAAGCCCGCACGGCTTGAGCAGCGAGCGCTCGTCGGTCGACCAGGAACAAGACTCGTTTGGAACTTCCTGACTTCAGGAGACGATACACCTGATTCACAGTCGTGAATGTTTTTCCCGTGCCCGTCGCCATTGCTATCAGCATTTGTCGCTTGCCGGACGCCAGCGCCTTCTCGACGGCCGCATTCGCCCATTGCTGGTAGGGGCGCAAACGGGGATGTTCGTTCGGATTCGCCTCGAACCAGGCACAGGCCTTGGACTGATCGAGCGACAGCATTTCAATCAGCGCCGTCGGCGTGTGGAACTTTTCGAGCTTCCGCGACATATTCGCCTTATGGCGTACATCGTGGAAATAAATCACCTCGCCATTCGTCGAAAACAGAAATGGCACCCGGTAGCCGCCGAAGTTAAATGGGCTGGTGGCGACACCCATCGAATACCTCTCGGCCTGGGTGAGAGCTCCCTTGGGACCGACAGTGAGTTTTTTCGCCTCGACGATGCCGAGCATTTGTCCGCCAGCGACCAGGGCGTAGTCGGTTGGTCCATTGTCGGTCGGGTATTCTTCGACGGCGTGGCCGTTTAGCCCGCCGATGTTCAGGCCCTCCCGAAATGGCACTACCTTCCATCCCGCTGTCTCAAGGCAGGCGTCGATGAGACGTTTTCGTGTTTGCCATTCGCTTTCCATGACAACCTATTTCGCCTTGACGGGCTTGGCCGCCTTCTTCAGCAGCTTTTCCAGGTCCAGTCGCTTGAACAAGCGATAGCCGTTCACCGGGTTTCGATGCATCGGGATGTCGCCACGAGCGGCCCATTTACGAATCGTGTTGTGGTGAACGCCGAGATAATCAGCCGCCTCTGCGGTACGCAGGTACTCCGACAATTTGGTCATGTTCTCACCCTCCACAGGCTCACACCGAAATTCACCATACAATCAGTCTAATAAACCCTCTACGCTATCGACACTGTCCCGCCGTGATTGGCACGGATTGCCCGTCAGCGCGAAATCGGGGTGTTGCCAGCCGTTTAGGGCCGGACCGGGGCAGCGACTGACTATGGGGTTCAACGGGGCGATGACGTCGAGGTCGAAAGTCGCCTTCGATCGGCAATGGGATAGAGACAAACGGGAAAGAATCCCCTGGCCTGAGCCCGACGGGTTCGGTACTTTCCTGCGCTGGAATGCAGGTCGGGCCCGCGATAGAATTTCGCTGTGGCTTCCAGGGGTTTTGAAATCAATTCTGATTAACCACGGCCTGATCCAGCCCGGTGTTATTTGGAACAGAGATCGCAATGCCTGTCAAAGATCTGGTTCTTGGACTTTGCGGCATTCTGTTGGTCCTGTTCGCCGCATTTGCAGGATGGATTTTCCGGTCGGAGTATTACCTGTTCATTCCTGTTTTCCGTCGCCGCAATTTCCTCAACAGATCGACGGTACCGCCGACTTCCTTCGGTTCGGTTGTATCTTTGATTGCCATAGCGTTGGTTATCTTTTTGTTTTCTCGCCGCATAGCGACCGTTTTCTTCACGGCCTTGCCCGTTGTCGCCCTTCTTGGGATTCCGATTGGCATCCTGGTCTATGGTTGGACTCCCGGATGGGCTCATTATTTGCTGACGCTGGCTCTTTGCGGCATGGCGATGTTTCTTTGGTCAAATGACAATTTTCACGATGATTGACCGTGGTTTGATACAATGCGTCTTCATGGCCTTTGACGTCATGAAGCAGGGGTTTGTTCGTCGACGGGGTGCTTCGATCGGATGTGGAGTCATTGGGGAATGGCAAGCAGGATGCTTGCCCTACGGAGAAGACGTAGATTGAGTTGGATCGTGGACTGAAGTCCACGCTACCTTTGCAAATGAACCGGTTCGTGGACTAAAGTCCACGCTACAATTCGGTTCGTGGACTGAAGTCCACGCTACGGAATGGATCAGATCGTGGACTGAAGTCCACGCTACGTTGATCGAATCGTGGACTAAAGTCCACGCTACCTTTGCGAATGGATCGTAGCGTGGACTTTAGTCCACCCAGTTCATGCAGGTGATTCGGTTCGTGGACTAAAGTCCACGCTACGTCCACGCTACATTCACGCTACACGATTCGACGGCCAAACGGCGCGTTGAGGGAGGTGGCGGGCGGCAGTTTGCCGTCAGAAACAGCTGTTTTTCCCAATCGGAAGACCCAAATCTCGTTTTCCACCTCCGAACTGCGATAATTTCTGCTGTGGAGGTCATTGTCATGAAAACGCTCATCGGATTTTTTGCCGCCGTTTGTGGTTTGATGGCGGGCTGTGGCCGAGAGTTTCAGGAGCCTGGCCCGCCCGACAGTCCCGCGGAAAATACAAATACCAGGACCCAGTCCGGAAAGGACGACATCATGAATCATGCTGTCGATGCCACGTTGGAAAAACGCCAAAAGGAAATGGTGACCAGCCAGATCCAGCAACGGGGCATTCGCGACCCGCGCGTGCTGGAAGCCATGCTCCAGGTCCCCCGCTACCAGTTTGTCCCCGAAGACCTGATCGAACAGGCTTTTGACGACGGCCCACTCCCCATCGGCAACGGCCAGACCATTTCACAACCCTATATCGTGGCCCTGATGACAGAACTTGCCGCACCCGACCCGGGGGACAAGGCTCTCGATGTGGGAACCGGCTCCGGCTACCAGGCGGCGGTCCTCTCGCGGCTGGTCGACCACGTGTACAGCATCGAAATTCTGGAACCTCTGGCCGAAGAAGCGCGCGAGCGACTGGCCCGCCTCGGCTATTCCAATGTCACGGCTCGGCAGGGCGACGGCTACCAGGGCTGGCCGGACGAAGCGCCGTTTGATGTGATCATCGTGGCGGCAGCACCGGAAAAAGTCCCACAGCCCCTGATCGACCAGCTTGCTCCGGGCGGACGGCTGGTGATCCCTGTGGGAAAGGGGGACCAGAACCTGCTTTGCATCACCAAAAAGGATGATGGCAGCACGACGACCGAGCAGATCATTCCCGTCCGCTTCGTGCCGATGACCGGCGAGGCCGAAAAATAAGTCACGAATTCTTCGGCCCCTCCGTTCGTCGGGGGGTCAGTTGTTGGACCGTTGACGTCGCGGAGTCGTTCCCAATTCGATTTCGACGGTCTTTTCCTCCGTCCCGCGCACGAATACGACGGTCACCTTGTCGCCCGGGTTCTTGCCCGCCAGGACGGCGGTCAGTGCCTGCCGGTCGGGAATAGGAGCATCGTCGATCGACAGCACCACATCGCCCGCTTCCAGGCCCGCGGTCACGGCTGGAGACCCCTCGGGAACTTCTTCCACGGTCGCCCCGCGTTCGTCCTTGTCGAAATCGAAGCGGACACCGAGCCAGGCGCGACTGCGGCGAACCGTTTGCGGCTCGACATAAACGGGCTTTTCGGGCGCGTCGGCAAGTTCGCGGGTGACTCTCTCGGTGAAGTCAATCACCCGGTTCATTCCCGGAATATTCAGCGTTTCGTAATCATCTTCCGGAGTATGATAAATGTCGGTCAGACCGGTATGGAAAAACATCACCGGAACGTTGACCCGCACGAACGGCATGTGATCGCTCCCGGCAAACGGACTTGGCTGCCGGTCGAGGACCAGTTTGGGTTCGCTATCGTTGGCCTTGTCAAGAATGGCATCGAACATCGCAGCGGTTCCCGTGCCGAAGATGGTCAACTTGTCGTCCCGCAACCGGCCGATCATGTCGTAATTGATCATGGCGACCGTTTTGTCGACCGGGAACAGCGGATTGTCGACGTACCAGGCGCTGCCGAGCAGGCCCCGCTCCTCGCCACTGAAAGCCGCGAATACCAGCCGGCGTCCGGGTTTTTTGTCCGATTTCGCGAATCGTCTTGCCAGCTCGAGGACGGCGACCGTGCCGGTGGCATTGTCGTCGGCACCGTTGTGAATCTCCACGCGTCCCGGGGCATTTGACCCATACCCTCCGTAGCCCAGGTGATCGTAGTGCCCGCCAATGACAATGGTCTCATCGGCATTGGGACCTTCACCCTCGACGATTCCAATGATGTTGAACGTCTCCACCACGTTCTCGGAAAATTTGGAAACGGCGCTGACCTTGAAGCCCTCGACAGGCTGGGAAAGGGGTTCCAGGGTTTCGTCGATCGTGGATTCGATTTCGGCCAGCGTTTTCAGTTCGGTACCGGTCGCCGTACGAATCGGCTTGTTGGCAATAAGCTGATCAAACCGGGCGCGGGCCATGTGAAAGAAGGGTAGCGCGACTTCCGAATTGCCGAATTGGCGGAACTCGGCGATTTCGTCGGGATTGCCATCTTTTACCCGCGCTGCATTGTTGACCATGATCGCGGCGACAGCCCCTTTTTCCTTCGCGGTGGCCAGTTTCCGGGAAATCGAGGCATAGTCTGAAACTTCGGTTCCATTGAAGACGCTCTTTTCGTCGTCGAGTTGCGGTTCCATACGGACAAAAACGACGACCTTGCCGGTCACATCGACCGACGTGTATTCGTCGTAATTGAGATCGGGGGCGGAAATGCCGAAACCCACGAAGACCAACTCCGCGTCGGTGACGTCTCCGCTGCCACCAAGCGACATCGGGCGAAAGTCATCGCCGATTTTCAGTTCGATCGCGTCTCCCATCGCCGGCGCGAAGTTCAGGCGAACGGCATTGGCATCGATATTCACTCCAAGATTCACGGTGAATAACTGGCGGTAGCTGCCGTCTTCGTTCGGGCTTTTCAGTCCAAAAGCGCGAAATTCGTTTTCGATGAACGTGGCGGCCTTTTCGATGCCTTGCGAGCCTGGCTCACGTCCTTCCAGTTCATCGGAGGCAAGCCATTTGATATCCCGGTCGGCTCGCGTAGCGGGATCGGGGCCGGCTTGTGCGGCTAGTTGGCCAACCGAAATAAGACTGGCAACCGTCAGGACGGCAACCCGGGTCCTGTAAGCAGTTTTTGCCGGCCGGGTCGTGGGGTTGATCAACATGGACATCTCCTGAAAGATTCTTCTGGAAAATTCTGGATGGGGGCATGCCTGAGAAAACTGCGCCGCTGTCCGTGCGCGGCAAAGCGGGGAAGCGGGCTGATTGATGGTCCTTGATTGTACCCGCAGTTGCCGACAAGGGCAGCGTCCTGGCATTGAATTCGATGAAATGCCCGGCCCCGGCTTGCCGCCTGTATCGCTTCGCCGATTGAAAAGAGGTTTTTTTTGCGGCCAGGGATGCCTTTTAGTTCGTTTTGGTTGGGGTTAAACTCTTGTGTCTTGCGCCCGGTTACAGGGCCTTTTTTTGGGGCTGGCGGCCTGCGATGCCTTACCGTGCAATCCGGATGTGACCGCCACGGCAGGAGTACCCAATGAATCAATTTGCACAAATGACAATCAATAAACTTGAGCTTCTCAAGCTGATGTACCTCAGCCGCGAGGGGGACCGGCGCGAGGGGGTCTTGCATCGGCAAAGCAAGGGCTGGTTTCAGGTCGCCGGGATGGGCCATGAACCGCTCGCGGTCGTTTCACTGTTGCTGGACAAGGACGATTACCTGTTTCCCTATTACCGGGACCGGGCCATGGTTCTCGCCCGGGGAGTGACCAACGCGGAACTCGCAACGGTCTATTTTGCCAAACGGAATTGCGGCAGTGGCGGACGGCAGATGCCAGGCCACTATTCGGACAGCAAGCGAAAGATCTGGTCGGTCCCCACACCCACCGGTGCCAATGCCTTGCCGGCTTGCGGTGTGGCATGGTCCTTTCAGCTGCGCAACATGCCCAACGTCGTGGTGGCGACCGTCGGCGACGCCGCCTCGCGACAAGGGGAATTTTATGAAGCCGTTGCATTTGCCGTTGAACGGCAGCTGCCGATCGTTTTGATCGTCGAAGACAACCAGTACGGAATCAGCACCAACACCGAGAAATTCAATCCCTTCAAGCTGGGAATATTCAACGACAATATCCCGGTGGTTCATGTCGATGCCCGCCACCCGGACCGGGTTCTGGAAGTGATATCCCCGGCGATCGACAAGGCACGAAGTGGCGGTGGACCGACTGTCGTCTGGGCCCAGGTCGACCGGATTTGCAGCCACACCAGCAGCGACGACCACCGGGTCTATCGCCCGCAAGCCGAAATCGACGAAATGTTGACCCGCGACCCGATCGATGTGTTCTCCAGGGAATTGATCGAATCTGGAGAATTGACCGCCGCGGATTGGGAATCGATCAAACAGGAGATCAACGATCAGGTCGACAAGGAATATTCGGCAGCCGAACATGAAGCCGATCCGCTCGCCTCGGAATTGCTGGACCACCTGTTTGGCCCGGAACCGGAGCCGGTGCCTCCTCCTCTCGAAGGGGGCAGAAAATGGCGGATGGTCGACGCGCTGAATTCCGTGTTTCATCAAGCTCTCAAAAACGGCGATGATCAGGTTTTTTTTGGCGAAGATATCGAAGACCCGAAAGGTGGCGTCTTTCGATTGACGTCGGGACTTTCAGAGAATTTTCCCAATCGTGTTTTCAACGCTCCGCTCGCCGAAGCCACGATCATGGGAGTCGGTTGCGGCCTTGCCAGCGCCGGGATGAGACCGGTTTTTGAGCTGCAGTTCATCGATTTCGTCGGTCCGGCCTGGAATCAGATCAGCCAGAACCTGGCGACGCTTCGCTGGCGAACCTTTGGCAATTGGCCATGCCCGATGGTCCTCTATTCGCCATATGGTGCTTACCTGCCGGGGGGTTCCCTCTGGCACAGCCAGGCCAATGAAGCGCTCTTTGCCCACGTTCCGGGACTGCGTGTCGTGGTGCCCAGCACTCCGGAAGATGCCGCGGGGCTTATGTGGACCGCCATGCAGGCAAATGATCCCACGATTTTCCTGATACCGAAACATTTGTTCCGCTTGCAGATGGAAGTCCCGGCGAAAGTCCCGGCGGTGGGCTTTGGTTCGGCCCGTATTCGTCAAAATGGCGATGATGTGACGGTCGTCACTTGGGGAAACTGCATCGAACAGGCACTCGCCGCTGCAAAGGCTCTGGAAGGGGAAGTGTCCGTCGAAGTGATCGATCTCAGGAGCATTGTGCCGTGGGACCGCGAAACCGTGGTCAATTCACTGCAAAAAACCGGGCGTCTGGTGGTGGTGCAGGAAGACGGCCGCACTTGCAGCGTCGGTCAGATGATCATTGCCGAACTCACGGGCGATCCGGAAACCTGGGCCCTGTTTTTCAGTTCGCCCCAGCTAGTTTCCAAGCCTGACGTTCACATCGGATACAACCCGATTTATGAATACGCGGCGCTCCCGGATACCGAGCGCGTTATCGAAGCCATTCGCATTGCGAAAGAGGAATAGGAAAAGCAAGACATGCCGGTCATCTCTGTTCGTATTCCCCAACTGGGAGAGGGGCTCCAGGAAGCCTTGTTGGTCGATTTCCTGAAAAAGCCCGGCGATATGGTCAAGCGGGATGAGCCCATCTATGTGATGGAGACCGACAAGGCAACCACCGACGTCGAATCACCCTACGAGGGGAGGCTTGTCGAGTGGACCGTGGAAACCGGCAGCGTGCTTGCGATCGGAACCGAAATCGCCCGGATGGAAGTCGCCGAAGGTGTGCGCGAGATGGCCGCTGGTCATGGCCCGCCGGGAGACCAACATGTGGCGCCCGCCCGCGCGGCGGCCCCGCCAGAAGCAGAACCGGTCAAGGCCGCGCCGGCAGGGACTGCCGTCCGTCGAGCCGCTGTGGCCATTCCCCCTCGAACCCGCCAATACCTGAAAGAAAAAGGTCTGCTCGACGTTGCGGACCAGATTCCCGCGGCAGGTTCAAAACTCATGCCCGACGATGTGGATCTTTATCTTGCATCCCGTTCCGCGGCTCCCGCGGCGGATGCGGGGACAGCTTCTTCCGCACCGGCATCCGGAGCCGAGTTTGAGCAAGTTCCGCTGCCGCAGTCGCAAATCGTGCTGAACTACCGGCTGTCCCGCGGCACCCAGGTCTGCGTCCCGGTTACGGTCATGAACGAAATCGGCTGGCGCTCTGTCGAGTCGGCGCGGCAATCGGTTCGCGAACTGGGCGGACCGACAGGGTTCGCCATGGCTTGCTGGTGCACTGTCCAGGCAATGAAACTGCACAAGAAGTTTCGCAGCACCCTTTCCGCCGACGGCAAGTCGCTGCGGGTTTATCGCCCGATCAACCTCGGCGTGGCAGTGGCCTTGCCAGGTGATGAGATGGTGACCGCTGTCATTCGCGGCGCGGAACAGATGAACCAGTCGTCCTTTTTCGCGGCCTTCAAACGACAGGTAGAAACGGCCCGAAATGGCAAGGATCAGGCCGACGAATCCACGACGATTACCATTAGCAACATTGGCAAGGCCGGCATGAGAATCGGAATTGCCGCGATTGTTGCCCCGGCCGTGGCCACGCTTGCCTTTGGCGAAGTCTATTCGCACCCGGTCCCCATCGAGAATGGCTTCGTGTTTGAGCCGATGGTCGTCGCCACCTTGAGCTTTGATCACCGCATTGTCAATGGAGTTGGCGCCGCCAATTTCATGAATGACATCAAGCGCGAAATCGAAGGATTCCGGCTGATCTGATATCACGGCTCAGCGTAGCTGAATTCGCAAGAATTCAGCCGGCAAATGATTCCGGGAAGCGCGGGCTAAAGCCCGCGCTACGAAATGATTCCGG
>WPCK01158990.1_pt1 | contig 19303 bp, 10 predicted proteins | sample 5399851 | NCBI WGS metagenome assembly WPCK01 (sample SAMN12869471, study PRJNA574797) | sludge metagenome | isolation source: wastewater treatment of pH11 | place: China:Beijing | collected 2019-05-20 | reverse complement strand
CCAGACAATCGAAAGAGCCTTTGCAGACGCCAAAGGGCATCGTTCATTTGGACGACTTCGCGGACGCGGGTTACTCCGCGCCCGGGCCGCCATTGGATTACTCGTATTGGCTCAAAATATCCTCAACAGACATCGACTCATACGCCTCGGTAAATACTCCGAAAAGCGCCAAGAATAAAGCCGGACGATCTCCAAGCCTGCGGGATTCGGAAGAAGGGTGAGTGGTCGGGCGGTCTTTAGCACAAAGCCGAACGATCCGCAGGTCGAGCCTGCGGGATTCGAAGATTGAAGCCCCCCCCGGGTTCACGGATCGAAAATGCCCCCGGCTTGCCCGGGGGATTTTTGCGTTTCGAGCTAAATCGCGGACTTGCAAACCAGGGCTGCAATCAAAGCGTGACCGGGCATTAGTGCGCCAAGGAGGGCTCTTGTTCTGAGTCCTGTTCCTCGTACTCCGACAGCGGCGGGCAAGCGCAGACGAGGTTGCGGTCGCCGTAAACATTGTCGACCCGACCCACCGGTGGCCAGTACTTGACGCCATAATCGAATTCCGGATCCGGGCAAACCGCTTCCTTTCGCGAATAAGCGCGGTCTCCGTTGTCGTCCAGGATCGAATCGAGCGTGTGCGGCGCATTGTGAAGAGGATTATTGTCCGCCGGCCAGACGCCCGTGCGGACTTTTTCGCTTTCCTCAAAGATCAGCTTCATTGCCCGGCAGAAACGATCGAGCTCATAAAGGGATTCGCTTTCCGTCGGCTCGATCATCAGGGTACCGGCGACAGGAAACGACATCGTCGGAGCATGGAATCCAAAATCGATCAGCCGTTTGGCAATATCGTCGACGGTGACATGGGAGTTCTTCTCCAGCGGCCGCGTGTCGACAATGCACTCGTGTGCGACCAGGCCCTTGTTGCCGGTGTAAAGGATCGGGTAGCTGGATTTCAGGCGTTCGGCGATGTAATTCGCATTGAGAATAGCGACCTGCGTGGCCTTGCGAAGTCCATCCGGGCCCATCATTCGAATGTACATCCACGAGATCGGCAGAATGCTCGCGCTGCCAAAAGGGGCGCCGCTGATCAGCGCTCCCTTGCGCGACGGGTTCATTCCATCGACGGGGAGGAAGGGGGCCAGATGCGACCTGACGGCAACCGGTCCGACGCCAGGACCGCCTCCTCCATGCGGAATACAGAATGTCTTGTGCAAGTTGAGGTGCGAAACATCGCCGCCGAATTTCCCCGGTTTGGCGACTCCGACCAGGGCGTTCAGGTTGGCGCCATCGATGTAGACCATCCCCCCCGCTGCATGGACTTTTTCGCATATCGAGGACACGGTGTCCTCGAAAACACCATGAGTCGACGGATAGGTGATCATGATCGCTGCGATCCTGCCGACATTGGCAGCGATCTTTGCGTCCAGATCGGCCAGATCGACGTTCCCCTGATCGTCGCATTTGACCACGACGACATTCATGTTGACCATCTGGGCGCTGGCCGGGTTGGTGCCGTGGGCACTTGAGGGAATCAGGCAAACGTTGCGTTGCCCGTCGCCGCGCGATTCATGATAGGCCATGATCGCCAGGAGGCCGGCATATTCGCCTTGCGAGCCGGCGTTCGGTTGCAGGGAAATCGCGTCGTAGCCCGTGGCCGCGCAAAGCCAGCCTTCCAGCTGGGCGATCATTTTCTGATAGCCGCGAGACTGTTCAGGCGGGGCGAAGGGATGGATCAGGTTGATTTCCGGCCATGTCACCGGAGTCATTTCCGAGGCAGCATTCAATTTCATCGTGCACGATCCGAGCGGGATCATGGCGCGATCGAGAGCGATATCCATCTCCGAGAGACGCCGCAGGTAGCGCATCATCTCGGTTTCGCTGTGGTACTGGTGGAATACCGGCTGGGTGAGAATCCGGTCGTTGCGGCGGAGATTATCGGGCAAGGCATTGGCCGAACCGCCGGAAGGGAGTTGGCCTCCGAAGAGCGCAGCCACTTTCACAATGTCGGCTTCGGTCGTGGTTTCATCCAGCGAGATCCCGACGGTGGCGTCGTCGATCCGCCGCAAGTTGAATCCGGCGGCGACAGCGGCTTTCATGATCGATGGAGTTTTTTCGCCGGTATCGATCGACAGGGTATCGAAAAACCGCGCGTGCCGGACCTTGAGACCGGCGGCGACCAGGGCATCGCGCAGCCGCGCTGCAAGTCCATGAACGCGGGTGGCAATCGTGCGAAGACCTTCTGGCCCATGGTAACAGGCATACAGCGTCGCCATGATTGCCAACAGGGCCTGGGCGGTGCAGATATTCGATGTGGCCTTTTCACGGCGAATATGCTGTTCCCGGGTTTGCAAGGCGAGCCGATAGGCAGGCTTGCCTTGCCGGTCGATCGACTGGCCGACGAGGCGGCCGGGCATGGTTCGTTTGAACGCGTCCCTTGTCGCCAGAAAAGCGGCGTGTGGACCACCGAATCCAAACGGAACACCGAACCGCTGCGAATTGCCAATCGCGATGTCGGCGCCGATCGAGCCGGGGCTTTTCAGGATTGTCAGGGCCAACAAGTCGGTCGCCATGATCACGAGCGCACCGGCCGCTCGTGCCTGTTTGACAAGCGAATCATGGTCGTGGACGGCTCCATCGGTGGCAGGGTATTGCACGATGACGCCAAAAACATCTGCCCAGTCGGCGATCCCTCCCGCGTCGGTCTCATCGAAATGAACAACTTCGATTCCCAGCGGCCGGGCCCGCGTCTCGATGACCTCGATGTTTTGAGGATGAAGGTGGCGGGAAACCAGGAAGCGTTGGGCGTTTCCCTTACTGCTGCGATGGGCCAGAGCCATAGCTTCGGCGGCTGCCGTGGCTTCATCGAGCAGACTGGCGTTGGCAATCTCCAGCCCGGTCAGTTCGGCGATCATCGTCTGGTAATAGAAGAGGACTTCCAGACGTCCTTGTGAGATTTCCGGCTGATAGGGGGTATACGCCGTATACCAGGCGGGGTTTTCCAGCACGTTCCGCTGGATGACTTTCGGGGTATGGGTGCCGTAATAGCCCTGGCCAATCAGGGATTTGAGGACGACATTTTCCGAAACGATGGATTTGAGTTCAGCAAGCGCTTCTTCTTCGCTGACACCTTCCGGGATATTCAGCCGGCTGTTGTCGGCGATGGATTTCGGCACGATGGTGGCCGTCAGGGCGTCGAGGGACGGGTAACCCAGCGACTGGAGCATTTTGCCGATTTCCGCATCGCGTGGGCCGATATGCCGTGAGACAAACGGAGAGAGAGCCATCTTTTTTTCCTGGTCAGAGGGAATTTTATTTTTTTGCGAAACAGAATAGACCCGCCGTCGTCATGAGGGACGGGCGGTCTGCAAAACCTGTTTTCGCTCCTCTGTCCATGGACCTGAGAGAAGCAGGCAACTGCAATCGGATGATAGCAAGTTGTGCCTTTACCCCTTCGGTGGATCGAAATCGGCGGAGTATTTTGCTTTTATTTTTTTATTCCGACCGTTCGCTCGCTCTCCAGAGACGGTGCTGGATTGTCCCGCAGTCCCGGGTGCCTGAGCGGTTCAGAGCGAACTTGCGCCTTCGGCGTTTTGACATGGTCATCGCTGACCGGTCAAAAACTCTCCCGCGGGAATGTCACCGCACAAACAGTATACCCCGGCGACCGATTCGGGCAACAGCGGACTTCCACAGCGGAAAATCAGCGGGAACCCGTAACAATTGGTTGCGTCGAATAGGAAAATTGTGTCCGATAAAGGCGGGCCGGAGAATGAACAACAGGATCAGTACGATTCCTGTAGCCGTTTTTCGGCAGGCAAGGCGTTTATTGCATGAGGGCTGTTCGCGATGTTGAAGAAAAGCGTTGCCTTGGTTGTTGCTGTCGCGAGTCTCGTTGTTGTGGCAGTGGGGGCCAAAATCATGAATAGCGATCCATCTGGTTCGAGCCCGCCATCTTCCAACGATGATCGCAGTGCCCTTTGGCAGGAATACGAAAAGGCGACAAACGAGGGATTGCCAAAGACTGCAATCGAAAAACTCGATCTCATTCACGACGGTGCCGTCAAGGACAAGGCCTGGCCGGAAGCGATCCGGGCAAAGGCGCTTCGCATTCGTATCAACGCAAGCCTGAATCAGCCAGCCGCACCGCTGATGGTGAAGGACATGGCTTCTGCCATCGAGCAGGCCGCTCCGGAAATGAAGCCGATGATGCAGGCAATCATGGCCGAATGGTTTTTCAGCTATTACAACCAGAATCGCTGGCGATTCATGCAGCGATCGCAAACCGCAGCACCGCCGGGCGATGATATCGAGACATGGGATCTGGCAAGGCTGCTTGGAGAAGTCGATCGCCATTTCACAGCGTCGCTCGCAAACAGCGAGGCCTTGCGGAAGATACCCGTTGGCGACTACGCGATGTTGCTTGCGAAGGGAACACTTCCCGACACCTACCGGCCGACGGTCTATGACTTCGTCGCCTTTCGCGCGCTGGACTTTTATGCCCTCGACGAACAGTTCATCCGCCAGCAAGGGGCGTTCCGCATTTCCGGCGATAGTCCGGCGCTCGGCCCGGCAAGGGATTTTCTCGCGTGGAAGCCGGAGACCGGCGATGACGATTCGTATTTGTTGCGTGCGGTGCGGCTGTATCAGGAATTGATGGAATTCCACTCCGGCGACGACGATCGTACGGCGTGGCTCGACGCCGACCTGCACCGCTTGCAGTTCGCCTCAATCGTTGCCAGCGGAAGTGAGGTCAAGGCCCGTTACCGCGCAGCGTTGCAAACATGGTCGGATGAGAACATAAAACACCCCCTGTCATCGTTGGCGCTGGCCCGGCTCGCCAGTTCATACCAGCAAGACAATGAACTGGTTAAAGCCCTTGAGATCGCCCGCGCAGGTGCGGCCCGGTTTCCGGACAGTCATGGAGGTAAGGCATGCCACAATATCGCCGAGGCTATCAAATTACCTTCGGTAACAATCGAAACGGAGCGTGTCTGGAACGAATCGGGCCCGACGATAGATGTTTCTTACCGGAATGTGTCCAGGGTCTGGTTCCGGCTGTACAAGTTCGACTTTGAAAACTGGCGAGACTGGGGCAACTATTCGGAAGTGGTTTATGCATGGGGGCGGAATGAACCGTTGAAGAGACTTGGCCGCGACCATGTTGCCGAATGGTCTGCGGAACTGCCGGCGACCACCGATTATCGGGAGCGGATGGAAAAGATACCGGTCAATGTCGACGTCGCTTCCGGTTGTTATGTCCTCGTCGCCAGCCACAAACAGGATTTCAGCACGGATGCCAATCAACTTGCCAGTTGCGAAGTCTGGGTCAGCGACCTTGCTTTGGTAGTCCGCGCGACACAGGGAAAAATGGAATTGTCCGGGCATGTATTGAATGCCACGACCGGCATTCCGGTTGCCGGCGCCGAGGTCAATATCTGGAAATGGCGATACGACGGACGAAACAGCAGTGAGTCGCGGCTGAAAGACGTGACAACCGACGAAAATGGATTGTTCTCGGTAAAGGTCGAACCGCAGTCCCATCACCGGCTGTTTGTCAGAAAAGACAGTCAGGTGCTCGGCGTCATCGACAACAGCTATTTCTACGATGGCCAGACCATTGCCAATCGTTTCGACCGCTCGGTCGTTCTGACGGATCGGGCGATCTACAGGCCTGGTCAGTCCATTCAGTTCAAGGTCATCTCCCTTGCTGCCAATCCTCAGACCAACGAATACAAGACTTTGCCCGGCCAAAGACTGACAGTTGCTCTTTTTGACATGAACAACCAGGAAGTCGAAACGCGCCAGTTGACAACCAACGAATTCGGGTCGGCGAGTGGGAGTTTTACGGCTCCTCGCGACCGGGCAACCGGACCCATGTACCTGCGCGTGACAAGCGGGCCTGGCGGGCAGGGCCAGGTGCGAGTCGAAGAATACAAACGCCCGAGGTTCGCCGTGGAAGTGGAGCCTCCGAAGGATGCTCCGATGCTTAAACAGGAGGCCACCGTCACGGTTCGCGCGACGGCTTACACCGGAGCGCCGATCGACAATGCCAAAGTTGTCTGGCGAGTCGTGCGAAATGTTCGCTACCCGTACTGGTACTACTACCGCTACTGGTACATGCCTCAACAGGGTGAAGCCCAGGAAATTGCCAATGGAGAATCGGTGACCGGCGTCGACGGGACCTTCGACGTCCGTTTTCTCGCCGATCCCGATCCATCGATCGACCGCGACACCGATCCGAAGTTCGGATTCACGATTTATGCCGACGTCACCGATTCGGCCGGTGAAACCCGGTCTTCCAGTACCACGATCACGGTCGGTTACACCTCGCTGGAAGCCACAATCCAGACGGGCGAATGGCTCACGTCTGCGGAGCCGGTAAAGCTTGACCTGAATGTGACCAACCTGAACGGTCAGGGGCAAGTGAGTCGCGGAACACTGAAGATTCATGCGCTGACGCAACCGGAGAAGGTCCATCGCGCCAAACTCCATTCCCATCATTGGCGCGGCTGGGGCGCGCCGGTGGAGAATGACACCTCGCACCTTTCATCGATCGACGTTTGGCCTGAAGGTGACGTCAAGCTGGAAGAAGCCATAACGACCGGCGATGCCGGTACCGCCTCCGTGTCGCCGGTACTGCCGGCCGGGGCCTGGAAGGCCGTTTTTGAAACGGTCGACTCCAATGGGCAAACGGTTCGCGCTGAGAAAGCGTTTCTCGTTATCGATACGGAAGCCAAAAAGTTTGAGACGCGAATTCCAAACTTTCTGCAAAGCAAATCCTGGTCCGTACAGCCAGGCGAGGAGTTTCTTGCAGTCTGGGGAACCGGATACCAGACGGGGCGGGCGTTTGTGGAACTGGAGCACCGCGGCAAGGTGTTCAAATCGTGGTGGACCCCCGCCGGGGAAACGCAACATCAGATTCGCGTCCCGGTCGATGAATCCCATCGCGGTGGACTTCAGATGAGGATTACTTACATTCGGGAAAACCGCGCCTACGTCGAATCACGCACGATTCAGGTCCCGTGGACGAACAAGGATTTGAAGATTCGCTGGGAACGATTCGTCTCGAAGCTTGCGCCAGGAGGGAAGGAAACCTGGACGGCAATTGTCGAGGGACCGGATTCCCAGCGCGCCGCGGCCGAAATGGTCGCCGCCATGTACGACGCTTCCCTCGATGCTTTTGTCGGGCATTATTGGCCAGGCAGCTTCGGCGTTTTCTATATCGACTACTCCAGAACCAGCGTCCAGTTTCATAACCGGCTCCAGGCGCTCAACGCCTTTTGGAGCAGTTGGCAGATCAACTACCGCGATGAGGGCTACTCCTACCGGACCTATATCGACGAAATCGCCCAATTCTGGGGATACGCCCACGATGCTCGTGGCCGAAGATTAATGTCCAGGGGTGGCGGCGGGTTCGGGGGTGGAGGTGTCGAAGCGATGGCCGATGGCGCTGCGATGCCGATGTCGGCGAACGCTGCGCCAGGCGCCCCGGCAGAGTCGATGGAGAAAGCAACGGGTGAAGTGCGGAATGTGATGGCTGCCGGCCAGGAAGTAGCGGCACAATCCGGCGGCGATGGGGGCCAGCCTGCACAAACTTCCGTTGATCTGGATTCCGTTACAGCCAGAAAGAACCTGAACGAAACCGCCTTCTTCTACCCTGCCCTGACCGTAGACGAAAAGGGAACGGTGCGGATCGAGTTCGAAATTCCCGAAGCGTTGACCAAATGGAAGTTTTTTGGCTTTGCCCACGACAATGACCTTCGGGCCAGCTTGCTGACAGAGGAAATCACCACCAGCAAGGACTTGATGGCGCAGCCCAATCCGCCGAGATTCCTTCGCGAAGGGGACGTGCTGGAGTTTTCGGTCAAGCTCACGAATCGTTCCGACAAGCCACAGGCAGGGAAAGCCCGTCTCACACTTGCCGACGCGCGAACCGGCGAGACTGTCGACGCGTTGTTCATCGGCAATGACCTGGAACGGGCCTTTGAAGTCCCGGGCGGGCAGTCGATGAGCGTGTTCTGGAAGATCACGGTCCCCGATTTTGTCGGCGCCGTGACGTACAAGGTTGTGGCCGCGACCGACAAGCTTTCCGACGGGGAGGAAGGCTTCATGCCCGTCCTCACGAAACGGGTTCTGGTGATTGAGTCCCTTCCGTTACCGATCCGCGGCAAACAGACGAAAACTTTTGATTTTGAGTCATTGCGGAACAGCGGGTCCAGCGAATCCCTTCGTTCGCAAAGCCTTACGGTCCAGATGGTCTCCAATCCGTCGTGGTACGCCGTGATGGCCTTGCCGTATTTGATGGAGTTTCCGCACGAATGCGCCGAACAGACCTTCAATCGTCTGTATGCGAACTCGCTGGGACGACATATCGTGACGGGCAACCCGAAGATTGCCCGTATCTTTGAACAATGGCGCGGTACGCCGGCGCTCGACAGTCCACTTGAGAAAAACGAGGACTTGAAAAACGTCACAATCGCCGAGTCTCCCTGGCTCCGCGAGGCAAAACAGGAATCTCAGGCCCGCCGGGATGTGGGGATCCTGTTTGAACAGAACCGGCTGGAGAATGAACTCAAACGGGCTTTCGACCGGCTGGTTGAAATGCAATACAGCGATGGATCGTGGCCCTGGTTTCCGGGCGGGCGAGCCAACGATTACATCACCCTGTACATCACTACCGGCTTTGGCCGTTTGCGTCATCTGGGTGTCGAAGTCGACGTCTCCCCTGCCCTGCGGTCGCTGGACCGACTCGATGCGTGGATTCGCGACACGTACAACGAGATCGTCCGTCACGGCAACAAGGACAAGAACAACCTGTCATCTGTGATCTGTCTGTATCTGTATGGCAGAAGTTTCTTCCTAGAAGACAAGCCGGTCGATGCCCAGTACCGCGAAGCTTTTGACTACTTCGTGGGCCAGGGGAAACAGTATTGGCTGAAACTCGGCGACCGGCAGCCGCAGGGGCATCTGGCGATTGCCCTTAAACGGATCGGCGACCGGGAGACACCGGCAAAGATCATGGCATCGCTGATAGAGCGGTCACTTACCGATGAAGAAATGGGCATGTTCTGGCGCGAGAGCGGAGATTCCTGGTGGTGGTACCGGGCGCCGATCGAAACCCAGGCCTTGATGATCGAGTGCATGGACGAAGTTGCCGGCGATGCCGCCCGTGTGGAGGAACTCAAGGTCTGGTTGCTCAAGCAGAAACAGACCCAGAACTGGAAAACGACCAAGTCCACGGCTGATGCCGTCTACGCACTGTTGCTCCGCGGCACCGATGTTCTTGCCTCGGACGCCCTTGTCACTGTCAGTCTGGGGGGCGAAGAGATTCGACCGGACAACGTCGAGGCCGGGACGGGCTTTTACGAACAGCGCTGGGTGCGCGGCGAAATCAGGCCGGAAATGGCCGATATCACCGTCGCCAAGTCCGACGAGGGAGTGGCCTGGGGGAGCGTGCACTGGCAGTACCTGGAAGACATGGCGAAGGTCAAGCCCTATGAAGGGACGCCGCTGACCCTCAAGAAGGCCTTGTACACCAAGACCAACACCGACAAGGGGCCCGTGATCAATGAAGTGAAGGGTCCGGTCAAAGTGGGCGACGAACTTGTAATGCGAGTGGAAGTCCGCGTCGATCGGGACATGGAATATGTTCATTTGAAGGACTATCGCGGCAGCGGTACCGAACCCGTCAACGTCCTTTCGCAATACAAATTCCAGGACGGACTGTATTACTACGAGTCAACTCGCGATACGGCGAGCCACTTCTTCATCGACTACCTGCCGCGCGGGACCTATGTCTTTGAATACTCTGTCCGCGTGCAACACCGTGGCCAGTACCAGACAGGCTTTGCTGAAATCCAGTGCATGTACGCGCCGGAATATAACAGTCACAGCGGAAGCGTGGAGATCGTTGTCGAGTGACACCTGTCGGAAACCTGCCTCACGATGCGAAGATCGTGTTCCTGATCGGACTGCGCGGCAGTGGCAAGTCCACAGTGGGGCGGGAACTCGCCGCCCGGCTGGATTTGCGCTGGTTCGATTCCGATGATGAAATCGAACGGGAAACGGGCCGTTCGGTGGCTTCGATTTTTGCCCTTCAGGGGGAGCCGGCATTCCGCGAAATCGAAAAGCGTTGCATCAAAAAGCTGATCGAGTCGATCGGTGCGGAGAAACGGGCGGATTCCTGGTCAGCAGTGGTGTCACTCGGTGGCGGGGCAGTTCTCTCGGCCGAAACGCGGTCGTTGATGGCCCGGTCCGGCCTGACGATCTGGCTTGACGGGGACGCGACGGAACTCGTTCGCCGCCTGCAGAACGACCCGGCGCCGCACCGGCCCCCGCTTACGGACCTGGAACCTGGCGATGAAGTCCGCCGACTGAAAGAGGAGCGGTTTCCGGTTTATTCTGAATGCGCGGATTTTCGCGTCGATACCACGTCGTTGCCAACAAGCCGTGTGGTTGAAAGCATTGTCAATTGGCTTGCCGGGACCGATAGATAGTCAAGTGCGGTTGATTCATCGGCCTTTTGACCGGATTTTGACGACTGATGTTCCTGTTTTGGCTTCCCGATCCGGCCCGGTGGCTCATTCTTTTTGCTGCCGGTGCGTTTGCCGGAAGCATCGCCAATCTGCTGATCTATGAGCTTTCGTGGTATCGGCGCAGAAACATCAGCCCCTGGTCGCGGGAGGAAGGCGATCAGCCTGAAAGGACCTGGCTCGACCGGATTCCTGTTTTCGGCTGGTTTCGCATGCGCCGTGAAACAGGCCAGCATGGGCGCGGATTCTGGATCCGGCCGTTGGCGATCGAGGTCGGCATGGGACTTTTTGTCGCCTGGTTTTTTCATTGGCAACACGACGGGGGGCTGTTTGGAAGCCGGATGTCCGAAATCGACAATGCCCAGCGCGCATTTCTCGATGGCTGGATGAATGGCTGGTTCCTGTTTCATTCTGTACTTGTCTTCCTGCTGCTCGTCGCAACGTTTGTGGACTTTGATGACCAGACGATTCCAGACGGCATCACCTTGCCAGGAACACTTGCCGCCCTGGCGGCCATATCGCTCGTTCCATCTCTTCGATTGCCGGTGGTGGAAAGTGGCATCGGGGCCCTGAAAATCACTTCCTTGTCGTGGTGGACGCCTGGCAACCCCGCCAGCTGGCCCAACGAATCGGTCGGACTCGCGCTCGGGCTGGCCATCGTCGCCGGCTGGTGCGCGGCGCTGACGCCCAAGGTCGCGACATTGCGTTACGGCGTCGTCGAGGGATTACGCCTGATGTGCGCAAGCATTTTTCGGCCTGAACGAAAGGTTGCGTCCAGATTCGGATTTCGAAAAAGGGGCATGCATGGATTTACAAAACTGCTTGGGTTGCTGGCGGCGGGACTCGCCGCCCTGGTTGCCACTGTCTGGTATACGGGAGGCGAGTCCTGGAATGCGCTGTTCGATTCGTTGATGGGACTCGCAGCCGGCGGGGGAATTGTCTGGCTCGTGCGGATTGTTGCCGGCAGGGCAATGGGTGTCGAGGCGATGGGTTTTGGCGATGTGACCCTCATGGCGATGGTCGGGGCCTTCATGGGGTGGCAGGCATCCCTGCTGGTTTTTGTTTTGGCGCCGTTTGTGGCCCTGGGCGTGGCCCTGATTCAGGTGATCTTGACGGGCAACAATCGTCTGGCTTTCGGACCCTACCTGTGTATTGCCGCTGTGATCGTACTGATCGGATGGAATGCAGTGTGGAACGAGTGGGCGTCGACCGGGTTCTTTTCACTTGGCGGGACTTTTTTGCTGTCGATACTCGGAATCAGCCTGGTGTTGTTTGGACTAATGCTGTTTGCCTGGAGTGCGATTCGCCGACAGGCCTGAATCACGGCGCGGAGAGAACAAAAGATGGCAAGCCTGTTTTCCTGGATTGAAGACATCGAGTCTCAACGCCAAAGGGTACGCGACGCCCGATATGGAATGATTGAGGCAATCGATGGCCGGTTTCGGCAATTGCAGCTTCGCCCGTGGCCCAAACTTGTCTCGGGGGTGGAAGCGTTCTGGATCGGCGGCGCGACGCACGCAAGAAAACGCCATGACCGCGTTCGTTTCTGGTACTCACAGCCCAGAGGCCACAACAAATACCTGGTCCTTTCCTATGCGGTTTCCGGATTGGGGACGACGACGCTGACGTTGCGCGCCGCGTTACGCGTGCTTGACCGGATCGCCGAATTCAAGCAATGTGACGCGATCCTCTGCGAAGCGAGCAACATGCGGCTGAACGATTCGGTCATGAAGTACTGGGGATTCGAACGACATATGCCGAATGCGCGGCGAAGGCACTACATCCGCCGGTTCTACGGCAATTTTCCGGGAACTGAAGCCGGCAATCGGTCATCGATTGCGATTCTGCCATCGCTGGCAGTGACTGCAGTTCCAGACCAGGCGACTGTTTCGGGAGAACGTTGATACGACGGGGCGGGAGAGATGGCACATTCCGCTGCCTGTTTCCCGACATAATTGGGCTTTACCCCGTTTTTCAGGATTGCTATCGTCCGGCCTGAAATTCCGTTGCCGCTAACGCCCGTCTGAAGAAACAGGGATCATTCCTTATTTCGGCGAACCCCGCCAACTCACGTTGATGTACCGAATCGCCTGGATTCTGTTGCTGCTTCCGGCAGCTCTTGCCGGCTGTCGTCAGCCGATGGGTGGTACCGGTGCGCAGGGTTCCATGCTCGGCAACAACCTCCCCTGGTCGCAAAACTCCGGCAACATGTTTGCAAATCAGGGGCTGTTTCAGCAACCGAACGGTTCGCAAGTCGACCCGGCACAGATGCAACAACTTGCGTCCCAGGTCCAATCGCTGAACCAGCGGCTTGGGCAGTTCAATTCGGACAACGACAACCTGAATGCCCAGATCGCTGCCCTGCAGCAACGTCTGGGTACTGCCAACAGCTACAACGATTCGTTGCGTCAACAGCTTGCCGACACGATGGCGCAGCTGCAGCAATTGCAGATTCAGAACCAGCAGCTCGCACAGTCGACGCAACAAGGTCAGGGGGGCAACGATCCGTATCGCAATGCATCGGGCGGCAGCGGAGCGACCATTCGGGCGAACAACGGCCTGATGCAAAGACTCGAATCCGTGCAGATTCCCGGATTCCGAACCTGGATGGACGGAGATGTGATTCGCATCGAAGGTCCGACCGATCGATTGTTCGTATCGGGAACCTGGCAAATCAACGAGAACGACGCGTCCGCAATTAAAACACTTGCCCAGGTCATTCGTCAGAATCTCCCGCAGCAGGTCGTGAGTGTTGAGGCCCACTGGGATGGTTCACCGGTGCAGCCAGCGACGATGAGTCACCATCAATTGACAGCCAACCACGCAATGGCAGTTATGGATTTGCTCGTCAAGGGCGGGTTGCCGCACAACCAGGTCTTTACCATGTCGATGGGGAGCAACCGTCCCCGTTACGCCAGCGGCGCACAGAATGGCATCAGCCCAAACCGGCGAATTGAAATTGTCATTTATCCCGAGACGTTTCGCTGATTTCCGGGACATCGAGTATTATTGCGTCGTGGATTCGATCTCCGCTCTCGTCCTGTATGACAATCCGGAACCTGCCGGTGCGAAGGGCCAATTTCGGTCGTGGCAGATCGGGATCGAGGACAACCGCATCAAACGGAACGGCTTCGTCGCTTTCTCCATCGACGAAAGCCTGCACCAGCAAGCGGCCCTCGTCGCTTGCCTGAATCTCATCGGGGATTTCCACCAGTTTCCGGTAGCCGTTCATTAACAGCCAATCGGGTCTTCCCTCGCCGATTTTTTCATTGACCGGTGGGTGAAAGACCTGAATGTCAACCTTGCCAGACCATTTTCCGGTGACAAGAAAATCGCCGGCCGCCGATTCAAATACGACCGGTGAGGCGAGCCCAAATTCCTCGCAAGCCATCTTCCATGTTCGGGGCGATTTTTCGATTGTCGATCGCGGAGACTGACCGGTCTGGTCGATCGTCAGGGGGTCGATTGCCGTGGCTTTTGCCAGTCGTGCCGCCATCCAGGACAGTTCACGTCCATCCGGCTGAGTCTGTACATCTTCCGTGGCATGGCTGTAGCCGACGTGAATAACAACTTTCGCCGCAGGATCGTTGCCAAAAATTCTGTCCACAAGATTCTGGCACTGTTCGGACTCTCGCGCATTGATCTGGTCGACCATATCGCCATCCATCCGAAATCGCGTACTCTCGTAGGCGATCGGCGTGAATCCAAGTTTCAGTGCTTGCCGGACAAGGTCGCCGAAGACGGGTTCGGATATGTAGTAACCGGTCGTTTGAAGGGGATAGCCAAGTTCTTCCAGCCTTGAGGTCGGGGGTCCAAAGGCTTCTGCTGCGAAGTACGTGTAACCCGCATCCTTCAGGCCCTGAAGAAGCTGGTGGGTGAATGCCCGGTGCCGCGGCACATGATGCGCCTCGTTGATGATGACTATCCGGCGATCGCGGGCGAGCTCAATGATGCGTTCGGCTGCCGGGTGGGGAACATACCCCTCAAACAAACTGGCCTTCGGAGCCGTTTCTTCCGGCGAGGCCGGGCCAGCCTTGTCCATGGCGACAAGCGATCCCTGGCAGTCGCCGACAAACGTCCGGAATGTTGCCAGTTCCTGACCCATCACGTCACTGGATTCCGCCGTTTTTTCCGCAAGGCTCAGTGCTGCAAGAGTTTTTCCTTCCGAAAACAACCGTGTGATGTTGTTCATTTCCTCAACACCTGGCGGATGCTCCTCCTGGCCCCAGGTTGCCACAGACCAAAACGCGACGGACACGAACAGGAAAAAGACAGCGCATTTTCGATTCATCAAATCCTCACATTTTCTTCATCGAATCTTAACGGAATCTTGGCACAATTTGTCGCGAGTTTCATTCCTGGTCATCGGCCTGCCAGAGAAACACGCGATTGCAATGTCCGGCGGCAAACAGACACAGGACTGTTCGAGTTCCCCTTTTTCCCAAAGTTAAAGAGATTTTCAGGAATCTTCACGTGAATTTAATTTCCCAAGGCATCTTCAAGTCGATAGTCCTGGTCGTCATCTCCTTTCCGTTGGGAGTGACGAGTCCGTTGGCCAGCCAGGAACCGCCGTCGGTCAAGGTCAGGCAAACGGGACCGCACGCCGGCGAGTATGCCTCGACATCAATTCGTCGGGACGTGTCAGTATCACTTGTCGGGACAGCTCGTTTCAACGGGACGTCATGTGACAAGTCCGGTCTCGACGATGTTTTGCCGGATGGGACCCCCAGCAACCAGTTCGGCGGCCTTTCAGCAATCGAGTGGCTGGGCGGAAATCGTTTTCTCGTCCTTTCGGATCGGGGGCCTGGAGATGGCTCGGTTCCCTACGTCTGCCGATTCCACGAAATCGAGATGGCACTGAACGAGTCCAGCGATGGCTCGAAATTGAAATACGAACTGGTTCGGACAGTCCTGTTCCACGACACTGAGCATCGCCTTTTTCCTGGATCGGCCCAGGCGTGTAACGTGACACGCGAGTTTGCGGCCAGGTTCGATCCCGAAGGCATGCGGTGCGACAAGAGCGGCAACCTGTTCGTCTCCGACGAATATGGTCCCCGGTTGTTAAGATTCAGCGCAACGGGCGATCAAACCGGTGAGATCGATGTGCCGGCGCCATTTCATGTAAGCAAGGAACTTGCCGACGGAATCCTTGAAAATAACAGCAATACAACGGGCCGGTGTGCCAACCGCGGCCTCGAAGGACTCGCCCTGTCACCCTGCGGCCGTTATTTGACAGGAATCATGCAAAGCCCCCTATTGCAGGATTGCCGGCGTGCCGAGTCCGGCATGCCGATGGGGACGAACTCGCGGATCATTCGATTCGACCTGGTCACGGGAGAACACATGCAGTTTGTCTACCATCATGAAGGCGACCGCACGCTGTTGCATGAAATCCTGGCGATCGACCAGAACAATTACCTGGTGATCGAAGACGACGGGTTGCGCGGTGCCGAGGCAAAATGCAAGCGGATTTACCGGGTGGATGTGGCAGCGGCAACTCCGGTCGAGGATGATTGCGTGTTGCCTGATGCCGACCTTCCGCAGAACATCGTTGCTGCCAAGAAATCCCTGTTCATCGACTTGCTCGACCCTTCATTCGGGATTGCCGCGGAAATCCCGGAAAAGATCGAAGGGATCTGCTGGGGCCCTCCCCTTGCCGATGGAAAACGTTCACTGATTGTTTGCACGGACAATGACTTCAACGGACTTGAAGACTCGCTGATCTACGCATTCGCCTTTCGATAACCCAGCTATTCGTTCCATCGAAATCAGATAGTGCGCAGCGAGAGGAGACCGTCGGCGACATCGCGACAGCGGTCTTCGACGGGATTCACGTCCCACCGGTCATCGGGCTTTGCGAAGAGTCTCGGCGTACCTCCAACGGCGGCAAGAAGCCACGCATCGGTGCGAACAGCAATCTGATCAAGTGATGTGGCACGGACGACTACCGGAACTTCACGGGAAAGGACTTTCTGCCAATCGGTGATGCCGCTTTTCATCGTCGAGATCAGCAGCGGGAAGATCATCGACGGCTGGATAAGTCCGTGATCGCGCCACGCGTCTGTTTTCCCGGAGCCCGGGAATTTGATGAACAAGGGAATGTCCAGAATATCGCTGGCAAGGTGGCCGGGGGCATCGCCGACGACACCATGATGACCGGCGGCCATGGCAAAGGGCGCGGTTAGCAGGAAAATTGAGTCTTCGTATAACCCGGCAGTTTTCAGTTCATGGAAAAGAGTTCCCAGGCAAATGTCCAGGACATCGACCTGAGCCGCAATCGCATGCATGATCCCGAGAATCTCCTCAAGCCGGGATTCGTCAGACGAAATGATCCTTTGGGGAGGAAGGCATTCAAGCATGGGCTCCGGATCTCCCTGCTCCCGGTATCTTTCGCGCATATTGACCGGTGCATCCCAGACGCGAACCATACTCGTGAGGTGAACGATGACGGTTGCGGGAAGAGACATCTGATCGATCAGGCTGATGATCCTGGCAAAACAGCTGGCCAGGTGTGTCCCCGCGATATCAATCGCAGGCTTGCCATCAGTCGATGCAGTCCCGGGTTCAGGAAGCACGATAATCTCATCAAAACGGAACGTGACCTCTGGAGAAGCGGTCATCAATGGCGAGTCGGTGATCAAGATCACGTTTTCCCGCAATTCCTTGACAAAATCAGTTTCCTCAAAGCCAGCCTGAGGTCCGGCTGCGGGAAATGAAGCCAGAATTGCGCTCATGGCACCGACGGTATCCACCGCTTCGGCGAAGGCGTTCTCAAATACGACAGATCCCGCTGCCAGGGCGTTCAGTGCCGCATGATCGGTCCACGTGCATCCATACGGAGACATGTACCGGGGGCTCAGCCCCTCCACAAAGAAAAACAGCGATAGATTGGACACGATTCAGGCTGGAATGGGGGCTTTCGAAAACAGGGGACGGCAGGTAACTTCCCGGCTTGGCAAACTGCTGCATTATTTTGCCAGCCGGCACCCATTCATGGGATCCGGCTGGAACGCCACCTTGCTGACGGGAGACGGGCCATTGTACGACAAGCAAGCCCTGATTGCGCTGATTCAAAAACTGGCGTTGAAACGAGGCACATTTACCCTTGCCTCGGGGAAGACTGCCAATTTCTATCTGGATTGCCGGAAGGTCACACTTGACGGCGAAGGAGCCAATCTGGTCGGACGCGGCATTCTCGAGGCAATGGGAGATAACTTGCCCGAATGCGTTGGGGGTATGGCCATTGGCGCGGATCCAATTACGGCCGCGACCATCACACTTGCATATCAGCGTGGCCTGGCATTGCGGGGGTTTATTGTTCGCAAGGAGGCCAAGGCTCACGGTATGGGTCAACAGGTGGAAGGACCCGTCGAACCCGGCCAGCGCGCCCTGATCGTCGAAGACGTAGCCACAACGGGTGGAAGTATCCTCGCTGCCGTAAACCGGGCGCGCGAGTTCGGGCTGATTGTCGACCGTGCCATCGCGGTGGTCGACAGAGGTGAAGGCGCTGTCGATCGGCTGGCGGCAGAGAATGTCGTGTTGAGTTCGCTGGTCAATCTCGTCGAACTGGGAATAACCGGGTAAACCGGACGAGTCGGGGTCTAAGGCAACTCCCTCATGCCAGTTGCAACTGCCAGCACCCGGATGACATGCATAAACCTTTGCCTGGTAGGGTCAGGTAAACATTATGGGGTCTGAGACGTTTGATTGCCGACAGGTTTGTGCTTGACTTGACGGTTCAACCGCCGGTCAAACAGGAATTCCAGGTCTCATCGGCACACGACCTGACCGGCGGCTTCGAAGAATGCGAATAATCCGGTCCTGCGGGTTGTTCTCCGGATTCTCTCAGGCGAAGCGGACGGGGAGATTCTGGAAATTCCCCGCGTTCAGGTTGCAGGGAAAGCGGCTGCGGATTTTCTGAAAAGCCCTGCGAAAGCGCTTGTCTGGCATTGCAGGCAACGTCGATTCCAGAGGCAGAATCAAATCGACACGATCGACCGGGTTGACCCGGCCAAATCGTGCGTTCGGCAATCGTACCCGGTGAGGTGGGACCTCAGCGATGTCGAACCGGCAATCGTTGGTCCCTTGAAAAGGAGTTCGACCCTAATGAAATGCAATCTCGTCAAAGCCCTGGCTATCGCCGCCTCGCTAGGCCTGGTGGCAGACGCCTCGGCCCAATACCAGAATCAAAGCCAGAATGTGCGGTATTCGTCGTATGGATCATCCTACGGACAATATCGCCAGGAAGCTCCGGATCCACAGGAACAGCCTCCTGCCGTTTCGCCAAGCGATGTCGTGCAGACTCCTGCCGAAGGAGCAGATGCGAATGCCGCCCAGCCGGCAGTTCCAGCCATTCAGAATGATGGACAGGCCGTCAATGGCTGCAGTGGAAACGTCAATTCCCTGTATAACGGCGTGCCAAATGGTGGATACACGCCTTCCCAGGTGTATCAGCCGGTTGTATCCGGCGGTTGCGATACGAACTACGCCGGTGTTGGTTCTCACCTGGGCCTGGGAGGCGGTACCAGTCGCAACGTCACGGTTGGCGTTCGGGCCCTGTTCTTTGACCGGGACTATGAAGACGCGAGGCTTTATGGTTCAAACGGTGCTGGCGGCTTGCTCTACTCGACGGATTCCGAATTTAATGCGATGTACGGCGTCGAGACCTTTATCGGCGTCCGGAATTGCAATGGCCGTGGTTTTGAAATCGGCTATTGGGGGTTGTATCCCGATACGGCCGATGTCACCTTCCTCGGTGCACCTTTCACAACCGCATTGACCGGTTT
>WPCK01050215.1_pt1 | contig 19347 bp, 18 predicted proteins | sample 5399851 | NCBI WGS metagenome assembly WPCK01 (sample SAMN12869471, study PRJNA574797) | sludge metagenome | isolation source: wastewater treatment of pH11 | place: China:Beijing | collected 2019-05-20 | reverse complement strand
GGATTTGCCGTGCGGTTCACGGACTCTCTATCGCGAGTGTCCGAGAAACTAGTCGCGACACGACTCTATAGATGGCTCCAAAGGAGTTCGCAAAGGTTCAAATGACCGATCGGGGTCATCCGAATTCGCGCAACCAATAATTCACTTGTTCTTCAGTCAGTGGTTGATTGCTTTTCTGCGGCTCGTTGATCCCGACCGATGAGCCCGGCGAGATGGGCCCTCGTTTTTCCAGACGGTCCAAAAACGACTCAGAATCGACTGATTGAGCGCGTCGGGCTTTCGCACATCGCTGAATGCGATGATCACTTGATACCACAGTCAAGCTCTTAGGGCTGGGATGTTGGCGAATCAGCTCTTCGAGCAGGTCGTCGGCTTGTGGGTGCTCGTGTGCAAAAATGATCGAAACACTCTGCTTGGAAATCGAATCGCGGCTGGAATCTTGAGCCTGGGAAGCATCAAAGACAATTGTAGTTTGCGCCAGCAATTCCTGGGAGATGCGCGAATGCAAGTGGGCGATCAGCTTCTGTCTAGCGCGCTCAAGCCAACCAGGGCCGCGACCCTTGCCGACCAACTGGCTTTGGAACAGCAAGTTGTAACCGTCGATCAGAATACGCATCTATGCGGCTCTCGACATGACCCTTGCAGCGGTCGTTACCAACGCGCTTTGATGCCATGCATTAGGTGTCAATGGGACTTCAATATGTTTTGGAACACCCAAATCCCAATTCATCGGATAAGAATATCCGGCGTGAAACATGCGATGCGGGCGGTCGATGACGTAGCGATTCAAGTACGACTCAAACCTTCGACGCGGCTCAATACCATTTCGCCGATCGTGGACGGCCGCTTGAAGAACCGCATGCACCATATCGCAGAACGCACTGGCTGAGCCGCCGAAAACTTTGGCCGTCATGTAGTACATGCCATCCCCTACTTGGATGCTCGCCCAGGATCGTTCATCGCGCTCATAAGGCAGGCGATTGCAAGGAATGTTGACGTATCGTGGATGTTGAACCACAACAAGCTGATTCGCATAGGTTGGTAAGAATTCAACGCCGATTTCTCGTTCAATGCGGCAATGGATCGGTAGGATGTACACGTAGTCAAATTGCATGAGCTGGTACTCGATTCGCCGAATGCATTCGAGGGGTGTAGCGCCTGGCTCACGCTCGTTCAACACAAAATACTGTCGCTCGCCGTGCGCCATAAATCCTGAATCGACCATGCGAGCGAAAGTTCTCTGGCGACTCGTCGATTCGGTTAGCCCGAAGGTAAGAACGGCAATTCTCATTAATATTGTCTCCCAATCATGAAAACAAACCGGACCCGCGTGCTTATACGCTGGAATGAAACTCACCCGCAAGATGCGTTAAGGCTAGCAATTCAAGTCATCGTCGTAATCAGACGCCCAATCGCCGGAATCTCCGCGACGACTTCTTGTCCGGCGCTAAGATACTTGCCGCTTGCATTGCCGACTCCCGACGGCGTTCCCGTTGATATGATATCGCCAGGCTCAAGCGTCATCCAACTTGCGAGGAATTCGACGACCTCGGCCACGCTGAAGATCTGCTCAGCGGTTGTTCCATCCTGTCGCAGGTCGCCATCGACCCACAACCGCAGTTCAAGGCTTTGCGGATCAGTAATCTCATCGGCGGTCGTCAGATTGGGTCCGCATGGGCAGAAGCCGTCGTGCCATTTGCCGTGCATCCAGTCGAAATGTTTGTCCCGAGGGCGTACTTGGCGACTTGGATTGGGGTGAAAGCCTCGATCGGACAGATCGTTGATGATCGTGTAGCCCGCTACACAACTCAATGCCGACTGGCGATCGACGTTGCGAGCGCGCCGACCGATGACTACCGCGAGTTCAACTTCGTAGTCAATCTTTGATGGTGAAATCGAAGGGATAGCCACCTGCGAGCGATCGCCGACTAACGTAGTCGCTGCAGGTTTGAGAAACACATAGGGGAACGTTCGCTCTCGCTCGGCTGCGATCCAGCCTTGCTCTTCGATGTGCGCCGCGTAGTTGCCGGCTAGCAACAAAAGTTTGTTGGGAAGCGAGATCGGTGGCAGGAGAATTGCAGCGTTGCGATCCATTGAATATTTATGCCAAATACCCGGATCTGAAGCGATTTTGTCATGCAACCCTACGAGAGCCTGCCATTTTTCCGAATCGATAGGCAAGAGTGCCTCCATTGGCTCGTGGGCAAGCTTCACCACTGGATGCAATGGATCGACCGCCCGAGCAATCGCGTCGATCGGCAGAATGCGTTCGGTTTGATAGAACCCGCATTTTCGTTGACCATCAGCTTCATATCGACACAGCTTCATTCAGTTCACCTAGCAATTTCGAATGATCCGACGACAATTTTACTCAGAAGTAACAGTTTCACCATCATCGACATTCCTGCCAATCCATGTCCCAACAACTTGCACTTTTGGGCGGTTCGCCTATTCGCAGGCGACCATTTGCGTCTTGGCCTGTTTTTGATTCCTCGGATGAAGCTCGAGTGCTGACCGCTTTGCGAAGTGGTCACTGGGGAAGACTCGACGGCCAACAGGTCGCTGAGTGCGAGCGGCGATTTGCGGACTTGCACAACTGCAAACATGCCATTGCTGTCGTCAATGGGACCGTTTCGCTTCGGCTGGCACTCATGGCCGCAGGGCTTCGAGCCGAGGACGAAGTCATCGTTCCGCCGTACACGTTCTACGCAACGGCCTCAGCCGTGGTCGAAGCCAACATGATTCCCGTGTTTGCCGACGTCGATCTCGATTCATTTAATCTCAGTCCAAATGCGGTCGAAGCGGCTATAACTGAGCGAACCCGAGCCGTTATTCCTGTTCATTTTGCGGGCCAGATTGCCGACATGGACGAGATCCATCGAATTGCTCGCAAGCACAATTTGTTTGTCTTAGAAGATGCGGCCCACGCTCACGCCGCAAGCTACAACGGTCGACCGGCTGGCAGCTTAGGTCAGGCCGCATCCTTCTCATTTCAATCCAGCAAGAATCTGACGTGTGGCGAAGGTGGCGTCATTACAACCAACGACGATCAGTTCGCGGATCGATGTCGCTCCCTGCACAATTGTGGCCGCATCCCAACGGGGATCTGGTACGAGCACCACACGATATCCGCCAACTACCGACTGGGTGAACTGCAGGGCGCACTGCTCAATACTCAGATCGAAAGGCTTGCAGAGCAAACAATGCGGCGGGATGCCAATGGTCGATATCTTGCTCAGAGACTCAATCAAATCCCGGGTCTTTACCCGCAAAAGCGTCCGCCGCAATGCACTCGTCACAGCTATCATCTTTTTATGTTGCGGCTCGTCCAACAAGAGTTCGGTGCTCCGCGATCAGCGGTCGTGGCCGCACTCAAGGCCGAGGGTATTCCGTGCTCGGCTGGTTACGCCATTTCTCTTTATGATCAGCCGATGTTTCGCAATCTTGCATTCGGACCGTATTTGCCGAATGCCGCCGAGCACTTGGACTATTCGCAAGTTCAGTGCCCGAACAGCGATCTGCTCTGCCACCAGCAAGCTATCTGGATCGAACAAGCCATGTTGCTTGGCGTTCAGTCGGACATGGACGACATCGCTGACGGGATGGTGAAAATCTATGAACAGCGCGAGTCGTTGCAAGATTGGGCAACCGAAAATTCACAAGCTTAGCCGGTTAGTCGGCGGCTTCACTCGGCAGAGCGGGCGTGGTTTTGGTACAATCGCCGGTTGAATGATACAGCCGCTAACAACTTGGAGAGAATGGCTATGCATGAAAATCACTCACAGCCCGTGCCCTTTGAGCCGAAAAATTTCTTTGTCAACCGTCGACGTTTTTTGGGAACATCGGCAGGTGTCTTGGCTACGTCCGTGCTTGGGGCCGATGCTGCGGAACTCATTCATCAACCGACTCGCCGCGTTGGACTTGTCGGTGCAGGTTGGTACGGCAAAAGCGATCTTTGGCGGCTCAATCAAGTCGCCCCGATCGAGATTGTGGCGATCAGCGACCCAGATCAGAGGATGCTCGCGGGAGCAGTCGAAATTGCCAAGCAGCGGCAACCTTCGGGCAAGGCTCCGCTGACCTATGGCGACTACCGCAAGATGTTGGCCGATCATGAGCTGGATATCGTCTTGGTCGGATCACCGGATCATTGGCACGCGCTGCACGCGATCGCGGCGATGGAGGCCGGAGCCGATGTTTATTGCCAAAAGCCGATCAGCGTCGATGTCCTGGAAGGCGAAGCCATGTTGGCGGCTGCGCGAAAACACGGGCGAGTCGTTCAGATTGGCACGCAGCGCAAGAGCACTCCCCATTTGATCGATGCCAAGAAGCAAGTCATCGACGCGGGGCTGCTCGGAAAGATCGGTCATGTCGATATGTGCTGCTACTACCACATGCGAGCCAACGGCAATCCGCCTGTGCAGCCCGTACCCGATTTTTTGGACTATGAAATGTGGACTGGTCCGGCTCCCCTGCGTCCCTACGATGATCTACCACACCTGCGCTGGTGGCGAACTTTCATGGAGTATGGCAACGGAATCGTGGGCGATATGTGCGTCCACATGTTTGACACGGTTCGTTGGATGCTCGGACTCGGCTGGCCCAAACGAATCAGTTCAACGGGCGGCATCTTTGTGCAACGAGACGGCAAGTCGAACATCTCCGATACGCAATCGGCAAGCTTCGAGTACGACGATTTGATATGCAACTGGCAGCACCGCACTTGGGGGCCGCCGGTTGATCCGGATTATCCGTGGGGTCTGTTCATTCACGGCGAGAACGGTGTGCTGAAGGCCAGCACGATGCGAGCAGATTTTATTCCACACGATCAAAGCACGAAGCCACTGCATTTTGAATGCGTGTTCGAGCGCGAGCAATACCCTGAAGATGTCAGCGAAAAAGACATCGAACTCAACGCTGCACCTGCCACGCGACGGCACATGCTCGATTTTCTTGCCGCCATCGAGTCGCGCGGCAAGCCGGTTGCCGACATCGAGCAAGGCCACATCTCGTCGGCCTCGTGCATTCTGGCCAACGTGGCCATGAAGCTCGGCCGTCCGGTCAGCTACGATCCCGCGCCGCGAACCGTTCCTGGTGATCAAGAGGCGACCGAATTGCTGAAACGCTCTTACCGCACTCCATGGACTCGGCCAGCGGTCTGAAAGTGGGCTCTTTCCGTAGGGTGTGTGGAGCGCGCAAAGCAAAAGTTTGCAAGATATCGATGGTCGGATAACCATCTCATTATCCATTCAATTAGTCCGACCGCGTAACACACCTCCCCGCGCCGATCCATAGTGCAACCCCATAAATCCACAACGTTGTCACAGCACCGCACTCCATAATCCACAACCGCGCGGTGTGTTACGCGGTCGCTCTTCAATGGCGACTTCGCTGGGTTGTTCTTACTCCAACGAAATGCAATACGTTGTTAACACGTTAACCAGCGACCGCTCCACACACCCTACGTCTACGCCAATTGTCCTATCGTGATGTTGGTTAGCTGTGTACCGACGTTGTTTCGCATTGCATTGATGTCGCAGAAAGTGACTTGGCCGACCTTGTCGATGTCGGTGATGCTTCCGATGCCGACCGTGTTTCCAGCGTTTTTGCGGATTAAGCCCAAGTCGGCGAATGCGGTAGAATACGCTGAATCACTGACTTGCATGGCGATTCACCCACGCAGTTTCATGATCGTCTTCGGCGTCCAGCGCGGCGACAGGTACGCCTTGCGAGTCTACCGCCTCGGCGAAGAAGGCCAACATCTGCCAGCGTCGTTCGAAGTCGAATGAATTCACGAAAAGTGAAGCAGACTTTGTCGCATATAGTGCCCATATATTGACATTTATTGCCCCAAAATCTATGGTAAGGGTAATCAGGCAACGGAGATTTTTTCTATGTCAGGTCGCAACACATCAGACCGTATCAATGCTCGCCTATCGGGAGCGTTAGCCGACTTTGTAGAGCGCATGGTTGGCGAGGCTGGTCTCTATGAAACGCCAAGCGAATATATCCGCGACCTCATCCGCCGCGACATGGAGCGGCGCGAGGGGCAGTTTGTTCAAGATGCAATTCTAGCTGGCTATCAGGACATGGCCGCCGGTCGAAGTTTTGGTTCGTCGGGCGATTTCAAAGCTGATATGCAAATGCTCGACCAAAAAGAGGCAGAAGGCTGGCGATGAGTAGTCCGCCGCCCCGCTACTTACTGACCCGCCGTGCGGCTCTCGACTTGCGTAACATCTACAATCGCTCGCGGCGAGAATGGGGTGACGCGACTGCTGAACATTACATGCCAGACTTCTACACAGCGATGAGTCAGGCTGCAGAGAACCCAGACGCTGGCCTTTTGCGGCAACATCGTGCTACCCCTTTCCTGATGGTTCCCGCTCGACAGCATTTTGTGGTTTATGACCGCGTCCCACAGGGCATCGTTATTTTGACTCTATTGCATCAAGTCCGCGACATCGAGAGATTGATCGCCGATCTCTCGTTCTCTTTCCTGCGAGAAATCGAAAAACTAAAATCTGAAAAACCGGCTAACATTCGAAAGCGTGGTAAAAAGAAGTAAGAAGTATTTGAGCTATGAATCACGAAATTTCCCTTTCCGAACCTTTTGCACGACCTTAAAAACAAACGACCTCCACGGATGAACCAGCGGAAGTCGTTTGAAATTTATCGAAACAATGCCGCAGCGGCGATCGCGGTTATGTTGTTGCCAGTGGCGACTTGGTTCGCGCGACCTTGTTCCGGCCTACTTTTTTAGTACATGTCGTGATCACCGGCGTGACCACCCTTGGAACCCTTGTCGTCCTTTGGCTTTTCGGCGATCAGGGCATCGCTGGTTAGCAACAGGATAGAAACACTGGCTGCGTTGGCCAGTGCGGTTCTCGCGACTTTCGTCGGATCGATCACGCCAGCCTTGACCAGGTCTTCAAAGGTGTCGGTCAGGGCGTTGTAGCCAAAGTTGCCCTTCGCTTCGGCCACTTTCTCGGCGACAATGCCACCGTCTTTGCCCGCATTTTCAGCGATCATGGTCAAAGGAGCACGGCAAGCTCGAATGATGATGTTGTAGCCAACTTGCTCATCATGACTCAAGTCTTCGCGAGGCTTCAGTCCCGCGCTTGCCCGCAGCAATGCGACCCCGCCACCTGGCAGAACGCCTTCTTCGACCGCTGCGCGAGTTGCATAAAGTGCATCCTCGACGCGAGCCTTCTTTTCCTTCATTTCGCTTTCGGTTGCAGCTCCGACATTGACTTTGGCAACGCCACCGGCCAGCTTGGCAAGACGCTCGTCGAGCTTCTCGCGGTCGTAGTCGCTGGTCGTGTTTTCGATCTCGCGGCGGATCTGGTCGATGCGAGCCTTGATGTCCGCGCTCTTGCCAGCACCTTCGATGATCGTGGTGTTGTCTTTGTCGATGATCACCTTCTTGGCGCGACCCAGTTCAGCCAGACCGACTGATTCGAGCTTGACACCAAGTGCTTCGAAGATGGCCGTGCCACCGGTCAGGATGGCGATGTCTTCGAGCATTGCCTTGCGGCGATCGCCGTAGCCCGGCGCCTTCACGGCTGCCACGTTCAGCGTTCCTCGCAGCCGGTTGATAACCAGCGTGGCTAGAGCTTCGCCTTCGACGTCCTCAGCGACGATCAACAGCGGCTTGCCTTGCTGAACGACGGCCTCCAGGCATGGAACCAAGTCCTTGATATTTGTGATCTTCTTTTCGAAGACCAAAATGTAAGGGTCTTCCAAGACTGCTTCCATGCTAGACGAATTGGTGACGAAGTACGGCGACAGATAGCCGCGATCGAACTGCATGCCTTCGACAAATTCGAGGTCGGTGTGCAAGCTCTTGCCTTCGTCGACGGTGACCACTCCGTCCTTGCCGACCTTCTCCATCGCTTCAGCCAGAAGCTCACCGATTTCGCGGTCATTGTTGGCGGCGATCGAAGCCACATTGGCCATCTCGCTCTTGTCGCGAATCTTAATCGAAGCCTTTAGCAGCTTCTCGGCGATGTCGGCAACGGCGGCTTCGATTCCCCGCTTAAGTTGGATTGGATTGACGCCAGCTACAACCGCCTTGAGGCCTTCGTTGAAGATGGCTTCGGCCATCACGGTGGCAGTCGTTGTGCCGTCACCGGCTACATCGCTGGTCTTGCTGGCGACTTCGCGAACCATGCGAGCACCAATGTTTTCATAAACGTCTTCCAGGTCGATTTCCTTAGCCACGGTCACACCGTCTTTGGTAACCGTTGGGCTGCCAAAGCTCTTCTGGATAATGACGTTGCGGCCTTTGGGACCGAGGGTAACTTTGACGGCTCGCGCGAGCTTCGACACGCCGCGACGGATGGCGTCGCGTGCTTCTTGTTCAAATGCAATGATCTTAGCCATGGTTTTTTATTCTCCGAGTTTTAGTAGTAGCCGCTGTCCCCAGCGGCGAAGGGTTAAAGTGATGTGGCGGACTAGCCGGAAGCATGTCCCATTATTCGATAACTGCCAGGACTTCGCTTTCGCCCATCAGCAGGAACTCTTCATCGCCGATTTCGATGACTTCACCGGCATAGCTGGTGAAAAGGACTCGGTCGCCCGCTTTGACTTGCAGAGGGGCTCGGCGGCCGTCTTCGAGCAGTCGTCCGTCGCCTACGCTGACCACCGTACCGCGAGTCGGCTTGTTTTTGGCGCTATCGGGCAGGTAGATCCCGCCTTCTGTGCGCTCTTCAGAATCTTCGCGGCGGACGACGATTCGGTCGCCCAGCGGCTGGAGCTTGATTTGGGTCGAAGTCTTTTTCTTTGTAAGCGTTGCCATAGCGGCAGTCCTCCAATAATGAAACGGTTGTAGGGTTCAACGAAACCCGCTGAAACGACAAAAGCAATCAACTGGCCAACCCCAGACAGAGTTGGGAAGAACGTACCCCGGACCAGTCAAAACGGCACAACAATGTTTGTGCGACCCCATAGAGCAAATGGTGTGCCAAACGGTTCGGTGATTCGCAACGGGCAAGCCGGCAGCAGCGCTTGGTCAACCGTTCTCGATCGGAACGGAGTCACGTCATGTCGGGCTCACATTGGTTTTTCCAAGGCAATCGTGGATTTTCGCCTCTGCACGACATGTTGAAAGCTGCAGACACACAGTGATGCCACATAGGACTATTGTTGCTTCCGCCGTGTCCCCTTCGCAAGCGTGCCTAAAATAATGGTAAACGTTTATGCCTCGAAAGAAGTGCAGCCATCTCGCTTGGCGAGAAAAGCTCCGCCCACGCGGGTCGAGTTGGCTGCCTAAGCCCGTCAGCGGCATCGACCACATCACAGCATCGTGGAGAACGGCAAACGCTCCATCGACGCTTGCACAGGACGTTCTTCTTTCGTTTGGAGCGCGATTTGCATGTTGCGAAATTTTCTTGTTTTTACCCTTTACCCCCTATTAACTCGCGTTTTGAGAATCGTATTTTGACCATTAACTGGTTTGTCTTTTGTTTCCGTACGCCACCTAATGATCGGAGTCAATCAGATGTTCGCGTCAAAAGACCTACGAGTACAACCCGGCGGGACAACTCAAAAAGGTCACGCAGCCCGATCCGGATGGCAGCGGCCCCCTTCAGCCAGCCTTTCAGCAGTCCACGCTCGACTCGCTGGGTAACGTCATGACCAGTTCCGATGCGCTCAGCCATACGACCAAGTTCACTCGCGACGCCTGGCACCGCAGTCTGACGACTACCGATCCGTCGGGAGCCGTTACGTCGCAAACCCTCGACGAGTTTGGAAACGTCACGCAGGTTACTGACGCCCTGAGCAACGTGACGACCTATGTTTACAACCGGCTCGATCAACCGATTACCGAGACGCAAGGCAGCTTCGGCAGTCGCAGCTTTACCTACGACACAGACGGCAATCGGTTGACATCGACCGATCGCAACGGGCGCTTGATCCAATTTCAATACGACAAACTCTATCGTCCGACATCGGAAGTTTGGAAGACGGGTTCAACCACGAACAAGACGCTTACGTACACTTACAATACCATTGGGAACTTAACGGCCCTGACCGATTCCAATAGTCTGGGGACGAATTTCAATTTCGTCTACGACGATCGGAACCAACTTCAGATCGAACGCCAAAGACGGATCGAACTCGGCATCTCGACCTATGTCAATTTGGATCACGATTACGACGCGGTTGGAAATCGAACCAAAATGCTGTTGAATTTCCACGGCCAAATCGTCAATTCTGCCCTTACCGGCGGTGTCAACGATCTGGTTAATACGTACTCGTTTGATGGCATGGACCGGTTGACTCAGGTGACACAAGCGGCGAGCGGGCTGAGCAATAGCAATCCGGTCGCGCCCAAGACAGCTAAGTTCGTGTACTATGCCGATTCACAGGTCCGCGACATGGTTCGCTACGCTAATTCGAGCGGTGCTGGTACGGCCAGCAGCTTTGCCCGCACGATCTACGACCAGGCTGAGCGTGTCCAGAGTATCAACTACGGCACCAGCTACCCGCCGTTCAGCACTTGGAATGGAACCGGAAACATTTCGCCGAGCTTGCAAGCTTACCTAGTCTCGGCTTATTACGTGAGCTACGATCAGGCGAACCGGGTGACCGGATTGGCCTCCTACAAAGATCGCATCCAGACGACTTTCACTTACGACACCCGCGATCAATTGACCGGAGCGACTTCGGCGGGTATCGCTGGCTTGGCCACCCCCGCCTTCATTCCACCGGCTGAGACGTTTGGTTACGATGCTACTGGCAATCGGCGGAGCAGTACCAATCAGTCTCAGTCCTCGCCGGGCAGCCACAATCGCTTGCAGACCGATGGCACGTACAACTATCAGTACGATAACGAAGGCAACACGACCGTGCGTACGGAAATCGCCACGGGCAAGGTTCGCGAATTCACCTGGGACCATCGCAATCGAATGACGCGGATCGTCGATAAGACATCGGCTGCCGGTTCGATCACGCAAGATGTCCGCTACGAATACGATGCCTTCGATCGGTTGGTCGTCAAGCGGAATTTCAACGCCAGCGGCGCGAACACGCGGTTGGAATCGCGCCTATGGGATCACGACCAAGCGTTGATGCAGTTGGTGGACATCGACATCAGTCAGAAAGTTCCACCCCGCAAAATGTTATTGCCAGTGGCGTTTTGCACCGATGGAGACTTAAACCGTTCTCACATTTATTACCTGCTTGTGGCGAATTGCATTGGAGTGTAGGTCCTCCACCGGTCACCTGCACAGACGACGCGCCGCTGAGGACAGCGGCTTCTACTGTATCAGCCGCTGTCCCAGCGGCGTTTGGTGGGGCAAATGGGGCCACCCACCAACTGTAGGTGGCAACTAGTTCCGCAATCCAACTTGATCGATGAAGGGCCGCAGCATTTGATCAGGGTCATCAGCCGGAGTACGAAGAGTAAGTCGTCCGCACATGGACTAAAGAATTCGCTTATAAGGGAGGCTGCAAAATACGATCCATGTCGAACTGACCCAACACAGATTATGCTCAATTCGTGGCAATCACTTAAACAGTAAGCAGAACCCAGGAAAAAAGTCAGGGTTGCCTATCGTCTCGTCGTTTTGGAGGTTGTGGTAACTTAGGTCCTTTCGCCTCTGGCTTCAAAGCCTGTCGCAACTCAAACACTTTTAGACGAGCGTCAAGAAGCTCTTGTGCAACAAAAAATCTGAACTGCTTCAATTGGTTGCAGGCTTTGGCTAGATCAAGCAGCCCTGCATCAGCAGCCTTTTCAAGAACACCAATAGTGCCGATGATCGGCACTTGTTCTTGGACTGCGACCTTACGACCTGCTTTCTCATCAATGATCAAGAAATCTGCTTTCAGCTCTTTGGCAAGTGCAATCGCTGCGATCTCCCCAGGATGCAAACCGGCATGATGCAACGCCGATTGAGGTGTTTGAACGTGTAGCCACATTGAAGTAGTAGCAAGCAGGTTTGGAACGTTCATTTTCGTAAAATGCTGAATCAACTCACGATGAACTTCAGGTGGAATGAACACCGTGCCGTAGAGCACATGCAAAACACTGAGTTGGTTGAGTTGAGAAAGGAGGACGAGTGCGGAAGTGTCCGAAACGACAATCAAGGTCTTTCATCCATGATTTTGGTGAGCGTCTCGTAATCACTTTCAAGATCATCCAACGAGAGACTTTGGGAAAACTCTTTACGTTCAACTAAAAACGCATCGGTTTCAAAACGATCCAGGCCAAGTATTTGACCAAGCTCGTAGTGGGTGATCTTCTCTTTGCGAAAAAGATCAAGGGCCAGGGCTATCTTGGCCTCCTCTTCCAGATCAGGAGAGATCTCTCTAAGTCGCTCTTCGACTTGCTTGGGAAGATGGATTGCAATCATCGTTGGGTTATTCCTCTCTTTGTACTATACCGCAGTTCGGGCTGAAATTCAACTCAATCGGTGGGCTGTAGAAATTCTGTTCGTGCAAGCTCCAATATGTTCGACGGAAGCAGATTTTTTTTGCCGGATTGTGGATAATGCTAGGAATTGAAGGCACGCGGTTGGCTAATCGACTGGATAGCCGACGATGGATTTGATTTCTTGAAATAGTGGTCGGAGACGCGGATACATTTTCAAATAAACGCGGTTGTAGAGCTGTTCGTAAAGAGCAGCATGTTCGACGTTAGGCTCAAACCGCGCACCGACTCGCACCATCCGCCGGAGGGCTGTTGCGTAATTGGGATAATGCCCCAAGGCCACGGCCATGTTGACTGCAGTTCCCAGAATGCTGGCTTCATTGGTGTGCGGACGCTCGGTGGGCAAATTGCAAATGTCCGCCATGATCTGCATGACTCGATCGCTCTGCGAACCGCCGCCAGCCACTCGCAGTACGGTAAAATTTCGGTCCAGCTTACGCGAGGTTTGGCTAAGGCCTTGCCTGAGCGCAAAACCCAGTCCTTCAATAATCGACTTGTACACGTGTGCTCGCGTGTGGACATCGCCAAAGCCAAGAATGGTTCCCTTGGCAGCAGCATCCGGATAGCGCATGCCGGCGCCCCAATAGGGTTGTGTCATTAACCCCATGCTACCGGCAGGGACATCGGACAGAATCGCGTCCAGCAACATTTCAGGCGATTGATCGGAGGAAGTTGCCTGCTGCTGTTCGAGGTGCCCAAATTGGTCGCGAAACCACGATACCATCCAAAAACCTTTGTAGATCATGATCTCGCTGTTGTACATTCCCGCCACGGCGCTGGGATACAGCGGCACCAGACGTTCAACCTCGCGGTACCGGGCCGAGACGGCTTGAACCGTGGCTGTAGTACCCAAACTGAGACAAGCGATCTGCGAGTCGTTGATCACACCGGATCCCAGCACCTCGGCGGCCTTGTCCGCAGCTCCGGCCAACAAGGGCAACTCCGACGGAATGCCGGTATCCTTTGTTGCAGCTAGGCTAATGTGGCCAATCGTCTGACCCGTTTGGAACAATCGAGGCAGACTACTTAGCGGCACGTCGAATAGCCTGCGCATCCAATGTTTATCCGGGTGCCACTGTTGCTTACGATAGTCGAAAGGCAAGTAACCTACGGTGCTGGATACCGAGTCGTGATAGTGACCACAGAGTCTAAAATTCAAGTAGCCAGATAGCCCTAAGAACTTATGTGTCTTGGCGATGACATCGGGTTGATATTGCTTCAACCAATTCCATTCCGCGTTGCGATACGTATGCTTGAGTAATGAGTAGACACCGATCGGCTTGAGCAATCCTTCGATAACTGGGGAAAAGATGGGTTGCATGTCGGCTTTGCGATCGTCCATCCACAGAATTGCCGGCCGCAACGGCTGGCCGTCTGCATCCACGTTGATCATGGTAGCACGCTGAGTGGTCACCGAAACGCCACACAACTGTGATTTCAGTGCCGATTGACGCAACAGCAGCGCCTGTGTCGATCGACACATCATCTGCCAGTAATACTCAGGATGTTGTTCGGCCCAACCCGGATGCTCGGAAAAGTAAGGTTGAATGGGAACTTTTTCCAGGTCTACCAATTCGCCGTCTTGTCCCACGATCGCCGAGCGAATCGATTGAGTGCCGGCATCAATGGCTAGATAATAGTGTCGTTCATCCGCAGTCATACATGCAGCTTCAGAAAGAAGTCGTGGTCGACGGGCGACACAGTTAGTTGTCCAGACTCAATGTGCCACCTGGATTCAAAATGCCATTGGGATCCAAACAGCGTTTAATACCGTTGAGCATATTCAGTCCGGTTGGGTCAAATTGAGTGTGCATGAATTGTCCACCCATCCGACCCACGCCATGATGATGCGAGATGGAACCACCATGATCGACAAACGTCTTTAGAATACCTTGTTGCAAATTCAAGAATTCAGCGATGTCTTCGTCCGGTTGCATGGGTTTCATTGGGGCCATGAAGATCGTGTACAGATTGCATCCGTTGGGATATACATGCGAAATGTGTGACATGCCAAAGACAGCTCGGTTGGTTTCGTCGAAAAATTTGTGCAGTGCTCGCCAAAGCGGTAACAGTCGATCCCAAGTTACAGCCGTTTCCATGGTATCTATCATATAACCTGCATCCATAAACGCATCACGCAGATACGAAGAGGTGTAACGTTGCTTTAGCCAGCGGTGCACAGGCGACTTGCCCGCCGCTAGCCCACCGTGCTTGCGAGCGATCGAGCGTATTCGCCGAGCCACCAACCGTGTAAAGCGTTCGTCTCCTTCCACGGTCATCATCATCGTGGATCGAGCAGGAGGATGATATCCCTTCCACCGCAAAAATTTGTCCTTCCACGTTCCTTCGAAGCCTTGGTGTTTGAATCCAAACCAGGTTTCGGGGCCATCTGAGATCCGAAATAGATGAGGTCGTCCAATCTCGGCCTGCATGATTTCGCGCATGGCTTCGGTCGCCGATTCAAAGTCGCGAAAAATAAAGGTTCCACATGCTTGATTGGCTGGACGATAACGGAAAATCCGCCACGTAACTTCGGTGATAACTCCTAACGTTCCCTCCGAACCCGCGAACAATCGGTTGAGATCCCAAGCCTGAGCGCAGGCTGGATAGTCGCGTGACTCGAAGGTCCCGATCGGCATGGCTACCTTCAGGGCCACCATCAGATCTTCCGCTCGACCATAGCCAGTTGAACACTGGCCGGCACCGCGGGCTGCAATCCAACCACCCACCGTGGAATGTTCGAAGGATTGAGGAAAATGTCCGCAGGTATACCCTCGTTCATTCAAGTACGATTCCAACTGTGGACCGCTGATGCCGGCTTGCACACGCACAGTTTGATTATGAGTGTTCAGTTCAAGCACTTGGTGCATGTGCGCCTGCAAATCCAGGCTGACTCCACCCCGCTGCGCCTCAAGTGCACGAGTGACGGAGGAACCGCCTCCGAACGGAATGATCGGGAGGTGGTGTTGCGAGCAATAGTCAACGATCTGCTGCACCTGCTGGTGAGACTTCGGCATCAACACCACGTCGGGCGGAAAGGGGACGCGGCCATGTCGCAAGTGCAATAAGTCTGCGTAGTATTTGCCCAGCGCATGGCTGGCGCGGCTGAAGTCAGATTGCTCAACGCACGCCTCGCCCAGCAACTGAATAAAGAACTGTCGATGTTCGCTCGCCAGATTGTTGGGTGCGATTCGAACCGGATCGTCGGCTCGAATCGACTCCGCGATTTGCTGCTGGCGGCTGCGATCGGTGCCGAAGTACTCCTCCAGAAATTCCAAGGTGTGAGCGTCCAAATGGCTATCGCGTTTATCGCCCCACTTGTATATCTGTCGATAGGTCTGCATCGTTGGATCGTCGTGGTGTCAGGGTACGGTGTAGTGCCTTCGATTCAAAGCTTCGATGGCTGACTGACGCTGCGCATGCGACCAGTTCAGCTTGGCTGACAATTTGCTGGTAATCTGCTGCATGACATCCGCGCTGGGTTGACCCATCCAGCCGATCCCCGTGCGTCGAAATAGCAAGTCTTCCAAGTTATACACCATCTCATGTTCAAGCACATAATCGACTTCAGCCAAAATCTCTCCATCGGCGGTCAATCGATTTTTTCCGTCGTCGGACTTCGTGCCTTGATCGAGTACCGAGTTGGCCTCTGCACCATAGTTTTTAGCGTAGTAAAGAATCGTATCAGCAGAGTAATGATTGCTGTATTGCGATTGAAGTTTCGCCAGAAAATCTGCAAACGGACCGATCCGGCACGGATGCAAAACGTAACGCGAGGAGTCCTGGTCGCTACCAGGCCAATTGGACTGCGATGACATTTGTTTCAGAACATGTTCGGCCAAGCCGCGCGAGGTCGTGTATTTGCCGCCTTCGACACTGATCAGGCCTGTTAGCCCATGCTGCCGGCCGTGATCGACCACTTCATAGCGTCGGCTGGCGGAGTAGGAATCACCCGAGGGATCTATACCAACCAGTGGTCGCAGCCCTCCATAGTGATACAGTACATCGCGCCGCGAGAACGAACCGCCCATCCTGGCCGCCGGAATGTGGCTATTGATCTTGTCGATGATCTCGTCAATGCTGGCGGCGGTTGGAGCATACCTGGCCGGGTCGCCCTCATACAACTTGTCGGTTGGACCAATAATCGTCAAGCCGCGCCAGGGAAGAAATAGCAGATGATCGCCTTGTCGCGTTTGCAACCCGATCGCCTCGCGCACCTGAATCTTCGAAGTCAGGATATGCACGCCTTCGGAACGGGTGTGTTTGATCTGAGTCTCAGGTCGAGCAAGTTTCAATACGGAGTCTACCCACGGGCCCGCGCAATTGATGACCCAGGTGGATCGAATGCTGTGCGTTTGGCCGGTGAGCCGATCCGTAACCTGCACACCTTGAATCGCGTTTTCGCGTCGCAGCAGGCCCGACACTTGTGCATAATTTGCTAGATGTGCACCGTGACCCGCAGCCGTTTTCAGAAAGGCCAATGTCATGCGATCCGGATTGATGTTGGCATAATCGAAATAGCTAAGCCCAGGCCGCAGCCCGTGCGAATCCAACATCGGGGCCTGTTCGATCATTTCGGCCACACTGCACGTGGCATGTCCCGCCAAGCGATTTTTGGGTTCAACCACGCGCGCTCGATCGAAGGCCAACGCATCGTACAAGGTTAAGCCCAATCGCAGGGACCAGTTATTCAACCGGCTGCGATAATTTGGAATCAAGAACCTTAGCGGCTCGACCAAATTCGGCGCTATGTCACCCAAAATACGTCGTTCGCGCAGCGATTCACGCACCAACCCCAATTCCAGATTCTTCAAATACCTCAGACCGCCATGAATCAGCTTTGAAGTAGCACAGGAGGTGGCGCCACCAAAGTCGTTCATTTCAAACAGCGCCACACTGCGGCCCAACAGCCCGGCCTGATGAGCCACGGCAGTCCCCGTGATCCCTCCGCCAATGACGACGACATCCAAGCTGTTCTGAGAAAGGCTGGCGAAGTCAAGTCGTTTCACGGATTCGCATTTCGAACTGATAGAAGAACATCAACCCAGAGCTTAGCCGACTGTGGCACTAACCGATCAACCAGCTCAAGCCGATCATTGTGGCAGCCTGTAAACCAATGTCAATTCAGTTCGGCAGCGTCCAACCTTTATCGGAAGATTGTTTGCCAATCACTCGATGCGCTAGCGAGTCCGATCGATCTACGATGGGTATTCCCGGCAGAAAATCCTGTAATAGATTACGATTGACGGCCGTGAATTCCGAATCGGAATCTCGATTTGGAACCTCGTTTAAGACGACACCCCAAAGCTCCAACTTGCGGCTGAGGATGGCTTCTACTGCAACCAGCACGTGGCTGATGCACCCAAGCCGATTGGCGGTGACCAGGACGATTGGCAACTGGAGCTGGGTCGCCAAATCGAGGACGGTCATCGACGAACTGATCGGCGACATGACTCCGCCGGCACCTTCGACGACTAGAAATTGGCAGCGCTCCAGCCACCAGGTTGCACCGTCGACTAGCACCCTTTCGTCAACCGTTCGGCCTTCGCGGGCAGCGGCGGCGGGGGGAGCCAGTGGGGCCAAGAAATTTTGCGGGCAGATTCGGGCGAGCTGCGACGGGTCCAGCCCGGCGGCTTGGCCAAGCTGCCATGGATCGCTGCTTGATTCTTCAATCGCGCATCCGCTGGCCACGGGCTTGTACACGCCAACATCGATGTTGGAAGCCTTCAGGCACCGGATGAACTGAGCGCATTGATACGTCTTGCCGACGCCCGTGTCCGTACCTACAAAGAAAACACCTTTAGCGGAAACCGACGGCAGCAACGGAGGGCAGCCCCATGGAAAAACAAAGGATGTAAGTAAGCCAAGCCAGGCTTTGGAAGCGACCAACGATCCGCGCGATTCAGCAAAAGTGGCTTGCCGATCTCAGACGCGTTTGTAGCATTGTAGAAAGTCAGAACCGCCCGTGTGTTTGAAAGTTAGGGTCGAGCCAAAGAATTCAAGAAAGCATGTCGAAGCCACGCCTAGTAAATCTCGCCTTAGTCCAAATGACGTGTTCGACCGACAAGAGCGAAAACGTCGCCAAGGCCGTTGACCGCATCGCACAGGCCGCCAAACTGGGCGCGCAGGTGATTTGCTTGCAAGAGGTGTTCAATACTCAGTATCCTTGCCAAAGCGAGGATCACGTCAATTTCGAACTGGCCGAATCGCTTGATGGTCCCACGAGCCGCCAGCTTGAAGCGGCGGCGAAGAAGCACTGCGTGGTCGTCACTTGTTCAATTTTCGAACGTCGCACGGCGGGGTTGTATCACAATACGGCGCTGACCTTCGACGTGACGGGTGAACGGGTGGGAATCTACCGCAAGATGCACATTCCGGATGATCCGTTGTATTATGAGAAGTTTTATTTCACGCCAGGCGACCTAGGCTTTACCGTTGCAAAGACTCAGTACGGGGTATTGGGCGTGGGCATTTGCTGGGATCAGTGGTATCCCGAGACCGCGAGACTCATGGCGCTGCGCGGCGCGGAGATTCTGCTCTTCCCGACAGCGATCGGATGGCTTGCGGCGGACAAAGCGACTTTAGGGGAGGTTCAGCACGATTCGTGGGAAACGTCGATGCGGGCCCATGCTATCGCCAATGGATGCTTTGTCGGAGCCGCTAATCGCGTGGGAAACGAAGGTTCGCTCGAATTTTGGGGAGCCTCTTTTGTCGCCAATCCGAGCGGAAAGATTCTCCACCGGGCGAGTCACTCCAGCGAAGAAATCGTTCTGGTACAATGCGATTTGGATCTAATTGACAATGTGAGAACCCACTGGCCGTTCCTCCGGGACCGGCGAATCGATGCTTATGATGGGTTGACCAGCCGTTTCATCGATTGACGCCAATCTGATAGAATGTGCCCGAAACAATTGTCG
>WPCK01347330.1_pt1 | contig 19357 bp, 18 predicted proteins | sample 5399851 | NCBI WGS metagenome assembly WPCK01 (sample SAMN12869471, study PRJNA574797) | sludge metagenome | isolation source: wastewater treatment of pH11 | place: China:Beijing | collected 2019-05-20 | reverse complement strand
GGAGCCCCGCCGACGAGTCCTGCCTCGTCCGGCGGGTTGTGGCTCCCCAATCCGGCGGAGCCCAATGACCCTGCCGAGCCCAACGACCCGGCAAGACTCTAGTTTCATTTTCCTTTTTTCGCACTTCGGCCGACCACGAAGGAGCCAATGATGTCCCAGTTTACTCGCAGCCAATCAATGACGAACGGCTCTTCCAAGTCAGGGACGACGAATCGATTTATGGAAAAGCAATCGCCTCACCATCGCGTGAATGGCGAGTTGGTTTTCGCACGTCTGCAATATTTCGCTTGGCGATTCGTGTCGGTGATTGGCTTCGCCATCCTGTATGCGTTTCTCCTCAGCGAAGGGTTACGGCTGATTTTTGCGGCGACTGCGCGCAAACTTCATACCATCCCGTTCTTGTCCTGGATGAAGGGCTACGAGGACTTGCATCGCATCGATCTCGCGATGGTCCTCGCAGCGGTTCTGATGTTCGTCATCCTGTACGTCTGGGAACGACTTCTTGAGTTGATGATTTTCGAGAAGGAAAACTTGCTCGAAGCCGCAAACGAGGATCGCGAAAGCAGTCTCTTCCTGTACGTGGGAATTGTCATCCTGATTTGTGATGCGGTCATTTTCTACGCTTCCATCGTTTCTCTCTCGTGGGGCGGCGCGAAATTTTCCTTCACGGCGCTGGTCGCTACCGCGATGTGGGTCGGGATTGTCCTTGTCCTTGCGCATCTCACAAACAAGCTGAGACGGCGCGCTTTTCCGGAGAATTGAAATGAAGTACTTCTTGAAAAAAGGTGGCTGGATTCCAGCTTTCCTGACAACTCTTGTGTTTCTGTCGAGCGGTTGCCAGCGCCGGGACACCACGGCCAAGTCACTGTTCGCTGTGGACCAATCGGAGACGAGCGTGACCCTCATCATCGATTTGTCTGGTTCGTTCCAGCACCAGATGGCCAACGAGGGGCATGCATACCGGTTCATTCAGGATCTGTGCGACAAGTATTTTCTGAATTCGCTGGGGACCAACGACCGGCTCATCATCGGCCAGATTTCGGGTGAGGGAGACGCCCTTTTGTGGGAAGGGACTCCACTTGCGCTTCGCCACGATTTCCCGACCCCGGAATCGTTCCGCGATTTCTTGCTGGCCCGCTCAAATTTGAATGGGTCCAAGGTTACGGAAAGCTTGGTCAAGACGCTGGATTATCTGCTCGACCGTTCGCCAACGACGACCAGCACCCGTCGTGCCCTGTTTGTCTTAAGCGACATGGACGAGAACGCTTCCGATCCAACGATGGATGAAAAGCGTGCTGTGGAATTGATCCGTGACTATTCCAAGTCCGGAGGAGTCGTCGGCATGTATTTCGTCCATCAGACCCTGGTTGGACGCTGGCGTGAGAACTTGCGCCAAGCGGGGCTTGCAAATTTCTTCGTGGAATCGGACATCGTCAGCCGTCCAACACTCCCTTCGTTCGAATAGGTCCACTCGCATATGTCCAAAGTCCTGGACTTTATCGAACTTGACCAGTTCCTGCCGGTCGTCACGCTGACCATCCTGCTCGCCTTCATCGGCGACAACATGGCGGCGGGGCGGCAGTCGGTTCTTGTCTGGGCTCGGCGGTCGGCAGCCGTCGGGCTCATCTTTTCCGCAATCGCGCTCATCGAACAGCTCAATCCAACCACGCCATCCGAATTTCTCGTTGTGGCGATCCGGGCCGCCATGGCCGCGGGATTGTGCTGGTCAATCAGCACCATTGTTCTCGCAGTCGCCGTTTCGGCTTATCAGTCGATTATTAACCCTGCTGTGTCCCAACATCGAAAGGCGGCCGAACACGTCCGCAAATTGTGGGATCAACGAACCGCACGCGCAAGCGATCAGCGATCCGCTGAATTGGCGGACAAAGAACTGCAGCGGCGCGAACAGCTTCACGCGCGGGCGATGCGGCGCTCCCAGCGGCAGGCCGCAATTGCGGACCGGGACCGGTTGGCCCGGGTTCAGGAGGCCCGCGAGGAGGTTACCCGTTTCTACGAGGAAAACGCAGCTGAAATCCAGTCCAGTCTTCCGAGATCGCTCTTCCGGGTCCGACTGCAAAACCAATTGAGTCCGGCGCTGAGCATCGATCGGATCTGGCCGGCAGCCGAAGCCATGATCGCGGAAATCGTCGCCGTGATCGATCGTGCCCGCGAGGAGCAACGGAAGGCCGACGCGGAGGAACGCCGCGTTCAGGTCCTGGTTGATTCGATTCGGCAGCAGATCAGGGAAATCGAGCGGGAAAAACTCCTGTTCGCCCAATCCCCTGCCGCCGACGCCGAAGTCGTTACCCATGAACTTCGGGCCTTTGACCACCAGATTGCCGCTTTGCGGGACCAGATCGAGTCCCTGATCAAACCCAAGGAGCCATCGCCATGATCCGGACTATCGCCTTTGTGTTCGCATTGATTGTTGGCGGCGTGCATAAATTCCTGACATTCACCAGCGAAATGCTCGAACGCGGAATGGCCATCATCGGGTCAACCGGCACCGGCAAGAGCCGGTTGCTCCTCCAGATCATCATGGAACACCTGCGGCTGGGACGTGGGTTGGCTCTTGTCGATCCCGGCGATCTCGTGGATGACGTTTTGGCCAAATTCGCAAGGCTGGTAATCCACTCAGGAAAAAAGGATGTCCTCAAGAAAGTCCATCTCATCGAGCTATCCCCTTTCCAGCTCGCACGGTTCGACGCGTTCCGGTTCTACGACGACCGGGGTTGGTCACCGGAAATCATGGAGACCGTCTACAAGGCCTGGCAACACACCAAGGTTCAGGAAGTGGCCGAGGCCTACCAGCGCAAACAGGGGCACGCCAACTTCGAGGGCATGCCCCGGGCCCAACGCCTGTTCATCAATGTCTTCACTGCGGTCTCGACCCTGATCGGCGACCGCCGCCTGTCGATCGCCGACGCCAATTTGCTGGTCGACATCGGTAACACCCAGCACCGCCAGGTATTTGACCGGTTGCGGGAAAAACTGCCGCGAGAAATCGTTGCCGATTTTGAAGTTTTGCACGGATTCAAAACCCTGCGAGACCTCCGCCAGGAAACCGAATCATTCATCAACCGCATTCGCTCGATGCACGGTCCGTTGCTCAAGGAGATGCTGGCCACAACCGGCTTCGACCCGACGTTCGACATTCGTCAGGCCATCGAGCGCGGTCACATCGTGCTGATCAAGGTCGCCAAAACCCCGTACGCCAGTACCGACCAGAATTACGCGCTGGCGGCAATTTTCATCAACGCCCTGATCGACGTTATTTACTCCGTGACCCGCAAATCGCGAACGCCGTTCACCCTGATGGTCGATGAATTTCACAAGTTCAAGCAGTTGTCGCTGGTCGACGTGGTTCGCACTTGTCGCAAATACCGGCTGGCGCTGATCCTCGCTTCGACCGACCTTTCCAGCCTGCGGACGCCGGAACACGACTACGCGGCCGAACTGCTGAGCGTGATCAATACCGTGATTGCGTTCCGGATGACATGGCCCGCCGATATTCAGATCATGGCCGACATCCTGTTCGCCAAAAACCTGAAGTTCGAGGACCTGATCCACGAAATCGAACGTCGCGACGGCGTGAACTGGATTCCGGTTGACGAATGGTCGGAATCGGTGACGCGGCAAACTTCGTCGTCCCAGTCATCATCCAGCAGCAACACGTCGGGCACTTCCCGCGAATCCAGTCGCGGCCAGTCCGCCGCCAAATCGGTGAATCGCCACGATTTCGTCAACGGCCAGTCGACCACCAACAAGTCGAATTCCCGTTCGACCGGTGATTCCGTTGGTTCGTCACACTCGGCCGGATTCTCGGAAGGCGAGTCGCACTCGGAAACCGAGAGCCGCGGCGTCACGATCAACCACAAACTGGTTCACATCGACAACATCGTTCGCGAATTGCAGCGGACCGGTCGTCTGGTTGAAGCCGTAAACGACCAGCGTGCACGTTTCGCCCAGCAGATCGCCACGCTCCCCCACCGGCATGCCTATGTCCGAATCGGGGATTCCGAGGCGATTGAAATCGAAACGCTCGACGCTCCCGATGCGTTCGTCATTCCCCAGGCGTACTTCCGCGCAATCGACTGGATTCGGCAGGAACTCCACATAATTCACGACTACTACTTCACGCCTCGCCTGGACCCGCAACTGGAAGCCCGCCGGATCGATGCGTTCCTCAATGGATGCGCGGACCACCGGGAAAGTCACAACACGGATGTTCCCCGAATCGAGAACTCGCCGCCTTCCCCGTTGTTGTAGGCAGAGTCATGCACGAACTGACATCCAAGAAACTGGAAATTCTGCGAGTGGTCGCTCACTATTCGGTTTTGTTGCGCACGCAAATCCAACGGATTGTCGGGATTCGGTCCGACCGGCACATGCGGGCCATGTTGCAGCAACTCTGCATGACAGGCTTGCTCCAGAAAACCCGAATGCAGGTGGTTAATGACCGATCCGGTGCTCCAGCGCCGGTCTACTTTTCCACGAAAAAGGGGCTTGAACTGATTGCCGGTCAACTTGGCGATGAACAGCATTTGCACGTCTGCACCCGAACGCCGGACTGGCAACATCTTTTTCACTGGGTGAGTGTCTCGGAAACTCATGTCCGCCTCGACGAGGCCGTTCGCGACGATCAGCGGGTTGAGTTGGAAGGCTGGTTCGGAGAATGGGATGAAATCAACCCGACGGCGAAGGCTCCTGAGGATCGCTTCCGGTTGTACACACTGCTGTCCGAGAAGCCCCGACTCGTTTGCGTTCCGGATGCAGCATTCGCATTGGCCGTTTCAGGGGGATTTTCCAAGACCTACTATCTGGAGGTCGATCGAGGCACGTCGGGAATCAGGCAAATTGCCAGTTCCAAGTCTCCCGGCTATTTCGAGCTGTTCCGATCCGGAAAATTCCGGCGACATTTTCCCACGGCGGCAAATTCCTTCTCGGTGCTGCACGTCTCCCCCACTCCGGTCCGTCGCGATTTGTTGCGAAAGGCTTTCGCCACCAAGGCTGGCAACGAGCTCCATTTTTTCTGCGCCTGGAATGATTGGGTTCCGGAAAAGCTGCTCAAGGAGCCGATTTTCTATGGTTCGCGACTCGATACCGCGCAGCCGCTGATCGATTTCCAGAAGGGAGTGGCCGCATGATCGCGTTCCCGAACTTTCACGACCGCCGGAATGCCGTTCCGGAATTACTGCCGGAATCGGTCCGCTGCGGAACATTCAGCGACTCGGACACGATTCATCGAAAAAGGCCCTTTTCGGGCCAGCTTCGGGGTGCCAGGGGCTTTCGCGGCGTTGCCGCTCAACCCCTGGCGAGTGTTGTTCGCAAAGGCGGTTCTCGCTGCGCTCGTTTCCGCCCCATGGTCGGTCGTTCCACGCCACGATACAGCAACACTCGCCAGGGCTACGCCCCGGCACCCCGGCGGGCTCCCGATTCGTTCGCCCGCACTCCGCTTCGCGGAGACAAGCAGGCCCGATGGTCGGCTATTTCGATTCACCATGAACCACAACGTCCCGATCCCCATTCAGGGTGGTGTGATCGATGCCGCGTGGCGCGCGTTGGCGCGTTTCTTTCCCTTTCCCCTGTTTTTATGTTCAAGAGGATTTTCCGATTCTTGCGAATCACGTCGACCGCCAAGGCGCCGAGCCTGTCGGGAATGTCGTGCATTCGCTCATTGTCGCGTGATGGAATCCGGGTTGAGGTTTACCACCATCAACTCCGCACCGGGCATTTTGAGTATTGGTTCCAGATTGACCTGCGGACGACTCAAAAAGACCAGTGGATCCGGATTTCCACAATACCCGATGGACAACTGCAAACGATCATCGATTTGTTGCAACAGGCCCTCGATTCACTCGATCGAGGCTGGCGGCAACTTCGTTCGGTGCCGATTCGGCACAAGACCTACTTCGTCGATGATCGTCTGATGCAGTTGCGAAATATCGAAGACCCGAATGACTTCATCGACCTGGGATCAAACAACGGATAGTGAATTTCATGGGCCGTCACCCTGAAGGCGGCCCAGCCAATACCTGCGAATGCAGTGAAATCGGTGACTTCCGCAAATTTACCGGCAAGACACCAGCCTGTTTTCCGACCACCACCAACTGAAAGGCCAACAACCATGACCCAGCAAGAGACCGCAAAACCGGTTCAGGTCTTTCGCCGACGAGGCGTGAAGATCAGTGTTTTTGAGAATCGGTCTGGCGAAACCCGATTCCACAAAATCGCTATTCAAAAGATTTACCGTGAATCCGGCGGCGAGTGGAAAACGGCAAATACTCTCGGCCGCGACGATTTGCCTATTGCCCGACTTTTGCTGGAACGAGCTTGGGAATTCATTCTTGACCGCGAGCAGGAACCGAACAACGAGTGATTTGATGCAGCCAGTCCAGTCGTCGGCTTGGCGTCACGGCGTCATTTCGGCGACTGGCTGGGTTTTTCCCAATTCCCTTTCCCCACAACTCTATGGAAAAAGTTGCACGAAAGAAAACGGACGTTGCTGCAACGAAGGCAGCGGAATCCCCTTCAGTCGGACCCGGTCCGACATTGAACACCGATCCGTACACGAAGCGCGGACCGGTGGCCACGATCCGGGTGGATGATTGTTCGGCGAGCATCTGGGCGCGCGAACGCGCGGCCCAAGGTTCGACCAAAATCTTTTACTCGATCACGCTGGAACGATCCTACAAAGATCGCGACGGCGCGTGGAAATACACCCGGAGCTTTGACCCCGAGAGTCTTGGAAAAGTTGTCAGTCTCTGTCAACAGGCTTCTGAGGCGGTCGGAAACCTTGCACAGCAGCAAGCTGTGTAGGGCCATTCGGAGGGGCGTCCGTGAGCGCCTCTCCGATCAGTCATGAGTCGTTCAGCCAGTGTCGCATCGCGACTCGGCAACAGACCTTGACGATTTCCCCTTTTTGCGGAAGCAGGAACCTCTCTCCTGCTTACCGCAGCTTTTTCGTCAACTCCTGGCAACTGTACTCAACGGAATGGGCCAAGCGCGCTCGCCGCGCCCTGTATGCCTTTCCGAACCGCCGAATTGTCTGCTTCGACGCGCACTCGCAGGCGCGGCGGCAATTCGGATCAGTCGGCGACGCCGAGCGTTCGGCGGCCGTTCCGTTGTTCGCGTTCGCGAGGAACATTCCATGATTGTGATTATCGAGAAATTCACCACAGCCAACTGCGTGTGGTGCTGCGCCAAAAACGTGGAAGGCGTGGATGTCCGGTTCAAGGACGGTTTGAACGGCTTCATTTGCAAGCGGGATTTCTGGGCGGCCCTCAAAGCCCGCGCCCAGGAACCGCGCCTAGGGCGACAATCCCCTGCCGGGGAAGGTGGATAGGCCATGTTGACCGTTCGCGATATTGCTGCGCGGCTCCGATGCGGTGTATCCACCGCATACGAACTCGTCCGATCCGGCCGGATTCAATCATTCCGGATTGGTCGAAGTGGCGGGAGCATCCGTGTCAGCGAGGAACAGCTCCAGGTCTATCTGGAATCGTGCATGTCAAGCGAGCCGGATGAACCGGCCCAGCCACGACCAACACCGTCACGCGTAGTCCTCAAGCACCTGCGCCTGTAGCTCACCCAGCAAGCCGAAGGGTTTGCGACCCCGGATTTGGTTGCCGCCAGTCCGGGGTTTTTCTTTGCGCAGACTTAACCGGCGTCTAATCGCTTTGCTTGCGACAGGAGGAACGCCGGATTCTGAGAAAGGTGCTGATACGTGCGAGCCAGCGTTGACGTATCCCGATGCCCGGCGAGGATAGCCACCGAAAGGGCGTCAACACCACCAATTAGAAGTCGATTCATCCACGTATGGCGAATGTGGTAGAGACAATACTTCGGAGCCAGCTCGCAGGCCTTGCGATAACGCAGCTTGCGACGTGCCTCTTCCCGAAGTTCGCTAAGCGATTTCGAAACCCATCGACCGCGTCTGCGGCGTCGTGGATTCAGCTTGGGAATGAACTCTCGAATCTCATGATCGGTCAGCTCTATTCCCAGTTCGTTCAACTGCTCAAGTCCTTGTCGAATCTGAATTCGCGTGAACCCGTTGTTCACCGCTCCCGGTGTCCAGGGCAAACCCTCGGAATTCCGAAAGAGTTTTCCCGTCGGATATTGCTTCATTCGGCGACGCACGATTTCCATGGCCGACTCGGTCAAATAGACAATCCGCAGGGCACCGGTTTTCGATTCGTTCTGCGGAAAGACCCAACGGCAGTTGGTCACGTCGACATGCCGCGCCTCAACTCGGAGGCTTTCCTGCGGACGACAGCCCGTTTCATAATGGACTTCAAGTAGTTCACGAAACGAACAATCCCCTGCTCTCGTCAGAAGGTTTTGCCAGTCGGCCGCCGAGAGAACGACTTCGCGCTTGCCGCCGCGAGGCTTTTTGAAATGGGTTATCGGCGATCGATCGATAATTCCCATCTCTTCGCACCACTTCATGCAACGCTGGATCGAGCGGATGTAATTCCGGCGAGTGCCCGCCGACAAGCTAGTCATTTCATCGATCCAATCCTGCACGTGGATCGGCCGAAGTTCGTCGACCGTCAGTTCGGGAAAACGGCGGGCAAACCGCTCAAGACGGGACCGATACCATTCGTAGGTATCAGGCGAACGCTGCTGCTGCGTATATTCGAGGAACCGGTCGATGAGCGAGACCAACGAGTCGCCCGATACTCCCCTGCTCCGAGGGGCGGACATTAACTTGTGGTACTTCTTGAATGCGGCTTTGCGATCCGGGCCGAGACGATGTCGCCGGCCGTCAATCGTGACGAACCAGGACTGGCGATCTTTTCTGAACCAAGGCTTTGGCTGACGAGACATTTGGGCAATCCCCTGTTGGCTGATGATTAACACCCAGCAAGCCGAAGGGACTGCGCGCCGTGAATCGATTGCCGTCGATTCGAGGCGAATCCGTCATTATTCTGTACCAGTTCTGTACCGGCGTGGTTTTCCGATTCCAAAAAATTTGTCGTAAGTCCTTGTGGGACTTGAGTATCCCCGACAGGATTCGAACCTGTAACCTTCGGCTCCGGAGGCCGACGCTCTATCCAATTGAGCTACGGAGACAAATGCAAACTTTGCCGTAAAAAAAAAGAACTCTCTTTGGTTTCCACGGCTTCCGTATTCTAGGCCTTCTGGCAACGTTTTCCAGGGGTTGGCGGACCAATCGCGCCAAAAACGGGACCTCTCTCCGTTTTGCCTGCTTGCCGCCGCCGATGTTCTCAGGGCTCTAAGGGATCTCCAGGCATTCCGGAATCGTGATCGCGCACATCCCGGCTTGCCGGGATGGTGATCGTACCTGTAATCGATTGTGACAAGGCGAGGTTCAGCGCGGCCCGCTGGGCACGCGGCTAAACGGCGTTGCCCGTAAATCTCAAAAAGCGAGAAAATCGTCTTCCTGCAACATCGCAAAAACACCCTTGACCGCCTCGCCTTTTTGCAGAGCGGGCGGATCCCGATCGACGTTGCCCAGTAATTTGACAGCTTCCGAATCGATCGTTACCGGAGTCACAGCGGGTGCCGACAGCGATTCCAGACCGAAGTCGTCGAACTCCAGAATCGCTGTATCTGCCGCCGGCTTGCCCGCGCCCTCGCGGTCCGTCATGGCAAACTCATCGTTGAGCCGGCTGGTCATGGTCCAGTAGCCGGCGCCAGCCGATCCCCCATGATCGCGGAAAGAAAACATCGATGCATTTCGCACGGCGATATATCCAACGGTCTCGTTGCCGTGCACCATTTCCTCATCCAGCGACTGTTCTTCCTGAATGTACAGGCCGGCACTGGAGTCCGTGAGCGATCGCAATCGCATTGCCGATGGATCGGCGTCATTGAATGACTGCATCGCCGCTGCAATGGCAGGAAGCCCACCAAAGGGCTGCGTGAAGTTCACGGTTTGCGGAAGGTGGTTGACCGGACTACCGGCAAAACCGGCTTCGATCTCGAAACTCGGACCGGTGTATCGACCCGGCAGCATGGCCAGATAATTGACTTCCACCGTTTCCCCGGAGTCGTTATCCCGCTTTTCCTGGAATTGTGTCCGGACCTGGAAATCGCTCTGCGTAATCTGGTCGAAACGGACCGCTCGAGGCATCTGTTCGATACCATAAACGGCTGTCGAAACCATGACCGGTGTCGAACTGAACGTCAGCGGGAATGCACCAGGGAAAAAGCCGCTGTCGTCGACCACGAGGCTTCCTGCAACAATTCGTGATCCATCGGGCAACGTCGTGACCCCGCGCTCGAAGACCATGTAGCTGACCGTCTCGCCCAACGATGGATGGAACGGCCGGCCCCATGCCGAAAGGAACAGGCTGAAACCGGTGGACGACACATCGGTAATACTGACCAGCATCGGGGATTTGGTATTATCGACGGCTGGCGGCGAGACGATGATGATCGGATCGACAAACGTCCGGCTGAATGATACCGGAACTTCCGCCAGGCCGACAAATTGAACTGAACCACTCTCAACTGCAATTGCGGCTGTCGCCTTTTCCACAAAGTATTCGCCACCGCTTCCGGACTGTGCGTGGACATGCAAGTACCATGTTCCGGCCTGATTCGAAGTGAACGAAACATTTGAATCACCGGTTGCCATGACCGCGCCGGCCGGATTCAAAAGGCGCATGCGAAGCAATCCGGCTCCGCCCGATGAGCCGAGACCGTTGACGAACAGATCCGGTCCATTCCCGGGAACGAACGAGCTGAAGCTGATCGACTCGCCGTCGCCCGCCTGGAAGCGGTAAAAGTCGCCGGTCGTGTCGGCGAAGCCCATCGTTCCGGTCAATCCGCCGATGTCCTGGGCAGTCGCGTCGGCGGCATTGTTGGCCTCCCTGTCAAACTCGCCGTTTCGCACGACACTCAGCGTGTACTGGGCATCGGCACCGGTTACGCGAACGTACCACAGGTCGCGGGTGCCGTTGTTTGTTGTATCCTGGTGACGCGAAATGTAACTGTTGATGTTGCTCGCGGCGACTCCGGAGCGGACAAGGACGCCGGCGCTGTTGTAGAGGCTGACGCCAATCGCCCCGGTCGTTCCCGTCCGCGAAGCGGCGATGGCTGCCGATTCGCCATCGGCCAGGGAGAACGCGTACCAGTCTTCCGCCGTTGCCGGCACGTTGATGGAAATGGAATCAAAGCCGCGACCATCGGTGGTCATGGTGAAGTTGTCGTATTGCTGGAAGCGGATGCGGAAGTTCGCGCCCAGCGGAATACCGGCGCCTGCCGCTGCCGCGACAAGATCGACCGTCCTTTCAGTCCAGGCGCCCGGAGATTGCGAACCGGCCGGGGTCCAGACGCGGAACCAGTTGTTTCCATCGGCGCTGATGGCCACGCCATCGGTATTGGAATTGCCGACGAACGACACCGGCATCGTGTTCACCTCATCGTTCCAGCCCGCCTCAAAGAAGCGCAGCGTCGGCGAAACAAGTCCGGTCATGTTGACCGTCCATGTGGCTTCATTCCGGCTGTAGCTGCTGTTGACGGAACTATCCATCAACAGCGCAAATGCTCCGCCCGCAGTTCCATGCGCACCGGATACCCGAATCCTGCCGGAGGCACTTGAACTTGACGAAGTCCACTGCGAGCCAAGGGCACCACTTTCGAAATTTTCCGTATGCACCGGTGTCCCGGTGTTTCCCGGAAGGCGTCCGGTCACCGCGAGACGATCGGCAACACCGGCTCCCGGCGCGATCACCGTCGCATCGATGTTCTGGGCCGTAGCCAGGGAATTGTTGGTTGCGCCCCCGAGATCCTCAATTTCCATGCCGGAATTCAGCAAGACCGTCGCGTTGTAGGATCCGACGGAACTGCCGGCTCCGCCGAAGGTGATCCGGTACCGGCCGGCCGCCGCAACGGCGAGAACGGGAGTCGCCGAACTGGTGCCAATCGCCGATCCGGTGCCGATAAGGGCCCCGCCCGGATCGCGAACTTCAATTGTCGGCTGCAGCGAACTCGTGGCGCGCGACGTCGCGACCAGAGTTTGTCCCGCGTCCAGGAAGATGAAGTAATCGTTCTTGAGCCCGGCGGCGGCAATGGTCGCCGGCCATGTCTGTTGATGAACCAGCGAACCCTGGGTTGCCAGCTTGACGGTATCGGGTGCCAGCGTGAACGAATGGATATAGTGGTCGCCACCCGTTCCGTTGCCATCTCCATCGAGCGCGTTTCCGAACGGATTCTGCAAGCCGCCCGAAACCATCTTCAACTGGTATTTGCCCGGTCCCAACGACCCGCCGTTGATGTTGAAACCAAGCAGGTTGGTGCCGACCTGATAGGTTTTCAGCCTCGTCAGGCCAATCACCCGGTCATCACCAGTTCCGAAATTCCCGTCGAGGCCTGCTTCACGAAGTTCGTAATTGCTGTTGGTATTGACCGAGCCGGGATTCATCACCTGGTTGAAGGCGACCGAAAATGACTGAATGTTCCAGGTTGCGGTGGTCGAACCCGCGGCCGGCAGACCGGTCAATGACTTGATCCGCGGTGCCGGCAGGCTGCCAGTCAAGGCGCGGAACGGATTCGCCCGGCCGGTACCCAGAAGACCGGCATAGGACGGATTCACACCATCGATGTTGTCCGCAAAGTACAGGAGCTGGGCGGCCACCTGATCGCGATTCCAGCCGGGATTTTGTCCCCAGATCAGCGCGGCGGCACCGGCAGCGTTGGGTGTCGACATGCTGGTGCCCGATTTTGTGCCGTAACCATTATTGAGAATGGTGGAAAAAATGCTGGTCCCTGGCGCCGCGATATCGATTCCGGTCCCATAATTGGAAAAACTGCTTTTCACGTCCGCCACATCGGTGCTGGCGACAAACAGCGACTGGTCAAATACCTGCCTCGGCGGATTGAGCTGGTTGTTGTTTCCCGCCGAATTGAAATGCAGGACGCCATCGTCGTACATGTACTGCAGCCCGGCAAGGAAGACCGGATCGCCGACCCAGCTATCCACGTTGTAGCTGGTCGTCACTATCTGAATATCGTTGTCTGCCGCGTAGCGGTAGGTCTCATTGATAATCGCGGCCGTCCAGGAACTGGTTCCCGCGTAGAATTGCATCGGCACAATCGTCGCCAGGCCGGCCGTTCCGGCGATTCCAATGGCATTGTTCGTTCGCCCGGCTGTGATCCCGGCAACATGTGTCCCGTGATCGTTGGAAGTGCTATTGGGGTTCGGATCGTTGTTGGCCGAACTGAAGTCCCAGCCGTTGACATCGTCGATGTAACCATTGCTGTCGTCATCGATAGCATTGCCGGGAATTTCACCCGGATTGACCCAGATGTTGGGTTGCAAATCCGTATGTGTAATCGAGACACCATCGTCGGTAACTCCGACACGGATATCCGGGTTGCCCAGGGTGAAATCCCAGGCAAGGTTGTTTTGCATCCGCGTGTGATGGTATTGCGAGCCATACGACGGATCGTTGGGAGTGAAGTCTCGCGGATCGTCGCCGGCATGGTAGAAGTTCGGTGAACTCCAGAGCACAGCGGATTGCCCCGTCAGCCGATACATCACCTCGATCGGGTTGCTTCCGTCTCCAAGGTCCAGATGAACCAGCGAAACACTCCTGTTCGGTCCGCGATCAGCAGTCATCATGTCCCGAATGACTGAAACGTTTTGTGAACCGGTCCAGTCCGACCAGTCGATGTTGGCAACAAACTGCCTCGAATGTGACTTCGCCTGCGGAACTTCGACAGCAACGATCAATTCACTTTGCATGAATGGCGTCGTTTTCGCACGGTTCATGATGTGCTGCGGCAAAACTGTCCCGGGATCAAACACGTCCCCTGCCAGTTCCGGAAGAAATGCGGACTCCCCAAGCGCCAGGAGTAGCCGGGGTTCCAGCAGAGTGCATTCAAGCCTGGCCGCGGCCGTTTTGTGAAAACGACTTCGGAGTCCCGCTTTTTTCCCGCTTCTCAAATCATTGCTTCTTGTCATTGCTTGTTGCCCTGCTTTGTAACCGCCGACGTTTCAATGATGTGCCCGAATCTGCCGGCCTGGATTGGCCTCTTCGTTACAGATTAATGCCGCACCCGACGCGATACAATCAGCATTACGGCTACAAACAGCCAAAGAAAAACGAAAAACCCCCGGGGCGGTTTCGGCCCCGGGGGTTTGAGCGGTAATGAATGGATTTCTTGCAGGACCGAAATCGCAATTTCAGCTGCGGCGGCGGCGGATAAGGAATCCCGCGGCTCCAAGGGCAACAATACCCAATGAACCGGGCTCGGGAATGGCGCCCGTCCGCTCGACTCGTATGGTAACGGTCCCGGAATCCCAGCTTCCTTCAATGACGTCTGCCACGTCATCAAAATCTTCAAAGAACTCAAGATTCAGGATGTTGCTGGCCTGATTCCAATCGAGGTTTAGCCCGATCAAGTCGACAATCCCTCCGCTGTTGTAAGTTCCCGAACCAGGAAACCCGTCACCACTTCCCGGAAAAAGAAATACTCCCCCCTCAACAAAATTGACGCCAATCTCACTAAGCCAGCTGGGTGAAATGGCTGTCAAGTTGACGTCCCACCCGATTCCAATGACGTGGTAGTCCGTGAACCCGGCACCGAGTTGAAGGAAATCCGTAAAGTTGTCGGGGTCACCCATTCCGTCCCAACTTGCGATGCCGTTGGTGGAATAGCTGATGTCTACGATGTCCGCCGAAGTCGCTCGTGGAGCCACTACGGCAGCCATGAAGAGCAAAACAAAAAGAACTTTTTTCATGCCGACTTCCTATGGGTCAGGGTTGTAAATCTGGGCTTTCGCAAGGCAATCCAAAAATCTGTTGGCGGGGGCCACCAGTCAATGAATTTCGCAGGCGGGTTCCGGTGTTGCGAAGGCCACAGAATAGTTCCCTCACTTTGCCTGTACAGCCCCTCCAGGCGTTAAAATCCCATCAAGCTCCAATTTTCCCCCAGTGGTTCTTTGGCCCCATACGTTGGCCCCCATGCGTTGGTCCCCATGCTGGCGACTCCCCATTTGAGTACCTGATATTAGATAGCGATTTCTGGCACCCTGAACGACGCTTCGTCGGCAGGGACCGTCGGACCTTCGGTTTCGAAAAGAGCTTGTTTCGGGGCCAGGCAGTCGGAAAGCCGGTTTTGGTCAGGAATAGACGGGACGACATGATACCTGCCAAAACCACGAGGAATTCCGGGAGGCTCCCACTTCAACGACTGCAAAAAGCCTCTACAATCCGCAGGTTTGGTGAAGTGCGGCACTATTGATGATTTTGGCAATTTTGGCGGTTTTGGCGGTTGGGCAATTGGCGCCGATTTAAAGGGAAATAAAATCCGGGTGGGAGTAAAGAGGTTGCGCGTAGAGGCTGTTGAAGACCTTTGCGATCCACCCACCCGAGTTTGCCTTCCTGAATCCCCGCAAGCCTGGTCGATCGTGTTGCACTCCTGGGGTCTCACCTTTGAAATGTCAACTGTCCGGAGGGAAGATGAAAAATTTGGTATTTGGTTTGGTAGCGGCAGCCGCAATGCTGACCGCAAATGTCTGCCAAGGGGATTATGAAACTGCCAAACATGCCGGCTGGGATGTTCAAGTCGACTTGGGCTCATCCGCAGGCAATTTTTTTGTTTCAGGCCCAACGGTTGTCTATGACAACCTTGCGGCGCCATCTGCCGTTTCAGCGGCGACTTCCAGTGCCGACTTGAATGCGACCTGGGGTGACAGGATCACTACCACGGACACCGGCTATTTCGATCGCATCGGCGTTTCGGTGTTCAACAGTACGACGGGAGGAAATACTCTTCCGATTCTGACGGCGACCCTGAATTTCGGAATTTACGATGCGGCAACGTTTGATGCCACGAACCTGGCAAATAACACTGCGCTGTTTGCCTTTACGGGCAACGTCAACTTCGGTGCGGGTCTCAATCCCGGATTCTTCACCACTGTGACGTTCACAGGATTGAATGCCTTCTTTGGCGATGCTGCGACCGCTTTCAGCACGACCAATCAGAATTTCATGGTCACACAGCGACTGAGCAACATTACGGGCGGGTCGCTTCGTGCCGGTGTTGTAACATTCACTGTGGACAATATTGGCAGCCAGTATCTGGCGAATGACAACTTCTACCGGAACTTCCCGGCGACGCCGGTCAGTGGCTATGTTGCGTTTGGCGCCCCGACCTCGAACCGGTTGGCACAAAACTTCGGCGTTACCATCCCCGAACCTGCCAGCGGCGCCGCGATCCTTTTGGTCGGCATTGCTGGTGTTTTTGCCCGTCGTCGACGCTGAGAAATGATCGGTTTTCGCCCCCTTTAACTTCCATCCGGATTTGAAGGTACGAATCAGCTTGACCCGGCCGGCAGCCAGTAACGGTTGCCGGCCGGGTTCTTTTTTTGGCAACCTGCATTCAATAGCGGTTCGTTTGCCGTTGGCTGGAAGTCCGCCAATTTCTAGAATTTGATTCTTGTTGCCGGCGAATTGCCGGCGACGCCTGGTGCACCCTTAACGGCGATAAATGTCAAACACCCTGAACCCCCCTCCCCTGCACGGCCACAACTATCGCCGTGTGGCGATTCTTTTTGCCGGTGGACCGGCCCCGGCAGCCAACGCCGTGATCTCTGCTGCGTCGGCATCGTTCCTGAAGGCCGGCGTGGAAGTTGTTGGCATCAAGAACGGCTATTCCCATCTCGTGGACTTCGACGGTTCGACACCTCTGGTCGCCGACCAGCACTACGTGGAAATTTCGCACAAGTTTCTTTCCCGGTCGCGAAACAAGCAGGGGATTCTGATCGGGACTTCCCGCAGCAATCCGGGAAAGGAAATTAACAGCCTTGCCGATCTCGACGATCCGGTCCGTTCGCGTGCGCTGCAAAACACCTGGTCGGCGCTTCGATCGATCGGTGTCGATGCGCTGATTTCGATTGGCGGGGATGACACGCTGAAGACGGCCAACAAGTTCCTTCTGTTCCAGAAGCGACTTCCCGCCGATGCGGCGCGGATCCCGGTTGTCCATTTGCCAAAGACGATCGACAACGATTACCACGGGATCGACTTCACATTCGGCTATTTCACCGCCGTTGAGTTCCTCGGGGCGGAAATCCGCAACCTGATTCACGATGCCGAAGCCTGCAACGCCTACTTTCTGGTTGAGACCATGGGTCGCAGTGCCGGCTGGCTGGCCTACGGTGCGGCCATCGCCGGAGAAGCGAGCCTGGTGATCAGCGTGGAAGACATCATCGGCGACTATCGGACGACCGAACACGTCACGGATGCCTCCGGCCAGTCCGTCGCCCGCGAAGTCATGAATATCGACCGGGTGGTTCGGCGAATTGTGAAAAGCATGCTGGCCCGCGAACGGGAGGGTAAACAGTTCGGTGTGATCGTGCTCGCCGAGGGGTTGGCCGAATTCCTGCCGCACCGGTTCATTGCCAACGTCGCCCGCGATGACCACGGGCATATTTCCATTTCAGAAGTCAATCTTTGCGATGTTTTCACCCACGCCGTTTCCCTCGAATACCAGAACCAGACGGGAAAAAAACGCCGGGTCAAGGGCCTGCAACTGGGCTATGAATCGCGCTGTGCCGCACCGCACGCCTTCGATGTGATGCTGGGAAGCCAGCTCGGAGTCGGCGCTTACAGGGCATTGATTGAAAAAGGACTTGATGGCGTAATGGTTACGGTCACCGGCCAGCTCGACTTGCACTACGAACCGTTCGAGAAACTGGTCGATCCGGAATCGCTGGTGACGCGGGTTCGCTACATCAGTCCGGGAAGCGATTTCCACAAGCTGGCCCGCTTCCTGGAAACCCATGTCAACGACTGAACGTGCACTGCTTCCGCTGATTGAAAGCCGGCTTTCGCTGGCTTAGGATTAGCTGATTCCGCTCCCCGCCCCGGGTTGACCGGGCCTTGAAACCAACGGTAGCCCGAAATGACCACGACAGCCACTTGCATGCGAACCATCAAGAAATTGCACGGCGAGCCGGGCTTGTGGCTTTGCGATGATGTTGCCGTACCGGAATACGGACCTGCCGACGTATTGATCGAGATCACGCACGCCGGTATCTGCGGCACCGATCGGCACATCTACGAATGGGATGCATGGAGCCAGAACCGTATCCCGATCGGAATCACGACCGGACACGAATTTGTCGGGCGGATTGTGGCGATGGGGGGCGAGTGCGGCAAGTTCCGGATCGGAGACCGTGTCAGCGGTGAAGGCCATCTGTACTGCGGCGCCTGCCGGCAGTGCCGGACGGGAAATGCCCATATTTGCGCGAATGTCCAGATCATCGGAATCGACCGCGACGGGTGCTTCGCCCGATACATGTCCTTCCCCGAAAAAAACCTCTGGCCGGTCCATCCCGATATCCCCGACAAGGTCGCCGCGATCTTTGACCCGCTGGGGAATGCCGTTCACACAGTCATGACCGCCGGTGTCAGCGGCAAGACGGTGCTGATCACCGGAGTGGGTATCATCGGCCTGATGGCCGTAACCGTTGCCCGTGCCGCCGGGGCCAGCAGGATTTACGTCGCGGATATCGATCCCCGCCGCCTGAAACTGGCTCTTGAACTGGGGGCCACCGCGGCATTCGATGCGCGCAGCGATTGGGTCCCCGAAGTCCGCAAGGCGACAGGCGACATCGGCAGTGATGTGTTACTGGAAATGAGTGGTCATGAAACCGCAATTAGCCAGGGATTCGCTGCATTGGCAGGTGGCGGCGTTGCGGCAATGCTCGGCATTCCAGGACGAGAGATCCGCTTCGATTTGACCAACGACATTGTTTTCAAGGGTGCCACCGTCCACGGAATCAATGGTCGCCGGATTTTTGAGACCTGGTTCCAGATGGAAACATTCCTGCTTGGCGGTCAACTGCAACTCGATTCCATCATCACCCACGTCTTGCCGATGGACCAGTTTGAACAAGGCATTCGGATGATGCAGACGGGTGAGGCGATCAAGGTCGTTCTGGAAATGGAGCGTTAAAAAACCGTGCTGTGATCAAATTCGGGCTACGATTAATTTGGTGTCACAATTTGGGATCACTCCGTTTCCGCTCCTGATTCTCCGCACTCGCTCACATTCCGCTCCCCGGGCCCGCGAATACCCCTGGCTTGTCCAGGGGATCGTTCTGCTTCCGGCCACCGCAAATCTTGAGGCCAAATCCCGGCACGCCGCGAGGCAGGGCGCTCCCTTGGAACCGGGGAGTGGTTTCTTGCTCCGCCTTTGGTAGCTCGAAGCCGAAGGTACCGCAGGACAAGCCTGCGGGATTTCCTCTGCAAGGATCGGGTCTTTTAGCTCGAAGCCGAATATTCCGCAGGACAAGGAGATCGTCCGGCTTTATTCTTGGCGCTTTTCGGAGCATTTATCGAGGCGCATGAGTCGATGTCTGTTGAGGATATTT
>WPCK01112962.1_pt1 | contig 19398 bp, 14 predicted proteins | sample 5399851 | NCBI WGS metagenome assembly WPCK01 (sample SAMN12869471, study PRJNA574797) | sludge metagenome | isolation source: wastewater treatment of pH11 | place: China:Beijing | collected 2019-05-20 | reverse complement strand
GGTTCCTGATCGGAGGCCTGTTGGCCCTGGCGATTCGCTGGCAGTTGGCCTGGCCCTGGAGCAACATGCCCCTCATCGGGCCGATGCTCTTTTCGGCGGAGGGAGGGCAGATCTCGCCCGAGTTCTACACCATGCTGTTCACCATGCATGCCACGATCATGATTTTCTTTGTGATCATCCCCATCCTGGCCGGTGCCTTCGGGAACTTCTTGATCCCGCTGATGATTGGCGCGGAGGATATGGCCTTTCCCACATTGAACATGCTCAGCTACTGGTTCATGTGGCCCGCCTTCCTTTGCATCGGGCTCAGCTTTTTCATGCCCGGGAACGGAGCGGCCGCGGGCTGGACCAGCTACCCGCCGCTGTCGGTCATCGAGGCGGCAGCACCTGGAAGCATGCAGGCCCAGACGCTGTGGTTGTTGGGGGTCACCTTTGTCGGTGTCGCCTCCATGATGGGTTCCGTCAACTACCTGACCACGATCATCCAAATGCGGGCGCCCGGGATGACCATGTTCCGGCTCCCTCTCACGATCTGGGCCATGTTCATTACCGCGGTCTTGCAGGCCTTTGCACTGCCGGTACTGACGGCCGCCGGTTTCATGCAGCTATCGGATCGAGTCCTGGGGACCGGGTTTTTCCTGCCTGAGGGATTGCAGGTGAACAACTCCATACCAGCCACCGGCGGGGGACAGCCACTCCTCTGGCAGCACCTCTTTTGGTTCTATTCGCACCCGGCGGTCTACATCATGATCCTGCCCGCCATGGGGATGGTCTCCGATATCATTGCCTGTTTCTCTCGCAAGCCGATCTTCGGATACAAGCCCATGGTCTACTCCATCTCGGGGATCGCCGGTCTGGGCTTCATCGTCTGGGGGCATCACATGTTCGTGTCGGGCATGAGCCCGTGGCTGGGTATGTCCTTCATGGTCGCCACCATGATGATCGCATTGCCGAGCGCCGTGAAAGTGTTCAACTGGCTGGGTACGCTTTGGGGTGGCAAGGTCCAGTTTACGACCGCCATGCTCTTCGCGCTTTCCTTTGTTTCCATGTTCATCATCGGTGGGCTGTCGGGCATCTTCATGGCTGCCACGCCGGTCGACATCTTCATTCATGATACGTATTTCATTGTGGCGCACTTCCACTACGTCCTGTTTGCCGGCACGGCCATGGCCGTCTTCGGGGCCATCTACTTCTGGTTCCCCAAGATGTTTGGTCGCATGATGAACGAGTCGTGGGGCAAGGTCCATTTTTTCCTGACATTCATCTTCCTGAACGGGACCTTTTACACCATGCATATCCTGGGTGCGGTTGGATTTCCCCGCCGCCTGGCCGACCCGTATCACTATGAGACGTTTCGGCAACTCTTGCCCATGAACCGCTTCATGAGCCTGTGCGCGATTGCCATGGTGAGCGTGCAAGTCATTTTTGCGGCGAATTTCCTGCTGAGTATCTTCTTTGGCAAACCAGCCGGCAGAAACCCGTGGAAAGCCAATTCGCTGGAATGGGCGGCACCGAGTCCCCCGGGGCACGGCAACTTCGATTTCCAACCCATCGTTTATCGCGGACCGTACGAATACAGTTCTCCCGATTCGGATGACGACTATTTCCCGCAATGCATTCCACCCAAGGGGACTCCAGCCTCCCCGGGCACTCGCCCCTCGCCCCGCAAGTTGGCGCCAGCACACGGATGACGAATGCGATCGCGGAACCAATCCAGTCCAATGGGCATACCACCGGAACCGGATCACGTGGCCACGACCTGGAATGAGCACCTGGCGCGAACGTGCGGTCCATGGCCCTTTCGCTGGGCCGTGGCACTGGCCTGTGTGACGTTCCCGTTGATCTGGGTAGGTGGCCTGGTCACGTCCTATGATGCCGGCATGTCGGTTCCCGATTGGCCCACCACGTTCGGTTACAACCTGTTCGCCTATCCCTGGAAGTCCTGGTTTTTCGGGCCCTGGGACCTGTTCGTGGAACATGGTCATCGCCTCATGGCGTCGCTGGCCGGACTGCTCTCCCTGGGACTTGCGGTGGTCTGTACCCGGCAGTCGCCGCGAGTGCGTCTCGCTTCCTGGCTGGCGGTGTTCCTCGTGATCAGTCAGGGAGTCCTGGGTGGGCTTCGCGTTCTTTACAACAGCCGTGAGCTGGCCCAGATTCATGCCATCGTGGCCCCCCTATTCTTCGTTTTCACACTCTGCCTGGTCCTCTGGACCTATCGCGAGTCGTATTCGAGTCTCGTTACCCGGCCCGCCTCCGGACAATTCCTGGCCCTGGCATGGGGGCTGGCCGCCCTCGTCCTGTTGCAATTGGTGCTGGGGTCCTTTTTGAGACATACCGAGGGACAGTACTCACCGCCGAGGTTCCGCATGCTGGCCTTATGGCACATGATCAATGCCGCGGTCGTCTGCGTCGTGTTCCCGTGTACGTGGGGATTCGCGCGTCGCTGGCAGTTGCCACAGACCGCGCGGGCCCTTGCGGCGGCCGGATGTCTGCTCGTCACCCTGCAATTCGTTCTGGGGACCCTGACCTGGGTGGCCAAGTTCGGCTGGCCCTCGAACGTGCTTCCGATGTCGCCTGTTCCAGGCTGGACCGTGCAGGCAGAGGGCTTCTTGCAGAGTGTCTCGGCCACGGCCCACGTGGCCGTGGGGGCGTTGCTGTTGGGAATCTCGGTGCTGATCGGCCTGACGGCCAGCCATCGCAGTTCCACCCGCGCCAGTCGTCACCTGCCTGTTTCGGGCAGCGTCCACCCGGGAGATCGAGATGCGGCGGCGACCAGGTACTCGGTCCGGGAGCTCGTGTCATGACACTCTCCCAAGCCGCCACTGCCGAAGACACCGCCAGGATTTCGCCTGCCTTGGCGGACTATGTGGAATTGGCTAAACCCAGAATCACCGTCATGGTGATGTTCACGGTGGCGGCGTCCATGTTCGTCGCGACGTGGGGCCAGGTCGATCCGATCCTCCTCTTCCACGCCTTGGTGGGGACGGGGCTTGTCACGAGCAGTGCCAACACCTGGAATCAGTGGTGGGAGCGCGATACCGATCGCCACATGCGGCGGACCGCCTTGCGTCCACTTCCGGCCGGACGTCTCGATCCAGGCGACGCCCTGGTTTTCGGCAGTGTGACGTTGGTGGCGGGGATCGTCGAGTTGCTGGTGGCGACCACAGGACTGGCCGCCGCCATGGCCCTGGCGACCTGGGTCCTGTATGTCGGGGCGTACACGCCGCTCAAACGTTCAACGAGCTGGAACACGCTGGTGGGGGCGGTGCCCGGGGCGCTGCCGGTTCTGATCGGCTGGACCGCCGTGGGAGCGCCGCTCGACCTGAGAGCCGTTGCCCTGTTCCTGGTCGTCTTTTTCTGGCAATTCCCTCACTTCATGGCGATCGCCTGGCGATGTCGCGACGAATACGCCGCCGCGGGAATTCGTATGTTGACGGTGGTGGAGCCCACGGGACATCGCGCGGCGCTGCAAGCCGTGCTCGGTGCCTTGGCACTCCTTCCCACCAGCCTGATTCCCGTTTGGCTCGGCCCGCGCCAGCCACTGATCGCCGTGATCGTGACCACACTCAGCCTGTGGTACTTCGTCCTGTCGATACGCTTCCTCGCCAGCCGAAACGAACAATCCGCACTGCAGCTGATGCGTGCATCCCTGGCCTATTTGCCCCTCGTACTCCTGTGCTATGCCCTGATTCCCTGGACCAGTTGAAGGTTCCCCAACCTCGGAAAGTTTGAGATGTCTGAGAATCATGATGCGGGTCACGCCCCTCTGCATTACCAGCCCGCGCTCCCTTTGCGGAACGGCAAGACCTGCATGTGGTTGTTCCTCTCGACTGAGATCATGTTCTTTGCCGCATTGATTGGCACGTACATTGTGCTGCGCTTTGGTGCGAACAGCTGGCCGCGGCCGCACGACGTTCATCTCTTGGAGCCTATTGGCGCCTTCAACACGTTCGTGCTGATTTGCTCCAGCGTGACGATCGTGCTCTGCCTGGAGGCCGCTCGGATCAATAAGACCCAGCAGGCCAAGATGTGGATGCTGCTGACCCTGACTTTGGGAGTGCTCTTCCTGCTGGTGAAGGCCTACGAATACAACAGCAAGTTTGCCCACGGCATCTATCCCCGCAAACCGCAAAGCCTGATCCACGAAAAGGCCAACTTGTACTACGCGGCCGCCTGCCGCAAAGTGCTGGCCGACAAGCAGGCGCAAATCGAGTCGCGCCGCGACGCCGAAGGCAAGCTGTCGGAACAGGATCAGCGCGAGGCGGACTTATGCGCATCCCTCGTCGGGGGAATGGTCCGCTGGGCCGAAGTCGGCGCGGCACGGGCCAATACCATCGCGGAACGGCAGTCCTACCTCGACCAATTGGCAAGCATCATCTACCCTCTGCACGGTGCGAACGAATCATTGCACCAGCAACTGGAAAAGGAACAGGCCAAGGTAACCCAGGAACTTGGCGATTTGCAGGCGGAGCAGCAGCGGTTGACGCACGAACGCGAATCGCTGCAGCAGAACCAGGGAGACCCCCAGCGCATGGCGGAAATCGGCCAGCAGCTGGATCGCCTGCCTCTGCGGATCGGACTGCTGGAGGCCCGACAGAAGGCCCTCCCTTTCCTGCAAGAACATTCGGAACACGGTCTGAATCACTATTTCAAGGAAGAAGGTGGGCTTCGACCCTGGCTGACGTTGCCCATGATGATCCCCAGTGGCAATATGTGGGCCAATACCTACTTTCTGCTGACCGGCTTCCACGCCTTGCACGTGCTGGTGGGCCTGATTGTCTTTGCGCTGGCCATGACGATCACGCTCAACGCAGCCAAGGCGGGATTCGTGGAAAACATCGGTCTGTACTGGCACTTCGTTGACCTCGTCTGGATCTTCCTGTTTCCGCTGCTCTATTTGTTTTAGCGAACTCCCTTCCATTCGGGCCCCCAGCCATGACTCACGAATCCACGCATTCGCTCGAGGCCACCCATGACACGGCACACGCCGGATCCGATGGCCACGGCGGTAGCGGCAAGTACATTGCCGTGTTCCTCGTCCTTTGTCTCTTGACGTGTGCATCCTTCTTTACCACGTTTTCGTGGTGGCCCTTTCATGACAACCCCCGGATCACCTGGGCATTCATGTTGTCCGTCTCTTGTACCAAGGCCATGCTGGTCATCTTGTTCTTCATGCATTTGCTGTGGGAAGCGAACTGGAAGTATGTGCTGACGATTCCCGCCGCGGCGATGTCGATCTTTCTGGTGGGCATGCTGATTCCGGACGTGGGGATGCGGGCGCGGCATTATTCCGAGGAGCGTCAGCGATTCGCCGTGGAGGCCTCGCATCACGATCAGCATGACGCACCGCCCACGTCACACCACAAGACAGATCATTCGACCGAGAAAACACCATGAAACGCCGGGGCCTCCTTTTCTGGATCGCGGTCCTTTGCCTGTTCGTGGGAGCCTTGTCCCTCCGCTATGCCCGTTACTGGCACCTCCGAACGACAGGCAATGCCATCACGGTCCGCGGATCGCAGGTAGATGCCAGTCACACGACGGATCCGGCGGCCACGTCGACCGTACCGGAACCACTACGCGACTTCGAATTGACCGATCAGGCGGGGCAGAAATTCGACTCCCATTCGCTGGCAGGTAAAGTGTGGGTCGGCAGCATTTTTTTCGCGGACTGCCCCAGTACCTGCCGCGTTCAGAATCAACGCGTCGCCGAACTTCAGCAAAAGTTCGCCGACCGGGGAGTCCAGTTTGTCAGCATCACCTGCGATCCCACTCACGACACGCCGAAGCGGCTGGCGGAGTATTCCCAACTTTTTAACGCCCGGCCCGAGTCGTGGCATTTTCTGACAGGCGACCTGACCCTCATCAAACGTGTTGGCCAAGAGCGGTTCGGAATTGCCGTGGATGAACTGGTCCACTCGGATCGACTGGTCCTGTTCGACGCGCAGGGGGAAGTCCAGGGAACGTATCGGTCCACGGACCGCGACGAGTTCATGAAGGCGGAGATGGCCTTGGAGGAAATGCTCCAAGACGAAGAGGCCGAGGCAGCTGCATCGACGGCGGAAGCGCACGAGGACCAGCCCGCCCCATCGCCATGACCGCCGCGGATCTCCCGCATCTCAACGCAGCGCTCAATACCGTGGCGGCCTGCCTGTTGGTCTGGGGATACGTCCTGATTCGCCGCAAGAAAGAGGTGGCGCACCGGCGAGTCATGTTGACCTGCTTTGCCGTCTCCATTGCCTTTCTGACGTCCTACGTCGTCTATCACTGGCAGGCTGGCAGTCGGCGGTTTCCGGCAGCGGCACCGCCGGCGCTCCGCTGGACGTACTTGACCATCCTGGCGAGCCACGTCGTGCTGGCGGCCACGGTTCCGTTTCTGGCGCTGGCCACCATCATCCTGGGACTTTGCAATCGACGTGTTGCCCATCGGCGGCTGGCACGCTGGACGTTCCCGATTTGGCTCTACGTCTCCATCACGGGTGTCATGGTCTACGTGATGCTCTATTGGTACTGACGAAACCCAGGCCTCACGGGCTACCAGCGACTGTTCCTGCAGGGTACAATCCAGAGGCACGATCCGGATCGAAGCAGCGCCATGCCATGATTCACGTCTTACGGAGCGCTATCGGGATAACATACCTTCGCGGGCAGGGCCTGCGCCCGCATCTGTTGTGTCTGATCGCCGCGGTCGTTCTGTTGTGTCTGCCGGTCGTGGCCGAGGCCTGTCCCAGTTGCAAGCAGTCCCTGGCTGCCTCCAGCAATCCGCACCTGGTCCGGGGTTTCGGCTGGAGCATCATTTTCATGCTGTCGATGCCCTTCTTAATCCTGGCCTCGCTAGGAGGTTATTTCTTCACCCTCATTCGCCGGGCCGATCGCATCGCACTCGCAAAGGAGACGACCGGGGCGATCTCGTTCGCCGGCCAATGGAAGCCGCCAGCGGGTCTCCTGGAACGCAACTAGGATCCTATCCGCAAACTCGGTTTGTACCCTCTCCCCCGTCTTCGGGGAAAAGGGCAGGGCGAGGGGGACTTTAGGTACTCGGATAAGCACTAAGGTGCGATTCGGAGAAGCCGCTCACGTGTCGAGCGAAGTATCTCGCATCTCACGACAAACGCGCGTCCAGCTCACCTTGATCGGCCGAGTGAAGCGCGCCATCTCAAGCGGACTTCGATCGAGGCCAACATCATACGCGTTCTGTTTCCGCCTCGGCACGATGGATCGGCGCGCAGGTGTCGGAACGCCTGTCCATGTACCTCCGCTGACCGCACGACTTGGCCCATCAATCGACGACCGTCACCATGCGGCTGGTTCCTTGACGCGGAACGGGAACGGTTCGGGCGAATGGAGCACCTTGCGGTATATGTTTCCTGATCTTTCCTGCGTCTCCATGACGCAAAGGGTTTGTTTCAACAACCTTAGGACTTGAAGCGGATGACGGGAAGCCCACTCGATTGACGGCCACGCTCGCCTTGATAGAATCGCGGGCACAGCCGAGGAACGGCACAGCGATCTCAAGCAACTCTTGCGTTTTCTTTCAAGGCCGGGAACTTACTACACAAGGAGAAACACACCATGGCATTACGAATGGAACGACTGGAAGATCGGCGAGTGCTGGCCGTCACCGTCACAGCAGGGACTACGCTTTCCATCGTGGGTGACGCGTTCGCGGACGATGTGATCGTGACCGGTTCGCCGCTGGGCGCCCCGGTCCCGGGACAAGTGGTGGTGACGATCGACACGGATGCCGACGGCGTTGCGGACACGGACCTGGGCCCGTTCAACGGTGTTAAGAACCTTTCGTTTACGGGAAACTCGGGTGAGGACACGCTACTGATCGACAATGTCCGTTTGCTCGGGTCGATTACGCTCAACACGGGGGAAGGGGATGACACCACCGAGATTGTCGACAGCCTCGTTCAGGGAGGACTGACGGCCAATCTGGGCGCGTCGAATGACACGTTGTCGGTTCCGGTGATCTCGGTTTTCCGCGGTAACATCTCGGTAATGACCGGTGACGGCGACGACATTGTCGATCCCCTCTTCACACTGGGCGCGGCCTCCATCAATACGGGCAGCGGGAACGATATTGTCGATTCGGTGGTGGCGGACAAGAACGTAACGATCGATACGGGCGGAGGAGCCGACGAGGTATTGAACGTCGTCAGTTTGCACGGTACCGTCTCAATCAAGACCGGCGCCGGTGTGGATACGGTGGAGAACGTCGTAGGCGTACGGAGCGCCACCATTGATACCGGGAGCGAGGATGACGCGATCGCCGGGGCGATTACGGTCTCCCTTGGCAACGTTTCCATCAAGACCGGTGATGGAGACGACGAGATTTCCGCCCTGACCTTGTCCGCCGGCAATATCACCATTGATACGTCGACGGGAGATGATACGCTCTCCGAAGTCGTAGGTGCCTTGGGAAGTCTGAATATCAAGACGGGCGACGGCGCCGATGTGATCGACGACCTGAGTGTCTCCTTGGCCACCGATTCGCTGACCGTCGACACCGCCGATGGCGATGACGTGGTGGCGGGATTGGCCTCCTTGGGAACGGTCAACGTAAAACTGGGTACCGGGAATGACGCGGTGGCCGTGGTCTTGGCCGGGTCGAATGTGACCGTGGACTCGGGTACCGGAGACGACGTCGTGTTCGTTGCCGGTGCGTTCGCGAATGTCACGGTGAAGACCGGCAACGGCAACGACGAAGTGACCGTGGAAGACTGCCCCTTCGCCCAAAAATTGACGATTGACACCGGAAGCGGTGCCGACGTAATTGCTGTGGCGGACGGGGCGTACGGGCTGGCGGCCAGCATCAAGGCGGGCAGTGGCGACGATGACGTCACCGTCGCAGGGTCCGAATTCGCCGAAAACGTTCTGGCCGACGGCGGAACTGGCTTCGATACCTTCGCCAGCGCCGGCAATACGTTTGCCGGAAACTTGACGGTAAAGAACTTCGAGGCCTGACCCACGACCGTTGGGAATGAAATCGCCACCGCGTTGACCAGGTTTCCTGGCGTAACGCAGCGAGGATGACCTCTCCCGACCACTCGGTGCCCCGCACCGAGTGGTCTTGTCTTGCGCCGCTCCAACGTCGCGACGCTCAACGGGCCGGCTACGAATCGGAGGCTGACGTCCGAATCGCGTGCGGCGGGCCAGACATGCGCGCAGCGGCAAGTAGCGGCAGAGGGAATCCGACAGATTGACCGATCAAACGGAGCCTGATAAAGTTTACCCAAAACTCCCATATTAACATTCAATCGCGATTGATTTCGTGCCTGCTACCAAGAGACCCATTTTAACAAGCCAAACCCGAATCGGAGTGACATCCATGGCCCTGCGAGTTGAGCAATTGGAAGGGCGGCGAGTCATGGCGGTGACGGTGACCGTTGGCGCGACGCTCGCCATTGTGGGAGATGCGTTTGGTGACGCCGTGGTGATTCAGGGGGCCCCCGATCCCCTGGTGCCGGTTCCGGGGCAGGTGCTGGTGACGATCGACACGGACGGAGATCAGGTGGTCGACACGACCCTGGGCCCATATCCGGACGTGCGTCGCATCGCGTTCACCGGCAAGGGAGGGGACGATTCCCTGTTGATCGACGGGGTCCGACTCCTGGGCTCGATTACGGTCCACATGGGTGAGGGCAATGACGCGATCCAGATCGACCGCAGTCTGGTGGAGGGTGCCCTGATCGGCAACTTGGGTCCGTCGGACGATTCCCTGGAGATCGACGTGGATCACGACGACGTGGAGACCTTCATTCGCGGCAATATTTCGCTCGTCGCCGGTGACGGCGACGATCGCATGGGAACTTCCCATGCGCTGCGGACACTGGGCGCGGCCACGATCCACACCGGCAGCGGCAACGACTCGGTGGGAATGCTGGTTGCGGACCGGGACATTTCGCTCCATCTGGGAACGGAGAACGACCTGGCCGGAATGTATTGGAACGACGGAGTGAAGCTCGACGGCTTCATCACCAGTCTCCACGGCGACATCGTGCTCCGCAGCGTCGCGGGTGAGGACTGTATCGGCAATATCACCAGTGGCCGGTCGGTCACGATCGATACGGGGACCGAGGACGACGAGGTCACGACCGTGGTTGCGCTGGTGAACATCTCCATCTCCACGGGGCATGGGGACGATCTGGTCATGGGTGACCTCGCGGGAGCCGCCATTGTGGTGGATACCTCCACGGGCAACGACGGTCTGGCGGATATCGGCGCGCTGGGGAACGTCCTTATTCGGACCGGTTCGGGAGACGATTCCGTGGACGGGTTGGTTTCGCTGGCCACCCATACGCTGCTGGTCGACACGGCCGATGGGAATGATTCAGTGACGGGGCTGGCGACGCTCGGTGCCGTGTCGCTGAATACCAGCTCGGGCAATGACACAATTGACGTCGAGTTGGCTGGGTCCAATACCGTGATTCACTCGGGTACGGGCAATGACGTCGTGACCCTGGCCATGGCCTATGCCAACGTGTCGATCTCCCTGGGGACTGGGAACGACGTGACGTTCGTGGCAGACTCACCATTCATCAAGGCCCTGGCGCTTGACGCGGGAAGTGGCAATGATGCGGTCTCGGTCGATTTCGTTGCCTTCGCACTGGCCACCTCCGTACGGATGGGTGCTGGGGTCGACACGCTAAGTATCAGTAATTCGCAGTTTGCCAGACCGGTGACGGTGGATGGGGGTAGTGATTTCGATGGTTTTGCCAATGCGGGTGGCAACACGTTTGCCAGCACGCTGACGGTGCGGAACTTCGAGTCGTGATGGGGTCGTGGGTTAATCACCCGGCCCTTCGGGCCTGAAGATTGATAATACGCTGGGGCACCATACCAGGGCCTGCGGCACGGGCTGGATTTACCAACCGACCCTTCGGGCCTGAAGATTGATGATACGCTGGGCCACCATACCAGGGCCTACGGCACGGGCTGGATTTACCAACCGACCCTTCGGGCCTGAAGATTGATGATACGCTGGGCCACCATACCAGGGCCTGTGGCACTGGCTGGATTTACCAACCGACCCTTCGGGCCTGAAGGTTGGCAGCCCACGTCACCCATCAGGCCCAAAGGGCCGGCCGTTCAATCCCACACGTAGCGATCATCCAACTCAATCTCATGGCGTGAACACAGCTCACGGAATTCGTCTTGATATGATCTTTGGCGGTGGTGCTCGTCTTGTCGTGCCACATAATCCACCACGCGATCCAAATGGGAATGGCTCACGGAGAATACCCCATAGCCCTCTTGCCAGGAGAATGTGCCAATGCCGGCCGGAACGGACTTGGCCCATTTTGAGGTTTCAACCTTGATTCCTTCCACGAGCTTGGCGATCGACAGGGTACGGTTCAGACCGCAAACGACATGAGCATGGTCGTGATAGCCACCGACCTTGACGACATCACAATGATGTTCCTTGACGTGGTAGGCGAGCATTCGAAACATCTGATCGCGGAAGTCGTCGCGCTGGAGGTAATTCTTGCGCGACTTCGTGCTGAACACCAGGTGTAGCCAGACCTTGGAATGGGATTGCGGCACGGGATCACCTCACATTCTCGAGAGTCGAACGATCGGCCCTTCGGGCCTGAGAATGGTAACACGCGGGACTGGCGTACCAGGGCCCGCGGCCCTGGCTGAGTTAACCGATCGGCCCTTTGGGCCTCTGAACATGGTATCACGCGGGACTGTCATTCCAGGGCCTGCGGCCCTGGCTGGATTAATCATTCAGCCCTTCGGGCCTGAGGATCGTAACACGTGGCCCCACCTCATTCATCAGGCCCGAAGGGCCGGCCGTTTCCCCAGCCAGGGCCGAAGGCCCTGGTTTGTGGCCCCCGCCTCATCCATCAGGCCCAACGGGCCGGCCGTTACCCCCAGGGGCCTCGCCCTCGATACTGTTCCATTGACTGATAACTGGACCAGGCCAACATGGCGAACATGATCCCCAGAAAACTATCCCCCCTGGAAAAGCCATAGACGGCCAGCGCGCCGGCCGTAAATACCGACAGCATCAGGGAATGCTGGGCGGCCTGGGCACCGCCGAACATCAAGAAGAGATTCCGCGATATCTGGCCACCATCCAATGGGTAGACCGGCAGCAGATTCAGCAGGGACCATCCCACGTTGACGTACAGGAATTGAAAGACCAATTCCAAGGCCTGTTCGTTGTCACCTACGATCCTCATCACTCCCGTGAAGAACTCACGAATGGATGTCACCGGCATGTCGCGGGATGCCATCATGGCAGCCAAGGGAACGATCACCAAGGCCGCCGCCACCAGTTGGACCAGGGGCCCCGCCAGGGAAATGACAATCTGTTTGCGAGGATCCCGTTCGACTCGGGGTGCCTGCCAAGGCACTCCTGAATTCCCAGCGACCGCAATTCCGCCGAAATGGTAGAGCACGATATGCGATGCCATTCCAAAGTAGCGAAAGGCGAACGCATGTCCCAGCTCGTGGATCAGAATGGATACCAGCACGACGAGCACCCAGATGATCAGCCGGGCACCATCGCTGTACGATCCACCCAAGAGGAGGGCGGCCAGCCAAAACCAGGGCGTGATGCGAATGGGAAAACCAAAGAGCGCAAAACGCAGGTCGTACGCAGTGGGGGGTGGCTCCAGGAGAAACACCAGCGGACCTCCTCGTGGTGCGAATGGCCGGGGCGGCCCAGCCTTACGATTGTACGGTAGATACGGTCCGCCGCGGAACCATACGTGCTTCATAGCCAAAGGGAGACGAGTTCGAACCGATCGCAGTCGAAGAGCCCTTGGTCGCTGAGCTTGAGTCGGGGGATCACAAGGAGGGCCATGAAGGACAGTGTCATGAAAGGGGCCCGCAGTCGACTGCCCAGGTCTCGCGCAAACTGGCTCAGCTGTGCGTAGGACGCTGCCACATGGGAGCAGGGTTCCGTCGACATCAGCCCGGCCACGGGCAAAGCGAGCGTACGGCGCTGTTCTCCACGCACTGCGGCCAGACCGCCGCGCATCTCGATCACCGCGTTCGTCGCTGCGCAAAGTGCCTGGTCCGACGCCCCTACGGCCACGATATTGTGGGAATCGTGGGCTACGGACGAGGCAATCGCCCCCTCGCGCAGCCCGAAATTCCGGATAAAGGCGACCGCCGGCGCCGCGTCGTGATATCGATTGGTAACGGCAATCTTGAGTAGGTCCCGCCGGGGATCGGCCAATGCCGATCCGTCCTCGATCAAGGCCGCGTCGGTGGTACCGTCGGTCATCAGGTCCCCGTCCCGCGCTTCGATCACACGGAGTTGCGTGGCCACGGCGGGAACACGGAATGCGTCCAGCGCCACCGTCCCCGTCCGAAAACAGTTCGGGGACGCTGGTGCGCGGGAACTCCACAGACAGTTGCCTTCTCGAGCGACTGGCTCTCCGCCAATCACCGTCTGCAGCACCTGAAACGAATCCAGATCGCGGACGACGATGAAATCGGCCCGGTCGCCCACTCGGAGCAGTCCCGTCTCCAATCCATAGTGCCGTACCGGATTGACGCACGCCGCTTGCAGCACACCAAACCGGTCGCACCCGCGCGTCACCAGATCGCGCACCAGGCCGTCGATATGCGATCGCTCGAAGTCGTCCGGATGCAGGTCATCGGTACAGAGCATGCATCGATCGGCGTGTCGATCCAGAATCTTCCAGAGCGCATCGAGATTTCGCGCGGCGGACCCTTGGCGGATTTGGATCCAGGTTCCCAGGGCGAGTTTTTCCCGCGCCTCGGCTTCGGACGTGCACTCATGATCCGTGGAGATCCCGGCCGAAAAATACTGTTGGGCCCGACTCCCGCGCAGCCGGGGGGCATGACCATCCACGGGCTTCCCACGGGACTGCGCGGCCGCAATCTTCTGGATCACTTGCTGCCGCCCCGCCAATACACCCGGATAGTCCATCATTTCGCTCAAGTAGCCAAGCCGCGGATCGTCGAGCAGCCGTGCCACGAGCGAGGCGTCCAGTCGTGCGCCGGCGGTCTCGAATTCGGTGGCGGGTACGCAGGACGGCACGCCAAAGTGGATCGCCATCGGCAGATTCGCCGCATCCTTCAACATGAATTCGATCCCCTCGGCGCCGAGGACATTCGCGATCTCGTGCGGATCGGAGACCGTGGCCACCGTGCCGTGGACCACGGCTTCCCGCGCAAACTCGCTGGGGACCAGCATGGAACTCTCAATGTGCACATGCGCATCCACAAACCCTGGCATGACAAACTGATCCGGGGCGGTGCGGACCGGCCGGATCGCCGTGATGCGCCCTTCCAACCACTCCAGCCGGGCTGGCATGATCTGGCGCTGGTGGACGTCAACCAACTGGGCGATGAGGGAATTCGGTGGCGAAAGGACGTCGGTACGATTCACTGCGGTACGTTCCCTGAACCTCGGCACTTCCACTTTCGACCGCAATGCTCCTGGCCCCCGGTGGGCCGCTCTGGCCTCGAGCGCGTCTCGCGTACCCGCAGCGGCTTCTTTCTCCGTTTACGTCTGGAAAACTCGACGTGGCACAGGCGACACGTGGGTGCGACTCGCACCCGTCGCTGTGCTGCCCTCACGCGTGATCCAAGTGCAAAGCACACTCGACGATTCGCCAGTCCAGCCAGCGACGGTCACCCGCCTGTCCCTGGCCACTTCGGTCCGGTTCGCTGCAAGACGCCACATAGCCAACGTGACCGCCATAGCGAGTCATCAATAGGCGTACACTGGGTGACAGTGCCGCTCGGGCAAAAATCTGAGCAGGAATCATTGGATCGTCCTCGGCAGCAATAATCAGGGTATCGACCGAGACCTTGGCGAGGTATGGCAGTGAGCTTGCAAACTCATAATAGGCCTCTGCGGAGGCAAATCCTCCCAATGGCGCCGTGAGTACCTGGTCGAGTTCATAGAGGTTTTTGGGCATTCGCAATGCCACCTCGAGGCCGGGGTCCGGTAACTGGCCCGGACCGCACGACGTCCGATCATCGGGCCTGGCCAACACGTACTTGCCCACTCGAGTTCGAACCTGATAGTCACGCCATAGTCGCCGAGTAAAAAAGCGATCGTAGAGGTGATTGACCCCACGTTGCAGGGACGCCACGCAGTCGGCCAGGTGGATCGGTGGGGCCACGGCAAGCGCGAAGTCCACCGGCTGGAGCGCATCGCGGCTGGCGGTACCTAACCATCGCAGCACCAGGTTACCACCGAGCGAAAAGCCACAGAGCATCAGCCGGGCTTGCGGATGGCGAGCGGCCAGGAATCGAATCACCGCCCCCACATCATCGCTGCGGCCTGCATGACACATGTGCCGGGCTACACGGCGGCCTGCACCACAACCTCGCTGATCCATTCGCGCGACGCCAATCCCCACCGCAGACAACCTGGCTGCCACGCGTCGCACATACGGACTCGCGTAGCAGCCCCCGAGCCCATGAATCAAGAGGACGATCCGCGAAGCCAGCCCGTTGTCGGGAAGGTCCTCGTGCACCGCGATCTGGTCGCCGTCATCGAGTTCGACGAAATGGCAATGGGCTTGATACGGTGGTGCGCGGAATGGCAGGTACATGCCAGCGACGGTCTGCCAATGCGGGCCGGGAAGCAAGGGATGGGGCCGAAACGCCGGGATCTCCGCCAATAGGGAGTCGAGCTGGCCTTTCTCGGCCGTGGGCTGGCTGAACTGGGAGGCCGAGATCTTGGGTGGCCCCACGCGGCGTGGCCCACCACCCCCCGCGCGATGGCCCGTGCCAACTCGCCCTTGCTGCGTCTCGCCCATTCAGGGTGACTTCCCTGTGTCCGCCACCAGTCTCACGTAATCGAGCCCAAACAGAAACGATGGAACCGCCAGTGGGTGCCGACCGCGAATCTGAAACTCCAAGCGATGCACTCCTTTCGTCAGGTCGACCGGACCAAACGACCGGACGCCGGTGGTGTCCACGGTATGGCCCGTGTACAAATCGATCGGCGGCCCCAAGGGCCCGCCGTCCAGTACGACCTGAACGATCCCGTAATCGACCGCGCGGGTGAAGACCATTTCGAGTCGATACCTGCCCTTCTCGGGAACCGGCAAGTCCATGGTCAATCGAGCATCCGGTCCGCTGCCCGACCAGATCAGCTGCGCGTTCCCGCTCCATTTTGCCGCAGAAAAGGGGTGCATGTCCTGGGTGCTGGTGCTGCCGGCCGACGCCTCGACCCCGCGAAACGCTTCACCCTCCAGGGCGTTCGCGACGTTTCCCTCGGAATTGAGCGGGGCAGGGGGGCCCGGGACATCGATCTCGACGGAGCTCTGCAAGTAGGCAAACAAGTCGCGTACTTCCTCCGGCTTCAACGTCTCGATCAAGTTGTCAGGCATCATGGACTGTTCCATCAGCGACCGTTCTTCCACATCCTCCTTGGCGACCTCCACCGCTTCGTTCAATGTCCGCAGGGAAATCAGGTGATCCGTTTCCTGGGTGACGAGTCCTGTCAAGACTCGGCCGTCCGTGGTCTGAATCATCGTCATGCGATAGTCGCGCCCCAGTACGGCACCAGGGTCCAGGACGTTTTCGAGCAGGTAGTCGATCCGCTGCCGATCCGCGCCCGTCAAGTCGGGGCCGACCGATTCTCCTTTGCCGAACAGCTTGTGGCAGTTCTGGCAGGTCTTTTCCCAGACGCCTCGACCCGCCACGATATCGGCCTGGCGCAGCGTGTCGACGGAGAGCTTTTCTTTAAGCGCGGCGATCCGAGCCGCGGACTCCGCCTGCGACTCCCGCACTGACCCCCAGACGGAGTGCACTCGATCCCGCAAAGGCGGGTCGTCCAGCTGCAGGAGCTGTCGGACATGGTAGGCATGCAAGTCGCTGCGAGGAATGGTACCGGCGTCGATGGCGTCAAGCAGCCTATGAGACCAAGGGGCGCGCGCCGTGAGCGACTGGATCGCGACACCCCTCTCTTCGGGCGAGAAGTCCTGGTAGTCGTGGATCAACTTCGCCGCAATGGCGGGATCGTCGATGCGGGCACAGACGGCGAGGGCCTGTCCCCGAAAGGTGGGATCGTCGAGTAACTGCAAGAGCGTAGCGGCGACCTGAGGATCCTCGCTCTGAATCAGCATGTCCAGCGCCTGCTGACGATCGTCGGTCGAAGTGTTCCGATCGAGCGCCTGGGCTCGCATGGCAGGGATCATCCGCCGATCCCCAAACTGGAACGCCAGGCGATGGGCGAATTGGGCCACTTCGGTCCCCTTTTCGCGGGTGAGTCTCAGATAGGCCTGATCCCAGCCTCGGGGGGGACTGAGTCGATCGGCACCCTGCAAGGCCTGCTCCATTTCTCGCAGGATCAAGGGCTCCGACGGGCCGCCGTCAAGTCGTTCCACCAAGGCATCGCGCCCCGATGGCAGGCCGGCCGCCCTGCGGTAGGCAAACTGCGGAATCTGCGTATTGCCGCTCGCCGCAATCAGATTCAGTGCGCGGCTCGGGTCGCCGTCCACAAGCGGCGCGATCCCAAACCAGACCATCAACGGCAGATTGGGTTCCGATGGATCCCAGTCGTGCCGCAGCAGTCCCTGGGCGATATCCCAGCGCTGTTCCAGTGGCAGGCGCTGCAATGCGGCCGCCAGGTACAGCTGCACATTGGGCGACGTGTCGTCGGCTGCCAGCTTCACCAGTCGCGACCACGTACTGGACGAGATCGTGCGATCATCGAGCGCCGCTTGGACGGCCCAGCAGCGGATCCAAGGGTCCTGGTCCCCCAGCAAAGCGGTTGTATCCGCGTCGGTCAGCGCCCCGAGCGCCGCCAGTGTCCAGAGCGCCTGGAGCCGCAGTGGCGCTGGATTGCTCACCTCGAGCAGCCGCCGAAGTTCCGATTGCGCGTCCGGATCCTGCCGCTCCAGCAGCAGCCGTCTGGCAGTACGAACTTGCCAGCTGTTGTTGTGGCGATGCAGTTCGACCAACTCGGATGTCGTAAGGTCCCGCAGGTCCACCTCCTCGGGCTTTCGACTTCCGTACTGAATGTTGTAGATGCGTCCGTTGCTGCGATCCCAAATCTCGGGACTCGTGCGATGACACGCGTTCTTGTCGTACCAGTCGATGAGAAATACGGAACCATCTGGCCCCGTGCGCAGGTTAATGCCACGAAACCAACGATCGTGCGATAAGAGAAAATCGGGACCGTGCCGGCCGACAAAGCCCGACCCATTCGGCACCAGCAAATCCTGGTTGACGCGATTGCCGTGGATATTGCACATCAGGATCGTGTTGCGGTATTTCGGGGGCCAGGTGCTGCCCTGATAGATCAGACAGCCACAGTGGGCATGGCCGCCGCCCGCCGCATCCGTGTCGGATGGAATGTCGACGAGCTCTCGCCCCCACCAGGCATGCTGCCCCACGTCCCCCGCGAAGTGCGCATGGTCGGCAATCGTCTTCAGATCGTCGTACACGAATGAATCAAAATGGGATCCTGCCTGGCGCTGATAACGGCCCCCTTGAATCACATGGTAGAGATGGGGAATGACGCAAGCGGTCACAAATGCCTGGCCATGTTCGTCAAAATCGACACCCCAGGGATTACTGGTTCCCCATGCGAACACTTCAAATTCCTGGCGGCGTGGGTGATATCGCCAGACGCCGGCGTCGATGGGAACTCGCGAGGCGTCGGGCGTCCCCGGCCGGCCCACGCGAGAATGCGTGAAAACGCCGTGACAGCCATAGAGCCAACCGTCCGGTCCCCATTGGAAGGAATTGAGGGTTTCATGGGTGTCCTCAAAGCCAAAGCCGTCCAGCACGACCGTCGGCTCAGAATCGGGTACATCGTCCTGGTCCCGATCGGGAAAGAACAGCAAGTACGGCGCCGCGCCCACCCAGACGCCTCCGTAACCCACTTCCAGACCTGAGACCAGATTGAGCCCTTCGGCAAAGACGGTCCGCTTGTCCAGGGATCCGTCCTGATCGGTGTCTTCCAGCACGACCACTTTGTCCAGCCCTTGCCCCTCCGGCGCGCGGATCGGGTAATTGTAGGCCTCGGCGACCCAAACCCGCCCTCGTTCGTCGATCGTCATTGCAATCGGCTGATGGAGTTGCGGTTCGCCAGCCGCCAATTGCACCACGAAACCATCGGGAACACGCATCCGCGCAGCCGCCGCGTGCGGCGACAACCCGTCCACCAGGTCCGGGCGAATGGGAACGTCTTCCCCAAAGAGCGCGGAACACGTCAGGCCCAGCCAGGCACTCACTACCCCGATCGGGCGAAACCACGGCAACGGTTGGATCGAAATCATGATGGTCCTATTTGAGCCCTTCCAAAAAAAACCGGAAGCTCCCCTCACTCAGCGCCGTGCCCAATTTCCGAACCGTGGAATCTCGATCAATACCGCCGTTTTTTCCCCCTCACCCCGACCCTCTCCCCCATCCCAGCGGACTGGGACGGGGGAGAGGGGG
>WPCK01077260.1_pt1 | contig 19414 bp, 22 predicted proteins | sample 5399851 | NCBI WGS metagenome assembly WPCK01 (sample SAMN12869471, study PRJNA574797) | sludge metagenome | isolation source: wastewater treatment of pH11 | place: China:Beijing | collected 2019-05-20 | reverse complement strand
TGATATGCTCCCCAATAGGTAGACAGATGAAATAACAAATCTGTTTATCTGATTGGGGAGTGTTTTTTATGGCGAGAAGTCGGCATTCAATCGAACAAAAACTGAGTGCACTACGGATGATGGAAGAAGAAACATATACGTGGAAGGAAATCGAGGAGGCCCATGACGTCTCTGAGCATACCCTCCGGGTGTGGAAAGTGAAATTCGAGACCGGCGGAATCGACGCCTTGAAGGAGTCGAGGACATGGAAACTGTACACAAAGGAACAGAAAATAGCGGCCGTACGTGACTATCTCGATGGGGTCACCATGGTGGAAGTCCTCTCCAGACATCAAATCAGTAGTCGTTCGGTTCTATATCGGTGGATCAAGAAGTATACTAGTCATAGCGAGTTAACAGATTCGAGAAAAGGGATGGATCGAGCTATGACAAAAGGGAGAAAGACCACATTCGAGGAACGCATGGAGATCGTCAGGTATTGCCTGGACAATGGACGGAACTATCAACAGACGGCCGAGATATTCGCCGTGTCGTACCACCAGGTCTACGGCTGGACGAAAAAATATGACGCCGACGGCGTGCACGGGCTCGAGGACCGGCGCGGACGGACGAAGCAAGAAGAGGAACTGACCAACGAAGAGAAGCTCGAACGTCGCATCCAACAGATCGAGCGGGAGAACGAGCGCCTGCGGGCCGAGAACCTGTTCCTAAAAAAGTTAGAGGAGATCGAGAGGAGAGGTTGATCAGCCAAATCCGGCTACAATTACGTTACATGGCGATCGAGGAAATGTCGACGACCGACACGTTCCCGGTCGTGCTCCTGTGTGAAATCGCGCAGGTCTCACGGGCCGCCTACTACAAATGGTTGAAGCGTACCGTCTCGGTACGCGAGGAGGAGAACTTGGGCTTACTGGAGGACATCCGTCTCCTCTATGACCAGGTGAACGGGACCTACGGCTATCGACGGCTCACCATGACAATCAACCGCAGACGACGTCAACATGGCCTGCCGGCATACAATGAGAAGCGGATCTATCGTCTCATGCGCATCCATGAGATCCGTTCGGTCATCCGCCAGAAACGAAAGCGGCATAAGAAATCGTCACCGCAACATGTGGCCGAGAACCTGATGAACCGGGAATTCAGCGCGTCCCGACCGGACGAGAAGTGGTGCACCGACGTCACCGAGTTCAAATATGGCGCCGGGAAGAAGGCGTATCTGAGCGCGATCATCGACCTCTATGACGGCTCGATCGTCGCCTATCGCATCGGGAAATCCAACAACAACGCGCTCGTCTTCCAGACGATGATCCCAGCCATCGCGGGGCTCCGTTCAGGAGCGAGTCCGATGATCCATAGCGACCGAGGGTTCCAATATACCTCGAGAGGGTTCAAACGCATGGTGGAAGACGCGGGGCTGACCCACAGCATGTCCCGGGTCGGACGTTGTCTCGACAACGCCCCGATTGAGGGTTTTTGGGGTACCCTGAAAGTCGAGATGTACTATTTGCGTGAGTTCCAGGCCTACAGCGAACTCACATCAGCCATCGAGGCCTACATATCGTTCTACAACCATGATCGTTTCCAGAAACGACTAAACGGCTTGAGCCCTGTCGAATACAGGACTCAAGCCGCCTAGGCTGGTTTTCATTATTTGCCCTGTCTACTTGACAAGGAGCAGTTCACAAGCGGCATGGACCTTTTCTTATGCGATGAGCGTCTCATCGAGCGTGATTTGATTTTTGCCGTTTGCTTTTGAACGGTAGAGCGCCTGGTCGGCCCGTTCGATGGCCGTATGCGGTACCGTGTCCGAGCGCCAGAGCGCCGCCCCGATACTCGCCCCGACACGTGCCGTTCCATTTTCGAACGAGATCGGTTGTGACAGTGCCGTGATGATGTCGTCTCCGATCCGTGCGATTGCCCGGTGGCTCCGTCCGTTCCGTTCAAACAAGAGAAAGAACTCGTCTCCGCTCAACCGGACTGGATAAGCGCTGTCGAGCGACGTTTCGTTTAAACGTCTGGCAATCTCGATGAGCACGTCGTCGCCTGAAGCGTGACCGTACGTATCGTTGATTGCCTTGAACCCGTCCAGGTCGATGTAGAAACAGACGTATTCGTGTTGACCCGTTTGTGCTTCATTCAAATAATGCCGGAGCGCCGTCCGGTTGGCGAGCCCGGTCAAGACGTCACGGTTGGCGAGCGTCTCGAAATGGATACGTTCGGTCTCGGCCTGTGTGAGGGATGTCACGAGTGATTCAAGGGCGGAGGCGAGCGATTCGATTTCGTGAATCCCGGATTGATGCGGGAACGTCTTCACTTTTCCTTGTTCCATGAGGGCGGCCGTTTCCGTTATCTTTTGGAGCGGACGCGTGATGAACGAGGCGAGGAGCCATCCTAGAATGGCGGTGACGAGCGCTACGATAAGCCCGAACGACAAGATGTTCCGTTCGAGCGAGGCGACCGGGGCGAAGGCGACGTCGACCGGTTGCCGCACGACGACGCTCCAGCCGAGCCCGGAGTAATCGTCATAGCCTTCCCCTTTGGTGATGCCCGTCAAATAGTCCGTCCCGTCCGGCCACGTCACGACGTGCCAACCGTCTTCAAGTGTTAAGCCGAGCGGCTTCCCGACGAGTTCGTCCGGTCCGAGCAAGACGAGATTGTCTCGCTCGCTCATGACGAACAAATCGGTATAGCCAGACTGATGGTGGAGCGTCCTGTCAAAGTGGCGGAGCACTTCTTTGCCCCATTCCCAACTGAGATGCGTCGCCAACACACCTTGGAACGCGCCGTCACGGAAGAGCGGTACGCTAATATCGACGAATTGAAGCGGTTCGCCGCTCGGGTTCGGCAACAGCTCGGCAAGTAACACCGCCTCGTGGACGTCACCGATGAAAGGTTCGGTTTGCGCTTCTAGAAAGACGGGACGGGCCCCGATGTTGGCCCCTTCCAATATGCCGTTCGTCGAGGCGACGACGTTTCCAGATGCGTCGGTCACGCCCATCCACGAGAAGGCGGGGATGTTCGTCTGAACCTGGTCGAGCAGCGCCCGGCTCGAGTCAGGGTCGTTCAAGGCGTCGAGCCCTTGAAGCAGCTGCACTTCCTGATAGCGCGACCACATGTAAAAGTCGAGCTTGTCGACGAGCTGGTGCGACGTCATCGATAACCGTTCGCCGATTTCTTCCTCGAGCGAAGCACCTGAGCGCTGGCTGATCGTATACGTCAACGTGACGGTGAGTAAAAACACGAGCGTGGCGATGCTGAGCGCCAAGATGAGGCCGAGGCGCATCGTAACAAATTTCATATTAATAATTCCTCCTACATGGACACAGTCATTCTTCTCATCGGCCAAAGCGCATCGAGATGAAGTGAAGTTTTGAAAAAGATAGGTTGATTTCGTGGAAACAGATAGCGCTTTCGTTATAATGGAGACGACACTAATACATAGAGGTGAAGACAGTGAAACAGAATAAATTGTTGGTCCTCCTGACACTCGTCGCAGTCGTGCTCATCGCGGCGGTCGTCGTCATGTTGAACCAGCCGGAAGACCAAGCCGAGACGGCGTCAAAAGGCGAGCACGTCTCAACGGACGGGCAGCCGACGATCGGAGACGCTGACGCCCCGGTATCGGTCGTCGAGTTCGGTGACTACAAGTGCCCGTCTTGTAAACAGTGGGGTGAGACGGTCTATCCAAAACTAAAAGAAGACTATATCGACACGGGCAAGGCGAGTTTCAGCTACATTAACGTCCTCTTCCATGGACAAGAATCGATTTTAGCGGCGCTCGCCTCGGAATCGGTGTACGTCCAGGACCCGGATTCGTTCTGGGATTTCCACAAGGCCGTCTATGACGCGCAACCGGCGAGCCAGCACCACGATGAGGTGTGGGTGACGGTCGAGCGGTTGACCGAGATCGCCGAAGCGACGACGTCGGTCGATGTCGCACAGCTCAAAACGGACTTGAGTGAAAACTCGACCGTGCTTGAAGAAGTGAGCCTCGATGACGGACTCGTCAAAGAGAACGACGTCCGGCTCACCCCGACGATCATGATCAATGGCGTCATCCTCGATAATCCGTTCGATTATGAGGCAATCACGCGATTGATCGAGAACGACTTATGATGAGATCGTTCTTTAATCGGTATGGGCTTTACGCAGCTTGGCTCGTCTCGCTGACGGCGACGCTCGGCAGTCTATATTTCAGTGAGATCCGGGGGTTCGTCCCGTGCGAACTATGTTGGATGCAACGCATCTTTATGTATCCGCTCGTGTTCCTGCTCGGCATCGCCGTGTTCACAGATGACCGTTCGGTGAAGAAATATGTATTGCCGCTGTCGATTGTCGGTGGTCTCATTTCACTTTACCATTATTTAGTGCAAAAAGTACCCGGTTTCGCCGATATCAAGCCGTGTGCCCAAGGGGTGCCGTGCAACGTCCAATACATCAATTGGTTCGGGTTCGTGACGATCCCGTTCCTCGCTTTGACGGCGTTCACAATCATCACGTTACTCTTGCTCACCGTGAAAAAACGTTAAGGAGTTGGATGGATTGAAAAAAGGAATACTTGCGGCGCTCATGAGCGCGTTCGTCGTACTCGCCGCGTGCGGCAACGAGATCGAAGACCCGCTCAACTGGGATATCGAATCGTTCGACTATATGAATCAGAATGAAGAGACGGTCAGTCTAGACGATTTGAAAGGGAAGGTATGGATGGCCGATTTCGTGTTCACGAACTGTGAGACGGTCTGTCCGCCGATGACGTTCAACATGTCAAAATTAAATGATGCGCTCGTCGAAGAAGGGGTGGAGGACGTCCAATTCGTCTCGTTCAGCGTCGACCCGACCGTCGACACGCCAGACAAGATTAAAGATTTCATGGCGAACTACGACTTGGCGGAGGCTGACTGGCAGTTCTTGACGGGCTACTCGCAAGAAGAGATTGAGGCGTTCGCCCAAGAAAACTTCAAAGCGCTCGTCCGGAAACCGGAAGAAGGGACGCAAGTCGACCATGCGACGTGGTTCTATCTCGTCGACCAGGACGGGAAGATCGTGAAAGCGTACCCGGGCTTCCAAGACGTGCCGTATGAAGACATTATCAACGATATTAAGATTTTGCAGAAGTCCTGATGCCTGAGCATCAGGATTTTTTTTGGATGTCCGATTGAATTGTAAGTTTAAAACTATTATAGTAATAAAAGTAATTAAATTTTTCATCTTATTACCAATTGAAAATTAGAAGGGAGAACAAACAATGTATATCGCCATACCAGTCTTCACGCTCATCGGCATAATTCGGATGGGGAATCTATTTCCTCATCGATCTGTACAAACATCGATTTACAAACCTATGGCGTCGCGCATTCATTCATAGTTCGATCGTCTATATGATTGTAGTCGTTCACCTCACCATCGGTTATCTTCAATTTCCGGCACAAACGCTGATGATTGATCGCGTTCAACTCGTCCCGTTCCGATTTGTGTACGATTGGTACATGGTCAGTATGCGCGGGTCGTGGTTCTTTTGGAACTCGGTCAAGTTGACTACGTATAACTTTCTGTTACTGATTCCGCTTGGAATATATCTCACCTCACTTTATAAACTTCGACCTAGACGGGGACTCGTGCTTGTCATTCTGACAACGGTCGTCATTGAACTGACTCAACTTGTCTTAACAAAGTTCGGTTTCATAGATCGAGGATTCAATGTCGATGATCTTCTGTTGAATTCCTTAGGTGGTTGGTTCGGACTGTGGATAGGCTCTTTGATCTCAAACAGGAGCCAAGCGAATTCATATAAACGAAAGACGGCGTAAGCGAAGATTCAACACGTTCGGTAAAGGAAGAATCATGCGCATTCCGCTACTTCATCGTATAATGAGACAAACATTATCATATGGGGAAGAGGATGAACGTGAAAAAGACGCTATTGTTTTCATTGATTGGCATGGCCGCCGTGACCGGTACCGTGCTCACGCAGTATAAACCGCTCGGACGTAAGCCGAAGGCGCTCGAGTCGCCGCATCTGGTGAACGGCAAGTTCCGTAACTTGCTCGATACGCCGATGCGATTCTCATCAGATGACATGATTTCGATGACACGAGACTATGTGAACGTGAACTCGCGGCGGAAACCGAGCGAGCCGCTCCCGGTCGTGCCGATCGATTTCACGGAGAAACTCGGGTCGAGCTTCACGCGCGTCTACTGGCTCGGCCATTCGGCGCTGCTCGTTCAAATGGACGGAAAGACGATGCTCGTCGACCCGATGTTCGGCCGCAGCCCGTCACCGCTCCCGTTCGCGAAGAATGAACGGTTCAGTGAAGACTTGCCGTTCGAACTCGATGACTTACCGGAGATTGACTTCGTCTTGCTCACGCACGACCATTACGACCATTTGGACTATGCATCGATTCAAGCGATTGAAGACCGGGTCGCGACGTTCATCGTCCCACTCGGCGTCGGCAGTCACTTGAAACGGTGGGGCATCGGGGCCGAACGCATCGTCGAACGTGATTGGGGCGACACGTATACGTTCGGGTCATGGACGTTCGTCTGTACACCGGCCCGTCACTTCTCAGGACGCTCGCTCACGGACCGGAATGCGACGCTTTGGGCGTCGTGGGTCGTCATCGGCGAGACGGATCGTCTGTTCTTCAGCGGGGACGGTGGCTATGGCCCGCATTTCAAAGAGATCGGTGACACTTATGGCCCGTTCGATTTCGCGGCGCTCGAGTGTGGCCAATACGATGAACGCTGGCCGGACGTGCACATGCAGCCGCATGAGACGGCGCAGGCGTTTCATGACGTACGGGCCGACAAAGTGCTCCCGATTCACTGGGGGGCGTTCACCTTGTCGTTCCATGATTGGTTCGACCCGGCCGAACAGATGGTCACGCTTTTACCGAAAGACGACGTCTTGACGCCGGTGATCGGCGAACGCATCACGCTCGACGGACGGAACGACACGAAAACGTGGTGGCGTGACATGGAAGACGCGAACAAGCGGTGACCGAATCGGTCACCGCTTGTCTTTAGGAAGAGAGGCGTTCGGCCTCCTCTTTCTCGATATGCAGTTCATGTTTCCGCGTATAGACGAGGAACGCCCCCGTCATGAGGATGGAGCTGATCCCGAACAAGATGACCATGAGTTGTAAACCGATCAAGTCGAGGAAGAAGCCCGTGACGAGCAGGACGACTTGGAAGACGATCCGGTCGAGCATGTTCCGGAACGAGAAGAAGCGGCCGTGATAGTCCTTCGGCATCCGTGTTTGGAAAATCGTCACCGCGGTCGGGAAGAAACAGCCGACCGAGAAGCCGAACAAGACGAACGCCGCGATCGAGACGGCCGGAATGTCAGCGAAGTAGAGCATGAGCTGGGCGACGCCGATCAAGAACGAGAACGTGAACAGAATCGAGAAGACAGAGAACTTCTCGCCAATCCGCTTGATGACGAACGCACCAATCATGAAGGCAATCCCTTCGGCCGTATAAATCCAGCCTTTGATCGCCGTCGAGTCTTGCAGCTCGCTAATGTTGATGACGAGCAAGTTAAACCCACCGATAAAGAGGAGTGGGATGAGCGTCATGACGAGCGTCATGAAGATGACGGGAATCGACTTGATGATCGGAAAGACGTCCTTGAAGCCGCCGGCCGACTTGTCGACTTTTTTCGCGGACGGCACGGCCGTCCCGATGACGCGCGACAACGTCGACACGTTCATATGGATGCCGTTCAAGGCGAGCAGTTCCCGTTCTTTGACGATGAGGGGGATGGCCGCCTGGAGCGCCGGGAAGTAGAACGCGGCCGACCCTTGCAGGAAGACGAGGAAGACGACCATCCAGAGGACGCTGCCCGTCTCGATGGCGACGAACATGAACAGGACGCTGAGCGCCCGGACGATGCTCGAGATGAGCATGATTTTCTTTTTCGAGCCTTGATCGGTGAGTCGACCCGCGAGCGGCCCGATGGCGACCCCGGCGAGCAATCCACCGGCTAAGATGAGTGCCTTGACGAAGTCAGACGGTACTTTCTCCTGCATGAACTCCAAGTTACCGATGATGCCGAGCCAAAGCCCGAGACCGGCCACGAACTCGCCGGTCAAGATGATCCAGACGTTGCGATTTTTCCACATATGGATAAGTCCTCGATTCTTATTAGCTAATAATAATTATCCTTCAGAACGATTCAGAAAGCTACAAAAAAGAAGCCGAGGATTCGGCTATACAAATATGTATTTTTGTAATACAATGTATTACAAAGGAGGGCGGTCATATGAGTACAATATCTGTTCGACTCGACGAAGAGGATGCTCGTCTCATTAGAGAGTATGCGAAAACGAAGAATCTTACCCTTTCCACTCTCGTCCGCGATGCTGTTTTAGAACGAATTGAGGATGAACTCGATTTAAAATTGTATCATGAAGCGATGAAGGCTCATCAAGAGCATTCTGAGGCAATTTCATTTGACGACATGATGAAGGATTTAAACTTGAAATGAAAGTTTATCAAGTCGCACTCGAACGAAATGCTCAAAAAACATTGAAAAAGATAGATCCCCAACAGGCGCGGATCATCATGGCCTGGATCAAGAAAAACTTGGTCGGAACAGATGATCCGCGCCGTCATGGGAAAGGGTTAGTTGCCAATCACTCTGGCGAATGGCGGTATCGCATTGGTGATTATCGTCTAATTGCAGATATTCAAGACGAGACAATCACAATTCTCATTTTAGAAATCGGTCATCGTAGAGATATCTACAAGTAAAACATTGCGTATACATAAGGTTTTTTAAGAAAACCCTAAAAAGCATTCGTCCAAATATGGGCGAATGCTTTGCTTTTGTTCGTTTCATATCAAATCTCGCAGTTGTCGTCCGTGCACGTCGCACCGCCCGAAATCACTTGAAGCGTCGGTGCCGATTCGGCCCACGTCTTCTCGAGCACTTGTGTGAACGCCTCGGTCGGTTGCGCGCCAGAGACGCCGTATTTATTGTCGAAGACGAAGAACGGGACGGCAGTGATACCGAGATCGCTCGCGCGCTTCTCTTCGGCGCGCACTTCTTCCGTGTACACGTCTGACGCGAGCACGTCTTTCACGGCGTCCGCATCGAGTCCGACACTTGTCGCGATCTCGACGAGGACGTCATGGTCGCCGATATGTTTCGCGTCGACGAAATACGCCTTCAGGAGCGCTTCCGACAATGCCTTCTCTTTGCCAACCGTCTTCGCATAGTGCGTCAACCGATGCGAGTCGAGCGTGCCCGTGACGACCATGTTGTCAAAATCGTAATCAAGCCCGACCGTGCGAGCTTGGGCCGCGACTTGCGCCGTCGTCGTTTTCGCCTGCTCGAGCGGCATGCTGTATTTCTTGGCGAGCACTTCATAAATCGAGCGCGAATCCGTCGTCGGGGCGTTCGGGTCGAGCTCAAAGCTCTTGAACTCCACCTCGACGTTGTCCGCGTGCGGGAACTGTTCGAGTGCTTCTTCTAAACGGCGCTTGCCGATATAACAGAACGGGCAGACGTAGTCTGACCAAACTTCAATTTTCATATTCAATCCCTCCTACAGTCAGTGTAGGATGTCTTGAAATCGAAGTAAACGAAACTGCTCAACAAAAAAAGCCCTCACGAGGAGGGCTCAAAAGACATACCAGAACACGCAGACGAAGTGGGCGAAGCTGCCGAACAAGATGAACAAGTGGAACACCTCGTGGAAGCCCCAACCGCGCCAGTTGACGAACTTTGGTTTGAATCCGTAGATGAGGCCGCCAATCGTATACATGACGCCACCGAGGATTAACCAGAAGATGCCGGCGTCGCCGATGACGCTATGGAGCGGCCCGATGAAGAACACCGATAACCAACCCATCCCGATATAAAGTGCCGTCGACAAGAAGCGCGGCGCGTGGAACCAGACGAGTTTGAAGATGATGCCGAACAAGGCGAGGGCGTGCACCGTGCCAAACAACACCCAACGCGTCGGACCTTCGAGCGCGAGCAAGGTGAGCGGCGCGTACGTCCCGGCGATCAACGCATAAATCATTGCATGATCGATTCTCCGGAAGAAAGCGATCACGTTCGGCGAGGCGATGATGCTGTGGTAAAGGCCGGACGATAAGTATAAAAACACGAGACTGATGCCGAATAAAATCGCCGCCATAATAGCGAGCGGCTCCCCGAGCATCGATGCTTTCACCGTCATCGCAATCAACGCGATGAATGCGAGCACGGCCCCAGCTAAATGGGTCAATGCGTTAATCGGTTCCCGAAAAATCGAATTCATGTAAAACACTCCTTATCACATCATGTAGTATTCATAACTACATGATAAGCTGAACACATGAAAACAACAAGGTTTTTGTTTCGACAAACCGGGTTTATTCGTATACTAAAGGAGAGGTGATGTAGATGAAGCCGACCGATATCGTCCAGACGGAAGGGACGCTGCCGAAGCAGGTGCTCCCGACGATCGACTTATATATGGACCAAGTCATTCAACTGTTCGAGCAACATTACGGCAAGATGAAGCGCGACGAGACCGAGACGATTTTGACGAAGACGATGATCAACAACTATGCTAAAGGCAAGCTGTTCCATCCTGTCAAAAACAAGAAGTATACGAACGAGCACTTGATGCTGCTCAGCTTGATCTACGAGATGAAGGGGTTACTTTCAATCAATGACATCAAAGAGACGCTCCGGCCGTTGAACGAGTCGGACGAGGAATTCTCGCTCGAGGACTTCTATGACGCGTATCAAGTCCAGAAAGTGCAAAACATGCAGGCGTTCGAGGCGCAGGCCGAGACGCTTCTCGCCAACGTGCGGACGAACGAGACGAACGGCATCCAACAGTCGCTCGCCATCGCCTCGGCCGTCCATATGAGTCATTTGTTCCAACGGCTCGCTGAACAGTTGATTGATGAAGGTAAATGAAAAATGCCCCTTAGAATCCGATTGGAGTCTAGGGGGCATTTCGTCATTTCAGGCGTTCGCGCTCAAAGCGCACGCCCTTGTTGTAGAGCGTTACGACGAGAAGTGGCGCCGCGTAATTGATCGTGACGACGAAGACCACTGGCCAAAATGTATGTTGGTCATAGAAGAGGTTCGAGAAAACATAACTGAGTGCGGCGACGATGACGACGTGGACGAGTGGATGAAGCTGTCTAAACAGCGCATTGAGCACACTACTGATGAATACGGTCAAAATGGAAAGCATGAACAAGCCGAACAGAATCAACATCCACATGAGGTCCATACGTCACCGCCTTTTAGTCATTAATATACTACTCGAACACGTCATCGATATCGCTGAAGCCGGTCAAGTCGGAAGCTCGTTTTTTGAACAGTTCCATCTCTTCTCAATAATGGATTTTATGCATCTCGTTCGGGTCGGACCCGGTCCGTTCGTCTCGGTTCAGCCCGTCGATCGCTGCCATGTCCTCTTTCGTCAACGTGAAGTCGAACACTTGGATATTCTCTTGAATCCGGCTCGGTGTGATCGATTTCGGAATGACGGCGACACCGTTCTGTAAGTGCCAGCGCAAGATGACTTGGGCCGGTGACTTGCCGTGCTTCGTCGCGATGTCCGTGATGACCGGGTCAACGAGCGCCTCACGGCCCTTCATGAGCGGGCTCCACGCCTGGATTTGGATGTCATATCGTTTGCAGAACGCAATCAACTCTTTTTGGGACAAGTATGGGTGAATCTCGACTTGGTTCACGGCCGGCACGATCGAGCACGATTGGATGATCTGTTCGAGGTGGCTGACCTCGAAGTTCGAGACGCCGATGGCCCGTACTTTGCCTTCTTCGTAAAGTTGTTCGAGCGCTTTGTATGTCTCGACGAACTTGCCGAAGCGCGGCATCGGCCAATGGATCAAAAATAAGTCGACATAGTCGAGGCCGAGCCGGTCGAGACTGTCTTGGAACGCCTGGAGCGCCTCGTCAAACCCGTGGTACTCGTTCCAAAGTTTCGTCGTCACGAAAATCTCTTCACGCGGGACGCTCGATTCCCGAATCGCGCGTCCGACGCTCTCCTCGTTCTGATAGATGGCGGCCGTGTCGATCAATCGGTATCCGGCGTCAAGCGCCGCCTTCACCGTATCGACCGTCACGGAACCGTCCTCGACCTTGTACACGCCGAGTCCGAGCATCGGCATCGATACATCATTGTTAAGTGTTGTCCATTCCATATTGATTCCCTCCCTATCACTTCTAACGTTACCGAAATTCGGTCGAAAGTGAAAGTGAAAGCTACAGCTGAATGCTTTCTCCGTGCGCTTTGATCACGATTTGGTCACGGTCTAGTTTCGCTGCGGCGACGAGTCGTGCGTAAGGCTCCTCGACCGGCTCGTACGACAAGACGAACGTGTCCCAATGCATCGGGAAGAACCGTTTCGCCCCGCTCTGTTTGAACATCGTCCACGCCTGTTCCGGTGTGCAATGCGCTTCTTGGAACGAGTCGGGCTGATAGGCGCCGATCGGGAAGAAGGCGAGGTCGATCGGCTCTTTGCTCGCGAGGCCGTTGAACGATTCGGTATAGGCCGTGTCACCGGCGAACAGCATACGGACGCCTTTATATTTCAAGACGTAGCCGTTATACCCCATATGTTTGTCCCATGGGAAGCGGTTGCCCCAGTGGGCGACCGGGATCGCTTGCACGTTGAGCCCGTTCGCAAGCGTCAACTTGTCGTGCGGGTGCATCTCGAGCGTCTGCAGGCTCGGATATTTGCGTAACAGCTTGCTCGTTCCCGGGGCCGAGATGACGACCGTGTCGCGGGTGATGAGCCGTTTCAAACTGTTATGGTCGAAGTGGTCCATGTGGGCGTGGCTGAGCAGGATGACGTCGACATGCCCGATTTCTTCAATCGACAGGGCAGGGGCGGTATGCCGCTTCATCCCGAACGTGACGGGACCGAGGTGGACGCCGATCCGGTTTGAGAATACCGGGTCGGTCAAAATTTTCAGACCGTACCAATGGATGAGCACGGTCGAATGGCCGATCCACGTGGCGCTGATGCTCGTCTCGTCGAGAGAGGACAAGTCAGGCTTGATGGTCGGGCGTTTGAACTCGGGTCGTGGTAACTTTTGTTTCAATCGCGTATAGAAGAACGTACCGACGCTCGCCAACACGGCGCTCGGGACGAGCAGGTTTCGAAGTTTCATATCATTCACCTCATCAATCTAAGATGGTTTCATCATACCGCTCGCACGTCGAACCCGCATCAGCCCGAAGCCGTAGAAACGATGGGAGATTATGGTCCGGGCCTTGCGAATCCGCTTTCAATTTGGTACGGTGGCAGTAGATTAGGAAAGGAAGGTACCGCGTGCCATGAAAAAGTCACACTCACTCAAACGATGAAACGAATCATCACTGTTCGCACGAACAGTCACGGGTGAAGTGTGTCCAATTTCAAGCCGCGGGGGTGACCCTTTTTTCCGCTTGACCGGAGCTCTTCACACCATCGCTACAGGCGGATGGTGTTTTTTGTTTCATCGCGTATCGGACCAATAAGCGAGGTGAAACAAGTATGTTATCCATTCAACAAGTCCGGTTCGATCACGACCGGCAACCCTTATTTGACGGCGTCTCCTTCGAGGTGGCGCCAAACGAACGGGCCGTGTTATTCGGGACGAACGGGTCCGGGAAGACGACGCTCTTCCAATTGATTGTCGGGAAACTCGTGCCAGAAGCGGGGAAGGTCGATGTACGAGGCACGATCGGCGTCGTCGAACAGACGGTGTTGGAAAATGACTCGACCGCACTCGAGTACGTCATGCGAGGCGACTTTGAACGTTATCCGCTCTATGCGGCCGTCACGTCGGGTGACACGCAACGAGTGCTTTCCGTATACGACGAGGCGCTAGCGGCTGATGTCTTCGGGCTCGAGGACGAAGCGAGACGAGCGCTCAAACAACTCGGCCTCGAAGCACACGAGACGAGCCGACTGCGCGAACTGAGCGGGGGCGAACAGACGCGCGTTCAGCTGGCGCGACTGACGATGCGTCGCGTCGATGTCGTTCTGCTTGACGAGCCGACGAACCATCTCGATACCGATTCAATCGAGTGGTTGACCGAATGGGTCAACGAGTTCGACGGGACGGTGCTCGCCATCTCCCACGACCGACAATTCATCGACGATATTGCCACCGTCATCCTCGAGTTAGAAGAGGGGCGTGTCACACGTTACCCGGGAAATTATACGGCGTACACGGCTCAAAAGCGAGAAGAACAACGACGTGACGCACGCGACCACGATCGCTACGTGGCACGGAAGTCGGAACTGCTCGATATGATTCATCGATACAAGGGCTGGCATTTGAGAGCGAAAGCGACGGCGAGCGTCAGAAGTCCCGGTGCCCAAAAAGGGGCAGCGAACCTTGCCGTCAAAATGAAGGCGAGGGAACGAAAACTGGAACAGCTCGAGACGGCGCGTCCTGACAAGCCGAAAGAGGCGACCCATATCCACGTCCGGTTCCAGACCGACCCGCTCGAGGCGAGCACGTGGCTGTCATTCGATGACGTCTCGTTTGGCTATGGGCGTCCGTTGTTCGAACGGCTCTCGTTCACAATCAACCGCGGCGACCGCATCTCGATCGTCGGACCGAACGGTTCAGGCAAGACGACGCTCTTGAAACTGATCACCGGTGAGCTCGTTCCGGCATCGGGCAACGTGACGCGGCACCCGAGGCTGAAGATCGGCTATTTTTCGCAGACGCTCGCCAAATTACCGGACGATGGGACGTTGCTCGACGCCCTGCTCGCCGAAAGTGACATCCCGGAGACGGAAGCGAGGACGCTCCTCGCCCACTTCTTGTTTCGGCGCGACGAAGTGTATAAGCCGATTCGTGAAGCGAGCATGGGGGAGAAGTGTCGCATCGCCTTCCTCATCCTCTACTTTTCGGACGCGCACTTGCTAGCCCTCGATGAACCGACCAACTATTTGGACGTGGCGACGCGTGAGCAAATCGAGACCGCACTTGAGGTGTACCGGGGCGGGTTGATTCTCATCTCGCACGACCGTACGTTCCATCGATTGACCGACCGGGTCATCGAGCTCGGGGAGACGGTGAAGGTCCATGCGAAGGAGACGGGTCCGCCGGTCGACGTCGACGCCGCGCTCCGCACGATCGAGGCGCTCGCGAACGAGGAACAAAAATTTTTCGACGAGGCAGGAAACGTATTACCGTTTGACGAATCCGAACAGATGAGACGAAACGAGTAGGGGTGGAAAATCATGAAGGAAGAAGTTCGGGCATCACGGGCCGCATCGCGGAAGCGCAAACGGTTATTTAGATCGTTGACGGCGTTCGTATTGATCGCATCTTTGGTCGGGGTGATCGCGTTGGCGGCACTCATGGATTCGAAGAAGAAGGAGACGGCGTTACCGCAGTCAGACGACATCGCTACCGAGATGGTCGGCGCGGAGTCTGAAGACGAGCCGGCGGTCGAGGAAGAAACAGAAGACGTCGTCTATATCGAGGCCCCGTATACGAAAGTGTACGCGGACGACCGGGTGACCGTCGTCTATGAAGCCGACCTTGGCGACCGCTATGAGCGGCTCGAGACGGTAAGCGGCTTCGTCAAGCTGCAGCTGAATGAACGGATGACAGGGTGGGTGACCGAAGACCGGGTGACGACCGCGACGACGTCACAATCGGACGAGGACATCAAATCGGCGTGGCAACAAGTGTTGCCGACAGCATCCGAATCGGCGCTCGACTTGCTCGGTAAAGATCGCGAGTCTATCCGGACGACGCTCGGCGCACCAAAAGCGGTGCAGCGTGACCAAGTGAACGAGTACCACTTCTACGACGGCTACTTCCTCATGATGCGCGATGGTCGAGTGAAGGCGATCGACTGGGACCGTCAGACTGTAGCGACACCAGACGCGACAGCGTCGAGCGAACAGCCTTCCGGCAGCTGGTATGAAGGGGAGACGGTGCAATTGAAGCTGTTCCCTTACAGCGGCATCATGCGGGTCCGCCTTGAACAAAAGTAACGATGCGACGTTGATGGGGATTCCTGTCAGCGTCGTTTTTCGCGCTAACAATCAAATGAACGTTTGAATGTTTGAGGTGAGAGGAATATAATGAAGGAAAGGGAGGGAGTCATATGTCGGGACATGATCATCACGGACACGACCATCACCACCATACGACGAATCAACGGGCGCTGTTCTGGGCGTTCGTGTTGATCGCGACGTTCATGGTCGTCGAAGTCATCGGCGGGTTGTGGACGAACAGTCTCGCTTTGCTCTCGGACGCCGGACACATGCTCGGCGATGCCGCGGCGCTCGGCCTCAGTTTCCTCGCCGTCCGCTTCGGGGCGAGACGGGCGACGCCGGATCGGACGTTCGGTTATCGGCGCTTCGAGATATTAGCGGCGTTCGTGAACGGGTTGACGTTGCTCGTCATCTCCATCTATATCATCATCGAGGCGTATAAACGCCTGTTCGCACCACCTGAGATCATGAGTGAAGGTATGCTCGCGATCGCCGTCATCGGTTTGCTCGTCAATGTGCTCGCGGCGTGGATCTTGATGCGGGGCGAGCGGGACAACTTGAACGTGCGGAGTGCGCTCTTGCACGTGTTCGGCGATTTGCTCGGTTCGGTCGGGGCCATCACGGCGGCGCTCCTCATCCTGTTGTTCGGTTGGACGCTCGCCGACTCGATTGCGAGCGTGTTCGTCGCCGTCCTCATCTTGATCAGCGGCTATCGGGTGACGCGTGACGCCGTCCATATATTGATGGAAGGGGCGCCGGCGGAAGTCGACGTCGTCGCGATGCAACAAGACTTGATGACCGTCGCCGGCGTCAAAGAGGTCCATGACTTGCACGTCTGGTCGATCACCTCGAACGAATTCGCCGTGACGTGTCACGTTTTGATCGGCGAGGCGACTGATGACCAGGAAGTATTGCACGAGGTGACGGACCGTATGAAGCGGTTCGGCACGTTCAAACGTTCGACCGTCCAAATCGAACGGGCATCCCAGTGCTGTGAGGAACGGACGATTTGGTAAACAACAAGCGGTCCCTGAGGTTTGTCTCGGGGACCGCTTTCGTTATGGCTTCAAGACGACTTTGACGCAGTCGTCGAGATGGTCGTTAAAGATTTTATACGCGTCCGCCGCCTGATCGAGCGGCATCCGGTGCGTGATGATGTCGGTCGGGTCGAACTTCTTGTCGACGATCATTTGGAACAGCTCCGGCATATAGTGGATGACCGGCGCTTGGCCCGTCTTGATGCTGACGTTACGTGTGAAAAAGTCACCGAGCGGGAATTGATTATAGTTCATCGCGTATATCCCGGTCAGCTGAACCGTCCCGAACTTCCGGACCGCTTCTTTGGCGACTTTGATGGCGCTGAGCGTCCCGCCTTGGACCATCAATTTCTGTTCCACTTTCTCGATCGGCGACATTTTGCCGTCGAAGCCGACACAGTCGATGACGACGTCGGCCCCACCGTTTGTGATCTCATAAATATATTTCCCGGTGTCGATCGGGTCTTTCATGAGCACCGTCTCGACGTTGTTCGACAGTTTCGCCCGATTCAAGCGATACAGCTCAGGATCGACGGCGATGACGCGCTTAGCGCCCCGGACCCAGGCGAGCTTCTGCGTCATGAGCCCGACCGGTCCAGAACCGAGGACGACGACTGTGTCGCCTGCCTTCATGCCGGAACTTTCCAAGCTCCACCAAGCGGTCGGGATGACGTCGGACAAGAAGAGCAACGCCTCGTCCTCGAGCTCACACGATTCGGGAATGACGAGCGGCATGAAGTTACCGTACGGGACTTTCAAATATTCGGCTTGGCCGCCCGGATGGTTACCGAACTGCTCCGTGAAACCGAAGTAGCCGCCCGCGTCCGTATGCGGAGCGTGGTTCGAGTTGTCGCATTGGCTCTCCATCTCGTTCTCGCAGTAGAAACAATGCCCGCACGAGACGTTGAACGGTAAGACGACACGGTCGCCCTTTTTCACTTTCGTCACGTCCGGACCGACTTCTTCGACGATGCCCATCGGCTCATGGCCGATGACGTAACCGTGCCGGGTCGGCATGTTGCCTAAGTAGATGTGCAAGTCCGAGCCGCAGATGGCCGTCGAGGTGATTTTGACGATAATCTCCTCTCGGTTCTCGATTTCTGGGTCTTTCACGTCCTTCACTTCGATGTTCTTTGCACCTTGGTACGTCACTGCGCGCATACATTCATTCCTCCTTTTTCAAAAAACGGGTCAATCACAACACGTGTACTGTACCCGCTTCCATTCTTTCTGAATCTAAAAAATGGAGGAAATAGGAAAAAGGACTCACGGAGGAGTCCCGGTGCCGATCACGTCGATGACGACGATCTCGGGTGGATTGAAGATGCGTGGCACGCTAATCCTATAGTTGAAACCGCGGCCGATGACGTGGTCGAACGTCTCGTGTTCATACAGCCCGCCAGCATATTTTGGGAAGAACCCTTGATCTGGGGCGTACAGACCGTTCATAAGATAAGGAATACGGACTTGTCCCCCGTGGGCATGGCCGGACAAGACGAGATCGAACGGGAGTGCGGCGTATATTTCGACTTGTTCGGCCCGGTGAGACAGCAACAAGCTGAACGTCTCGTCCGTGTCGACGTCGGCGAGCGCCGTCAACACATCTTGCTCCCAGCTCCCATAAAGGTCTTCGGCGTACGTCCGGAGTGGGTCTTCCGCGCCTCCGATGATGAGATCGATTCCGTTGATCGTCACGGTTTCCGCCTCGTTCTCGAGGACGATGACCCCGTGAGAGCGGAACACGTTTTTAACGTCATGCCGAACGTAGTCGTCCGATTCGTCGATCTCATGGTTGCCGGTCACGAAGTAAATCGGGACGTATCCTTCAAGCCCTTTGATGAGATCGAAGGCGGCATCCGGTGGCCGATTACGGTCGAGCATGTCACCCGGCAGCGCGATGAGGTCGGGTTCTTGCTCTTTCACCTTGTCGATCAAAGCGCTCTGTTCCTTCCCGTACGAATACCCGTGCAAGTCAGAGAGGAGGACGATACGGAGCGACTGCCCGGCTTCAAGTTTGTCCGTCGACACGTCGTACGTGCGGACGACGAGTCCGTTATAAAAGGCGGCGGCTAAAAATGAGGCGACGATGATGAGTATGATGTATTTACGTTTTTGTTCGAACATATCGTCCCTCCTCGTCTCTTCGGTTCTTTTATTCTACTCGGAGTCGGGGCGGGAAGCAAAGAATCGTCAGGCATTCGGCGAACATTGTTTCGTGAAAAAACCCCGCTCGCAAGGAGCGAGGGCACTGAAAAACCTCCGCTCTATCCGAGCGTGAAAAGAAAAAAGGGGGATTGAACCGACTCACGTCGGGACAATCCCCCTTTTTTCCTTGCCCTCATCCTGTATTTTCTTTTCGAAGGGCGATGATTCGCTTCAGG